>Ga0181530_10000125_pt1 | contig 94438 bp, 66 predicted proteins | sample PEATcosm2014_Bin_42_FD_119769 | JGI IMG/M metagenome (GOLD analysis project Ga0181530, IMG submission 119769) | Peatland microbial communities from MTU Mesocosm Facility, Houghton, MI, USA - PEATcosm2014_Bin10_60_metaG | ecosystem: Environmental > Terrestrial > Soil > Wetlands > Peat | place...
AGTTGCAACTGGCAAGTGCCGAGGAGACCGAGATTCCTCGCTTCGCTCGGAATGACAAAGGGTTGGGGTCTTACTGGCCACTGGCAACTGATCACTGGCCACTGGTTTTAGGTGTTCAATTCTTCCCGTGCCTCGCGGTGCGGGGCGGGAATGGCAATCGGGAAAGAAGTTGCCGGTTGCCAGTTGTCAGCGGCCAGTCAGTTCTTACTGGCAACTGGCAGCTGGGTACTGGCAACTGATCTCCTGATGCAGACTAAATAAGGAGGATTGTGGCTACCATCACCATGAAGGAGTTGCTCGAAGCGGGCGTCCACTTCGGGCATCAGACCAAGCGCTGGAATCCGAAGATGAAGGAATACATCTTTGGCGAGCGCAACGGGATTTACATCATCGACCTGCAGAAGACGCTGAAGATGTTCAAGGAAGCGTCGAAATTCGTGCAGGACCTGGCGACCGACGGCCGCATTGTGCTGTTCGTGGGCACCAAGCGCCAGGCGCAGGACGCGATTGCCGAAGAGGCGCAGCGTTGTGGGATGTTTTACATCAACCAGCGCTGGCTGGGCGGACTGCTCACCAACTGGGTGACGGTGCAGAAGTCGGTGAAGCGGCTGAAGGAGCTCGACGAGATGGCCACCGACGGCCGCTACGAGCTGCTGCCCAAGAAGGAAGTCATCAAGCTCGAGCGCGAGCGCAAGCATCTGCAGGCCAACCTGGCCGGCATCAAGAATATGAGCCGCCTGCCCGATGCGATCTTCGTGATTGACTCGAACAAGGAGCAGATCGCGGTGCGCGAGGCGCGCAAGCTGGGCATTCCGGTGGTCGCCGTGGTGGATACGAATTGCGATCCCAGCGAAGTGGATTATGTGATTCCGGGCAACGACGATGCATTGCGGGCGATCCGTCTGTTCACCTCGAAGATTTCGGAATCGATTGCCGAGGGCGCGCAGTTGATGACCGACAAGCAGGTCGCCGACATGCAGGCAGCATCGGATGCGGCGCAGGCCGCGGAAGCTGCGGCGGCCGAGTATCCGGCGGAGGAAGCTGGCGCCGTGGACGCGGCGGAAGACATCAGCATGGAAGAAGTGCTGGGTCCGGGAACGCACAAGAAACCGGTGGCGAACGAGGAATCCGAAGTTCCGCATGTGGAGAGCCAGACCGTTTAGGAGCAGTTGCCAGTTATCAATTGCCAGTTGCCAGTGAAAACCGGGCATCATCCCTTGAGGGAAATCAGACCCGCGCGGGTCATCATTCATGGATCGCCCGGCGCGGGTCGAGTTTTATAAGTTTCAAGGTTTCAGAGTTTCAAGGTTTCAAAGACCGGAAGCGCTCGATCAACCTTGAAACATTGCAACTTTGAAACATTGAAACCTGAGGAATTATGGGTACGACTACAGTGAATATTTCCGCGGCACAAGTAAAAGAACTCCGGGAAAAGACCGGAGCTCCGATGATGGACTGCAAGCAGGCCCTGACCGAAGCCAAAGGCGATCTGGAGCAGGCAGTGGTCGTCCTGCGCAAAAAGGGCGTTTCGGTCGCGGCCAAGAAGGCGACGCGTGTGACCAGTGAAGGATCGGTCGCCCAGTATATCCACGCCGGCGGCAAGATCGGAGTGCTCGTCGAAGTGAATTGCGAGAGCGACTTCGTGGCGCGCACCGACGACTTCAAGGAACTGGTGCACGATATCGCCATGCACATCGCGGCCAGCGACCCCAAATTCGTGCGCAAGGAAGACGTCACGCCGGAAGCCTACGAGCGCGAAAAGGATATCTACCGCGCGCAGGCCGCGGCCAGCGGCAAGCCCGCGCCGGTCGTGGAGAAGATCGTCACCGGCAAGATGGAAAAGTTTTATGAAGAGGTATGTCTGTTGGAGCAGCCCTTCATCAAGGACCAGACTGTCTCGATCGGGCAGTTGATTGCGACGAAGATCGGCAAGCTGGGCGAGAACATTACGGTGCGGCGCTTCGCGCGCTTCAAGGTGGGCGACGCGGGCGAGACCATCGCCATCACCAAACCTACAGAGCCGAAAGGCGAGTAAACTAAAGGCGCCCTGCGGGGCGCCTTTTTTGTGCTCCCGTTGGTCTATTGCCCCATGGCTTCCGCGAGCGCGATGTGTTCTTAACTGGCAACTGGCTACTGGGAACTGGCAACTGAATACTGAATTATGACTACCCCTGCCTTCAAACGCGTTCTGCTCAAACTTTCCGGTGAGGCGCTGGCGGCGAACCAAGGCTTCGGCGTCGACACTGCTCGCATCCACGAAGTCGCGGCCGAACTGGCGGACGTTCACAAACTCGGTGTGCAGTTGGCCATCGTGGTGGGCGGAGGGAATTTTTTCCGCGGCGTGGCCGATCAGGCCAAGGACATGGACCGCGTCTCCGCCGATCACATGGGGATGCTGGCCACGGTCATCAATGCGTTGGCATTGCAGGATGCGCTGGAGAAGCAGGGCGTGTATACCCGCGTGCAGTCGGCGATCGAGATGAAACAGGTGGCCGAACCGTTCATCCGGCGCCGCGCGATCCGCCATCTGGAGAAGGGCCGCGTCGTGATTTTCGCCGGCGGTACGGGAAACCCTTATTTCTCTACCGACACGGCGGCATCGCTGCGCGCCATGGAGATCAAGGCCGATGCCATTCTCAAAGCCACAAAAGTGGACGGCATCTACGACGCGGATCCCATGAAGGTGGACGGCGCCAGAAAATTCAATCAGATCTCCTACATGGACGTGCTGAAACTGGGGCTGAAAGTGATGGACTCCACCGCCATCAGCCTGTGCAAGGACAACAACCTGCCCATCATCGTCTTCAACCTGAACTATCACGGCAACATCCGCCGCGTGGTGCTGGGCGAAAAGATCGGATCGATAGTCTGCGCTTAGCACGAAGGCAGAAGTTAGAAGTCAGAATGCAGGAGTGAAGAACTTCCCCGCCCCGGCTGGAATTCTGCAATCTGACTTCTTACTTCTGCATTCTTCTTTTTGCGGGTTTATAATTCGACGTTTTGATACTGAAATGATACGGAGCTGACCAATATGGCTCAAGCCACAATGGCTGCAATTGCTGGACTGAAAGAAACTTACGTGCAACTGAAGACGCGCATGGAGAAAGCGGTCGAAGACTTCCGCAAAGCGATGGCAGCTACACGCACCGGGCGGGCGTCGGTGCACATGCTCGATGGCGTGACCGTCGATGCCTATGGCGCACAGATGCCGTTGAACCAGGTGGCGCAAGTGCACGCGCCGGAGGCGCAGTTGATTACGGTGCAACCGTTCGATCCATCGCAGTTGGGCGCGATTGAGAAGGCCATCCGCTCCGGGGATCTGGGGCTGAATCCGATGAACGACGGCAAGATCATCCGCGTTCCCGTGCCCGCGCTGACCCAGGAACGCCGCCTGGAGATGGTCAAGCACCTGCACAAAGCGCTGGAAGAGCACCGCACCGCCGTGCGCAATATCCGCCGCGACGGCAATGAAGCCATCAAAAAGGCGCTCAAGGACAAAAAGATTACCGAGGACGAAGAGAAGCGCTCGCTCGACGAAATCCAGAAGCTCACCGACGACGAAATCAAGAAGATGGAAGAGATGAGCAAGGCCAAGGAAAAGGAAGTGCTGGAGCTCAAGTAAAGCTGCTTTACGCCCGCGGTCCCAATCGGTATAGATTCAGACCGGTTGTTCGCGGGTAGGTTATGGCAGGTGACAACGCCAGAATCCTCGTGATCGGCGCCGGAGTGAACGGCTCCGTCTGCGCCGCCCGCCTGTTCGAGCGCGGCGTGGATGTCGCCGTGCTGGCGCGCGCCAAGCGACTCGCCGAGATTGAGAGTAACGGGATCGTCATCGAGAACCCGTTCAGTCAAAAGCGAAGAGTCGCCAGGGTCAGGGCCATCGGCGAACTGGCGCCTGGGGACACCTACGACTACATTCTCGTGGTCGTGCGCCGCAACCAGGTTGCCGAATTGCTGCCCACACTGGCCGCCAACACCTCGCCCAACGTCGTCTTTATGAATAACAATCTCAACGGTCCCGCGGAGATCGTTGCGGCATTGGGCCCGCAGCGGCCGATGCTCGGATTCGTCTTTGCGGGGGGCAAGCGCGACGGGGATATCATCCGGGCGATCGGCCCGTTCGATCATTCGCTGATGCCGACGCCCTTCGGCGAGATCGACGGAACGGTCACTCCGCGCCTGAAGAGGCTGGTGAAGTTGCTCAATCGGGCCGGTCTGAGGGCCAAGGTTTCAACCAACATCGTCGATTACCTCGCCACGCATGCCGCTGGTGTGGCAGCGATGACTCCGCTGGCGATCAAATACCGGAACGACCTCAAGGCGGCGGCCCATTCGCCCGGCGACCTGAAGCTGGCCGCTGCGGCCATGCGCGAAACCATTCCGGTGCTGAAGGCGCTGGGGCACAAGATCGTGCCTGCCAGCCAGCAGGTCCTCGCCGTCACGCCGGTGTTCGTCCTGGCGTTCCTGCTTCGTTTGCTGTGCAACTCCAAATTCGGCGAAGTCGGCGCTGCCTGGCACGCGCAGCAGGCGCCGGACGAACTGCTGGCGCTGGCCGACGATCTCCGCGCGGCGGTCATTCGCTCCGGCCTTCCGGCGCCGGCCATCAGAAAGGCGTTAGACATGAAGTAACGCCACAGCCGACCCTGACCCAGGAGCTGGGGCAAGGGCCCCGCGCGCAACTCTTTGGCGGCCTTCCGTGTCCATCCCTCTCTAAAGCGCCTGTCGCTGCTGAGGTTTGGGTCGAGCGCTGCGGTCCGCAACCACGCCTGGTAGCGGGGGAGAAGGAATGACTGGAAAGTTCGCGAGAGGTCCCGGCTAGAACTGGTCTTCATAAACGGCTTGTGGCAGGGCACGGCTTCAGCTTCTAGCCTGCCCTGAGCGCGACCTTCGCGTTTGTCGCGGTTTTGCCCGATAACCCCCTCACCGAGGTACCTGTCTCCCAGTTTCTGTGTATTTCGCGGATGGTGCAAGCCCATTTGACTCAACCAGATAGCCAAAAATCCTTCAATCGGGTAACAATCTCCAAGGTTACGCGACATTCCGCCTGGCCGCGTGTTTCCATGATCGTGAAGCAAACATGCCGCTCCCCCCGAGCAACTTCACGTCAATCAATTTACGAATCTGGAGTTCTGCCATGAAAAGGTTCCTTGGGTTGTCCTTGCTCGTTGCCCTCACCCTGATAGGGATGGGTTGCGGGTCCAATTCCTCCTCGACGGGAGGGTCGAATCCTCAATCAGCCAGCGTGTTCATGACCGGCGAAGATGCTCCGCTCTCCTCGGTCGTGGGCTTTAACCTCACGCTGAATACGGTCACGCTCAACGGGCAAGACGGCTCAACGGCGACCGTGATTTCGACGCCGACCACGGTAGATTTCGCTCGCCTTCTGGGTCTGCGTGCGCCGCTGGCGTTCAATACTGTGAAACCGGCTACCTACGTCAGCGCGACGTTCGTGCTGGCCAACCCGGTGGTCGACTACGTCACCCTGAACCCGAGCCCGGCGGTGACCCCGCTGACCGGAGTTTTCCCCAGCAGCCAGAATCCGTACACGATCACCGTGAGTTTCCCCAAGCAGATGGTAGTAGGCGCCAACGGCCTTGCCGGCTTGAGGATGGATATGGACATCCGGGACTCGGTGGCCACGGACGGGAACGGCAACCTGGTCATTAACAACAATACGATTGCGGTGAATCCGGTCATCTTCGTCAAAGCGACCAAGGCCAGCGATCCCGACGGACAGGTCACGGACCTGATGGGCGGCCTGGTTGCGGCGGCAAACACGACCAACGACTCGTTCGTGATCCAGGGGCCCTATGGGCGCCAGCTCACGGTGTATGTGAACAACTCGACCCAGTTCAACAGCGGGTGGAACATCGACAATCTGGTGCCGCCGGCCATCGTTGGAGTGCAGGGCAGATTCCAGGCTGACGGCAGCCTGATGGCCGATGCTGTCGAAGTCATCACCACGGCGCATTCGTTCGTTTCAGGACGCATACTGCAAGTGGCCGATAATGCCGGCGACGTGACGGTCACGATGTGGGTGGGCGAAACTGGAGCGGATATGGTCAGCGATGTGGACACCATCCAGACCATCGACATCAGCTCGGTGACCAACTACGAAGTCTGCTTCTTCGACAACGCGCTGACGCAGTTCGTGTTCAGCGGCAGCAGCGACCTGCTGGTGGGCCAGCGCATCTTCATCGGCGGCGACTACACCAACAGTACGTTTACTCCGACGATGATCTCGCTGCGCCGCCAGGGTGTGTATGGCACGTTTAACACCGGCAGCGTGACAGTCACCAACGGCAACGCCGGCACCTTCCTGCTCTCCAATAACGGGCTGGTCGGCTACTCGGCGGGCGGACCCGTACCAGTTGACACGTTCAACGGCACGGTTTTCTTCGACCTGACCGGCCTCAACCAACTCCAGACCACGACGACTGATATTCCTCTGGTCGTGCGCGGCCTGTTCCTGAAAGACCCGACGAGCGGCAATCCCACGTTCTATGCGGGATTGGTGGCGGATCCTCCACAACCGGCAAGCAAGTGAACGACTGATAAGCACACTTGTCGTCTCTAGGAAAAGCGGACGGCCTCCGGGCCGTCCGCTTTGTGTTTTCCTACCAACTCTGGTGCGAGGATGCCCCATCTTTCGCGGTTTTCGAAGGGGTGCGGGCTCTTCACCGTATAATCGAACGAACCATGAAGCAGATCGTCCATGCCGTGTGCCCGCACGATTGCCCTGACGCTTGCGGTGTGCTGATCACGGTGGAGGACGGGCAGGCCACGAAGATTCAGGGCGATCCGGAGCATCCGGTCACGCGCGGGTTTCTCTGCGCCAAGGTGGCTAAGTATCTGGACCGTGTGTATTCGCCTGAGCGGGTGCTATACCCGATGCGGCGGATTGCTCCCAAGGGGCCGGTGGCTGGCGGGGCTTGCGCGGGCGCGTCGCCCGCGCCCACACAACCGCGGAGCCTCGCTCCGCCTGGACAGCCGGGGGCGGCTGTCCCCACATGTACCGGCCAGATCTGGCAGCGCATTTCGTGGGATGAGGCTCTGGACGAAATCACGTCGCGATTTTGCGCCATCGCGGCCGAGTTCGGCAGCGAGGCCATCCTGCCGTATTCCTATGGAGGAACGCTCGGGACGGTGAATGGCTCCACAATGGATCGCAGATTCTTTCACCGCCTGGGGGCCTCGCAACTGGATCGCAACATTTGCTCGACGGCGGGCGAAGCCGGGCTGAGATCGGTTCTCGGCGTAAAACTCGGCACCGAGCCCGAGCAGTTTCGGCATGCAAAGTACATCGTTGCCTGGGCGGCGAACATTCATGGCAACAACGTGCATTTGTGGCCGTTCATCGCGGAAGCCCGGCGTGAGGGGGCGAAGCTGGTGGTGATTGATCCCTACCGCACGCGGACGGCCGGTTATGCCGACTGGCATCTGCCGATCAATCCCGGAACGGACGCGGCGCTGGCTCTGGGCATGATGCACGTGATCATCGGGGAAGGCCTGCACGACAGCGACTACGTCTCGAAGCACACCCTGGGCTTCGAGCAACTGCGGGAAAGAGTGAAGGAGTATCCGCCGGAGCGCGTGGCACAGTGGACCGGAATCACCGCGGCGGATATTGGCAAGCTGGCGCACGAGTACGCGACTACTCGGCCGGCTGTGATCCGTCTGAACTACGGGGTGCAGCGCTCCGAACGGGGAGGGATGGCGACGCGCGCCATCACCATGCTGCCCTGCATTACGGGATCGTGGAAAGAGGTTGGAGGAGGACTGCAACTTTCTACCAGCGAAGCTTTCGGATTGAACACTAAGGCTCTGAAGCGTCCGGACTTGATGAAAACGGCGCTGGGGCGCGAGGCCCGCACCATCAACATGGTGGAACTGGGCCGCGTCCTCAACGCGCTGAGCGATCCGCCGGTCAAAGCGATGTTCATATACAACTCCAATCCGGCGGCGGTCTGTCCGCGGCACAATGAAGTTATTCGCGGCCTGCTGCGGCCCGATCTGTTCACCGTGGTACACGAACAGTTCTTCACCGATACGACTGATTATGCGGATTTGGTGCTGCCAGCGACGACCTTCTTCGAGCACAAGGACCTGCAGACAGCCTATGGTCACTACTACCTGCAGGTGTCGAATCCGGCGATTGCGCCGTTAGGCGAATGCCGTCCCAACGTCGAAGTCTTCCGGGCGCTGGCCGAGCGCATGGGATTCGAAGAAGATTGCTTCCGTGAGACGGTGGACCAGATCATTGACCGGGCTCTGGACTCCACGAATCCGTGGCTGGAAGGACTGAACCGCGCGCGGCTCGAGGAAGGGCCGGTACGTCTGAATTTCGGCAATCTGGTGTCCAGCGCAGCGGCGGAGCGTCGCTCCGCATCGCCGGGTCAGAGACCCGGCGCCACACGGGATGAGCCGTTTCTTCCTTTTGCCAACGGCAGCTTCCGCACGGCTTCGGGCAAGGCGGAGCTCTATAGCGAAGCGCTCAAGGCCCAGGGACTCGATCCCGTAGCTGAGTTTAAGCCTCCCTCCGAGTCCCGCCATGGAGCAAACGTCGGAGGTTTTCCGCTGGAACTACTGGCCCGCAAGGCCGACAATTTTCTCAATTCCACGTTTACAAATTTGCCCGCGGTGCAGGAGTTGGAGGAATCGGGGCTGCTGGAAATAAACGCCGCCGACGCGCGGGCGCGCGGCATCGCGAATGGCGACCAGGTCCGGGTATTCAATGGCCGCGGCGAAGTGTCGCTGGAAGCGCGGGTTGACGGGAAAGTTCAGCCGGGGGTCGTCTCCGCCCGGCTCAACTGGGCCAAGATGAGCCCCGGTTTCCAGAGCATCAATGCCCTAACCTCGGAAAAACTTACCGACATGGGCAACTCGGCAACGTTTTATTCCGTCTTGGTGGAGGTAGAGTTAACCAAGCCAGGGACCAGTGGCCAGGGGCCGGTGGTCAGTGGCCAGTAAAGGCTTCCTGTTACTCGGAATCAGGACCGCTGGACACAGCGGGCTGGTTGACGGCTACTCCAGAAAGGCAGCTCCAGGATTGCTTTTGAGAGTTGCGGCTTGGACGCATTCCGCTGATCTACCGTATAATGACAGTTTTCTTACATCCCAGAGGCTGAGGTCGTAGCGATTCCTTTTCGCTTTCATCGGAAGAATCCTGTTATGTCCGGGCAGGCAGCCGCTCGCGCTGTCATGCCGGTGCCATTTCCTTTATTTCAACGGGCTTGTCTAAGGGCCGGGAGACGAGGATGGCGGTTGTGGATTCTGGCTGTGATCCTGGTGGCGGCGGCCAGCCCGAGCCGGGGGCAAAGCGATGTCATTAGCGAGATTAACGTAACCGGCAACCGCCGCATTCCCGCCGACACCATCCGCGCACACATTTACACCAAACCGGGAGACATCTACGACCCGGCAGCCTTGGAGCGCGACTTCAACTCGGTGTGGAACACCGGCTATTTCGAGGATGTGCGTTTCAGCCGGGAGGAGACTCCGAAGGGATGGCGCCTCATCGTCCAGGTGAAGGAAAAGCCCACCATCCGTGAAATTAACTACGTGGGCCTGAGTTCGGTTTCGACCAGCGACGTGCTCGACCGCTTCAAGCAGGATAAAGTCGGCCTGGTGGTGGAGAGCCAGTACGATCCGACCCGGATCAAGAAGGCGGAAGTTGCGATCAAGAACCTGCTCTCCGAGCACGGCCGGCAGTTCGCCACGATTCGCTCGGAAGTGCGGCAGATTCCACCCGCCGCGGTGGGTCTCACATTCGTGGTGAAGGAAGGACCGAAGGTCAAGGTCGGCAAGATCACGTTCGTGGGAAACAAGCACATCAAGAAACGGGTTCTGCGCGCGGCCATGAAGAACCTGAAGCCCGTCGGTATTCCCCACTCCATCTTCCTGGAGAACCTGTTCGCCAAGACCTACGACGCGACCAAACTGGACGAGGACACCGAACGCGTTCGGATGGAGTACCAGAACCGCGGCTACTTCAAGGTGACGGTGAACGACCCCAAGACGGAAATCCACGACACCGGCCACAAAGGATTCCACATTCCGCTGTTGCAGGCGGGGCCTGGCAAAGCCGTGAATATTACGATGCCGATTGAGGAAGGTGAGACCTACCGGCTGGGCAAGATCACTTTCAAGGGGAACAAGGCCATCACCAACACGGCGGCCCTGCGGAGTTTGATCCCGCTCAGGGACGGAGACGTTTTCAGCCGTGAGAAAATCGCCAAGGGCATGGAGAACCTCCGCAAGGCTTACGGCGAATATGGCTACATCAACTACACCGGCCTTCCCGATACCACCTTTGACGAAGAGAAGAAGCTGGCGAACGTGGAGTTCGACATTGAGGAAGGCAAACAGTTCTCCGTACGCCGCATCGAATTCCAGGGCAACACGACCACGCGCGACAAGGTGATCCGCCGCGAGCTGGCGTTGGAAGAAGGCGGAGTCTACAGCTCGCGCCTGTGGGAACTCAGCTTGCTCCGCCTGAATCAGCTGTCGTATTTCGACCAGCTCAAGCCCGACGACCCCAACGTTACCGACAAGAAGCTGGATGAAAAGAACGGTCAGGTGGACCTCACGCTCCACGTCCATGAAAAAGGCAAGAACCAGATCGGTCTGAACGGCGGCGTCAGCGGGTTGGAAGGAGCATTCATCGGGCTGAATTACTCGACCAACAACTTCCTGGGGCGAGGCGAGACCCTGCAGGTGCAGGTCAGCCTGGGGAACCTGGCACGGAGTGTGATGTTTGGCTACGTCCAGCCCTACATGTTCGACCGCCCACTGCAATTCGGTTTCAACGTGTTTGGGAACAGAATCAACTTTGACCAGGCCCGCCAGCTTTCCATCTTCAGAGGCCAGACTCTGAACCTCCCCAGCGCGGTGCTGCAGAACCTGCAGAACTACTCGCAGTCGAGCATCGGTTTCTCCACTTCGTTGAGCTATCCGCTGCGCCGTTCCTTCAAGCGGCTCGGCATCACCTATTCGCTGGACCGCTCGAACCTGCTACCCCTCAGCACCGCCAGCAAGACCCTGTTCGATTACATTGCATTCACCGGCATCTCGGGGCCGCAGGCGGTGAATGGCATCATCACCAGCAAGATTTTCCCCAACTTCTCGTTCAATACGCTGGACAGCGGAATCTCGCCGCATAGCGGGCACCAGCTGACGCTGGGAGCGGAGTTCGCGGGAATCGGCGGCACGGTGAGGTCCATTCGCCCCATCATCCAGTACAAGAAGTTCTATCCCGTCCAGAGAAAGCGCAACGCGTTCGGCTACAACGTGCAGGCGTCGTACATCAGCGGATGGGGAGGCCTGGTGGCCCCGCCGTTCCAGCGCTTCTACATGGGTGGCGAATACGACCTGCGTGGCTTCGATATGCGGTCGGTGTCGCCGGTGGCGTTTCTGCCCAGTTCCAACGTGATCATTCTGAGGAACCCCGACGGGACGCCCGTGCCCAAGAACCCGGCCAACCCGCGGCAGGGAAACTGGACCGTGCCCATCCCGGTGGACCAGATCGTGTTTCCCGGCGGCGACTTTAGTTTGTTCACCAACCTCGAATACCGCATCACCATAGCAGGACCAGTGGCGATCGTCCCCTTCGTCGATAGCGGCATTGATCCTATTGTGCGGCGCTCGCAGTTGCAGATTGCTACTACGCAATATGAGCAGGTGATCAGCACCTATTTCGGATGTCCGGTGCTGGATGCGGCCTATAACTGCGTGGGCGGAGCCCGGTTGAACCCGACGCCTTCCGACTATCTGCAGGTCTTGGGCACCACGAACTGGAGACCCCGCGCTGACACCGGACTCGAGCTGCAGATGTTCCTGCCCGTGGTCAACGCGCCTTTCCGAATCTACTGGGCTTACAACATGCTGCGGCTGGATAACCCGGCGACACCGCCGATTCCGGTGACCCGCGGCATGTTCCCGCCCGGCGCCGCCGGCGACTATACGTATCACCTGGCGGTGAATACCTACTCCCCGAGTTTCCTGCTGCGGGAGCCGCGAAAGACCTTCCGCTTTACCGTGGCTACCACGTTCTGACCGGGAGTTTGGGTAGTGGTGCAGTTTCAAATTGCACCATTACCGGAGTTTGACGGCGCTTGGAGGAGGTCTCTATAATATGAATGATCCACGCCATCCAGGAGCTCGAGAGGAGTGGACGGCACGCCCGCAGGCTCGGCGTGCGACGCTGGCAATCTAGTGCGCCCTTTCCGACGGCAGCCATTTTACTTCGGCGGAGACCTCATTCAGTGCGGCCCAGCGTAGACTGAAGAAGCAATCTGAGAGCGATAGATCGAAGTTCATTCCCGGAACCTTGTTTCTAACAAGCATGTTCCAAGGAGTTCAAGCGACCCAATGACAAGCAAGTTTCTGCGATTAGTCCTGGCCGGTGCGGTTGTGTTAGCGATTTCCGCATTGGCGCAAACCAGTGCCGTCCCACCGTCCAGCTCGCCCGCCACGCCCGCCAGTTCGGCGCCGGCGACTGGGCCCACCACGAGTGCCGCTCTCAAGGTCGGGACCATCAACGTCCAAGACGCCATTTTCGGCTGCAACGAAGGCCGCCGCGACATTGAGGCTGCGCAAAAAAAGTTCGAGCCCAAGAATAACGAACTGAAGGGCCAGAATGACGAACTTGAGGCCTTGAAGAAGCAGCTCAGCGCCCAGCAGAGCACTCTGAATGAGGACGCTCTGGCCAACCTGAAGAAGCAGATCGAAACCAAGCAGAAGCTTTTCGAGCGCGCGGTGCAGGATGCACAGGAAGACTTCGGCAATCAGCAGCAGGAGATTGCCACCCGCATTTTGCAAAAGATGGCGCCCATGATCGTCAAGTACTCGCAGGACAACGGTTTCGGGATCATCGTGGATACCTCCAAGCCTTGGCCGCAGAGTCCCATCCTTTGGTGGAACCCAGACGCTGTGGACATCACCAAGGCGGTGATCGACACTTATAACTTGCAGTCGGGCGTGCCCGCACCGGCCACGGCAGGCGCTACCAAGCCGCCTGCATCCAAGCCGGCGACAGGCACGACTGCGGCTCCAAAGCCGGCTGCTCCCAAGCCCGCCACGCCCGCGACCACTGCACCTCAGACCACCGCACCCCCGAAGTAGCTGACGGGGGACACCTCTGGTGTCCAAAAAGTTCCCGCAGGCCGCGTGAAAACGCGGCCTTTTCTTCTTCTACGCCAGTCGCCGGAGTGAGGCTCCCCGGTGTCCTTAACAGCAGACAGATCTCAAGCTGGAGGACGCCATGTTTAACGACAGCATGCTGGAAGTTACCTGGGCGCAGCGTTCGCGCCGAAGCTGGACCACCTTAACCTCGTTCGGACTGCAGGCGGTGGTAATCAGTCTGCTGCTATTGCTGCCCTTGTGGAAGACGGTGGGACTGCCGACTGGCCGTATCCTGCCCACGCCAGTGTCGTGGGGAGCGCCACCGGCGGCCGCTCCGCATGTCCAGCGGCAACGCTCGACCCCCACCATCGCTCAAAGTAACCTTGCCGATAACATACTGATCGCGCCCCGGGAGGTTCCCAGACACGTGGCGATGATTGAAGAAACAACCGCACCACCTCAGTTGAGTTTCAACGATATTGGAGTCGACGGGGGAATCGGCCCCGGCTCGCGGGATGGAGTCTGGAGATCCCTCAACGATTCGGTCCGCGCGGTTGCTCCGCCTCCTGCTCCTGCCCCGACCGTGCGCCAGTTTCGCACCTCGAGTATGCTCGAGGGCAGCATAGTTCGACGCGTGCAGCCGGTCTATCCTCCGCTGGCGAGGAGCGCGCATATTCAGGGACCGGTGGTTTTGTCGGCGGCGATAAGCAAAGCAGGCACCATTGAGGACGTGCACGTCCTATCCGGGCATCCGATGCTGGTGGGTGCGGCCATCGAAGCGGTGCGCCAGTGGCGTTACCGTCCCTACATACTGAACAACGAGCCGATCGAGGTGGAGACGCAGATTACGGTGAATTTCACGCTGGCGAACTAGTGGAGTTGCGGGTGCCGAGTTAACGTTTGTCATCCCGAGCGCAGCGAGGGACCTGGGTTTCGATTGCAGCTGGAACCGGTTGTGCGCAAGCAAGAACCTAGATCCCTCGCTCCGCTCGGGATGACAGCGCAGATAGGGCCGCCAGCCGGGAGTAGCCCCAGCGTAACCTCGGCGCGGAGGCGGCTCCCGCTATAATCGCCGAAGTGGCAACCACAGCAGAAATCCTGAGCCGGGTGGCGACGCGTCCCACCTGGGCCGATGTTTCTCTCACCGCCTTGCGCCAAAACTTCCGCACCGTGCAGAAGCACGTGGGAGCGAATGTGACCGTGTGCGCCGTGGTCAAGGCCGACGCCTACGGCCACGGCGCGGTCGAGTGCGCGCGCGCTCTCGATGCCGAAGGCGCGCGCTGGCTGGGCGTGACTTCCCTGGACGAGGCCATTCCTCTGCGCGAAGCAGGCATTCGGTCGCGCATTCTGCTGATGACGGGTTTCTGGCGCGGAGAAGAGATTGAAATTGTCCGCCTGGGCCTCACGCCTACGGTCTGGGAGCCCTGGCATATAGATTCCCTGGAGACCGCCGCGGCAGCGCTGGGCGTGGCGCGGCATCCGGTGCACTTGAAGGTGGATACCGGCATGGGCCGCCTGGGGGTTGCGGTGGAGGGGCTTCCGGCGGCGCTGGCCGCGCTCAAAGCCGTACAGCATCTAACGCTGGAAGGTGTCTCCACGCATCTCGCGTCTTCGGAAATCATGGACGCTCCTTCCGTGGCCGAGCAGGAACGCAGCTTCGATACCGCCTGCCGCATGTTGCGCGAAGCGGGCCTGGAGCCGGCGCTCGTGCACATGGCCAATACCAACGCGGTCATCTCGCGGCGCGAGACCTGGGCCAATGTGAATAAGTCCAATATGAAAGGCAGCGCCATGGTGCGGCCCGGCGTCGCGCTCTACGGCTATTACCTGCCATTTCAGCGCGCGGGGCGCGAAGTCAGCGGCGGAACCTTGCGTTTGCCTGTGAAACCTATTCTCACCTGGAAGACGCGTATCCTTTCGCTGCGCGATTTCGGAGCCAATCAAGCTCTTGGCTATGGCGGCACTTACGTGACCAGGGCTCCCGCGCACGTTGCCGTGCTGCCCGTGGGCTACGCCGATGGATACAACCGGCAACTCTCCAACCGCGGCCGCGTGATCGTGCGCGAGCACTACGCGCCGGTCCTGGGCAGCATTTCCATGGATTTGACGTTGGTGGATGTAACCGGAATCCCCGGGGTCTCCGTGGGGGATGAAGTCATCCTGCTGGGAACCCTGGAGGGATTGAGTGTGGACGCGCTTGACCACGCCCGGCTGGCGAACAGTTCTCCCTACGAAATTCTCTGCAACATTTCGAAACGCGTGCCCAGAAGGTACAGCAGCTAGAGCAGACTCAGTGTCTCCCATTACCAGTGTCATCCCGAGCGAAGCGAGGGATATAGGTGTCTGCCCGCGGCGCACGACAGCGGTGGTGCAGGCAAGAACCTAGATCCCCCTCGCTGCGCTCGGGATGACAAAAGTGTTTTCGTCCACGCCTTACCTGAGAGAGGCAGCTTCTTCGCTTTTATTGACATTCATTCTACCGACGTGCCGTTCGGCGGCCAAATGCCAAGTGCTAACTGCTAATTGCTACCGTTGAACTCTTCAGTGTCGGAACCCGCCATCCCCACTTGCTACACTAGAAGGTTCGCCATGCCTTCGCGCTACGCACAGTGGATGTACGACTGGGAGCACCGGCTTACGTCGGTGGACAACAACCGTGTAGTTCGCCCGCTGGAGTGGGGTGTGGAATGGGCGCGCGACTGGCCTTGCCGCAACGGCTTTCGTTTCGGCCAGGCCGCGGATGATCCGGAGAAGTTCTTCTTCGATTTGAACCGGCACATTCTCCGGACGAGTGACGAATTCTATTCCTACTCGCGTCCGAGCGATTACCGCCTGGAGAACCGAGAAGTCCGGGTCTTCTCCACACGCGAAGTGCCCGATCCGAAGCTTGAGGCCAAGGTCAAAGGAACGTCTGGAGATTTTCTGCGCTTCACCTCGCCGGTCAAAACGCCCTATCCCGAAAACAATCTTGTGAACGCACGCTGGTTTCCGGGGCAGGGCCGCCGCGCCATCGTGCTGTTGCCGCACTGGAATTCCGATGCGATCTCCTACGTCAGCCTGTGCCGAATATTCAACCTGCTGGGCGTCGCAGTATTGCGGCTGAGCATGCCGTATCACGACATTCGCATGCCCGCCGAGATTGGCCGCGCCGACTACGCGGTTTCGGCCAACATCGGGCGCACGCTCGATGCCGCGCGCCAGGGCGTGATTGACATCCGCTGCTGTCTCGACTGGCTGGAACAGCAGGGCTACACGCGGCTGGGCATCGTGGGCACGAGTTTAGGCTCGTGCTATGCGTTTCTGGCCGCGGCGCATGACCCGCGCATTCGCGTGGCGGCGTTCAATCACGCGTCCACGTATTTTGCCGATGTCGTCTGGCACGGGCAGTCCACCCGGCACATCCGGGAGGGAATTGAGCAGAAGATCGATTTGGAAGAACTGCGGCAAGCCTGGCTGGCCATCAGTCCCATGTCGTTCTTCGAGCAGTTCTCGCGCTGGCCGAAGAAGTCGCTGATTGTTTATGCGAAATACGACCTGACCTTTCTGCCGGAATTCTCGCGGCAAGTGGTGGAGGAGTTCGAGCGGCACGGCCTCGATCACAAAGTTGCCGTGCTGCCCTGCGGCCACTACACCACCGGCGAAACGCCCTACAAATACATGGACGGCTGGCGTTTGGCGTCGTTTTTGCGGACGGCGTTTTGAAGGCAGCAGTCAGCAGTCAGCCCGTCGAACTTACCGCCTCCCCACTAAACTGGCTGAATGCTGACGGCTGAGTGCTGAATGCTGCGCACCGGGCCCGGTTTAGAATGTATTGATGCCGTTCGCTCAAGGTGCCAATCCCGACGCGATCGTCGAGCACCGGCGTGGTGAGTACGTGATCAGCACTGACCCGGCCCGCCTCGATTTGGACGTCATTCACGGATTCCTGACGAACTGCTATTGGGCAAAAGGCATTCCGCGGGAGGTCGTGGCGCGATCTATCGAGCATTCCCTGTGCTTTGGCGTTTATGATGGTAAGGGTGCGCAGGTCGGTTTTGCCCGGGTGGTCAGCGACTTTGCCACCGTTGCGTATCTCGGCGACGTGTTCGTCGTGGAGTCGCACCGCGGACGCGGGCTGAGCAAGTGGCTGATGGAATGCATCATGCAGCATCCCGCGCTCGAATGTCTGCGGCGGTGGATTCTGCTGACCCGCGACGCGCACGGGCTGTACGCGCAATTTGGGTTCACGCCGGTGAAGTCGCCCATGCGGTACATGGAACTGCACCGGCCTGAGATATACGAGAAATCGTCATACGAGATCAGGAAAACGACATGAAAAATTCCGCCAAAATGTACCGCCCGCTGCACGAGGCCGATCCGCAGATCGCCGCCGCCATTGACAACGAAACCCGGCGCCAGCACGAGGGCCTGGAGCTGATTGCCTCGGAAAACTTCGTCAGCGAAGCTGTGCTGGAAGCCGCGGGCTCGGTGTTTACGAATAAGTATGCCGAAGGATATCCCGGCAAGCGCTACTACGGCGGCTGCGAGTTTACCGATGTCGTCGAAAATCTGGCGCGCGACCGGGCCAAGCAGCTATTCGGCGCCGAACACGCCAATGTCCAACCTCATGCCGGATCGCAGGCCAACATGGAGGCCTACGCGGCCGTGCTGCAGCCGGGCGACACGATTCTCGGCCTGAACCTGGCGCATGGCGGACACCTCACGCACGGCCATCATCTGAATTTTTCGGGCAAGACCTACAAGATCGTTCCTTACGGCGTTACCAAAGAGACCGAAACCATTGACTACGACGAACTGGAAAAGCTGGCGGAGAAAGAGCGCCCCAAGCTGATCATCGGCGGCGGCAGCGCATATCCGCGCATCATTGATTTCGCCCGCATGCGCCAGATTGCCGACAAGGTGGGCGCGCTCTACCTGGTGGATATGGCGCACTTCGCCGGGCTGGTGGCCGGAGGCGTGCATCCGTCGCCGGTGCCGCACGCACAGATCGTTACCTCGACAACCCATAAAACGTTACGTGGGCCGCGCTCGGGGATGATCCTTTCCAAAGCGGAATTCGCGCAGGCGATTGATAAGACGGTTTTCCCCGGCATGCAGGGCGGGCCGCTGGTGCACATCATCGCGGCCAAGGCCGTGTGCTTCCACGAAGCCATGCAGCCGGATTTCCGCGACTACGCGCGGCAGATCGTGGCCAACGCGAAAGTGCTGGCGCAGACCATCGCCGACGAAGGGTTCCGCATCATCTCCGGCGGCACCGACACGCACCTCATGCTGGTGGACGTTTTCTCGAAAGGGATGCTGGGCAGCGACGCCGAGAAGGCCTTGGGTGAGGCAGGAATTACAGTCAACAAGAATGCGATTCCGTTTGATACAAATCCGCCGCTGAAGCCGAGCGGCATCCGCATCGGCTCGCCCGCCATGACCACGCGCGGCATGAAGGAAGCTGAGATGCGCCAGATCGGCCGCTGGATCGCCGAAGTACTGCTCCATCGCACGGACGCGGCCGTGCTGGCCAAGGTCCGCAAGCAGGTGCTCGATCTGTGCGAGGCGTTCCCGCTGTATGCGGAGCGCCGGGCAAAGGCGCAGGCGGAGGTGCGGGCATAGCCAGGGGTCGAAGCACTCCCAAATTTGCGAGGAGGTTGAACGAATACGTATCCGATACCGCAAGTTCCCCTCGGACAGATTGGAGATCGTTCGTCGCGGCGCGGTCAAGGAGTACGTAGCAGCTGCTAATGCGGTCCGGAAAGAGCGCAGCGAGTTCCGTTCAATTTCAAGGTATCCCAAAGCTGGTGCCTGGCCCAACTCAGATCTCTGTGTTTAAATGCCATCGGTGAAGATCGCCATAGATATCCGGCGGATGACCGAGTTCGGCGTAGGCACCTACATCCGCAACGTAGTCCGCACCCTCGGCCGGCTCGATCATGAGAACGAGTACTTTCTGATTGGGCCTCCGCCGAAGGTGCAGGAAATCGGCGCCCTGCCGCCCAATTTTCATACCGTTCCCCTGGTTGTGCCCGAGCGCTCGCTGCAGGGCTACCGCGAGTTCCGCGCAGCGCTGACGCGACTGGAATGCGACCTGCTGCACGTCCCCAACCTCTTTTCTATTCCCCGCGCCATTCCCTGCCCCTATGTCATGACCGTGCATGACATGGTGGAGCACATGTCGCGGCCCCGCGAGCAGAGCGGACTTTGGCGCTCCCTGCGCCTGCTGTTGACTCGGCGCGTGCTTGAGGGCGCGGCACGCATCTTTGCGGTCTCGAACTTCACCAAGGCGGAAATCGAAAAGCTGTTTGGAATTTCTCCCGACCGGATCGAGGTGGTCTACAACGCGATTGACGAACGCTTCCTGCGCGGACACGCCAGCGCCGCGGACCGCGAACTGATCGCCCAGCGCTATCAAGTGACGTATCCGTTCCTGCTGTATGCGGGGCGGATCAGCCCGCACAAAAACGTCGTGCGCATGATCGAGGCGTTCTCGGCGCTGAAGACGGAGCTGGAAAGAGATCAGGCATATCCCGATCTCAAACTCATCATTATTGGAGACGACCTTTCCGGCAATCCGGACCTGCGGCGCACGGTGGTGCGCAGCGGAGTGCAGAACGACGTGCGCTTTCTGGGATTTGTTCCGATCGAAGTGCTGCGGATTTTTTATGACGAGGCGAGGATCTTTGTCTTTCCGTCGCTATATGAGGGCTTCGGGCTGCCTCCGCTGGAAGCGATGGCGCACGGCACGCCGGTCGTCACCTCCAACGTCTCCTCGCTGCCAGAGGTGGTGGGAAAAGCGGCGGTGCTGGTCAATCCGGAAAATGTTTTCGAGATCATGCGCGCCTTGCACCGCGTGCTTACCGATCAGGCGCTGCGGGAGCGAATGAAGGAGCGCGGCTACGAGCAGGCGGCTAAGTTCTCCTGGGAAACCTCGGTGCGCCGCATTCTGGATGTCTATCGTCAAGTCGCGGACGGTGATCGGCCCCACGCCGGTCAACCCGCCGCGGACTAGTCTGCCGGGCGGAAGCGAGTCTGTCTCATAGTGTTGGATTTAAAGCTGTCATCCCGAGCGAAGCGAGGGACCTTGGTTCTCGCTTACGCCACGATAGCTTTCGGAGAAACACCCAGGTCCCTCGCTTCGCTCGGGATGACGAACGTCAGGGGATGACCAACGTCAATTTCGGCGGTCCAACGACGCGGTCCTACTTCAACAATGGCTGGCCCGGCGATGAGACGGCGAGCTTGTGCAGCTTGGCGGTAAGGCGGTCGCGGTCGGCGTCAGTCTTCGCAGCGGCCAGACGCTTACGCAACTGGACGATCTTCTCTTTGCGGGTACGGCGCCGGCGAATCTCCGGCCGGCGGCTGGGTGCGGACATGCATTGCTCCTTAGGATGAATTTTCGAAAATTGATGGCAACCGAACCGGTGAGCCAGGTTCCAACGCTGTTATGTATTAATTATAGTTTGGGCGAGAGCGCCCCTGCAAACCAGCGACGCTGCACTGATGGATCGGGATTACTTCACAGACTCAACCTCAGGCGGGAAGCAGTCCCTGATAGATGGCCATGCCGACAACAGCGTCTACTCCCACGGCCTGGAGGTCGGCGACTTCCTCCCGCGTTCGAATACCACCGGCGGCGATGAGCTGACGCGAGGTCGCGCACCGCAACTCCCGCACGACGTCGAACGGGATCCCCTGTAGCAAACCCTCGGTGTCAATGTGCGTGTAGAGAAACGCGCTGCAGTACGGCTCGAGCGCGCGCATCATCTCGATCGGAGTGATGCCGGTCGTTTCCTGCCAGCCCTTGATCGCAACGTGCCCGCCGCGGGAGTCTACGGCAAAGACGAGCTTTTCCGTGCCAATTCTGGCCCCCGCGAGTTGAGCGAAAGGTGTATTGATCGTACCGTGAGAAATCAGGGATGACCCGAAGATGACTCGAAGCGCTCCCAGGTTCAAGGTGGCCAGCGCCGCCTCAATCGAACGGATTCCTCCGCCGACTTGGCAGGGAAGCTGGCGGGCCAGGTGCCGCACAAGGTTGCCGTTGTGGCCGCGGCCCATCGCGGCGTCGAGATCAATAAGTTGTACCAGCGGATACTTCGCAAAGCGAGCGACCCACTCGTCCATGTTGTCGAACTCCAGTGCTTTCTGCCTGCCCTGGACTAGCTGCACGATCTTGCCGCCCATCAAATCAATGGAGGGAATCAGCATGGCCACCTCACGGCGATTCCCGCGGAGCCGAGTTGCTGCTTGAGGTCGCGGAGCCGGCTGAAGCCGTAGTGAAAAATCGAAGCCGCCAGCGCGGCGTCGGCGTGGCCGGCGCGAAACACTTCCACAAAATGCTGCGCGCCGCCCGCGCCGCCGGAGGCGATGACGGGAATCCGAACCGAATCGGCGACAGCTCGCGTCAGGTTGCAATCGAAGCCCGTGGCTGTCCCGTCGCAGTCCATCGAAGTCAGCAGGATTTCGCCCGCGCCGCGCAACTCTGCTTCTCCTGCCCATGCGACCGCGTCCCGTCCGCTTCCTGATCGTCCTCCGTGCGTGAATGCTTCCCAGTGTGATCCGTTCTCGCGCCGCTTGGCGTCAATCGCTACGACGACCGCCTGTGAGCCGAAGCGTTCCGCGATCCGTGTGATCAAAGCCGGATCGGCAAGGGCCGCCGAGTTGATGCTGATCTTGTCTGCGCCGGCGGAGAAAACCGCGGCTGCGTCTTCCAGCGTGCGAATGCCGCCGCCCACCGTGAAGGGAATGAACAACTGGCTCGCGGTCCGGCGCACGGTGTCGAGCAGCGTGGCGCGGTGCTGGTGCGCCGCCGAAATATCCAGCAGCACAATTTCGTCCGCTCCCGACTCGCTGTGCGCCTTCGCCAGTTGCGCGGGATCGCCCGCGTCGCGCAGTTTCTCAAACTGTACTCCTTTGACCACGCGGCCGCGGTCCACGTCCAGGCAAGCGATGATGCGTTTGGTCAGCATGTCAGAGGGTGCAGAAATTGCGCAGCAGTGCTAAACCAACCTCAGCTGATTTTTCCGGATGAAACTGCACACCGAATACATGATCGCGTTCTACGGCCGCGGAAAACCTGCCGCCGTATTCACACCCAGCGGTTGTTGTCTCGGTAATGGGAACGCGATAGGAATGCGTGAAATAAACATAAGACAACTCCGGGAGCCCACGAAACAGCCGTGAGGAGGGCGCAGCCTCCAGCTGGTTCCACCCCACATGCGGTGATTTCACGCTCGCCGGGAAACGCTCGCACTCGCCCGGCAACAGGCCCAGACCGGGCGTCTCGGGTGATTCCTGGCTGCGCTCAAACATCCACTGCATGCCGACACAGATGCCCAGGAAGGAAACTCCACGCCCAATGGCATCGGCGATTGCGGCCTGCAATCCATAGCGTGCGAGAGCCGCAGTCGATGCGAAGTGGCCCACGCCGGGAAGAACGATTCTTACCGCTTCGGCAATTCTCCTGGGATCGGAAGTAATAAGGCAGTCCTGACCCAGCCAGTCCAACGCCTTCTTCACCGAGACCAGATTGCCGGCGCCGTAATCCACGATCGCGATCATCACAGCATCCCTTTGGTACTGGGCAGAAGGCGCACCATGCGCCGGTCGCGCCAGCAGGCAGCACGCAGGGCGCGGGCAAAAGCTTTGAAGAGCGCTTCAATCTTGTGGTGGCTGGATCGTCCATATAGGACGCGGGCGTGAACATTGGCGCGCGCGCCGCGGGCAAAGCCCTCGAAGAAATCGTGGACCAATTCGGCCTGCAAATCGCCGACGAGGCCTGTGCGCACCTTGGTGTCCACAACACAAGCTGTGCGCCCGCAAAAATCCACGGCAGCCATGCCCATGGTTTCATCCATCGGCATCAGAAAATATCCGGCGCGAAGAATGCCGCGCTTGCTCCCCAACGCCTTGTCGAAAGCCTGCCCCAGGACAATCCCCACATCTTCCACAGTGTGGTGCTGATCCACGTCGAGATCGCCGCAGGCCTGGAGCTTGAGGTCAAACCCTCCGTGGTGCGCGAAAAGCTCCAGCATGTGGTCGAGGAAGCGAATGCCGGTGGAGACCTGGTAGTGCCCGCGGCCTTCAATGGTGAGCGAGACCTGAATCCGGGTTTCTTTGCTGACGCGCTGGATGCTGCCTTTCCTCATGGCCGCGACGCCTCCTGGGTAGCGCCAAGCTCTTCGATGGTCTCCTGCAGCGCCGCCAGCAGGCGATCGGCGTGATCGCTCGGACCGAGAGTGATGCGCACGCAGCCTTCGCAGCCGTGATCGCTCGACCGGTCGCGAACCAGAATGCCGCGCCGCCGCATGTGCTCCACGAACACTGCAGCAGCTTGCGACGAGCCTACGCGCGCGAGTACGAAGTTCGCCGCGCTGAGCCAGAATGGAATCCCGTTGGCTTCCAGAGCGCGCTCGAGACGTGTTCGCGTCTGGAGAACATCTCTCACATACTGCTGGACGTAACCTTGATCGGCGAGCGCTGCCGGAAGGCAAGCCAGCGCCACCGCATTCACGTTGTAGGGCGAACTGGCGCGCCGCACCGCGCGCATCGGCCCGGCATCGCCAATCAGAACTCCCACGCGCAACCCAGCCATCCCGTACGCTTTGGAAAAAGTGCGCGTCACGAACAGGTTGGGAAGTTCGCGAAACTTGGTCACCAGGGTTTGCCCGCAAAACTCAAAGTAGGCCTCGTCCACCAGCACGGCAGCGGCCGGGGCAGAGCCGGCGATTCTCAACAGTTCCTCCGGCGGTGCCACCGTTCCCGTGGGATTGTTCGGGTTGGCGATGGCGATCAGCCGCGTGCGCTCGGTGATGCGATGGCGCAGGTCCTCGGAAGGGAAATGGAAGTCTCCGCTCGCAACCACGCTGATGACCTCTGCCCCAGCCGCCATCATGTAAATCCGGTACATGGAGTACGTGGGCACGACGATCAGCGCTTCGACGCCAGCTTCGAGGTAGGTTTGGCAGAGCAAGTGAATCGCCTCGTCAACGCCATTCGTCAGCAATAGTTCTGCAGGCCCGATTCCCAGGAAGTCCGCCACAATCGCTTCCACCGGCCCGCGCTCAGGATAGCGGGCCAGATCCTCTGGACCCAACCGGCGCAGGCGTTCCAGCACACGAGGCGAACACCCGATGGTGTTCTCGTTGAAATCCAGACGCAGGCCCTCCCGTCCCCCCAGCGGTGGGTGGTACGAAGGCAGCGTGCGCACAGCTTCCCGCGGGCTAAGCATGATTGCTCCTTACCGAGACGGAATCAGCATGCGCCTGCAAGCCTTCCATCCCGGCCAGATACTCGACCGTCTTCGCAATGCGCCGCAACCCCGCGGGCGAAAGCTCCTGAACAGTAAGCAGCTTCACGAAATCCAGCACGCTCAGGCCTCCGCGAAATCGAGCTTGCCCTGACGTTGGCAATACGTGGTTGGGACCGGAAGCGTAATCGCCGACTGCCTGCGGCGAGTAGTCCCCGACGAAGATCGAGCCGGCATTCTGGATAAAAGGCAAATCTTCCGTGGCGACGGTGATGTGTTCGGGAGCGATCCGATTGGCCCAGTCGCGGGCTTGTGCGCGCGACGCCGCCAGCAAGACTTCGCCGCGCCGGCGCAGCGACTCTTGCGCGGTGGAATTACCTTGCGCTCGGTCCGCCGCACTCGAAGCTACGGATTTCGCCAACCTGCGAGACGTTGTGATGAAGACGGCCAGCGCATCCGGATCGTGCTCGGCCTGAGAAACCAGGTCCGCCGCGATGAATTCCGGGACGCCCGAGTTGCTCACGACGACGGTTTCGGTTGGTCCGGCGAGAAAATCAATCGCGCAGTCAAAAGCGACCAACTTTTTCGCGACGGTCACATAAGCGTTTCCCGGCCCGACGATCTTGTCCACCCGCGGAATCGTCCTGGTTCCATAGGCCAGCGCGGCGATGGCCTGGGCCCCTCCAACCCGGTAGAACTCGCGCACGCCCAGCATCGCGGCCGCAGCCAGGACTTCCCGAGACGGTTTGGGCGAGACTACACGGACTTGCCTTACTCCAGCCACCTGGGCGGGAATCACCGTCATCAGCAGAGTCGAAACCAGCGGACAGCGCCCGCCCGGAACATAGCAGCCGACCGACTGCAATGGTCTTACCAGTTGCCCGAGAGAAGTCCCGCCACGAGTGCGGGTCCAGGTGGAAGGCTTCTGCCATTGGCAGAAACGGCGGATATTGGCGGCTGCCTGTTGCAACGGTTTCCGCAACTGCGGATCAAGCGCTCGCCATGCGTCTTGAAGTTCGCCAGCGGACACTCGCAGCGGCTGATTCCGCGTGAGCCCATCCCACCGCTCGGCATAGCGGCGAACTGCGCGGTCCCCCTCGCGGCGCACACGATTCACGATTTTCCGCACCCGCGGTTCCAGCGCGGCGAGCTGCGAACTGCGTGCGGCAAGGCGTTCCACCGTTGCGGCAGCATCGCGGCCAGAGAGAATCCGCATTACAGCACCACCTTATTCAACGGATACTCGACAATACCCTCGGCCTGCGCTCCTTTGAGCCGCGGGATGATTTCCCACGCCGCCGACTCGTCAATCACGGTATTGACCGCGAGCCACTCTTCATCACTCAGGTGAGAAATCGTCGGCTTCTGCAGCGCCGGCAGCACGGCCAGCACTGCCGCCAGGTGTTCCTTGCGTACGTTCAGCATCAACCCGACCCGGTCTTGCGCCTGCATGGCGCCCCGCAACATGAGAGCGAGGTTTTCGATCTTGCGCCGTTTGTCGCGATCGGCAAACGAACACTTGTTGGCGATCAGCTGTGTGTTCGATTCCAGCACGGTCTCCAGGATGCGGAGACGGTTGGCTTTGAGCGAACTTCCCGTCTCGGTTACCTCGACAATCGCATCTGCCAGCATGGGCGGCTTGACTTCCGTGGCGCCCCAGGAGAATTCCACCCGCACTTCCACGCATTTTCTTTTGAAGTAGTCGCGGGAGACGTTCACCAGTTCGGTAGCGACGATGCGCCCGGTAAGGTCTTCCGCACGCTGGAAGGAAGAATCATCCGGAACCGCCAGCACCCAGCGCACCTTGCCCCGGCTGCGCTTGGCATAGATCAAGTCGCTGACCGTGACCACCTCGAGTCCGCTCTCGATGATCCAGTCCAGCCCGGTCAGGCCAGCGTCGATGGCACCGTGCTCCACATAGCGGGCCATCTCCTGCGCCCGGATCAACATGCAGTCAATCTCGGGGTCGGCGGTGCTGGCGAAATAGGATCGCCCATTGGTGTATGCAGGAAGCCCGGCCTTTGCGAATAGCTGCAAGGTAGCCTCCTGCAGGCTGCCCTTGGGAATTCCGATGCGCAGCTTCATGCGCGTTTCTCCTTCGCCGGAAAGACCGCGGCCGCTGCCGGCGAACGTTGGACCACCGGTTCCGTGAAACAAGAGCGCGTGCCGCGGTGGCAAACTACTCCCGCTCCCTCCACCTCCACGCGGAACAGCAGCGTGTCGCGGTCGCAATCGGTATGGGCGGAGACCACTCGCAGCCGGTTGCCCGAGCTTTCCCCCTTGGTCCATAGCCGGTTGCGCGTGCGGCTGAAAAACGTTACGTATCCTTCCTGTACGGTGCGCTCCAGAGCCGGGCGATTCATGAATCCCACCATCAGAACCTCCCCATCGGATAAGTCCTGCACCACAGCGGGAACGAGCCCACTCATCTTGTCAAAATCAAGTTCTGCATTCATCCCGATACTTCCTTTCCCTGGAAAAATTAAAAGCCCGCTGAGCGTGGATCGCGTCAGCGGGCCGGGGTTCCAAAGAGTGCTCGTTAACTCAGGTCTGCACCCCCGCCGCCACGCGATGCGCATAGTGGTCATGACGATGATGCAAATGAGACAACATGTTACGAAAAGACTACGGGGAGCCGCGCATGCCGGTCAACAAGTTTAGACGCGATCGGGAACCATTTCTTGAATGCGTTCTATGGGGATTTTGCATGGAAAACGCACTGGGCGGGCAACTTGGGATTAGCTTACACGCGGTCGCGTGAAGATCACCGCTGAGGTACTTGTAGTGCTGGACTCCTGCCGACCTCTCCGCCCGGTATGTGACGACGCCTGATCCTTCCGCAAATCCTCGTTGACAATGACCCGCCACATCAATACATTTGTTACGCTTTGTGTTTCATTTGTTTTCGTTTGAGATCGAATACAACCGAATTTCCGCTCGCCAGTCGAGGTGCAATGTGATTTCCAGGCAAGATCTTGGCGGTCTCCCGATGCCCCGTTCGTCTTCCGCACGCCGATCTCTTATTCCATCCTTGGTCCTTTGGGCAGCGGTCACATCCTTGTTCACGGCTCTCGCATATTCTGCCGACACCGAGCTGAAGAACGATGCCCTGGTGGTCAGAATTGATTCCGCCGACGGCTCCTACACGATCTCAGCAAAAGGCGCCCCATCTCCGGTGATTCGCGCCGGCGTCGCGGCCGAGGTGGATCATCACTGGATAAAATCAGCTGAATATCCCAGGCACGAGATCGCTGTCTCGGATTTCGAAGACACGCTGGGCCGCGGGCGCGAAGCCAAGGTGACGGCGACCGGACTCACGGACCATCCCGATCTCATCTATAAGATTCGGGTCTATGAGACGCGTCCGTTCGGTGAGATTCAAGTCGAAATCCAGAACCACTCCGGCCGATCGGTTGAAGTGCAGAGCATTCGTAGTGTGGAAGGCGAAGGCAAGACGCTTATCGATCTGCATGCAAATCCCGCCTCCGATCGCGTACTGTCCGACAGCTATAGCGAAGATTGGCCTCCGATGCAAATCTACGATCTGGGCAAAGCGCCCAACGGCATGCATCGGGCGGTGGGGAGCCAGTTGGTTTACAACCAGCAAAGCAAGGAGAGCGTGTTTTTCGGGGCCCTCACCTCCGATCGCCTGCTGACGATCCCCCACTTGCAGACCCAGCCAACCGCCACCGGCCCGCGCATTGCCGGTTTCACTGTAGATTCCACCGGCACAACTGAGATTCAGGCAACCGACGAAGAATCAGGGATGCGCAGAGGTGCTCCGGAGAACCTGATTGAACTGAATCTGCCGCTCGCGAACGGCACGAGCCTGCCTTCGGAACGGCTCATGTTCGCCGCCGGGTCCGATTATCACGCTCAGCTTGAAAACTACGGCACGGCGATCCGCGACCTGCACCACAGCCGCATCCCCGAAGACAACATGCTGGGATGGTGGAGTTGGACCGCCTTCTACATGAAGATCACGGAAGGGAACACCTTCACCAACGCGCTATGGCAGGCGGAACGTTTGAAGTCCCTCGGCTATGACTGGTTCCATTTCGATTTCGGATACGGGTATGCGCGAACCGACTACGCCGTTCCGAGCGCTTCCAAGTTTCCTCACGGCATGCGGACTCTCACGCAGCGGATTCAGCAGCTCGGCCTGAGGATTGGCATCTGGACCGCACCGTTCGAAGTCGGAGAGCGCAGTTCGGTCTATGAGAACCACAAAGATTGGCTGGTTCACAACGCGAAGGGCGATCCCATCCCGGTCACGACCGATGAAGAGGTTCCCACCGAGCGTGTGTTTGTGCTGGACGCGACCCATCCCGGAGCGCAGGAGTTTCTCCGCCAGACCTACCGCACGCTGGTTCGGGAGTGGGGCGTGAAATATATCAAGCTTGATTTCATGGACAATACCGCGATCGAGGGCTACTACTTCCGGCCCCATACCACCGCCATCGAAGCGCAGCGCATGGGGCTGCAGGTCATCCGCGAAGCCGTGGGGAACGATTGTCTGCTGGATAAAGACGGCAGCCCCATGCTGAGTCCGGTTGGCATCGTTGACGACGGGCGTGTATCGCAGGACACCGGCCACACCTTCGCGCGCAGCAAGGAAGCGGCCACCGGCATTGCGGCCCGTTACTATATGCACCGGAACTTCTTCATCAGTGATCCGGATGCATTCACCGTGTCACGGCAACTGGTAGAGGAGCGCGAAATCCAGGCTCCGCTCACATTGAATGAGGCGCAGGTTTCGATCGCGCTCTCGGCCGTTTCCGGAGGAATGTACGAAATCGGAGATGACTTGCCTACCCTGGGGGCCGACGCCGACCGGGTTGCACTGCTCAAGAATCCCGACCTTCTACAGATGGCCAAACTGGGGCGCGCAGCGATTCCCCTCGATCTTCTTACGTATCGTGCCGAGGATGAACAGCCCAGCGTGTTTCTGCTGCGAGAAGATGCCCGTCAAACTGTCGTCGCGGTTTTCAACTGGACCGAAAAGCCCAGATCCCACCATTTCTCGCTTTCTGATCTGGGTCTTGCGGGCGGTCGCGCTTACGATCTGGCAGACGTCTTTGATCCCGAACATCATTTGTCTGCGGACGGAAATTCCATCTTACTCGATCAGCCTGCCCACTCAGTGAAGATCGTCAAGATCATCGACACTTCAATCCCGGCTGCGGCTCCCAAAATCGCGGCTGAAATTCGGGAGCGCGCGAAAGTGGATGAGGATCTGAGATTCTCCAGCACAGCCGATCCCGGGGGAGTGCCGGCCCTTGGCTATCACTGGGACTTTGGCGACGGAACTCATCAGGACGGGAGGCAGGTAAGCCACGCTTACACCAAGGCCGGCGACTATAACGTTCGACTGGTGGTGGATGGCGTTGACGGAGTTCCGGCGGAAGAGCAGCAGTCCGTTTCTGTGAGCGGAGAGATTACGATCGCGCCTCCCAGCCGCTACCAGCCTGATTAGAACTGGTTTCGCAATAAGAGTTTTCGAGGGAGGCACTCGGGCGCTGCCGAAATCCGGTTTGCCTCCCTGTCGCCCGCGAAAGCTAGAAATAGAACTTCAACGCAAACTGAATGAACCGCGGATCGCGCGCAGCGACGGCCTGTCCGAACTGCGGGGTACCGAATTCGACCGCCTGCGGCTCCTCGCTGATCGCGCCTGCAGGCCCCAACAGCGGGTTTACGTGGTTCCAGACGTTGAAGAATTCTGCCCTGAACTCCACGTGCATCTGCTCGCGAATGGGAAACATCTTAAAGACCGAAAAGTCCCAATTCTGCAAGCCCGGTCCTCGGACGATGTTCCTGCCCGCATCGCCGAAGGTAAAGAAGGTCGTATTGTCTACGAAGGCACATGTATTGAACAGAGTCCCCGGAGTGCACGGCTTTGCGTTTGGATTGCCGGCAAGGTTCGGCCGCACTTCGTAGTATCCGACTACCCCGCCACCGTCGGCGGTAGAGACGTTGGTGACCGCGTCCGTAATCGTAAACCAGTTGCCGGTCTGGGCAGTGGTGATGCCGGCCACCTGCCAACCCCCGATCATCTGGTTCAGGACACCGCCGGCATTTTTGCCGAACGCCTTCTCGCGTCCGAAAGGCAGTTCATAGGCATAGTTGATGACGAAGCGCTGGCGCACGTCGAAGTCTGAATTGCTGTACTCGAGCCAGGGATACAGTTCGTTTCGGAAGTCGCCGTTGTTGAGAGAACCGAGGCTGGCGCTGGAAGCATCGTCCATCGCGTGGGCGTAGGTATAAGAGGCTCCGAACTCCAGCCCGTGGGTGAACCTCTTTTCCAGATGCATTTGAAGCGAGTTGTAGTTGGAAAAGTCGTTTGCGCGCAGCGTGTCGATGCCGCCGTCAACCGCGGGGAAAGGACGCCTGGGCGCCGTTGGGCAGTTCTCTGGAGTGTTCCCGTTGGTTGTGCAAAAGGTCACATCGGGCTGTGCCTGATTACCGTTGTACATCCCGTAAAGGTTCTGCCCATGCGAGCCTCCGTAGGAAACATCCAGCATCATCTGGCCCGGCAACTGATACTGCAATCCTATGTGCCATTGCTGCGTGTAGGGAGTTGCCAGGTGAGCGGCCTCCGAAAACAGGGTGGGCGTATTCGGATCCACAAGCGAGTTCGCGGGAAAACCCTGCGACAGCACGTTCAGATTCAAGCCGTTCGCGCCCGTAATCGAGCAGTCTGGCTGGTTCGGATTGGGGTTCGCCGCCGCCAGGCCGCATGGTGGCACGAAGTTCTGCGTGACAAAAAATGGCGGATTGAAACCGGGACTCGGATTCGAGAATGGTCCGTTCTCTTCGCCGCCATAAAAGATTCCGTAGCCCGCCCGAAAAACCAGCTTGTCTGAAATCTGGTAGGCGAGTCCGAGCCGGGGCGCGAAATTGGTCAGGACCGGCGAGATCAGTCCTGAAGTGCCGGTTCTCTGGATCGGGATCAAGGCCGCCAGGGTTGGAGTCAGTGTCGCTTGCTGGCCTTTCGGAACCACGAGGGAATCGCTGGCATAATCGAAATTTGCCTCCTCGTTGAAGCGCGCCTTGACCGTCGTGAACAGTTCATAGCGCAGGCCCAGGTTTAAGGTGAGTTTCGGTGTGGCGCGAATGTCGTCTTGGGCAAACCAACCGTAGTCGCCTCGGTGATAGTCAACGTTGTGCATGTTTGTGATGGTGCCGCCATCCGGTATGCCCAGAAGGAAGGTCGCGTAGGCTTCGCCTCCCGTGGTGGGAGCGGCGGCATTGTCCGTAAAATCGCTGGCAAAGTTCATCGTGCCCCGCGAGGCCGCCGGCTGAAAGATGGTGAACTCGATAAAACGCAGCTCTGTGCCGAATTTGATCGAATGGCGGCCGTGGACCTTCGTCAGGTTCTCCGCGATCACGAATGCATTCTGCTTTTCTATCGAGGGAAGGAAGCCCGAGCTGCCGATACCCGCGGTGCCGTCGTTGATGGCAATGCTCGGTAAGCCGCCGTTGTCCGGCCCCGACGGAACTCCGGGAAATCCCAACTGCTGCGCGACATCCTGGTTGTAATTCAATTGATAACGATGGGAATTGATGCGGTTGTACCCGAAGCGGAATTCGTTGACTGTGCTCGGGGAGAACATGTGCGTTTCGCTGATAGCCGCACTCCGGTACGAATCATCCTGAATGCCATCCTGGAACGCTCCGCCGTCAAGCGCGTTGTTGAACGGCGAGGGAATGCTGCTCGGCTGGTTCTCGTAACTGAAGCGGCCGAAAAGCGAATCGTTGTCCCCTATTTTGTGATCGACGCGTACATCAAAGTTATTCTGTGTTGTGCTTCTTTTCGGTTCCGCCAGAAAATTGGAGCCGTTGAGGCTCACGTTCGGGGTCGGAAACAGCGCTGAAAGCCGCGCCGCCAGCGGATCGATCGCCGTATTCAAGCCGCCGTTGGAGGTAAAAATGTTGGTCGGGTTTCCCAGAGCATCCGTTCCGATCGGGACGCTGCAGTAGCCGTCTGGATTCAAGCTCGAAACCTGCGTCAGGCGACTGTTGAAAATCTCACCCGCGAATGTGGCATTCCCGTTGCAATCGAGCGCGGTTTGATTTGTCGGATTGCCGTTCTGGTCCACCGCCATGGCCGGGGTGTTGGTCAGGAACGAAGAAAAATCGCCTCCTATCTCGGTCGGGGTGGGAACCAGCACCAGTTGCGGCAGGGCCTGGCGGATTCGCAGACCCTCATAATCGCCAAAGAAAAAGGTTCGGTTCTTAATGATTGGCCCGCCAAAGGTCGCGCCAAATTGGTTCTGCTGGTACCCTTGCCGGCCGAACGCATCAAACGCATTGCGCGCGTCGAACACGTCGTTGCGAACAAATTCATACACGTCGCCATGAATTTGGTTCGTGCCGGACTTAATCACGGCGTTCATCACCGCACCATTGCCGCGTCCAAATTCAGCGCTGTAGGCGTTGGTCTGAACTTTGAATTCAGCGATGGCGTCCACGGAGGGTTGGATGACATAGGCGCTGCCGTTCAGCACGTCGCCCAAGTCGGAATTGTTGTCAATCCCGTCGAGCTGGAAATTGTTCTGCAGTGAGCGGGCGCCGTTGGAGCTGAAACCAAACGACGTTTCCACGCGTGAACCAGGCTCGCTCGGACCCACTCCCGCGCCCAGCAGGGCCAGTTGTGCGTAGTTACGCCCGTTCAGCGGAAGGGTCACAATACGCTGGCTGTCCACCACCTCCCCAAGGTCGGAGGTCTCGGTCTCGAGCTGCGGCCCCTCTGTGGTAACAGTCATGGTTTCATTGATGCTGCCCACGTGCAGGGTGACGTCAACCTCGGGGCGCGCCTGAACGTCTACCACAATTGGACCCGCGACCGCCTTCTTGAACCCTGACTTTTCGACGGTTACGTTGTAATGTCCAATTCTCAACGGGCTGGCCTCGTATTCGCCTTGGCCATCCGTGCTGATCACTAGGCTCGTCCCGCGGTCCGCATCCGTGATCGTCACCTTCGCTCCAGACACCACGGCGCCGGTCGAATCCCTCACCGTGCCGGCAATCGCTCCGGTATCTTTCTGCGCCAACGCGGTTCCTGCGAAGCTCACCAACAGAATGAACAGCGCAACTTGACGGAGAGTGGGGGAGTGCATCTCAAGCTCCTTTTCTGGTACCCGGCACGTCTTCAGGCGCAAGGCGCCGGCTTGCAGCGTCTGCACTTAAGCGGTTGGAATGGTTTTCGGTATATTACGACTCATTACTTCTACTTTTCTTTGGTCCTTTGTCAAGTTTGCAGATGCAGCACCCTGGGCTCCCACTCCGGCTAAGGAAGACGAGTACCAGCCTGGAAAACACAATTCTGCGCGACTGTATTAATATTGTGCTCGTTTGTCAATCGTTTTTGTTTATCGCTTGCCGCTCTTTTTCCTTTTCCAGGCTCTTTTCCGGTCTGTTTCGGGTAGAATGCAGTGTTTCGTCTACCATGTTGGCTGAAGAACGGCGTTTTCAAATCCGGGAAATTCTTGCCGCGCAGCGCACCGTGACCGCTTCCGACCTGTGCGGTCGGTTGAAGGTCACCGCCGCGACCATCCGCCGCGACCTTGCAACTTTGGAAAAGGACGGCGTGTTGGTCCGCTCGCATGGCGGAGCGGTGTCTCGCATGTCGAGCACCAACTTCCAGCCCTCGTACGACGCCTTATCACGAAGTCGCAGCGAGGAGAAACGCGAGATCGCGCGCGCTGCTGAGCAGTTTGTGCTGGATGGCGACACGGTTTTTCTCGAAGGCAGCACGACCGTCTTCGAGTTAGCCCGGCACTTGGTTCACCGCCATCGTTTGACCGTGGTAACCAATTCTCCCACCATTGTTTGCGAGTTGCAGCGCAGTCCCGGCGTCACCGTGCTCTGCACCGGAGGCGACCTGCAGAAAGATACGTTCTATCTCTCGGGAGAGTGGGCGCAACGCGCTTTATCGGAAATACGATTGGATAAGGCCATCCTTGGCGTCAGCGCGATCGACCCAGAGTACGGTGTTTCCACCGCCAATCACGCCGAAGCGCAAATCAAGAAGATGGTCACCAAGGCGGCCAAGACCCGGATCGCTCTCGCCGACCACGGAAAATTCGGCATGCAGTGCTTCGCCTACGTGGGCCCGGTCACCGACATCAATATTCTGGTCACCGACTCCGGCACTGATTTCAAACACATCAAGGAGCTCCGCGAGGCCGGGCTGCAAGTGGTGGTTGCGGAAGGCGGATTACCTGCCACAAAGACACTCAATCGCAAACATTCGCACAAAAAACATTGACAATCGCTCACATACGGACTAGTTTTATCGCCGGCATCAGGAAAAAGGGGGACTGTTTGAGCGATTGCGGTAAGAAAGTAAGGCTCTGCCGGGTACTGGGCGGCGCGGAACATCGCGCCTTAGTCGTCGCCTTCGACCATGCGCTGGTATTAGGGCCGATTCCGGGGACTGAGGATCCACTCGGACAGATTCGGCGCTTCGCCGAAGCCCGTGTGGATGCGGTCCTTTTGAATCTTGGCCTCATCCGGCAATTCGCCAACTCATCCCCTTCCGGCCCCTTGCCGGCTCTGATCGCCCGCCTTGACTGGACCACGGTTTGGTCGGCAGTCTCCAGCAACGGAGGCGGTAGCCTGCGCAGCACTCTGTTGGCCCACCCCGAAGACGCCCTGCGTCATGGCGCGGACGCCGTGTTGACTTACATGGTAGTGGGCACGGGCGACACGGATTTTGAGAGCAAGGAAATCTCGCGCACCGCCGAAGTTGCGCGGGAGTGTGAGCGCGTCGGCATCCCGCTGATCGTCGAGTCCCTGGCTCGCGGCAAGAATGTGCAGAATCCGGGGGACCCGAAATGGCTGAACTTGCACACTCGCATGGCGGCGGAATTGGGGGCCGATGCCGTGAAAACCGATTACACCGGCGACCCGGTTTCGATGCAGTCCGTGGTCGAAGGTTGCCCCATTCCTATCCTCGTGCTGGGCGGCAGCCGCCAGGGCTCCGATGAAGAAGCCTTAGGGGTGGTCCGCGACGCAGTGCTGGCCGGAGCGGCCGGGGTGTTTTTTGGCCGCAATGTGTTCCAGTCCGCGAACATGGGATTATTCCTCCAGCGAGCTCGCGCCGTCCTTGACGGCGCGGAAATGCTTCACCCCAAACCATGATGTCAGTATGTGGCGGACACCATTGCGAGTCCGCTCTCAACTGTGACGTTGCACGTCTGGCTCGAAGCTGCGAGGGGGTTCCCGAAACGTGAGCCTGCTGGCAATTGATATCGGATCAAGCAGCTGTAAAGCAGTAGTGTTTGCCGCCAGCGGTGCGATCCTGGGGCGGCACGCCACGAGCTACGTGCCCGACTTCCCTCGCCCCGGTTTCGCCGAAATAAGTCCTGAGAAGTTCTGGGATGCCGTCTGCGTTTCCTGCCGCACCGTTGCGCAAGACCTGAGGAATAAAGACCTGAAGGATCCGGTGCGCGCTCTGTGCTTGAGTTCGCATGGTGAAACCTTTGTAGCCGTTGATTCCCAAGGCCGGCCTCTGACGGCCGCAATTCTGAACCAGGACAGCCGCGCGATTCATGAATCAGCGCAATGCGAAGCGATTCTCGGACGGCAACGGCTGTTTCAAATCACCGGGCACTTTGCGCATCCCATGTATCCCGTCCCCAAAATCCTCTGGCTGCGAAAGCACCAGCCCGAAGTCTTCGCCGCAACCCGGTCTTTCCTTACCCTGATCGGTTATCTTCTGCAGAAGATGGGGCACCCGCCCTACGTGGACTACTCCCTGGCATCGCGGTTCCTTGCGTTCGACATCCAAAAGCGTGCGTGGTCGGACGAAATTCTCACGGCGGTAGACTTGGACAAGGCGCGACTCCCCGTTCCCGTTCCCGCGGGCACAATTACGGGAAGACTGAGTTCTGAAACGGCAGCTCGGCTTGGCCTCGCGCCCGGAACTCCCGTGGTGCTGGGAGGTCACGATCAGCCTTGCAATGCCCTGGGCGTTGGGGTCATCGGCGGAGGCCGGGTTTCCGATTCGATCGGCACTTACGAGTGTCTGCTCGCCGCCTCTGCCGCGCCCTGCCTGAATGACAACGCGCTCGCGGCTTCGCTGAACTCTTATTGTCATGTTGTTCCCGGCGCATTTGTGACCCTCGCCTACTTTCCGTCCGGGATCATGGTGAAGTGGTTTCACGACTTGTTGTATGGCAACGAATCAGACGATGCCCGTTCCGAGGGGCTCCCCCGGGACGCTGAAGCCGCTGAAGCCAGCCACTACGCGTTTCTTGAAGCGCACGCTCCCGAGGGTCCAACCGGACTCTGTATCACTCCGCACCTGATCGGGACCTGCAATCCTGAGTTCAACCCGCGCGCTCGCGGCTTGATCACGGGCCTCACCCCTGGGACCGGCCGCGCTCACATTTATAAGGGCATTTTAGAGGGATTAGCCTGCGAGTTGGCGCTGGTGGCCGAAGTACTGGCGGAGGCAGTTGGAAGCTTCGAGGACATTTACGTCACCGGCGGCGGCACGCGCTCAGTGCTGGGTTTGCAAATGCGCGCCGCCCTCACCGGCTGTCGCTTGCACATCATGAAGCGGCAGGAAGCCGTTTGTCTCGGCACCGCCATCCTGGCCGGCGTGGCCATTGGCGAGTACGCAAGCATCAACCAGGCGATCGCCGCAGTGGTTGAGGAGAACGCAGTGCTCGATCCCGATCGGGCGATGGCCGCCAGCTGTCGCCACCAAGTCAAACGTTACCGGCAGGTCCGATCCGCGGTGGTCCAGCAGGCTGAAAGATCTTTTATGACAGACGAGGAGGAAGCGTGATTCAACCGACAGTAGGTTTCATTGTGTACGGAGTTCACAAAGACGGACTCAAAGATCCTATGGGAACTCCCTTCATTGACGACGCCATCGTCAAACGATCCAAAGCGGCCCTCAAGAAGGCGGGCCTGAACCTCATTGAGCACGACGTGGTGATTGCGTCGAAAGACGAAGCCCGCAGCGCTCTCAAGCAGATGAAGGCCGACGACCGGATTGACGCGGTCATTCTTTTTTCCGGGACCTGGGTGTGGGCGGCGCACCTGGTCGCGGCGATCCGCGATTACGCGGCTACCGGCAAAGCGGTTCTTTTGTGGACGCACCCCGGATCGCAAGGCTGGCGGCCCGTCGGCGGGCTGGTGATGCATGGCGGCCTCCTCGAAATCGGGGTTCCCCATAAGTTCGTCTACGGCGAAGCCGATGACGCCGACACAATCGGCAAGATCTCGAGCTATGCCTGTGCCGCTCATTGCAAAAATTTCCTGAATATGTCCACGATGGGCACGTTCGGAGGCCGGGGCATGGGTCAGACCTGCGGCGTTGCCGATCCCTCGCAATGGATGCGCATGTTTGGCGTGGACATCGACTCGCGGGATACGACGGAACTCATTCGTGCCGCCGAGTCGGTCACTGCGAAGGAGATTTCCGCCTTTCAGCCCCGCCTGAAGAAGCTCTTCGGTGCCGCGCCGGAGCCAGACATCGTCAACGAGCGTTCTATCCGTCTCTACCTCGCGCTCAAGAAGCTTGTCGGAAAAGAGAAGTTTGATTTCTATACGATCCAGTCGTTCCCTGGTCTTGGCGACCACTATTCCGCAACCTGTTTCGCGCAAAGCATGATGCTGGAAGATGGCTACGGCACTTCCACGCTGGGTGATTTCAATACCGCGCTGACGGTGTTGCTGTTAACCAAGCTCAGCAAGGAACCGGTATATTACGGCGACCTGCAGCACATTGACAAGAAGAAGAAGGAAATCAAGATCATCGGGGACGGGGCTTGTCCCCCCTCGCTGGCCAGTACGTTAGGGCCGGCCGGTTTTTCCGAACACGGCATCCCTACCGAGGGCGAGGCCGGCGGGCTCTCCGTCAAACTCATCTGCAAAGTGGGCGCAGGAGTTCTGGCGCGCCTCGGCCGGGTGAATGGCGAATTTCAGATGGTGATTACTCGGGCCACGGTCTTCGAACCGCCGAAGCAGCAAGTTCAGCGGCGCTTGCACGAGTGTGGCATTCCTTTTTGGCCGCACGGCTTTGTTACCGCTCATTGTGATATGGACAAAATGCTGGACAGCTGGACCAACGAATACGCGTGCCTGGGCTACGGAGCCGATCTGTATCCCACGCTGATTGATTTCTGCCAGCTCACCGGCATCAAGCCCGTGTTGCCGTGACAGGCTGCTGAAAAAGCCGCCCTGCGGCCTTGTTTTGAAAGGGCGCGGCTTCCAGCCGCGCTCATAAGTGCCTCAAATTCAACAGCGACTCTAATCGCTGAGGGGAATGGGCGATCCGCGAAGAGAGCTTCCGCGGCCCTGCTAGCGTTCGCTCCCAGCGCTATACAACTGAAATTCTCGAATGTGGATCCTTCCCGACGCACTGAGAATGTTTAATCGTACCCGCGACGCCGTTACGGATGGGAAAGCATCAATCTTCTTATGTCCCAGCGCGTGCCCTTCGACCACCGTGATCCACTTTCCCTTTGTCCAGGCATCGATTGAATAGTGCTCCACATGTTGGCCGTCGTTGAGCCATTCCATTGTGAGAGCACGATCGAAGGTGATTGGCTTCGGGAACGTGACCTCCAGAACCGCGTGGCGCGCATCCGCGGGCGCTGACCAGAACGTGTCCGGATCGCCATCGAGCGCCGCCTCAATTCCCAGAGCCTCAATTCCTGGAGTTGCCTGGGCGCGCTTGAGCACGAGGTTATTGCTGTATCGTGTGCGCAGGGCTGCGCCCAAGTCTTTCAGGCGCCGCACATCCGCCTCCGGAAGAAGCCCGCGCCGGTCCGGCGCGATCCCCAGCATCAGTTGGCCGCCGCGGCCGACCGTCTGTTCATAAGTCGAGACCAGTTCTGAAACACTCTTGAGCGTTGCCTCGTCCTTCGGATGCCAGAACCAGTGCTCCTTGTGCAGTGGTGTGTCTGCCTCGACGGGACGCCAGCGCAGGTAGCCACGCCGGTCAATTACGTTCCAGTTTTCGTAAGGAATGACCCCTTCTTCGTTTCCTACCCAACGGATGTCGCCATATTCGAACAGACCCACATCCGCAAAGACGAGCGTGTTCGGCTGGTAGGTGCGCAATTCCTCGATGATGCGGGGGAAGTCATAGACATGCCCCTCACTGCCCGCGCCATCCAGCCAGAATTCTTCCAGGTTTCCGTATCCCTGTACCAGTTCATCCAGTTCGTCCCGGTAGTATTTGTCGTATTCCGAGGCGTTGCTGTATCGCGGCTCGTGACGGTCCCAGGGTGACAGGTAAACGCCGAACTTGAGACCATATTTTCTCGCCGCTTCCTCAACCCGCCGGACCACATCGCCCTTGCCGTTTTCCCACGGACTGCTCTTCACGCTGTACTCGGTTTGTCCGGTGGGCCACAGGCAAAACCCGTCGTGATGCTTGGCAACAAAAACGACATACTTAACACCGGCGTCTCTTAATGCCGCCATCCACTGCTCGGGATCGAACTGGCTGGGATTGAAATCTTTCGGATCGGCCGAGCCATCGCCCCATTCCTGATCAAGAAAGGTGTTCGGGCCAAAGTGGATAATGGCGCCGAACTCCAGGTCTTGCCACTCCACCTGCTGTGGGGACGGGCGCAAGTCGGGGGAACTCTGCCCATTTGCTTGGGCAAGAGAAAGGATGAGGACGAAGACAATGTCGCGCATATGCATATCACGCATGCTAGCATGCAGCGGGATCCTTTTTTCTGCGCAGGGAATCCCCAATCCGTAAAATGGAGTTAGACTCTTCCTTCTACTCCCTGAGGCCCTGATCCGTGACTCCGGTCAACAAGATTCTGGTTCAACAGATCATGCGAGACGCGATTCTGCGGTGTCTGCCACAGTCTGCCCCGGCGCAGCTCAACCCGGCTGCCGAGGCGATTTACAACTCACCCGCAGCGGCGCGCATAAAAGAAGAGATGATCCGCGTCGGGAAGAAACTGTGGGAGCGGCAATATGTGGACGGCAACGGCGGCAACATCTCGTGCCGCATCGCGCACGAATACGTCATCTGCACCCCCACCATGTGCAGCAAGGGCGACCTCGTGCCCGCGGACTTATCCTTGATCAACATGGAAAATGAGCGGGTATGCGGCGACTGCCCGCACACCAGCGAAGTGCTGCTTCACCTCGAAATTTATAAGGCGGTGCCGCAGGCGCGTGCGGTCATCCATTGCCATCCACCCCACGCGACCGCCTATGCGATAACCGGGCTCCTGCCGCCAGGAAACGTGATTCCCGAGCAGGAAGTGTTTGTGGGCCCGCTGGCCATCACTCCTTACGAGACGCCCGGAACGAAAAAGTTCGCCGAGACTGTGCTGCCCTACGCAAGAAAGCACAACACCATCCTTTTGGGGAATCACGGAATCGTTTGCTGGGCCGACACGCTGACCCACGCCGAGTGGCTGTCAGAGATCGTTGATACCTACTGCCGGACAATCATGCTGGCACAATCGCTGAGCGGCCCAATCAAGAACATTGCCGCCGACAAAATCGCAGATTTGCTGGAGATCAAGAAAAGGCTCGGCTTCCCGGACTGCCGATTCGCTGAGCAGGAAAGTGCGCCGGCGGAGCCGTTCCTTGCGATGCCTGACCTTTGCCGCGGCGAAGCCGGCACCCGTGGCGACGGGAAAGAACGAGTCTCGCAGGAACAGGTTGAGGATCTGATCGCGAAGATGACGGATCAGGTAATGGAATTGCTGTCGAAAGCAGAGTGAAGCCGAGAAGCTGTCTCATAAATATTTTTTGGAAGGACACGGCTTTAGCCCCTGACGGAGCCGACGGCTTATTCCTTTGGTTCATTATCAGATGGCCGCGAGTGCACCAGTGAACTCCACCACCAATTTCGTCGCCATTGACCTGGGAGCGTCGAGTGGCAGGCTCGCTGTAGGCTGCTGGGATGGACGACAGTTTGAGCTGCAGGAACTTCATCGCTTCGCCAACGGATATGTCAATGTCGAGGGCCACCTCAAGTGGGACGTCTCGCGCCTCTGGTCGGAAATAAAGTGTGGCCTTTCCAAATATGCGTCGCGCTATGCTGCGCCTGTTGCCGGCATCAGCGTGGACGCCTGGGGCGTTGACTTTGCCCTGCTCGACGGGAACGGCGAACTGCTCGGTGACCCATTTCATTACCGTGATCCCAGAACCGACGGAGTGCCGCAGCGTGTCTTTTCACGCGTGCCGGAGCGCGAACTCTTCCAGCACACGGGCGTTCAAACCATGCAGATCAACACGTTATTCCAGTTGTTCAGCATGGTGGAATCGGGCGACAGGAACCTTGCGGCCGCGCAGAATCTACTCATGATTCCCGACCTGTTTCACTTCTGGTTGTCGGGCGAGAAGTCGGCCGAGTATACGGAGGCCAGCACGACTCAGATGCTATTGTGCCGCGAACGCACGTGGGCTCGCGATCTGCTTCGCCGAGCCGGTATTCCCGAGAAGATCCTTGGTCCGATCACTGATCCCGCCACAATCTTAGGCGAGGCGAAAACTCAGCTTCTTGAGGACTGTGGCCTGAAAGGCCGTGTGCCGGTGATCGCCGCGGGAAGTCACGATACCGCCAGTGCGGTGGCCGCCGTCCCCCACATGGATGAACACAGCGTTTTCCTTTCCAGTGGGACCTGGAGCCTGATGGGCGTCGAATCCGCGGAACCGGTCACGTCCCACGAAGCACGGTCGCTGCATTTCACCAACGAAGGCGGGGTTGCCGGCGGCATTCTTCTCCTCAGAAATATTCCTGGACTGTGGCTGCTGCAGGAATGCGTTCGGCAATGGCAAACCCTGGGCCGTCAATACAGCTGGGACGAAGTGATGCGGCTGTCGGCTGGTGCGGCGCCTTTCCGCAGCCTGATTGATGTGGATGCCGGCGAGTTTCTCGCGCCCGACGACATGCCGGCCGCCCTTCGCGGGCATTGTCGCCGGAGCGGGCAGGCCGAACCGCACGACGATGGCGCCATCGCACGCTGTTGCCTGGAGAGTCTCGCGCTGAAGTACCGCACTGTGCTGGAAGCGCTCGAAAGGCTCACCGGTAGACATCTGCAGACGATCCGCGTCGTGGGTGGTGGCAGCCAGAATAAGTTGCTCTGCCAGCTCACCGCCGATGTTTGCCGGAGAGTTGTCGTCGCCGGGCCGGTCGAGGCTTCGTCTCTGGGCAATGTCACGGTGCAGGCGGTGGCTACTGGCTGCCTTGCCGGCATAAGGGAAGGCCGCGAGAGCATTGCTTTGTCGGCCGATCTGGCGACGTACGAGCCCCGTCCTCTGGCGGAGCTCGACCATGCCTATCACCGGTTTTGCAGTCTCGAGGGGGCCTAGCAAGTACGATTCGTATCAGGGTATGCCTTTAGGCATACCGTAAGTACTGCGGTATCATTGCGCCTTCAGGCGCTGAATTTGCGATTCTGAGTTTCGCGGCGGCCAGTTAGCACGAGATTCTTACGAAGAATGGAGGCTCTTCCATATGTCATCGTACTCGATTCCGAAAGTTTCATCTCCCGCGCGGGTCAAATCCAACGAAGTTCTGCTGATTGCCAGTGGGGACTTGCGTCAATCGGCCAACAAAGTCTGCTGGCCAGCGCAAGCGGAAGCGGAAAAGAAGATCACGGCAGCGTTCAAGGCCGAAGGCGTAACCTTGCGCCGCGCGCACCCTTGCCGGGACGACGTGGGGCACGGCTTTATCTGGAACCAACGCATGGGCATGGATGTCTTCATGAACATCCATCCCGACGCGCCGCTGGTGGTCGCCGAATCCGTGTGGCAATACAGCGCCAACGTGCTGGGCGGCCTGCGCAGTCATCGCGGCCCGATTCTCACCATGGCCAATTGGTCGGGTGAATGGCCGGGGCTGGTCGGCATGCTGAATCTCAACGGCTGTCTCCACAAAGCGGGAGTCAAGTTCAGCACTATCTGGAGCAAGGATTTTGACGATGAGTTTTTTCAACGCAAAATCCGCCAGTGGCTGAAGCAAGGGAAAATCACCCACGATGCCAGCCATGTGCGCGCCTTCGACATATCCAAGGTGCCGACCGCGGAACGCAAGTTGGCAGAAGCTCTGGCTCGGCAATTGCAACATCGCAAGGCCATCATGGGCGTCTTCGACGAGGGCTGCATGGGCATGTACAACGCCATCATCGAAGACGAATTGCTTAACCCGTGCGGAGTCTACAAAGAACGGCTCAGCCAGTCGGCCCTGGTGGCAGCGATGAAGCTGGTCGCCGACAGCGAAGCGCAGGCTGTCCGCAAGTGGCTGGATCAGCGCGGGGTAACGTTTGTCACCGGGCCCGATCCCGACAACGACTTGACCGACGCCCAGATTCTCGAGCAGTGCAAGATGTACATTGCCGCCGTGCGCATCGCCGCCGAATTCGGCTGCGACCTCATCGGCATTCAATACCAGCAGGGATTAAAGGATATGGCTCCGGCCTCAGATCTGGTGGAAGCGCTGTTGAATAACGTCGAACGCCCACCGGTATCCGCCAACGGCGCGGGGCGCGAACTTTATCAGGGACAGCCGCTCCCGCACTTCAACGAAGTGGACGAATGTGCCGGCCTCGACGCGCTCATCACCAATCGGGTGTGGAATGCCATGGGATTCGATCCCGCCACCACGCTGCATGACGTCCGCTGGGGCGAGCATTACAAAGGCGAGGGCATTGATGATTTCGTCTGGGTGTTCCAGATCTCCGGCGCTGTTCCGGCCTCGCACATCCAGGGCGGCTACGCCAAGGCGATCAGCGTTCGCCAGCCTCCCATGTATTTTCGCCTGGGCGGGGGCACGTTCAAAGGCATCTGCAAGCCAGGCGCGGTGGTTTGGAGCAGGGTGTTCGTAGAGGGCGGCCGGCTCCACGCCGACATTGGGAGTGCCACGGCCATCGAGTTACCGATCGGCGAAACCATGCGCCGGTGGAAGGCGACCACCGAGCAGTGGCCGATCATGCACACGGTTTTGCACGGGATCACGCGCGACCAGTTCATGGCACGTCATCACGCCAACCATGTGAACGTGGGCTACGCGCCCTCCGCCGAAGCTGCCGATAAAGCGCTGGCCGCCAAAGCGGCCATGATGCATGAGTTGGGCATCAATGTCCATGTCTGCGGCGACTATTCCCCGAAGCGGCGCTCCAAGTGATCCATAGGCAGGACGCATAGGCAGGGCGTGAAGCATTCATACGAAGGCTAGTAATGAAGTTCAAAACCAGTATGATTCTTTTCGGCCTTATCGTTGCCTTCGGCATCTCGGCCTCGGCTGTGTATTCACAGGAAATAAAAAGCCGTCGTGATGCCGTTGGACCGGCGATCGCCACATTGACTGAAACCTTGCTTCATAGCCTTTTCCCCGGCGCCAAAGTGCAATGGGATCCGGTTCTGACGATCCGCGAAGGAAGCGGTCCTAGCGAACCCGTCGATCTCGGGGATTTCACCGCGCACCGACTGGACGATGGATCTACCGGCGGCGTAGCGATGCTCGAAGTTGGATCGGCGAAGGCAGAGCACATCCAGAAGCTTAAAAAGTTTCAGTCGGCCGACGGCGCCCACTTTGAAACCACGATTGTCGCCTTTCGCATCCCACCCTCCGGATCGGGCATGGAGATCAAGAAAATTCCTCTTGACCCATACGATCGGCTTACCAAAATCAACTGGTTTGAAGTACAGAAGTGGCCGCCGGGCGGATGGCCCGTCCTGCACCTTCGATACGAGTCTTACTCAACGGCTGGCGATTCTGTCACGATTCTCGAATGGGATTCCCTGGTCAACATGGCCACAGGCTCATTCGCGGGACGAATACCAGAAGGCATGTCCGTCCTTCACAAGGACGGAGAAGAAACACAGGAAATCTTCTCGGTGCGCCGGACCAGCGCAACTCAAATTGCAATTTACGATAACAGCACGGGAAAGACCATCGATTATTCTTGCGGCGACCCCTGCGTCGTGGACGGCCGCACATTTCTAGGGCAACTCTCTGGACAACGATAGGGCTCCGCGGTGGGTTTTTCTTCCAACCTAAGCTAACTACGCGATCTGCCCGTCCCATTCGCGCTCCGTCACACCGGCATCACAACTCGGGAGGCTGAAGATTTAACTAGTGGGAAAGAAAGTAGATTGTGGCAGCCGAACCTGTAAGTTGAGGCGCTTTGCGGGCAGGAGCCCGCAGCCGAAATCCGGAGCGCAGCGAAGGACCCCAGGCAACGGAACTTGTCGGCAGCCGGACCTGTAAGCCGAATTCTGTCCGCCGGATCGCTCCTGCGGGACGACCATTCCTCTGGGCCGCGCATCACTGCGCGGCTCTAGCGACCTACCCGGAGGTTTGACGTGTCGAGCCGGCGCGTGTCCCACCGTCGCTTTGAGCTATGAGCTTCGAGCAACGAGCTTCGAGCTTTGAGTCGCGAGCCAGCTTGAGTTCAGGTTGCTCGCAGTTCGTGGCTCAAAGCTCATCGCTCATAGCTCCCAGCGACGGCGGGACTTCCTCCCTATTTGGTCTTGCTCCGTGTGGGGTTTGCCCTGCCCGCGGCATTACTGCCGCGGCGGTGCGCTCTTACCGCACCTTTTCACCCTTACCCCGGCGTCGTTGTATGGGCTCTGTCATCCTGAGCGGAGCGAAGGATCTGGGCGTGCCGCGCGAATCGTCCGCGTTCTTTGCGGACGAATCAATCGCGCGTTTGGCACGCATCCTTGCAAAACCCTTACAACGACGCCGGGGCGGTATGTTTTCTGTGGCACTTTCCGTCCAACCGGCTTGAACCGGTCGTCCCGGACGTTATCCGGCACACTGCTCTGCGGAGTTCGGACTTTCCTCTCCCCGCGCCCGAAGGCGCTGGAAGCGGCCGTCCGGTCCGGCTGCCTACGGATTCATTATATGCGAAGGGCAGACCCCGGACCTCCGACTTCGGACTTCATACCTCAGCCTCCAGACGCCGGGCTAAACCGCCGCTCGCAAACACCGCGGTGCGGCTTGAATTCGCTGTAAACTGTATCAGTCTAAGGTCCGAGGGCCGACGCCTGATCCATGAACATCGCCGAATCCATCCGCATCGCGCTACGCTCCCTGTGGGCCAACAAGCTGCGCTCCGTGCTCACGCTGTTGGGGGTGGTCATCGGCGTGGCGGCGGTCATCGCGGTGGTGACCTTTGTTTCGGGCATCAACGATTACGTGGCGAAGAAAATCTTCAACCTCGGCGCCGACGTGTTCATCATCTCCAAAATGTCGGCCGTCGAGACCAATGTGGATCATTTTCTGGAAGCAGAAAAGCGCAAGAACCTGGATCTCGAAGACTACCAGGCTGCGCTCGAGGCCTGCCGCCACTGCGACTATGTGGGCGCATTGATGGGCGGCAGCGGCCGCGTGAAGCACGAAGAGCAATCGATCGACGATACCAACATTCAGGGCATCACTCCGTCCATTGCGACCATCCTCGACACGGATTTAACCTCCGGACGCATGGTCAACGATACCGATCTCAACAACCATTCGCAGGTCGCCGTCGTGGGCACCGACATTGTCGACCACCTGCTCGGTGCCACCGACCCGCTGGGCCAGGAAATTCGCGTTGACGGCTGGACCTACACGGTGATCGGCGTCGGGAAAAAGAAAGGCAAGACCCTGGGGCAGAGCGCGGACAATTATGTGCTGATTCCCATCACGGTATACCTGAAGAAATACGGCTCCCACAACAACAGCATCGAGGTCTGGGGCAAAGCGGCCGCCACCGGCGCTCCGCTCAACCAGGCCATTGACGAAGCGCGGGTGGCGCTGCGCGCCCACCGCCACGACCGTCCGGGCGTGGAAGACAGCTTCGAAATCGAAACCAACGCCAGTCTGCTCGGAATCTGGTCGGGGCTGAGCAATACGTTCTTCATGGCGACGATCGGCATTGCCGCCGTTTCTCTCGTGGTGGGCGGCATCGTCATCATGAACATCATGCTGGTCTCGGTGACGGAGCGAACCCGCGAAATCGGCATTCGTAAAGCGCTGGGAGCGCGGCGCGAGGATGTGCTCCTTCAGTTTCTGATCGAAGCGGTGACGCTGGCGTTGATCGGCGGGGCGCTGGGAGTTCTCTTCGGAGTGGGAGTTGCCGAAATCGTAACTGCGTTGATAGGCATGCCGTCATCGATCAAGTTGTGGGCCGTGGCGGCCGGATTGTTGGTCGCAGCCAGCGTGGGAGTGTTTTTCGGAGTCTATCCCGCGCGCAAAGCGGCGCGGCTGGACCCCATCGTGGCGTTGCGGTTCGAAATGTAGGAATTAGGTTGTGGACTGTCATCCCGAGCGCAGCGAGGGATCTAGGTTCTTGCTTGCGCCGGCGTAAACCCAGATTCCTCGCCGTGCTCGGAATGACAGACGAAGAGTTCCTTCATGATTCGTAAAAGCGAATTCGGCGAAATTGTCCATATGGCGACGGACACGATCCGGAGCAACAAACTGCGTTCATCGCTCACCGTGCTGGGGATTGTGATCGGCGTTGCGGTGGTGATCGGTGTGTCGTCCATTGGGCGCGGCCTGGACGATAACGTTCGCAGCCTGGTCGCCAGCATCGGGTCGAACATTGTCTTCGTGTTTCACATCGAACCGTTTACTTTCGGACGCATGTCAGAGGAAATGCGCACGCGCAAGGAGCTTACCTATGACGATGCGCTGGCGATGCGTGATCTGCCCCATGTCAAGGCCGTGTCGGCCGGGCTGCGTTTGTTTCGCCCAGAACTGGGTGTGGGCAGTTACGCAGTCAAATATCAGGACAAGAAGGTGAAGAACACCATCCTTGAAGGAGACATGGCGTCGGCCAAGGATGTGTTTGACCTGCCCATGGCCACCGGCAGATGGTTCAATGATGCTGACGACGAACACCACTCGCCGGTGGTTGTTATCTGCTACGAGACCCAACAGGAATTATTTGGCGGCCAAGACCCGCTCGGCAAAGAGGTCAACATCGAAGGCCGGTTGTTCGAGGTCATTGGTACCGTGCAGAAAATCAAGTCGGTATTCGGCGGAGGCAAAGACCCGAACGACAATCGCGTCATTATGCCGCTGCGAACCTTCAAGACGCTCCATCCCGAGTTGAAACAGCACTGGATCAGCGTGAAAGCCACGTCCCACGACGACGTGCCCAAAGCCATCGACGAGATTCGCGAATTGCTGCGGCGCAGACGGAAAGTTCCCTTCGACAAGCCCGACAATTTTGCCGTGTTCACTTCCGACTCGCTCACCGACGTTTGGAACCAGCTGACCGGCGCGCTGTTTGTGGGAATGTTCGCCATCTCTTCCGTCGGGTTGATCGTAGGGGGGGTGGGCGTGATGAACATCATGCTGGTGAGCGTTACCGAGCGCACGCGTGAAATCGGGGTGCGCAAGGCAATCGGCGCGCGCAAGAACGACATCCTGCTGCAGTTCACGCTGGAGGCGATCATGTTAACCGCCGTGGGCGGCGTGATCGGCATTCTGGCGGGAGCGATTCTGGTCTGGGCGATTCCCGTGGTTTGGCCTTCCTTGCCGGCACGCCTGTCCATGTTCTGGGTTACGTTTGGTTTCAGTTCTGCCGCCGCGGTCGGGCTGGTCTTCGGCATTTATCCGGCATGGAAGGCGGCGAACCTCGATCCGATTGAGTCGCTGCGGTACGAATAGAGCGGCTGACCCCCTCCGTAGCATCGCGGTTCGAAATGTTAGGAATTAGGTTCTGATTTGTCATCCCGAGCGATAGCGAGGGACCTGGGTTCTTGCCTGCGCGAGCGGAGCACCCAGATTCCTCGCTGCACTCGGAATAACAAGACCTTATTCTGATTTCATGATGGGCAAAAGCGAATTCGGTGAAATCGTCCAAATGGCAACGAACACCATCCGCAGCAACAAGCTGCGATCGGGTCTGACGGTGCTGGGCATCGTAATCGGCGTCGCGGTGGTGATCGGCGTGTCGTCCATCGGGCGCGGGCTCGACGATAACGTCCGCGACCGCCTCGCCAGCGTTGGATCGAATGTCATTTTCGTGTTTCATCTGGAGCCGTTTATTTTCGGGCGAATGTCGGCGGAGATGCGGGCCCGCAAAGAGCTGACGATCGAGGACGCGGAAGCTCTGGAAAACCTGCCGCATGTCAAAGCGGTAGCGGCGTTGCTTCGGATATTTCGCCCTGAAGTCACGAGCGGGACCTTCGCCATCAAGTATGAGGGGCGGAAAGCAAAGAACACCATCCTTGAGGGCAATACAGCTTCGATGTTGGATGTCGAAGATCTTCCGCTCACCAGCGGCAGATGGATCAGTGAATTCGACGACGAGCATCGTGCTCGTGTCGTTCTGCTTTGCCACGATACAGAGGAGGAATTGTTCGGAGACGAAGATCCGTTAGGCAAAGAAGTGAACATCGAAGGGCAGCTCTTCGAAGTGATTGGCACGGTTGGCAAGATCCAGTCCCTGTTCAACGGCGGAAGGGACCCAATCGACAATCGCGTCATTCTTCCCCTGCGGACGTTCAAATCGATGCACCCGGAGATGAAGCAACTTTGGATTGTGGTCAAAGCGACCTCTCATGACGACATGCCAAGAGCAATGGACGAAATCCGGGAATTGATGCGGCGCAGACGAAGAGTCGCCTTCGACAAGCCGGACAACTTTGCCATTTTTACTACCGATTCCATCGCCGAAGCTTTTAACGCGATAACCGCAGGGGTTTTCATCGGTATGTTTGCGATCTCAAGCGTAGCCCTGCTGGTGGGCGGCGTGGGCGTGATGAACATCATGCTGGTGAGCGTCACCGAGCGCACGCGTGAAATCGGGGTGCGCAAGGCAATCGGCGCGCGCAAGAACGATATCCTGCTGCAGTTCACGCTGGAAGCGATCATGCTCACCGCCGTAGGCGGCGTGATCGGCGTTCTGGCGGGAGCAATTCTGGTCTGGGCGATCCCGGCGGTGTGGCCGTCGATGCCGGCGCGCATGTCCATGTTTTGGGTTACGTTCGGTTTCAGTTCTGCCGCCGCGGTCGGGCTGGTCTTCGGCATTTATCCGGCATGGAAGGCGGCTAACCTCGATCCGATTGAATCGTTGCGTTACGAATAGACTGGCCTGCGTTCACGCATGCTCCAACTACTTGTCAGATTCTGCGAATTCGCCGCCGTTATCGGCTGTGTCACCAGCTCCATCTACTATTTGATCTGCCTAATGGGCGCGGCTGGATTTCTGCGAAAACGGAGGGCGGACAGGGCCTGCCCCTCACAATCACTTCCGCCCGTTTCGATTCTTAAGCCGCTCAAGGGCACCGACCCCGAGATCTACGAAAGTTTCCGCAGTCACTGCCTGCAGGACTATCCGGAGTACGAGATCGTTTTCGGAGCCAGCGATCCCAATGATCCCGCTGTCGCCAGCGTGCAGAAACTACAACGGGAGTTTCCCGGCTACCCCATCCGGCTGGTGGTGTGCCCGGAGAAGCTGGGCCCCAATGTGAAAGTCAGTAACCTCGAGCAGATGTTGCAGGCGGCGCAGTATGAGCACCTGATCATCAACGACAGCGACATTCGTGTCGAGCCGGATTACCTTCGCCGCGTGATGACGCCGCTCGCCGACGAGCATGTAGGTCTGGTCACGTGCCTTTACCGCGGAGTAGCTGCTCACACATTCGGTTCGCGCCTGGAATCGCTGGGCATCAGCACAGACTTCTGCGCCGGCGTGTTGGCCGCGCACCAACTGGAACGCGGGCTGCGGTTCGGGCTCGGTTCAACCTTGGCCTTCCGCCGCGCCGACCTGAAACTCATCGGAGGATTCAAGGCAATCGTTGACTTCCTTGCCGACGACTACGAACTGGGACGGCGGATCGCCGGACTGGGCCTGGAGGTGCGGCTCTCCGAGGTTGTCGTCGAGACCCATCTTCCCGCTTACGACCTGCGCGGGTTCCTGACGCATCAACTGCGCTGGGCGCGCGGCGTGCGCGATTCGCGCCCGGGAGGGTACTTCGGTTTAGTCACGACCTTCGGTTTGCTGTGGGCTCTGCTCGCTCTGATAACCGGGCAGGCCGCGGATTGGTCTTGGGACCTGCTGGGTGTGGTGGTTTTGCTGCGGATGGCAGTGGCGCTGGCGGTCGGCCACGCTGTCTTGCGAGACCGCTATTTGCTGAGGGATTTGTGGCTGCTTCCGCTCCGCGACCTGGCCGCGGTCGCAATCTGGGTCGCGAGTCTTGTTGGCCATACCGTCACCTGGCGTGGCGATCGCTTCGAACTGAAGGATGGCCGGCTCCTTCGGACTGAGCCGTAGCGGCGGCACTACGCAGAACCCGTTCCCGGCCTCTCCAGCGGCGCGATTCTCCCTCCCTTGCCAAAGCGATAAGTTTCGCCGCGCCAATAAAATTCCCGGCTGGTGTAACTCAGTGCCCAGGCGATGAAGCCGAAGAAATCCCGCAGCGGATAGAGCCAGCAGAGCCAGATCGCCCGCGGATCGCGAGCCACGGTCCCGCCCACCACCACCGACTGCATCATCCGGTTCAGGCAAGCCAGCACCAACAGGCCGATCCCCAGCAGCCGGTGGCCCAGCGCCGCCCCGGCGATCAATCCCAGAATGCCGAAAGGCATGGCGTAGGTGAGGCCCGTGCCCGCATGTCCGGCGGGCCGCGAGTAGCGTGTGCTTTTCATCCAGCGCAACTGATCTCCCAGCGTGCGGAGCGGCGAACGATGAGTGAGCACATTATGGACGATGTAGTGCGAGAGAATCACCTTGTAGCCCTTGGCCCAGATGCGGTTCCCCAGTTCGAAATCGTCGGCATAATAGTCGGCGACAACGCCGATGCCGCCGATCGCGTCGAGCGCATCGCGGCGCACCGCCATGGCCGGACCCAGAGCGAAACGCATGCCCTCCACCATGTCGGCCACCATCACGCCGCTCGACATCTCCACCGAGAGCCCGAGAGCCTCCAGCCACGACCAGAAGTCAGGCGCCGGAATCCCGCGGTACATGCACGTGACCATGCCGGCCTTCGGATCGAGCAGAGGGGGAATCGTATTACGCAGGAAATCGGGCGCGACGCGAACGTCGCTGTCGCTGATGATGAAGTACGAGCGCGACGAGGCCGTGATCATCTTGTCGAGCGAGAAAACCTTGGCGCTGGGCCAGGATGGGGGCCCGGAAACGATCAGCTGGCTCGGAATGTGTGGATGCCGGGAACGAACCCTTTCGGCGATTTGTGCCGCCGGATTTTCCCGGTCGCGCACGCCGAAAATCACTTCGTAGTCGGGGTAATCCTGCTGGAAGAAACTCTCCAGATTCGCCGCCAGCTGCTCTTCCATGCCATGCACGGGTTTGAAGATGGTAACGGGTGGCAGGGACGCGGCCGGCGTGGCGCGGACCGCTGCCAGCGCGGCGCGGGCCCGGCGCTGATGACGCGCGGTCGCGGCCAGCGTCATGGCGAGGTAGATGGTCGAGGTGAAGGAACCGGCCAGCGCCACCAGCAGAAGCGCCCGCCAGACCAGATCCACTCCGTGAGCGTTGACAACGCCAGGGATCATCGGGGAAGGTCGATTATACCGTTTGCTGAAGAACTCACCATTCGTATCAGGGCATTCGCTTCAGCGATGCCGTAACTGACGCGAGGTTCAAAATGGCTTCAGCCGCTGCGTGGACGGAGCAGCGGCGGCTAAAGCCGGTTGTGGAATCGGTACGGCTGAAAGCCGTGCCCTGATACGAGGCGGAACGCCATCGCGTCACGGCGCGCGATTCGTGAAGATCGCCTTTCCTCCGCTGCGCGCCACGAGGAAGTGCTGCATGCCGGCCACTTCCTTTGGCTCTTCTTGATCAGTCCAAAGAAAGACACGCGTGGACCCAGACCAGAGTGCAGCAAACGACTGCTGCGTCTCGAACACATGGGGTGCATCGGGAAACTTTTCGCCGTACCACAGATTGCCGCTCGGCTCGTGCAGCACGCGCACCGGAACATGGGTATAGAAATTGAGGGTCGAAGCCTGGTGATACTCGCCATCCACCACGATCACATCGCCCGGCCGGTATTCCTTCTGAATGGCCACAGCAAGCTCGTGCGACGAAAGAATCGGCGAAAACGTCGCAAAGGAAATGTGCACACAGGTCAGCAGGCCGACCATCATCAGAGAGAGCGCCGCGTTGCCCCAGGCAGGCCGTCCGCGGCGGCGCATCCACCAGTTCAGAGTGGTTCCGAACAGCAGAGACAGGGAGGCACCGAGCAGCGGGCCGCGAAACATCCCCAGCGCGTCGGTAGTGAAGTCGAGCACGTGGCCAAGCGAGAAATCGTAGTCCTGCGGATTCTTCTTCAACAGGTCTGCCAGGTCAACGCCGGGCGGTGGCCGATGGCTGTGGAAGAAAAGCGCCAGACCGGCCGCCGCAGCGAGAACGCCTGCGATCATGAACACCAAAGAAGATGCGCGCCCGGCGCGGCCATCGGCTTCGCTCGCGCCGGAATCCGCCTCGCGCGCCAGCCACCCTCCCACGAGCAGCGCAATCCCGGGCAGCGCCGGAATGGTGTAGTACTCCTGCCGCGTCGAGAAGCTGAAGAAAAGCAGAATCACCAATGCCCAGAGGAAGAAAAGAAGATTCGCTCGCCCACACCGATCCAGCGGCCCGCCCAGATGTCGCCAGCGCAACGGCACATCTTTCAATGCCTGGGGCAGAAATACCGCCCAGGGAACCAGCCAGAGAACCAGGAACGCCCAGAAGAGCACCAGTGGAACCGTATCGAATCCGGGTGGTTGGCGGGTGCCGAGAAAGCGCCGGATGTGCTCGTTGACAAAATAGAACCATAGAAACCCGCGCGCCTGTCCCTGCGCCGGATTGCGGACGGCCGCGAGCACATGCCACGGCGCGGCCAGCACGAAGAAGACCACGGTGCTCGACATGACCCGCAGTCTCGCCAGATGGCGCAGATTTCTCGTCAGCAGCAGATACAACCCGATTGTGCCGATGGGAAATATCAGTCCGATCAAGCCTTTGGTGAGCACGTTCAGCGCGCAGGCCGCAGCGAATCCCCAGCAGGTGAGACGCGACGGCGTTTCTTCCTCCAGGGATCGCAAGAAGAAGAAGTACGAAACGGTCAGCCACAGGCCCACCAAGACGTCGGGAATCAGAAAGCGGGTGAAGATATAAGGCCCGATCGAAGTAACCAGAGCCAGTCCAGAATAGAATCCGCCGCGCTCGCCGAACGCATAGCGGCCCAGCCCGTAGGTGGCCAGCACCAGGGCGAGAACGCCCAGCATGAGCGGCAGGCGCGTGCTCCAGTCACTGATTCCGAAAATCTTGTAGCTCGCGGCTAGGCTCCAGTACATCAGGGGCGCTTTTTCCAGGTAGCGGAGGCCGTTGGTATACAGCGTGACCCAGTCGTGGCGCAGCAGCATCTCGCGCGCCGCCTCGGCATGGATGGTGTCCACGTCATCGAGCAACGCCGGAGTGAACATGCCCGCCACGTATATCGCCAGCCACAGAGCGACCAGGATCAGCAGCGATAAGAGGGTGGTCCGCCGGATGGAAGTAGCCTGCGGGTCTGTTGCAGGATTCATGCGGAGTTGTCTGCGCAGGGTGATTATAGGGGCTGGCCGGAGCGGGATCAAACCGTGGAAGAGCGGTTCAGCGCCTCGCGAATCTTCGAGGAAAGCTGTTTCAGGGAGAAGGGCTTTTGCAGGAAGTTGGCTTCCAGGTCAAACACGTTATGGTCGAGCACGGTTTTCCCGGCATAGCCGGAAACAAACAGAAGGCGTGTTTCTGGCCGCAGGCGTCCCAGTTCCTTCGCCAGTTGCCCGCCGCTCATGTTGGGCATGACGACGTCGGTGATCGCCAGATGAATGGTCGAACGGTAGTTCGCCGCCACGGCAAGGGCATCGAGCCCATCGTTTGCCTCGAGCACGGTATAGCCCCGCAGGCCCAGAAACTCGGCGGTCGCGCGCCGGACCGCGGACTCGTCTTCCACCAGCAGGATCGTTTCCGAACCGCGGGCCGCAGTCTCCCGGCTTTCCTGGTTCGCCTCGTCGGATAGTTTGTGCTCCGTCACGCAGGGCAGGTAAATCTTGAAGACACTGCCCTGGCCAGGTTCGCTATACACCCAGACGAATCCTTTGTTCTGTTTCACGATTCCATACACCGTGGCCAGTCCCAGCCCGGTGCCTTCGCCCAGAGGTTTGGTGGTGTAGAAAGGCTCAAAGATGTGCGGCAGGTCCTGGGGTGGAATGCCAGCCCCATCATCACTGACGGTGATCTGCGTGTAGTGCCCCTTGGGGATCACGGCGGGTTTGTCGTGGATGTACTCGTCATCGAGAATCACGCTCGAAGTCTCGATCCGCAGGTGGCCGCCCTGGGGCATGGCGTCGCGGGAATTGGCGGCCAGGTTCATCAGAATCTGCTCGATCTGCACCGGGTCCACTCGCACCCGCCCCAGATCCTTCCCGGCCAGGAAACTGAGTTCGATGTCCTCTCCGATCAGGCGGCGGAGCGTCCTGATGATGTTGCCGACGACATGATTGAGTTCCACCACCCGCAAGGCCTGCGGCTGCTTGCGGCTGAAGGCCAGTAGTTGCCGGGTTAATTCGGCAGCCCGCCGGGCAGCTTGGAGGATCTCCTGGATCTTGGCTTCGAGCGCGCCGCTTTTCGACACGGCGTCCAGTGCCAGTTCTGAGTAGCTGGTGATGATGGTCAGCAGGTTGTTGAAGTCGTGGGCGACACCGCCGGCCAGGCGCCCAATGGCATCCATTTTCTGCGCCTGCAGCAGTTGCGCCTCCAGGCGAAGCCGCTCGGTCAGGTCGCGTCCGTTGGCGATGAAATGCGTGATTCGCCCTGCGCTGTCCCGCACGGGGCAGATGCTCTGTTCCAGGTAGAACAGCTCGCCGTTCTTCTTGCGATCCACCAGAATGCCGCGATAGACGTTGCCTGCCACAATCGTCTTCCACATTTCCTGGTAGACCTCTGGCCCCTGTTCGCCCGACTTGAGAATTCGCGGAGATCGTCCGCACACTTCTTCGGGGCGGTAACCGGTCAGTGCCTCAAAGGCCGGGTTGACGTACTCGATAATTCCGTCGCGGCTGGTGATGAGCACAAGGTCGGCGGATTTTTCCACCGCCTGCGACAGCTTGCGCAGCGACTCCCCCGCGGCTCGTTGATCCTGCCGCAGGAAGTGCAGCGCCAGAGTCGTTCGGATGGTGCGGGTCAGATTCACGCCGTTCAGTTGCGATTTGGCCAGGCAATCCCACGCACCCGCCTCGATGATCTCCGCAATTGTGTTCTCGTCCGCGTCCTCGGTCAGCACAATGAAAGGGACCGGAATCCCGGTGCGCGGGCCATCCGCCAGCAAATGGACCGCTTCCGCGTCTCCGGTTTCATGAGCAAACAGAACCAAGTCGTGAACTTGCTGTTCGAGCATCGCCCGCGCATCTTCCAGCGAGGACGCGTGGTCGAGCTCCGCCGCCAGCGTGTTGCGAGTCCGCTCCAGAATCTCGCGGATGAGGAAGAAGTCCTCTTCCTTGGCGCTCACCAGCAAGACACGCAGTGGCGCTGGCGCGGTTTTTGCAGCTGTCTCCACGGACCGGGCTCCATTACCCATAACCATCGGAAGGGACGCAAGTTCGCGTCGCGTCTTGGGGTGGAGTTAATGCGGTCTGTTCGGCATGGCGTCCCAATTGGGGAGAAGGTCTGATTTGGAACCTCTGATTGGTGACCAAGGATCGCTCGCCTGGTAACGGAGCGGTTGGCTGCCGACTCGCCCTAGGGGCTGACTTGCCACGGGGCACCGGGTTTGGACGATAATGTGAAAGGAATTCCAAGGCAAAACAGCGGACCGTATTTCCGGAAGGGCATTATGGCCAGGCAATGGACTTTATTGCTCGCAGCTCTCGTATTTTGTGCTTCTCAAACTAGCGCTCAGACATCCGCGCAGGACTTTACCTTTCAGGTTTCCACCGCACAGCCCTGGACGGACACGGGCCTCGACCTCCAATCTGGAGATGTGCTCGAAATCTCGGCCAGCGCGGTAGCCGCGGCGGTTCCTGACCGGCATGCCGTCGCGGGCGCGCCCGCGTGCGATCCCGGCGGCGTGAGTGCCGCTGCCTCGCAGACGGGAGACCTGCCTCTGCCGAGCGCCCCTGCCGGCGCGCTGATCGCTCGTCTGCACTCGCAGGGAGCCGCTCCTGTTCTGGTCGGAGCGGCCACTCACTTGCGCCTCGAAGAACCTTCTCACCTGTTTCTCGGGATGAACGTGGCAGGCAATCCGCCCTGTCAGGGAAACCTGGCGGTCAAGGTCCACCTAGTTCCTGCCGGTTCGGCGCCTGCGTCCTCGACCTCCTCCGGAACTTCCTCCAGCACAATGGGAGGCCAGTCGCAGAATCGCGGCGAGCAACTGAAATCCCAGCTCGCAAGCGCGGCGCAAGTCTTCATGTCCGGACAGTTTGGCGCGAGCAAGGCCGACTCCGGCGCGAACTCTTCCAGCGCAGCTTCCTCGGGAAACACCGCGGCCACCGGGAGTTCGGCCGCCGTTTCCCCGCTCAAAGTTTCCGACGCGCCTCTCGACTCCGATCTGAGGAAGAGCCTGGACAGCCTGCCGCGGCGGGTCAACAACCAATTCAACAATCTGGGCGACATGGTGAACTTCGCCATCGTGGGTTCCGAAAAGGATGTGCAAGCTGCGCTGGATGCGGCCACCTGGCACGTCGCCGATAGCAGCACGAAAAAGGCTTTGTTCAACGCCATCGAGGAGACCTACGAGAACAAGGACTACCTGCAGATGCCGATGAGCACCCTCTATCTGTTTGGGCGCAAGCAGGACTTTGGCTACGAAATGGCGGAACCGATCGCCATGGTCGCCAGCCGCCACCATTTCCGCATCTGGAAGGCTCCATTCACCTGGAACGGACAGGAAGTGTGGGTGGGCGCCGGCACGCACGACATTGGCTTTGCCAAGGATAAGCGCAACGGCGAGGTCACGCACAAAATTGATCCCGCGGTAGACGGCGAGCGCGACAATATCGGCAGCAGCCTGCAAAAAGCCGACAAGGCGAAGACGTTAACCTACTACCTGCCTCCCAACCCCGTTCAGGACGCCAAGAACGCCACCGGGGACGGCTATCGCTCCGACGGGCGGCTGCTGGTGATCTTTTTGCAGTAAGCCTGATCTCCCGTGCGAAAGTCAGCAGGGGTAGTGATCACGCACGACCAAAGCTCGTGTATTGTGTCACATAGACCGTGCTGGCGCCGGGTTCCACGCCGTAGCCGGCGCTCGATTTGCCGTTGCCTGGGCTGGTTCGCCGAATTTCTGGTTTTCCTGTTAACCAACCCGGAATCGCCGCGTCTAATCTAACCAAGAAACGGTCTTCTCGCTGGAAGATCAGGGAACACCGGAAGGGCAATCCGCGTATAGATTCCTGAGTCGGGGTTCTGCCCCCCGCCTGAGGATTTCAACGCGGAACTGTAAATTGTTGTGGGGACGGCCGCTCTGTGGCGGTCATCAGTTGTGGGAAAGCGCGGGTTCGTCGTAGCGCGGCATCGTCGCGCTGGGCATCAACGCTCGTCCAACCAATTGGGGGAGTTCTGTATGGAGAATAGGCAGAATGGAAACGGCCTGGTCAAGCTGAGTGACCGCTATGACATGGGCCATGTGCAGGAAGTAGTGCGCCAGGCGCAAGAAGAACTGAATCTGCTGCTGCAACAACGCGCCGAGATCATGAAGCGTATTGGCACGGTCAAACAGACCATCGCCGGGCTGGCCAACCTGTTTGGCGACGGAGTCCTGAACGAAGAACTGCTGGAACTGGTGGACCGCAGGAGCAATGGCCGCCAGCCGGGCTTTACCAAGGCTTGCCGGATGATCCTGATGGAAGCGGGCCGCGCCCTGAGCGCACGCGATATCTGCGAATATTTCCAGCAGAAGATGCCGGCGATGCTGGCCCGCCACAAGGACCCGATGGCCTCGGTCACGACCGTTCTGAACCGGCTTGTGGATTACGGGGAAGCGCAGGCCGTGGCGCTGCACAACGGCAGGCGCGCCTGGCGGTGGGTAGCGGAGCCGGCCACGGATCGGGTCTCTGGTGATGCCATCGGCCTCGCGCCCGTGGCGTAAGCGGTTACAGCCTTTCTTAACGAGTCTCGCGCTGCTTCCTTCTTATCCGGGAGGAAGCAGCATTCCTTTTTCCAGGTGACGGGTCACGTGCGCGTACGAGGCCGCATGCGGATCGTGCGTGACCATCACGATCGTCTTGTGGAAGCCCTCATTCAACCGCTTGAGAATCTCCAGGACCTCGGTGGCGGAATGACTGTCCAGATCGCCGGTCGGCTCGTCGGCCAGTAACAGGGTCGGATCGCTGACGATGGCCCGCGCGATGGCGACGCGCTGCTCCTGTCCGCCGGAGAGCTGTTTGGGCAGATGATCTGCGCGATCCTCCAGCCCCACCAGCTTGAGCGCGGTCAGGACGTGGTCGCGGCGCTGCTGCGACGTGAGCTTGGTCAGCAACAGCGGCAATTCCACGTTTTCAAACGCCGTGAGCACGGGGATCAGGTTGAACGTCTGAAAGACGTAGCCGATGTGCTCATTGCGCCAGCGCGCAATCTGCCCGTCGTTGAAGCGGAAAATGTCCTGGCCCTCGACCAGCAGCTCGCCTTTGCTCGGCCGGTCAATGGCCGCGATCATGTTGAGCAGCGTGGTCTTCCCCGAGCCCGACGGTCCCATCAGGGCGAGAAATTCGCCCTTGGCAATGTCAATCGAAACGTCGTCGAGAGCCGTGACTTCAAAGGCGTCCCGTTTGAAGACCTTGGTGACGCCGCGCGCCTGCACTACCTTGGCGGTCGTGGCGACGTTGGGTTGTGCGACTGTGCTCATGATTGCCCCTTAACTTTGATTTTGTCTCCGTCTTTCAGAGACGGCGGCGCGGTGGTGATGACGTTCTCGCCTCCCACCAGCCCATCCACCAGCGCTCCATCGCTGCGCTGGCCAAGTATGTGAATCTCGCGCCCAACGGCCCGGCCGTCAAAGGCGATCAACACAATCTTCTTGCCGTCGCGGTCCCGAATCGCCGTTGCGGGCACAAACACGCCCGACGGCCCCTTCGGATCCTTCGGCGCGTCATTGGCCAGGAACTTCACGGTCGCGTTCATCTCCGGCCGCAGCTGAATGTCGGGATATTTATCCGGATGCAGCACTTGCACTTTAACCTGCACCGTGGCCTTCTGCCGGTTCGCCTCGGGCGAAATCTGCGCGATCTCGCCGTCGTATTCCCTGTCGGGATAAGCGTCGGTCGTGACTTTCGCTTTCTGCTCCGGACCCAGCCGGGCGAAATCTGCCTGGGCGATGTCGAGCTCGACCTGAAGATCGTTCAAGTCGGCGAGCGACACGACCGACCCCTGCGGGCCACCGGCCGCCGCGCTGGCGAACTGGGCCGTGATCAACTCGCCCTTTTCCGCGGTGCGGTCAAGAATGGTGCCCGTCACCGGCGCGCGGATCACCGTGGCATCCAGTTGCGACTGGGCATAATCCAGTTGGCCCTGCGCCTGGGTGAGGGCGCCCCGGGCGCGGTCGATTTCCTCCGGACGCGGCCCGATCTGAGCCAGTTCAAACGCCTTGGCGAGCGAATTGGCGCGCTCCTGGTCGGCCTGAAACTTGGCCGTGGCATCGTCCAGTTGCTGCCGTGACACAACGCCTCCCGCGGCCAGTTCTTTGGTGCGGTCGAGCGTCAGCTTGTCGTTGGCCAGGGTGGCGCGGGCTTCGTCGAGGTTGTGCTGCGCCTCCTGGATTTCCTCCGGCCGCGAGCCGTGCTGCAATTCTTCGAGGTAGGCGCGCGCATTCGCCACCATGCCCTTGGCCTGTTCGTAGGCCGCGCGGAATTCCTGATCTTCCAAACGCACCAGCACCTGGCCTTCCTTGACCTTGTCGCCTTTTTCCACGCCGATCCAGGCCAGACGGCCCGTAACCTTGGAGTTCACGTTGATGGTGTGATGGGCCACGATGTAGCCGGTCGCGGACAGCACGGTTCCACCCACGCTGCTGCTTTCGGTAGCGGCGCGAACTACCTCGACTTCCGGCGCGCCGGAGGAGAAGAGGCGGTAGGCCGCAGTGACGAGGCCGAGCAGCACGACCACGGCGATGCCGCCGATGATGTAGCGCCGCGCCCAGGCGGGCGGCTCTCCGCCGCCGTTGCCGCGATCGCTGCGGTCAATGCGCAGACTCTGCAAATCCTGGTGCTTGCTATCAATCGCCATAAGAATGAATACGACCTGCGTCTTAAACAGTTTCGCCGCTGCCCATTCCCTCAGCTCCGCAGCGCGTTCAGAATGTTCTGCCGCGCCGCGTGCCAGGCTGGAGCCAGACCACCCACAAATCCCATCACCAACGCGAACAGGATGGCATAGCCGGCTACCGCCCACGTAATGCGCAACGCAAATACCACTTCGCTGAACGTCACCTGATTAGACGTTCCGGTCTGCATCCCGTTGAAGGGCAGCATCAGCGCAATGCCTACGAGCGCTCCCAGCAGCGCCAGCAGCAACGACTCCAGCACGAAACAAGTCAGAATCGCCGGCCGGGAGAAGCCGATGACCCGCAGCGTCGCGATTTCCCGCCCGCGGTACGCTACCGCCGCGTACATCGTGTTCATGGCCGCGAAGATCGAGCCGATCGCCATAATGACGGCGACGACCATCCCGATGTATTTGATGGGGGTGCCGGAACTGGTCTGCTTGGCGTAGTAATCGGTCTCGAGCACGCCGTCGAGCTTCAACCGCTGATCGTCGCTGACCCGCTTGGTGAGCGCGTCGGCGGCGATGGGATCGGTCGCCCGCACATACGCCGACGAGTAGCCTCCCTGGCGATCGAAATCCGAGGCCATCTGATTCACATCGCCCCAGATCTCCGACTCGTAAGCCGACCCTCCGGCGTCAAAGACGCCCACAACTTTCCATGATCCCTTGCCAAACTCCATGCTGTCGCCGATGTTGGCGTGCGAGAAGCGTGCGCGAATGGACTTGCTGACGACGACCTCGCGCTGTCCCGTCTGGAACCAGCGCCCCTCCACCAGCTTCACGCTCGGCCGGTTTTCCGCCCCGGGGAGCATGCGCATCTCCAGGCCATCGGGCATCATGCCGCGCACGGTCACGTTGACTTCCCCGGTGCCGTCTTTGCGCGGCAGCACGATCACCACGTCCCACTCGCCCGATGCCATGGGCTCCCCGTGGCTGTCTTTGGCGATGCCGGGCAGGGTCTTCAGAGTGGGAAAGAGCGTGGCATCGAATCCGCCGGTCAACTCCGACTCGGATCCCTTGCGCAGCACCAGCACGTTCAGCGGGCTGCCGCTCGAGACGAAAGCGCGGTTCAGCCCCGCCAGCAGCGCCATCAGAAAAATCGTGGTGGTCACTGTGAGCGCAATGCCCAGGGCCGTCATGATGGTCAGGCCTTTGCGGAGCTTCAGATTGCGGACGTTATAGCTGATCGGTATCGCCATAATTGAACTCTACATTCGAACTCGTTGCGGAGGGCGCGGCCCTCCACGCTGCTAATCAACCAATGTGCCGCAATCCATCCACAATGCCCATGCGCGACGCTCGATACGCCGGCAGGGAGCCGCTGACGATTCCCAAAAACAGTGCTGCCAGCAACGAAAGACCGGCAGTGGGCACGGTCACTTTCATGTCGAGCGGGATGCCCAAACCGAGGAAACGGTGCGTCATCCCCGCGATTACGGGAATGGCAACCAGAATCCCCAGCACTCCGCCCGCGACCGACAACGCTATGGACTCGCTCACGAAGATCGAAAGCACCCGGTTGCGGGTGAAGCCCAGAGTTTTCAGCACAGCCACTTCGCGCGTCCGGCTGCGCACCGACATGGCCATGGTGTTGGCCGAAACCAGCATGATGGCAAACGCCACGGCGCCGCAAATGCCCAGAATGAACGCCTTCACATTGCCCAGAGACGCTACAAACCCGAGCAGAAAGGCTTTTTCGCTCTCGGTTCTGGTCGGCAGCGGGGAGTTGCGGAACATGTCGTCAATCTGCTTCGCGGCCGATGCAACATGATCAGGCGAATCCACCTGCGCGCCGTACCACATGGCCTGTCCCTTGAACCAAGGCCAGGCTTCTTCCATGTACTTGGTGTTGAAGTACAGTGCATTCTGAGGCGGATCGCGGTGATAAATGGCGCGAATCGTGAGATCGAGATCAACCGGGAAGATTGTGCCCTGAATGTGGATGCGATCCCCGATCTTCCAGCCGTAGCGGTTGACCAGAGTGACGTCCACCAAGGCCCCGGCCCGATCCTGCTGCCAGGCCTTCAACTGGTCGGGCGGCACGATCTTGTCGGAAGCCACTTTCAGATACTCGTCCGGATCGGTGGCCGCCCGGCCGAAGAAGTGCTCTGGCCGGTCGTCAATGTAGCGGCCCTGGAACCAGGTCATCGGCACCACCGCGGTGATGCCCGGCACGCTGCGAATCTTGTCGCGATAGTAGGCGGGGAGAAAGAAAGCCAGCGAGACCTTGTCGCGGATAATCAATCGCCGGGAGGCTTCCGGCGCCACCTGGTCCACATAAAAAGAACGCCAGATGCAAATCATCAGCGTCAGCAACAGCAGCGAGAAGCTGATGCTGATCATGGTCAGCAGGCTGCGGCGTTTATTGCGGAATGTATTGCGCACGACAAAACTTCCCAGGGTCATGACTTCATCCGATGTGGCGTAATCCGTCCACTATGTTTATCTGCGAAGCGTGATAAGAAGGCAAAGCCGAGCTCACGAGGCCAACCACTGCGGATGTGAGCAGAGCCAGCAACCAGATCGCCAGCGTCATGCGCAGGGGAAAGAATGTCATCTGGGGCCCATGCATGAAAACATAGACCAGGCCTCTGCCCAGGCTGGCGCCAATCAAACCACCCACCGTCGAGAGCGCCACCGCCTCGCTCACGAACAGTCCGAGCACGCCCTTGTTCGTAAATCCCAGCGTTTTCAGCACCGCCACTTCGCGCGTGCGTTCGCGGATCGACATGGCAATGGTATTGGCCGATACCAGCAACGTGGCGAACAACACCGCCGAGCAGATGCCCATAATGAACGCCTTCACGTTGCCCATCATGGCTACAAACTCGAGCCCGAATGCCTTCTCGCTTTCGGTTTTGGTCGGCTGGGGGGAGTTGTGGAACATGTCATCCACCGCCGCGGCAACGTTGCTCACGTCGGCCGGAGAATCCGCCATGATGTAAAAGGTACCTGCCTGCCCGTTGAAAAAAGGCACGGCTTCCTCCACGTATTTCGTGTTGAAGTAAACCGCCTTAAAGTTGGGGTCCCGGTGATAAATTCCCCTGATATTCAGTTCCAGGTTAACGGGATAAATGGTGCCCTGAAGCACAATCCGATCGCCCAGCTTCCAGCCATATTGCTGAGCCAGCGTGTCATCCACGATCACACCCTGACGATCGCGCTGCCAGGCCTGAATCTGATCCGCAGGCAACCTGACGTCGCGAAATACCTTGAAGAATTCATCGGGATCGGTGCCAAATTGCGCGAACGTATTGTTGGCTTTCAGGTCCTTGTACGTACCTCCGAACCAGGAACTCGGAATGACGGCCACCACGCCGGGAATCGCACGGATCTTCTCCCTGTAGTAGCCCGGTAAAGGGAACGTGAGCGACACGCGGTGGCGAACCACCAGTCGCTCGGCCGATTCAGCGCTGCCGTCGTCGAGCGCGAAAGCGTGCCAGAGAGTCATCATGAACGTAAGCAAAAGCAGCGAAAAAGCGATGCTCAACACGGTCAGAATGCTGCGCCGCTTGTTGCGGAACGCGTTCTTGGTGACGAACCGGGTCAACGTCATGAATGAACTCCAGAACCGAGAAGGGGCCGGACACGGGAGGCGGGCACGTCCCAGCCCAGCCAGCATAAACGATGCTGCTTCCTGCGTTCAACCATGCCGGGCGCGATTTTCGCTATGCTCGATCGCTCCTCATGGAGAAATCCCTTTCTTCGCCCTTATCCTTGCGCACCCGGACGCCGCTCGCCAGTGGAGATCGTCATCAGGCCCGGATGACAAATGTCACCCCGGGCGAAACATCACCATTACAACCGAGGGCCGAACCGGGAAGTTACGCGTGGAATTACGGCACCGGCGATTCCTGAATTCTGACGATGCTTCTTCCGACGGCATCATCCCCGAGCGCAGCCGTTTTTCAGGCGGAACGAAGGGCTGCAAGTGCAGCCGTGCGCTGGGGATACTCGCCTTACTTTGGTAACTCGAAGCCGAGCACGAGCAGCGATATTCTGTGCATACCCCATCCCCCGGGTCTCCGCCGGTCGAGCCATGTCGCGGCGCGGCGACAGGCTCGCGATGGAATGGAGCAGCAAGAAAATGTCAATGAACATCGGCCCCTTTGAGATTCTCAGCGAACTGGCGAAGTCGCCCACAGGATCGGTCTACAAGGCCAACGATCCTGAGACTGGGCAAACGATCGCCCTGAAGGCCATCCGTTTGAGCGCGTTCGGGGAGAGTGCGACGGCGCTGGAACAAGCGCTGCTGGCGGAGGCGGAGAGCACGAAAGTCCTGAGCAGCCCCAACATTACGAGTGTGTATGGCGCGGGCGAGATCGAGGGCCAGTTCTGCGCCGCCATGGACTACATCCAGGGCAACAGCATTGCGACCATGCTGGCGCGCAAAGAAGGGTTTTCCATCTGGGACCTGCTCGACATCGGGCGCCAGCTCACGAGCGGCCTGGATCACGCGGCTGCGCACAACGTGGTTCACTACAGCCTGGAACCTGCCAAGATCATGTGCGGCTGGGACGGCACGGTCAAGATTCTCAGTTTCGGAGTCTCCGTTGTGGGCAATTTTGTGCAGCACATCCCGGAGGGAGTTCCTGCCATCCTGCATTACATCTCGCCGGAACAGATCTTGGGCCAGCCCATGGATGAGCGGTCGAATCTGTTCAGCCTGGGCGCAATGTTCTATGAAATGGTGACGGAGCGGAAGGCGTTTGATCGCGAAGACGCCGAGTCGTTGCGGCAGTGCATTCTGGGCGCCACGCCGGTTGCGCCGGTCCAGGTGAATCCGAAGGTGCACCCTCTGCTCAGTGACCTTATCATGAAAGCGCTGGCCAAGGATCCGGCCGAGCGCTACCAGACGGGCAGGGCACTGCTCGATGATCTCGAAAAATGCAAAGAGTCCAAGCCGCTCGCGGCCAAGAAACCGGAGGCGCCCAAGGGGCCTGCGATTCCAGGTCAGGTGAAGGCGGCGGCGCAATCCAAGTTTGTGGCGTCAGCCGCGGCGAAGCCTGCGGCACCAGCGGGTTTGACAAAGCCTGCGGCAAAGCCACAGGCTCCCGCGTCTTCGGCCCTGGCTCGGTCCTCCGGGCTGGCAGCGCCGGCGTCCCGGCAAGCGGAAATAAAGCCGACACTGGCAAGACCGGCGGAGAGAAAAACCGAAGTAGCGCCGGCGGCGAGCGCAGAATCGCGGCGGTCCGCGCCACCCAGCAAGCTGGCTGCGCCGAAAGCGGCGGCGGCCGCGGCGGGTGCCGGCAGCAGTGACACGGCGCAGGTTTCCGGCGAAGAAGTTGATCTTGATCTGTCGGGCATGGCTTCTCCGGGAATGCCGGCCACCCAGTCGCCCGAGGCTCCGTCTGCATACATGTCCTCAGCCGTAGCCGATGAACCGGCGGTCGAGCCCTTCGAGCCGCAGGCCGAAGAAGCTCCGAAAATCACGGTAGACCCGATGATGGCCGAAGGCGGACAGGGCGGCACGAGCGGCACCAGTTTCTCCGAGCTCACGGAATTACCGCCGCTGAAGGAGGTCTACATCGCGCCGCCTCCACCGCCGCCTGCCTTCGAGCCGGTTGCGGGGCCGCCCACCGCGCCGACCGTGTTCCGGGGCAGCCTGAAGCGCGACGAGAAGCCCAAGGTGCAGCCGCGGGAAGTGGCGGAGAAGGCGATCCAGGAAATCAAGAACGTTCCGCCCAAGCTGATGCTCTATGCTCTGGGCGCAGCGGGCGCACTGATCATAGCCATTGGAATCGGGGTCACGATTTACATCCACAATCTGGGGAGCGAGGACGACGCGGGCGCGGGGCGGACTGCCACCGTGGCCGAGGAGGCTCCGGCTCAACCCGAAGCCAGCCAGCCAGCGCCCCAACCAGCATCCCAGCCAGCACCTAAGAGTGCGGCACCGCCAGCCCCTGCGGCTCAACCGGAGGAGGTTTCGCAGCCCGAGGCTCCTGCGGCTCAGCCGGTTGCGAGTGCGAGATCGGCTCGCGGAAGGAAGAAGGCGCCCCCGGCGGCGCCAATGATCATCCCCGGACAACTGGCCGTGGATTCCACGCCGCAAGGCGCCCAGGTGCAGATTGACGGACGCACCGAACCGACTTGGGTGACGCCGTTTGCTTTCTCGAATCTCCAGCCCGGACAGCACTCCATCACGGTGAGCAAGCCGGGCTACTCCACCGACACGCGCACGGTAACAGGTACTTCCGGAAACCGCGTGACGGTCATCGCACATCTGTCGCAGTTGATGGCCACGCTGGTGGTCAAGAGCGATCCCCCTGGGGCCAGTATTTATGTGGACGGCCGGGATGTGGGCGCGAAGACACCCGCGCAAGTCAGCGTGGACAAGGGCCAGCACGTGGTTTTGGTCAGGATGATGGGTTATATCGACGAAACCATGAACAGCCAGTTCGCGCTGGGACAGACGTTCAACTTTGCTCCCACGCTGCGGCCGCTGGGCAATGTGGACAACATTAAGACCGTGGGCAAGATGTCGAAGCTGTTCGGGGGCAAGGGCGTCCAGCCGGGACAAGGCGTGGTGAGCATCCATACCCAGCCCAAAGGCGCACAGGTGGCGATCAACCAGCACATCATGGAAAAGAACTCTCCGATGGATGTGGCGCTTGATCCAGGAAACTACGTCGTTGACATTACGCTGACCGGGTACGCGCCGGTGCACAAGATCATCACCGCCGAGAAGGGCAGCAAGGTGGTGGTGGACGAGGTGCTGCAGCCGCAGTAGCGCGGGTGCGGGCGAGATTGCAGATGTTAGATTTCAGATTGCAGATTTGCAGCGATGAAGGCTTGCGCCGGCAATCTTCCATCTACAATCTTCAATCTACAATCTCCAATCTAAAATCTTCAATCTAAAATCTTCAATCCCGCGGTGCTTCTGTTTCCTCTTGTTTCTTCTCTGCCTTCCCTGCTTTCTGGACTCTCGGTTTAGCTTAGGAGTGATCACTCCCAACAACGGGCCTCAGCCCCGAGCTATCCGGGGTAGCTTGCCTGAAGCGCCCTGAACGGGTGTCCCTCTGTCCCTCACTCACGTGGGGAGGTTGCGGGGGCCGCGAGTTTCCTAGGACTGGCGCAGCATCACACCCGGTACCTACGCTGCCAGACTAAGCAGTTGGAAATCCTCAGTGAAGGTTGTTCGTCACAAGAGAAGAAAAAAGCTGTGGAAAACCGGGCCTTGGACTTCGGACCTAAAACCTTTAAGACCTAAGACAGATTGTTCTAGTGAGGCAGCCTGAAGCGCATGGTGACCTGAGTCTGGATCTCGACGGGCTCACCATTGAGCAGGTAGGGCTTGTATTTCCAACGCTTGACGGCGTCCGCCGCAGCTCCGGTGAGTTGCTTATCGCCGCTCAACACTTGGACTTGGCTAATGTCGCCATTTTTGGAAATCGTCGCCAGGAGTTCGACCTCGCCCTCGATACGCAGGTGCAGAGCATTCGTTGGATAGACCGGGTCAACCCTCTTGATGAGCAACCCCTGCGACACTCCCTGGGAAACGTTCAATCTCTGGAGAACGGGTTTGGAGGCGGTATCTGAGCCGCCGAGGTTGGGCAGAGGTCCACTCGAACCTGGCGCCGCGATTCCAATCAAGCTGGGAGCCGGAGCATCCGGCGCCGCGGGCGCCGCGTTCGTCTCTGGGGCAGCGCCTCCTTTCACCACCAGAGGAGCTGGGGCCGGGGCCGGCTTAGTGGCCGAAGCGGCTTTGCTGGCCGGGGACGAGGCGGAAGCTGATGGCTTGGTGGAAGCAGGCGACCCATCTTCGTCGGGCGTGGACTCGCTGTCGTCCCTCACCGCACTCTTTGGCGGTGCCGGCGTAGTAGCCGCCGGCTGCGCACTGGGCTGCGAAGTGGGCGTGGCGGTGGAAGGAGCAGCGGGAGCGGGCTGAGCGCTGGATGGCTTGGGAGCCGTCGGGGTCACAACCCTCGCTGGCGCCGGATTACTGACAGGCCGGGTCATATGATCCTGGTAGTAGGTCCAGCCAGCATACAAGCCTGCGGCCACAAGCGCGGCGGCTGCGATTCCCAGGATGATCTTCTTGGCTGGGCCCGGTTTCACCGGAGCGTTGGCTCCGCCAAAGGTGAATGTAGGCGGCGACACATCCTTCGCGGGTTCGCTGGCCGCAGCCGACGGTTCGGCCGTAGGGGTCTCGAGGATATTGTCGTCTTCGCTGGGAGGACCGGCCGGCGTTGCTTCCACAGGCGGAATGTCCAGAATTTCCTTGGCCGGCGCGGGTGCGCTGGCGGCTCCGCTGCTCAGGGAGCCAGACGGAGAAGCAACTGGGTGCGCGTCCACAACGGGTACAGACGCCTTTGCCACGGGAAGCGCCGGTGAGACAGCCTTATGAAGCGCAGGTGGCGCAGCCGGGGAAAATGTGGAAGCGGAATCTTTGATGGCAGGAGCTTCGTTATCGCGCACAACCGGAGCCGAACTCGCCGATGCGGCCTGTACGGGCCGGGCCGGGCTGGGGGTTGACTTGGCTACTGCCGACGCTGCCGGCCGCGCGCCTGCAACCGGCGCGCTCGCGGGCGTCTTGACCGGGGCGGCAGCCGAAGTTGCTGGAGCAGCCGACTTGGCAGGATCGCCCTTCCGCAGCAGTCCGCGCGCCACGCGCAGCGTTCCCTTGGCCTGTTCGATATTGATGGGTTTGGTCAGGACCAGGTTGGCGCCAATGCGAAATGCTTTGGCCACCCCGGCCTGACCTTCCACGACGGCTACGGCCAGCGACGACTGGTTGGACGTCGAGTTCCGCGCGCTCTTGAACAAAAGTGTGGCGTTCTGCTCGTTATCACAGTCCACCACGATGGCGTCGAAGTGTGCGCCCATCAGCTTCTTCACTGCAGCGAAAGGTTCGTTGCAGGGCTCGACGTTGAACTCTAACTCGCTTAAGACTTGCGTCACGGAGCGAGCGGTTTTTTCATCGGGACAGAAGAGAAGAGCTTGGTAACCCATACCAATGTCATCGTAGGTACAGCCGTAAGGGCCATCAAGTTACGGTAGTAATTCGAGTTAGCTTGCTTCTTGCGTGGATCCCCTGGCCGGGGAAGCGGCGCGGCCGGACTTTTCCTGGCTTACGCTCGGTCCTGTACCACCGTTCCCGGGCGGGCGCATACAATGCGGGCCATGAGCATGCGGGTGCCGCTGTGGCTCAAGATCGGCTGGACGGTCTGGGTGATCGTCTGGGCTCCGGTCTATTGGCGGCAATATGGGCTGCAGAATTTTCTTTATTTCTGCGACATCGGGAATGTGCTGATCGGAATCGGGTTGTGGCTGGAGAGTCCGCTGATTTTTTCTTGGGCGGCGTGCGGGCTGTTGTTATTCCAGACGCTTTACACGGTAGATCTTGCCGGGGCTCTGCTGACCGGCCATCACATCGTCGGCGGCACCGAGTACATGTTCGATCCGGGGCTGCGGCTCGGGGTTCGCCTGTTGAGTCTGTTTCACGTAGCCACGCCGCCACTGCTGCTGTGGGCGATCTGGCGCCTGGGCTATGACCGCCGGGGATGGAAGTTGCAGACTCTGACCGCGTGGATTGTGGTGCCCATCAATTACTTCTGGCGTCCAGAAATGGATGTGAACTGGGCTCGCGGCCTGTTCTTTCACGAGCAGCACGCCATGCCGGGATGGGCGTATTTGGCGGGCTACTTAATCGCGGTGCCGCTGTGCGTATATTTCCCGACACATTTATTTCTCGATTGGGTGACCCAGCGTTGGAAACGTGCCTAGCGGGCTTTGTCGGGCTCGCCAGTCTGTTTCCGCACGGCTGATTCTGGCGGCGGATATTCGATCGATCCTTTGAAAGAAGAAATGTCTTCCTCGTGGAAGTCGGGGAAGGGCAGCTGTTTTCCGTCGCGCAATTCCGCGACCTTCTGGACGGCGGCATCGGCTTTTTGTTTCTCGAGTCCAGCGTCGCGGCCGAGAAAAAGACTCTGGGAAGGAAGAGCCAGGCCGCTGCCGGATTGTTCCATAATCTCCATCATGCGCAGCAGCAAGTCTTCGCGGACGGCCGCGAACTCGTTGAAGTCTCGCGTCAGGATGTACGAGACAACTTCCACGGTCAGAGAAGTGCCCGCGATGTCGGTGAGGCGCACGCGCACGGTCTTGCTTTCGACTTTGGGATGGCTGTAGAGCAGGCGGCGGACCTCGGACAGCACGAAACGCAGATGGTCGGCGGTGGTTTCGCTGCGCACGCCGAGCTTGGTTTGGAAAAGGATCTTGTCGCGGCGGCTGAGGTTCTCCACGTTGATCGTGGCCACCGTGCCGTTAGGAATGGCCAGCAGAGTGCGTTCGTCGGTGCGAACGCGGGTGGAGCGCAGGCCGATATCTTCGACCGTGCCGGTGCGATCGCCGAAGCGGCAAACGTCGCCCACGCGAATGACCTCGTCGCCCAGGACTGAGACGCCGCCGAACAGATTCTCAATCGTCTTCTGCGCGCCGAAGCCGATGGCCAGCCCGCCAATGCCGAGGCCGGCGAGGGCGGTGCTCATGTTGAAGCCCAGGCTGCTGAGCACGGCCATTACGCCCGCGACGAAAATGACGGCTTTGATGATGCGCTCACCCAGCAGCATGAGGGATCCCGTTCCCGCGTGCCCGTGCGCCAGAGCGCGATTGCGCACGCGGCGAAGCGACCAGCGAACGAACCGCCAGAGGATCCAAGTCGCGCCGATGATGAGAGCGACAGAAGTGACTTGAAAATAATAGTGGCGGTCGAGCAGCGGCATGCCCAGGTAGCGGGCCAGGACCTGGTGGGCAAGAGTGCCGGCCAGGAGCCAGGCCGGGCCCGAGACGGAGCGCCAACTGGCGACCTCCACCTGGCCGCGCCACCGCGCCCACCAGCGCAGAGGAATCTCCAGCAGCGCCAGCGCAAGCCAGCCGACGGCAGCCGCCAGCGGCAGCGCGAGCGCCAGCGCCAGCCACTGCCACAGCGGCATTCCTGCCAACTGGTGCTTCACCAAAACCTGAGGCAGGCGAGTTTCGACCTGGCGCGCCTCGACTTGATCGTAGAGTTCGGGGACCTTGGCCAGCGTGTCGGAGGAAATCAGCCAGATCTTGCCGGCATTAGGATCGGACACGCGCACCAGGTCGAGATCGACTTCCACGTCGCCGGATGACATCGTGCCGAGCTTCTGCCGGCCCGGGGGAACGCCTTCCTGGGGAGTTCCTTCGGGCTGCGTGAAGTTTCCCACCCGCCCGGTGAAGGTGCCGCGGTCCATGACAAACTTGAGCTGCATTGCCAGTTGTTCGCCTTCCGACTGGCGATGCGCGGCGCTCATCTGCAGATATTGCGCGGCAATCGTGTTGTCGCCATTCTGCGCCGCGTGCAGAAATCCGAGTACGGCGCCGGAAGGCGTGCCGCGACCGAGAGGATCGGCGGGAGTGCCGGCGGTGCTCGCCGTCGAAGAGGGTTGCAGCATCTGGCTGAGCGGCGTTTGGGCGGGAGAACGGAGGCAAAAACCAAGGAAGAATATTCCAGCGAGCAGAACGAGCGTGCGTTGGAAGATTCTTCCCCCGTGGTGGTGCAAATCCCTATGGACGCCGCAGGTGATCGAGGAAGACACAGGGTCCTTCGACTGCGTTTGCGTCCGCTCTTCGCGGACGCAAACTCCGCTCAGGATGACAGAGTTGTTGATGAGAGAGAGCATGTTTGTCTCCCGCGACTATCCACGCTTGGGCCGGTAGATGTGAGTGCTCGTGCCGAAGAAGACCTCGGCGGATTCCATCACCGTTTCTGAAAGCGTCGGGTGCGGATGAATGGTCAGAGCCACATCCCTCGCCAGCGCCGCCATTTCGATGGCCAGCACGCCTTCGGCGATCATCTCACCGGCTCCGGCGCCGACAATGCCCACGCCTAGCAGGCGTTCCGTCTGCGGATCGAAGAGGAGCTTGGTCATACCTTCGGGGCGATCGATCGTGATGGCGCGGCCGGATGCAGCCCAGGGAAACTTGGCGACTTTGATCTCGCGGTTTTCGTTCTGCGCCTGAGTTTCCGTCAAGCCGCACCACGCGACTTCAGGATCGGTGAAGACAACGGCCGGAATGGCGTTCGGCTCGAAGGCGACTTTGTGTCCGGCAATGACTTCGACGGCGGTGCGTCCTTCATGCGACGCCTTGTGAGCCAGCATGGGCTCACCGACGACGTCACCGATGGCGTAGATGGAAGGATCGCCGGTTTGAAGTTGCTTGTTGACCTGGATGAAGCCGCGCGGGCCGACTTGCACGTGCGTTTTTTCGAGGCCTGGAATTTCGGAGTTCGGTTTGCGGCCGACCGAGACCAGCACGCGATCGAAAACTTTCTCGCGCGGCTTGGCTTCGGCAATCCCGACTTCGGGCCCTTCGAAGGTGGCGCGGATGCCGCTGCCTTCGTCTTTGACCGAGGCCACAGTTGTGTTGAGCAGGATTCCGGCGAACATTTTTTCCAGGCGCTTGTGCAGCGGAGCGACGAGGTCGCGATCCGCGCCGGGGAGCAGGCCGGAGAGCATCTCGACGATGGTGACGCGGGTGCCCAGCGCGGCGTAGACGGAGCCGAGCTCCAGCCCGATGTATCCGCCGCCGACTACGAGCAGGGTGCCGGGAATATCTTCCAGATTGAGCGCGCCGGTGGAATCCATCATGCGCGGCGTGTCGAGCTTCAGAGATGGAATGATCGCGGGGCGCGAACCGGTGGCCAGGATAATGCGATCGAAGCTCAGTCTTTCTTCTGATCCGTCGGCTTTCGTGACGCGGAGCGTGGTGGAATCTTCAAAAGCAGCGCGGCCCTGGATGTAGTTCACCTTGCGTTGTTTCGAGAGGACGCCGAGCCCACCCGTGAGCTTCTTCACCACACTCTCTTTCCACGAGCGCAAGCGCGCCAAGTCAATGTTCGGAGCGGCGAAGTCAATTCCCCAAGCCTTGGCCTGCTCGGATTCTTCGAGCAGCTTGGCCACGTGCAGGAGCGCTTTCGAGGGGATGCAGCCTCGGTACAGGCAGACTCCGCCGGGGTTCACTTCTGGATCAATGAGGGTGACGGTCATGCCGAGATCGGCGGCCAGGAATGCCGCGGCGTATCCTCCGGGACCGGCGCCGACTACGGCGATGTGCAGGGATGGAGTGTCAGACATGTAGGTGAACAGGTTTCAAAGTTTCAAAGTTTCAGAGTTTCAAAGTTTCAAAGTCAGAAGTATCGCACTCTCAACAGGTGTGTGCCTGAAGAAGATGCCTAGGTCCTTCGCTTCGCTCAGGATGACAACCCAACCTTGAAACCTTGCCTTCCTTATCCTTGCACCGAGAGCAGAAACGGCTGCTCGAACGCCTCGGCGATCCAGCGCAGGAAGCGGGCCGCGTCGGCGCCGTCAATCAAACGATGATCGTAGGAGAGCGAGAGCGGCAGAATCAGCCGCGGCTCGAACTTGCCCCCACCCTTGTGGGGGATCCACTCCGGCTCCATACGCGACCGGGACAGGCCAAGGATCGCGACTTCAGGATGATTCACGATGGGTGTAAAACCGATGCCGCCGATCCCGCCCAGATTCGTGATGGTAAACGTGCCGCCTTCCATTTCCGCCGGGGTAAGTTTCTTCTCGCGCGCCTTTTTCGAGAGCTGCGACAGCTCGACCGCCAGTTCGACGATGTTCTTCTTGTCCACATCGCGGATGACGGGAACCAGCAGGCCGCGGTCGGTGTCGGCGGCCACTCCGATGTTGATGTATTGCTTGTAGACGATCTCTTCCTTCTCGAGGTCAATGCTGGCGTTGAACTGCGGGAAAACTTTCAGCGCAGCGGAGCAGACTTTCAACGCAATTGCGGTGACTGTCATCTTGCCGCCAGCCTCTTCGGCCTTGGGGGCAAAGCGGGCGCGCAGATGCTCGAGTTCAGTGATGTCGGCGCGATCATGCTGCGTGACGTGGGGAATTGTGTTCCAGGATTCGGCCAGATGCTCGGCCGTCTTGCGTCGAACGCCGCGCATGGAGACGCGCTCGATCTTGCCCCACTTGGCAAAGTCGGGCAGTTGAGGCGTGGCGAAGTGGCCAGCGCGGGGCGGAGCTTGAACCGCGGCGGATGCGGCTTGCAGCAGGAACTTGGCATAAGCCTTGACGTCGTCCTCGCTGATGCGGGCGCCGGGGCCCGTGCCCTTCACGTCGTAAATGTCTACACCGACTTCGCGCGCCAGCCGCCGCACATGCGGCGCTGCGGGAATCGGGTGGCGTTGTTCGGTACCCGCGACTTTGCCCAGCTGCACGGGCATGCTGAATACCGGCGGAGACGGCAGCGGCTGGTCGGGGGGCAGCGCCTGCTCTTCGGTCTTGCCCTCGGCGCGAATGGCAGCTTGAAATGCCAGGCGCGCTCCATGCTGTCCGGAAACGTGCTCCACAGGCGCGTTGCGGGCGCGGGCAGGTTCGGACAGCGCGGGCGCTCCGCCTTCAAGAGTGAAAATCACCTGGCCGACCTTGATCTTCTCGCGCTCCTGGACTTTGACCTCTTTGACGATGCCGCTCACCGACGAAGGCACTTCCACGACGGCCTTGTCCGTTTCCAGTTCCATGACCGGCTGACCTTCGGAAACCCTGGCGCCGGGTGCGATCATCAGGCGCACGAGGTCACCCTGAGAGATGTTTTCGCCGAGCTCGGGGAGCCGGAATTCTCCGGGGCCAGTGGCTGGCGCAGAAGTGGCGCTGGAAGCGGGGGACGGCGCCGGTGCCAGCGGCGCGAGCGCTTGCTGGGCCGCGGGTGGATCTTGTGGAACGGGCACGGACGCGACTCGCGTGGTGGGCGAAGGAAAAGTCTTTGCTTCCGCTCCATCTACTCCATCCACCGTGAAAATCACCTGCCCGACTTTGATCTTTTCGCCTTCCTTGACGCGAATCTCCTGCACGGTTCCGCTCACCGACGAAGGCACTTCAACGACAGCCTTGTCGGTTTCAATCTCCATCACGGACTGGCCGGGGCTGACCGTGGCGCCCGGTGCGACCATCAGGCGGACAAGGTCGCCTTGTTCGATGTTCTCTCCCAGCTCGGGAAGTTTGAATTCAATCACCGCGTTTTTGTCCTCATGAGTATTGATGTTCCCGTCTCCGACTGAGGCGTCATCCCGACCGTAGCCGTTTTCCAGGCGGAGGGCGGGATCTCGCGTGCACTGCCGCAACTCAAGGTCCACGCGAGATCCCTCGCCCCGCTGGAGAAGACGCGGGGCTTCGGAATGACGCAAACCGGGAAGACGACCCGGCTCACCACAGGCGCCTCAACTCACTGCCGGGTTCGCCTTTTCCGGATCAATCCCCAATTCCTGAATCGCGCGCTGCACCACGTCGGCACCGATCTTCTTCTCGTGCGCCAGGGCCCCGAGCGTCGCCAGCACAATGTGCTTGGCGTCCACTTCGAAAAAGTCCCGCAAGGCCGCTCGGCTCTCGCTGCGGCCAAAGCCGTCGGTCCCGAGCGACACGAGTTGCCCGGGCACCCACTTGGCCAAGCTCTCCGGCAACACCTTCATGTAATCCGACGCAGCGATGAACGGCCCAGGAGCATCCTTCAAGGTCGCGGTGACATACGGAACTTTTGCTGTCTCTGCCGGATGCAACATGTTCCAGCGCTCACAATCGTTAGCGTCGCGATAGAGTTGCTTGTAACTGGTAACGCTCCAGACATCGGCAGCCACGCCATACTTTTCTTCCAGAATCTGCTGCGCCTTCAGCACCTCGTACATGATGGTGCCGCTGCCCAAAAGTTGCGCGCGCAGTGGGGCGTCGCTCTTGGCCGAGGCCTTGAAGCGGTACAAGCCTTTCAGCACGCCCTGGCGAACGTTTCCATCCGCAGGCATTTCGGGCATGGGCAAAGGCTCGTTGGTGACGGTCAGATAATAGAAGATCGACTCCTGGTCCACGTACATGCGCCGGATGCCGTCCTGAATGATGATAGCGATCTCGTAGGCGAATGCCGGATCGTAGGCCAGGACGTTAGGCACGGGAAGGGCAAGCACGTGGCTGTGACCGTCCTGGTGCTGCAGGCCTTCGCCGGCGAGCGTGGTGCGGCCTGCAGTGCCGCCGACGAGAAATCCGCGGCAGCGCATGTCGCCGGCAGCCCAGATGAGGTCCCCGATGCGTTGGAAGCCGAACATGGAGTAATAAATGAAGAATGGAATCGTGTTGATCCCGTGATTCGCGTACGCCGTGCCGGCGGCGATGAACGAGCACATCGAGCCGGACTCGGTGATTCCTTCCTCGAGAATCTGCCCGTTCTTGGCTTCCTTGTAGTAGAGGAGCGTGTCCATATCCACGGGCTCGTAATTCTGACCCACGTTGGAATAAATCCCCACCTGGCGGAAGAGCGCTTCCATGCCGAAGGTGCGCGCTTCGTCGGGAACGATGGGCACGATGAACTTGCCCAACTCAGGATCGCGGAGCAGTTTGGCCAGCAGCCGCACGAAAACCATGGTGGTGGAAACTTCGCGTCCCTCGGTGCCTTTGTGAAATTCCTCGAAATGCGAGTCGGGGAAGGGTTTCATCGGCAGGGCGCGCACTTTGCGGGTCGGCATGTATCCGCCCAGTTGCTGGCGGCGCGCCTGCATGTACTTGATCTCGGCGCTGTCGTCGGACGGGCGGTAGAACGGAGCATTGTGCAATTCGTCGTCAGGGATGGGAATGCCGAAGCGCGAGCGGAACATCTGCAGTTCGTCGTCGTTCAACTTCTTCTGCTGGTGGGTGATGTTCTTGCCTTCACCCGCTTCACCCAGACCATAGCCCTTGATGGTCTTGGCCAGAATGATGGTGGGCTGGCCGGTGTGATCCACCGCCGCGCGGTAGGCCGCGTGGACTTTAATGGGATCATGCCCGCCCAGGCGCATGCGCGCCAGTTGTTCGTCGGAGAGATGCTCGACCATTTTGAGCAGGCGCGGGTCGGTGCCGAACATGTTCTGGCGGAAGTAGGCTCCGCTCTCGACGAAGTATTTCTGGTATTGCCCGTCGCTGACTTCGCCCAGGCGCCGGACCAGCAAGCCGTCGCGGTCGTTCTGAATGAGGCTGTCCCAGTCGGTACCCCAGATGCACTTGATGACGTTCCAGCCCGCGCCGCGGAAAATGGCTTCCAGTTCCTGAATGATTTTTCCGTTGCCGCGCACGGGGCCGTCGAGCCGCTGCAAGTTGCAGTTCACCACGAAGATCAGGTTGTCGAGCTTTTCGCGCGAGGCGAGAGTAATCGAGCCGAGAGATTCGGGTTCGTCCATTTCACCGTCGCCCAGAAACGCCCAGACCTTGCCGCCGGTGGACTGCTTGAGCCCGCGGTGCTCCAGGTACTTGATGAAGCGAGCATGGTAAATCGCCTGAATCGGGCCCAGGCCCATGGAAACCGTAGGAAACTCCCAGAAATCGGGCATGAGCCAAGGGTGCGGATAGGAACTGAGTCCGCCGCCCGGCTTTAACTCGCGGCGGAAGTTTTGCAATTTCTCTTTCGAAATGCGGCCTTCGAGATAAGCACGGGAATACATACCCGGCGCGGCGTGGCCCTGAAAATAGACCACGTCCCGATCGCCGCTTTCGGTTTGGGCCCGCAGAAAGTGATTGAACGCGACTTCATACAACGTGGCGGCGGAGGCGTAGGTCGAGATATGGCCGCCGATGCCTTCCTGAATTTTATTGGCGCGGACCACCATGGCCAGTGCGTTCCAGCGCACCAGGCTCTTGATGCGGCGCTCCATCTCCTGGCTGCCGGGGAAGGGAGGCTGCTGCCGCGAGGGAATCGTATTCTGGTAGGGAGTGGTGGCCGAGAAAGGCAGGTTGATGCCAGCCTCGCGCCGGGCGTGCAAGGCCAACTGCTGCAGCAGGCGCCCCGCCCGGTTGGGGCCGCTTTTTTCCAGAACATAGTCCAGGGAATCCACCCATTCCCTGGTTTCTAAAACCTCTGAGCCGTCAGTTTCCGTCTGAGCCACGTCTGGTTTCTCCGTCGCTGAATGCGCAATACTCCATCATAAGCAATCGTGAAGATTTTTGCTGGCGGGAGGCGGTAAGCCAGTTTCCGGGTTGCCATACTCAGAAGCGGGCTTCTAACGGCATCCTAAAGCGTTGGCGGATTTGCCCTTGGTACGTAGAATGCGTACTTGGAAGTGAAGACGGTGTGAACTGGGCGCGGTTCGTTGCACCTGGGTACGGAGTCTTGTTGAGGAGTTTCCCTAGAGTCTGCATCATGAAGTCACTGCGAGATCTAGGCCGGGGCGGCAGCGGGAAAATCTCGTCGCTTGCTGTATTCCAGCGCGACGCGTCTGCCCCCTGGCCGGTAAATCGTCTCCGTGCAGTCCTGCTTTTGGTGGCGTTGTTTGCTGCCGGAGGGGCCACTGTTCGGGCGCAAAGCACGAGCCATCCCGCCGAGTCTCCCCTGATGCGGCAACTCCACCAGGCGCTCAGCCTCTCCGATCGCGGCGACAAGCAGGGGGCTATGAACCTTGTGGTCCGTTTGCTTGCGCAGCATCCGGACTTTGAGCCGGCCATCAAGCTGAAGGGCATGTTGCTGGAGGAGGCGGGCCGCACCTCCGAGGCGGCGGCTGCCTATGAAGAGGCTCTGAAGCTCGCGCCCAACGACGCGGATGTTTTATTGGAAGTTGGCAAGTACAAACTGACTGCGGGCCGAAAGGAAGAAGCCATCAAGCTGCTCGAGCACTGCATCCGGATTCTTCCTGGCGACGGCGACACACAGTATTATCTCGCCCAGGCCTATCACCTGAATGGGCAAGACGACCTGGCGCTGCGCGCCATCCGGCTGAGTTTGAAGGCTGAGCCCGACAATGCGTCGGTGTGGCAGAAGTATGGGGAGCTGTTGTGCATTACGGGAAGTTGCGACGCGGGGCTGAAGTGGCTGCTCAAGGCACAGCACACGGATGCTACGCTGCCCCGGATTGATTATGACATTGCTGTGACGGATTTGAAGTTGATGGATCTTGCCGGGGCCGCGCAGTATGGCGCGCGAGCGGTTGAATCCCAGCCCAACGATGTGCCCGCCCTGCAACTGCTGGCTACCGCGGATGTGAAGCTGGCCAAATGGCAAGAGGCCAAGCAGGCATTTGAACGCATCCTCACGTTCAAGGCCGACGATGTGGATGCGTTGTTCGGGCTGGGCCAATGCGAACTGGAACTGAAAAACTATCAGGCCGCCGTCGAGAAATTGCAATTGGTGTTACGCCTGGCGCCCACGCGGCTATTGGCGCATTACTATCTGTCGCGGGCGTATGCCGGAATGGGCCGTACCGAGGACGCGCAGCACGAGGCGGCATTGCATCAGTTGATGATGGAGCAGATGACCTTCGTCCGTTCCGTGGAAAGAGAAGGAAGCGAAAGTCCCATCGAGGCGCCCGCCTATCAATTGCTGGCAGAGCATCACGAAGAGGACGCGTTGCAACTGTACCGGAAGCGCTTCAAGGGAACCTCCGCCACTTTAGCGGATGCCTATGTGTTCATCGGGAAACTGTATCTCACCATGGGAGAAAAGGAAAATGGCCTGCGCTGTCTTCATCATGCGCTGGAAATTCAGCCAACCGTTCGGGGAGCTCATACCTATGAGGGAATACTGGCGCTGAAACTGGGTGACCTGAGCGGGGCTGAGAACGAGTTTAAGGCGGAACTCGCCAACGATCCGAACTATCAGACGGCGATTGCCGAGCTGGGCGAGGTCCGCTACCACCAGGGGCTCTGGTCGGATGCGGCGGAACAGCTGGCGAAGTCCAGAACCATGACTCCGGAGTTGCTCTACATGCTTTGCGATTCTTACTTCCACCTGGGCAAAGTGTCCGATGCCGACTTGACTGCCGAAACGGCGGCGGCGTACGGCAGAAACAAGCCCGAATTCATGAAGGAACTTTTCGACCTTCTGCAACGCAATGGGCAAACGGACCTGGCGCAGCGTTTGTCGGCCAATCTCGCGCAGAAATAGGCGTCAAAGCTCAGCGCTTCTTATTGCGCGCTCTCCGTCACAGTGAGGATCTGATCTGCTTTGACGTTCTTCAAAACCTGCTTGATGCCGCTCGGCCATGTGAGTTCAATTGTCTCTATGACGTCGGCCGAGCCCAGCCCGAAGTGCACGCGCTTGTCGCTCGAAGAGTTATAGCCCAGCGCGGTTGTCGCCTGGTTGTACTGGGTGCCCAGAGAAGTTGTTATCTTGACCTTGGTTCCCAGACCGTCGCGGTTGGATTTGACGCCGACCAGTTTCAGAATGATCCAGTGGTTTCGGTTGCCGCCTTTCTGGTCACCGGAACGGTTCATCCATATCTCCGGCGGGCCGTTCAGAACCGTCACGACAACATCAATCCTGCCGTCGTTGTTGAGATCGCCGAAGGCGGCGCCGCGATGCGCCGCGGGAACCTGAAAAGACGCTCCGGCCTTGGAACTCACATCCTCGAAGGCCAGGTTGCCTTTGTTGCGAAACACTCGATTGGGAAGGGGAAAGGGCCGGTGCGCCAACTCCATGGCGTTGTCGAGGATGTCGGAGTTGGCGGTGAACAGGTCCTTGTTCCCGTCGTTGTCGAAATCGAAAACCCCCACGCCCCACGCCGTGGAGCGACTGGTCAGGGCGCTCAGTCCTGCCGTGGCGGTGACATCCTGAAATTGACCATCCCCTAGATTCTTATAGAGGGGAAATCCCTCCCCGAACATCGCAGTCTCAAAAATATCCGGCTTTCCATCGTTGTCAATATCCTTGAAATCTGCGCCCATGCCGGCGATGGCTTTGCCGAATGCGTTGTACGCGACCCCGGCCAGCAACGCGACATTGGTAAAGGTTCCGTCTCCATTGTTGTGAAGAAGATAATTCTCGAAGGTATCGTTGGAGACGAAGATATCGGTAAATCCATCGTTGTCATAGTCGGCAAACGCTACGCCCATTCCTTTGCCAACATACTGCGAGATGTGGGACTGTTCGGAGACGTCGGTAAAAGTGCCGTCGCCATTGTTGCGATAAAGGATGTTCGGCGTTCCCAGAAAATCGACCGGCGAACAGTAGGCCGGAAGTCCTTGCTGCACGCAGAGAGCTGCGGTTTTGAGGTCGTAATTGAGGTAGTTCAGCACAAACAGATCGAGCAACCCATCGTTGTTGTAATCGAACCATCCCGCAGCTACCGACCATGCCTTGCCGAGCTTGGGGACGAAGCCGCCGACTCCCGCCTTCTCGGTCACATCGGTGAAGGTGCCGTCCCCATTGTTATGGAAAAGTTGGTTGCGGTTGACGCCGGTAACGTAAAGATCGACAAATCCATCATTGTCATAGTCGCCCGCGGCCACTCCCATCGAATAGCCGATGCCCTGCAGGCCGGCTTTCTCAGTTACATCGGTGAAGGTGCCGTCGCCGTTGTTGCGGAAGAGCCGGTTGTAGTAACTGGGATCGCTCTTTTCCAGCGACGGGATGGCCGCGCCGTTGGTAAAGAAGATGTCCAGCAAACCGTCATTGTTGTAATCGAAGACCGCTACTCCGCCCACCATGGTTTCAAACGTATAGCGCTGGGGACTGACGCTGTTCCTGAGCTTGAACTTGATCTTCGATTGCTCGATGACATTCTCGAATTGAATCGCCGCCGCGGCCGGGACCGTCTTATCCGAAGACTCTTTGCCGGGAGGAGCGACTCGGCGGGGCCGCGCTGCCGGATGGGGCTTGGCCGGGGAGGCCGCTGGAGCCTGGGCAGGCAAGCTGGGAACTTTGCACAGAAAGAAAAGGGTCAGTGCAGCGGCGAGAACGATTCCACTGTCGGCTCTTTCGAATCGGCATCGGCAATATGCGGCACGGCCTCCCAGTTGGCATGTGGCAGAGGCTTGCGCGGATTTAGCTTCGTCGCGGTACAAATCAAATGCCCTGAATCCACGGGAAGTTTTCGAGATGGGGCCGGTCCTCAGCCCTTTGCCTGTCTGTGAAAGGAACTAAGGTCAGGACTGGCGGAAACGTGCCGTTAACTGATCATACAAGCTGAGCAGCACATGATTCAACGAGTGGGTTTTCTGCAGAGCGGGCGACCAGAGACCCCGCCTGTCGCTTTGAATGCCCTGCAAGCTGCTCCACCCATTGAGTTGGACAACGATCCGTTCGGGAGGGATGTTTCCCGCTTCTATCACGTCTTATACGCGGAGAGGCAACAGATGGCAGCCGGACAGGGCATCGCCGACACGTGAAGACGTGGCTGGTTTAGAATCGCATGCTGTCGGCGCAGGAGGATTGCCATGCTACGGATCGTGCTGCTGGTGGTCGCAGTGATTTTGGCTGTGCTGCTGTTTCGGCTGGTGTCGCGTTCCGCGACTCCGGCGGAGGGCACGAACGCGCCCGACTTCTCACTGCTTTCGCAGGAAGGGGCCTCGGTCAGCCTGAAGGACTACCGCGGCAAGTGGGTGGTTCTTTATTTTTATCCCAAGGATCAGACGCCGGGCTGCTCGCGGGAGGCGCACAATTTTCAGGTGGATCAGCCGAAGTATGCGGAGCGCAACGCTGTCGTGTTGGGCGTGAGCGTGGACAGCGTGGATTCGCACAAGAAGTTTTGTGCCAAGGAAGGTCTGAACTTCAAGCTGCTGGCCGACACCGAGCACAAAGTGAGCGATTCCTACGGCTCGCTGACCAACTTAGGACTGGTGAAATTTGCCGCCCGGCATACGTTCCTCATTGATCCCAGCGGCAAGATCGCGAAGGTATACACCAGCGTGGACCCGGTCAAACATAGCCAGGAAGTGCTGGCGGAGTTGGATGCGCTGGAGAAATCCGGGACAGCCAAGCCGTAAGGAGAACACGGTTGGAGGACTTCTCGCGAAGTGTGCCAGGAAAAAGGAGTACGTTTTCCGGCGCCAGGGGAACTCTGATTACAGCGAAACCAGAGTTGCTGTGACCAGGCAGACCGCCGAGCTGCGCTCGGCTTGGACGGGCGAGGGCGCCCGTCCCCACACGAGCGGGCTACAGCAACGCTGAATCCGCTCTAAGCTCTTCACAGCGAAAAGCAGGTTTCTCGACTCCGCGGAATTGCGAAAAACGGGCAATTCCGCTTCGCTCGAAATGACAGATTTGAGCTTAATCAGAGCCTGTCTAGTGACGTGCGGTCACGGTGTGCCGCCATCGTTGCGCCCACTTGCGCAGAATGTAGTACTCGTTCGTCGGGCGATCGTCCGTTAGCGATGGAGTGTTCGGCGCAGCGGCGATCAACTGATCCAGATCCAGTTCCAGCGTGAGCACGCCATTCAGACGGAGATACGCAGCATCCGTGATTACGTCGCCCGGCCGCAGACCCCATTCCGTGAGGTCGGTCACTGCGCTCGCGGGCATGCGCCCGAGGAGATCTCGCGCGCTGCGCCTGGGTATGGGCTGATCGCTGCACAAAAAGTGCATGCCGAATTCATCGGCGAACGTCCGCACGTAGGGAAAGGAATTGCGTACCGAGCGCGCGATTGAAGCTACGTCCACCGGATCGGCCGCGCTGGTTGCGGGCAGCCACTGCTGCAGAATTCCTCCCGGGCGCAGGCGCTGCTTCGCCACCCGATAGAATTCTTCGGAGTAAAGCAGACTCGATCCCGCAGCCTGCAGAGGCGGCGGAGGATCAACCGTAATGACGTCGAATTGCTGGCGGGTGCGTTCCAGATAGCGGCGGCCGTCATCAATCACCACGTGCGAGAGCGGCGAGGCGAGGATCGCCTGGCCGTCGCTGTGGTAGTAGCTGAACAGGCGCGGGACGCTGGGCACCAGCTCCACCGCGGTGACGGGAATGTCCCAGGAGTGCAGGGAGCGAAAGGTTGTGCCCATGCCAAAGCAGATCACGAGGGCGTTCTCGGGCGGACGATCGAGAAACGCCAGGGGAAGATGGGCCATCAGCTTGGTGATGGTCGTCAGGTTGGTGATGCCGTAACCATTGACCAAGAGTTTCTTGTACATCCCGGTTCCGGTGGCGATGACGGTGGCGGTCGGGTCGCGCAGCACCTTGTGATCGGGGAATCGCTCTTCGTAGCCTCTGCCCACAACCATCAGCCAGGCGGAGAGCGCCAGCAGAGCGTAGACGGCCCCGCGCGCGGCGAGGCGAGATTGCGCCCGGCGACGCAGCGGCGCAAGCCCCACGACCAGCCAGGGCAGCGTGAGCACAATCAGTGCCCAGCGCTCGCTCATGTAAGGCAAAAGTCCGAATCCGGCGAGCAGCGGCCCAAGAATGCAGCCTGCAACATTGGTCGCGTAAGCCGCTCCCGCTTTGCCGGGATCGCCGGCGGAATAGCGGTCCACCAGCATGGGCGTGATGAAACCGAGCAGGCCGGTAAAACCCGCGACGCCGAGCACCAGGCGCAGCAGTTGATCCATGTGGATGAATGGGCTGGCCGCGACCAGCGGAAACAGGCCGCAAGTCGCCAGGGTCGTCCAGATCACCGGATTTTCTTCGGTCCGGCGGTCACTCCAGCGCCGATAGACGACTGAGCCAATGAAGGTTCCCAGCAGGTAGACGCCGAGGATCGAGGCAAAGGCGTAGACCACGGTTCCGAAGTAGGGCGTGTAGCAGCGTACCCAGACCACTTCCATCGCCATACAGGTCAGGCCGCTGAGAAACAAGAGCGCCAGGATCTTACTGCCTCCCGAGCTCGGAAGCGAGGGAGTCGCGCGATCAGATCGGATTGCGGAAGGTTGCGGCAACTTTCGGGACAGCGCCAGAGCCGAGATGGCAATCAGGCAGTTGCACGCGATCCCGACCTTCAGGGTTCCGCGAAATCCCAGCAGTTCAATCAGGAAAAGAGGTACGTGAGTTCCAGCCACGGCGCCCGCGACGTTGGCCATGTAGAGATAGCTGAAAGAGCGGCGCGATTCGCCGGGAACCGTCTGCGCGATGGAGGCCATCGCCACCGGCACCGTGGCCCCCATCAGAGCGCACCAGGGGATGACAGAGAACGCAACCCACACGCCAGCCACGCTATAGTAGCCAAGCGAGGACGAGAGTCCGTAATGTTCCAGAACGCGGCGGCCCAAGAGAAATGCCAAGGGCACGATCAAGGCTGACATCCCGATCAGCAGCTCGATGAGCGCATAAAGCCGCAAAGCGGGAACCTTGCCGCTGTTCTCTTGCCGGTCGAGCCATCGGCCGCTCGCCCACGATCCCAGGCCAAGCCCGGCCATGAAAACTGAAAGCACGATCGAAACCATGGCCGTGGTGACGCCAAATTGCGCCATAGCCAGCCGCAACCACACCAGTTCGTATAAAACGCTGCAAAAACCCGAGATGAGAAAGAAGACGAAGTACCAGTTCAAGACTCTGATCTCCTGATAGGTTGTGGATCGGGTCCGGTAAACAGGTTTCGGAAGCGAGTGTAGAGAGATTGAGGAGAGCAAGCAAGTTTGGCACAGTTTTTTCTAACCCGCGAAAGTCAAGGCCGACCCGGTTCTCCCACATATACTTCGCCGCCCAGCACCTCGCCATCGTGACCCAGGTCGATGCGGAATATTTCTCCCGGCGGGCGGTCCTCGAATTGGATCGAAGTGAAAGGAGCAGCGGCGAAGGCATTGAAGCGGAACCGGGCCCAGGCGGCGGCCACGGCTAAGAAGAAGATCAGGGCGAGGTAGCGTGCGAGACCTTGCATCGCCCAGAATTCGAGCAGGCCTCCCTGGTGGGCAGTGAACAGAACAAGGCTGGCATATAAGCCCAACGTGATGTTGAGCTTCGCCTTGCCCGGCAGATACGAACAGGCGAACGGGATTTTTCGGAAACCATTCAGCGATTTCTCAACTATCAAGACACCAGCAAGAACCAGCACGCAGAGGTGTTGCAGCGCAGATCGTCCGGGCCAGATAGCGAAGAAGAAGACCGCCGATGCAATCCAAATTGGAAAGGCCGTGAGAGCGTAGAGGGATTTCCTCACCGCAGCAAAATAGGCTGCGGGGCTTTGCACGGCGGTGACGCGGAAGATCCAGTTGCAGGGGAGCGCAATGGGTAAGGCGAACACGATGCGCGCTCCTAGAATCACAAAGAACTGCACCACCAGGCTCGCCACCAACAGTGGGGCATTGGGTTGGTTCCAAGTCTGTTCCCAGCCCCCATGCAGCAGGCTTTCGGTATAGGCAAGAGCGATGGCGAGACCAATCCCACCGTACATGGCGAGCAAAAGCCGATGTTTGCGGCTGCGTGCGAGGGTGCGGGCTGCGAACGAAAAGACAGCTCGGTTCAAGGGAGCGTGGAAGGCTGAATTAGCGATTATTGCGCTGAGTCGAGATCCGCGGCGCGAGCGGCAAGCAGGCGAAATGTCGGGCTGTTCGACGATTCGCCGTATCGTACGCCGGTGGGCAAGCGCAAAGGTGATGGTCGCTAGCAGTCCGAATGTGAGCAAGGCTCCGACGGCACGAGCCGCAAGAGGAGCGAAGGCTGGATGAGTCGAGCCGTTCAGTTGTTGAAAGAATCCGAGGAACCAGTACGACGGCAGCCATTTCAGCCAGATCCGGCTTTGAGGTGCGGTGAGGCCCGCAGGTGTGGCGAGCGCCGGCTTGAGAAAGTACACGGCGAGAATCACGAAAAATGCAGTCAGCTGAATATAGCCGGAAATCTGGAGGAAGACACGGTAGCTGAACAATTGCGCCACGATTCCCTGCACTGCCAGCAGCAGGCACGCCGTGAAAAGGGCCGCGGCTGTCATGGCGATCCAGTAGGCCGCGAAACTGCGGAATAGAACCAGGAGTCCACCACCAGGGGGAGTCAGGATAATCGCATAAGCGAAGCCGGTAAAAATATTTACCAGCAGAACGCTCAAGCCCAGGGCGCAGCCGATCGCCGAGGCCCTGGCCAGGGCGATCGTCCGAGTGCGAATCGGCAGCAGTCCCAGTACAAGGCTGTCGCGCAGGTCCGGAAGGAGCGTGTCCCAGGCGAGGACCATGAGGAAGCCGACGATAGAGATGGTGGTGCCAATCAGGAATTCTTCATCGCTCCAGGCGTATATGAGCAGCCTTGCGTGGGGCAGAGTGGACACGAAATAACGTGGGACGAGCACGTAAGCGACGACGAGATTAAACGCCGCCAGGATCGCCGCAAACTGGATCATCAACGTCTGCATGTCGCCGCCCGGAGAAAGCAGATCGAGGTCCAGGGCGCGAAAGAGAAAGGCGCGAAAGAGAACGCGAAACTGTTGACGTTCGTCCGGCACGGTCAAGATTCAACCAGTTGTACGATTTGTCGGCTGATGGATTCCGTATCCTGTTCAATCGCGAGCTGCGAGAAGATTCTTTCCAGCGTGGGCAATGACATCAGCGAGCGCAGCCGCTCAATCGAATCATGGGCAGCGATTCGCCCTTTGCTCAAGATGACGACTTTTGAGCATACCCGCTCGATGGTGTCGAGCTCGTGTGCGCTCAAGAGCACCGCCTTGCCGCGCGCGGCTAGACCTTGAACCAGATCGCGCAGAACCAGTCCGGTATTCAAGTCGAGGCCGGAAAAAGGCTCGTCGAGGATGATCAGATCGGGATTGTGCAGAAGCGCCCCCGCCAGCAGCACCTTCTGTCGCATGCCCTTGGAATAGGACGATATGGCAACGTTGCGGTCCCCGTGCAATGAGAGCAGGTCCAGGAAGCCGTCGATCTTTTCTGCGAGCTTATGCTCAGGCAGGCCTCGCAGCTGACCTACCATCTGCAGGTACTCAGCGCCAGTGAGATTGGGGTAGAGTTGCGGTTCTTCGGGCACGTATCCGAAACGCTGACGATACTCGATCCGGTTGCGGCTGATAGGCTCGTCGTTGAATAGGATTTCGCCATCGCTGGGCTCAATGAGCCCAACGATCATCTTGAGGGTGGTCGACTTGCCGGAGCCGTTTGGGCCAAGATAGCCGGTGACTTCGCCAGCGGGCACAACAAAGCTAACGTCGTTAACGGCGGGAATCCCGGAGTAGACCTTCTTGACTCTTCGCAGTTCGAGCATCGCTCACCGACTCTCCGTGCTCTGCTAAGCTTCCGTTACAACCCGCCACTAAATCCTGGAATCGCCTGAAGGATCAAACTCGGCCAGCCGGTGCACGCCCGAGCGGTGCAGCGCGAACAGAATCACCCAGCCGAGCGCTCCCGCCACATAGAAGACCGCGAAGGCCAGGGCGATGAGCGGCAGAAACGTATGGTGCTCGGGCTGAATCGGCCCGATGTGAGGGTTCACGTTGGGCAATGAAGCCGAAATCGCTTTGCCCTTGTCGATGGCGAGAACCACTCCCGCCAGAATGATGGTCATCAACACCGGCGTTGATTTAGGAAAACGGAATCCGTTGCGCATGGTAAACCTCCTGGTTGGAAATGGCAGCCTGACGTGGGCGCCCAGGACCCGAACCTGTTCCCGCATCGCGCCGCGCAGCAGCCCTGCCGCCTCGCGGACCGAGAAAACACCCCGCGCGGTCACGCCTTTCTGCGCCGTGTCAGCCCGCAGCTGGCTGAAGACGGCAATCATCTCCGCGCCAAATTGCTCGCGATGCGACGCGGGGTAGAGATGCAGCAGGCATCGGTAGATTCCGAGCATCAGTCAGCTCTCCTTTACGGCCACCCGCAGGTTCGCCAAGCGAGTGAGATGCTTCATCCGGCTCACCTCAACTTGCAGGTTCCTGCGCCCCTGGAGCGTCAGGCGATAAGCCTGGCGGCCGCGCGAACTATCCCGCTCTTCAAAACGCTCAATCCAGTCATCATCGAGCAGCCGGCGCAGCGCTCCGTAAAGCGTGCCCGTACTGAGCACGACACGGCCGTCGCTCATTTGTTCAACATCTTTGAGAATGGAGTAGCCATGCCGAGGTTGCCCCGCCAGGCTGAGAAGAATGAGCAGGACAGGTTCGGTGAGGGGCAAGGTCTCCATGGTGGCCTCCCAATTATGGCCGGTGACGACATGTCGTACAACGCCATATTGCACCGCCTTCCACCCTGAAGTCAAGAACTAAAGATTTCGGTTGTTTCATTCGGAGCAGCCTGCGGCGTGTCCGGTTGTCAATCCCGCGGCTTTCACGTACGCTGCCGCCATGAAAAATCGCGTTGCCTCCGCCTCGTCTCTTGTTTCCTGTTCGCTGCTGGCCGCCGGGCTGCTCTGCTTTTCGGCGCTATGCGGCGCCCAGGGCTCTGCCGGCGGCTTTTCGCTGCCGCAGATTTTGAGCTCGCCCTTCCCGACGAACCTGGTGGCCGCCGAGCATGCGGGAAGAATCGCCTGGGTCTTTTTATCCAGGGGCGAACGAAACGTGTGGGTCGCGGACGCTCCCAATTTCGAGGCGCGGCAAGTCACGCACTATACCGGGGATGACGGGATGCCGATCGCTGCGCTCAAACTGACGCCCAACGGGCGCACCGCGGTGTACGCGCGCGGGAGCGAGGCCAACGGAGCGGGCGAGATTGCGAACCCCACAAGCAATGTGGAGAAACCTTTGCAGCAGGTTTGGGCCGTGGATGTGGACCAGGGCGAACCCCGCCTGCTCGGCGAGATGGGCTGCGACCAGGAGGGCTGCGAAAACATCCAGATATCGCCCAGCGGGGAGTTCGTGCTGTGGGTGGCGAAAAAGCAGATTTGGATTGCACCCATCTCGGGCAAGGATAAGCCCAAGCCCCTGACCTACGCGCGGGGTGACAATTCTGATCCCAAGTGGTCGCCCGACGGCAAAACCGTGGCTTTTGGCAGCGACCGCGGCGATCACAGCTTCATCGTTCTGTACGAGTTCGGCAGCAACACGCTGCGCTATCTCGCACCCAGCGCCGACCGCGACCTGTTCCCCCGCTGGTCGCCAGACGGAAGCCAGCTTGCCTTCATCCGGCTGGTGGGCAAGGAAATGAAGCAGCCGCTGATTCCTCGACTGCCTTTGCCCTGGTCCATCTGGGTCTACGACGTCGGCAAAGATTCCGGGCGCGAGATCTGGAAGAGTGGATCCGCACTGGACGACTCTCTTCCGTATCTGACTGCCGACGCGTCATTCCACTTCGCGGCCCGAAACCGCATCGTCTTTTCGTCCGAGCAGGACGGGTGGAATCACCTGTATTCCGTTTCGACCACCGGCGGCACGCCTGTGCTGCTGACGCCGGGAAAATTCGAAACGGAAGACGTCGCCCTCAGTGCCGACAAAGCGTTGGTCATTTACTCCTCGAATCAGGATGACCAGACTCACACGGACATTGACCGCCGCCATCTCTGGAAGGTCGGAGTCGAGGGCAGGGCTGCGCCGCAGGCGCTCACCCGCGGCGAGACCATCGAGTGGTCACCGCTCGAAGTCGCGGGCAAGATGGTTTGCCTCGGTTCGACGGCCACCAGCCCGGCCATGCCTTACGTGGTGACGGCGCAAGGCCGCGAAATGATTGCCAAGAGTGCTCTGCCTGCCGATTTTCCGGCTCCATTCCAACTGGTTACGCCCCGGCAGGTCACCTTCAAGACCGAGGACGGATGGGAAATTCACGGCCAGCTGTTCGAGCCCCGATCTGAGCCCGCGACGCAGAAGCCGGCGACCAATGGCCGCCGTCCGGCAGTCATCTTCATTCACGGTGGTTCCCGCCGACAGATGGTGCTCGGATTCCACTATATGGACTACTACCATAACGCCTACGCCATGAATCAATACCTGGCGAGCCGCGGTTATGTGGTGCTCTCGGTGAACTATCGGACCGGAATCATGTACGGGCGCCATTTCCGCGAGCCTGCCGATGGCGGACCGCGCGGCGGCGCCGAGTACAAAGATATCGTTGCGGCCGGACGATACCTGCAGAGTCTGCCCACTGTGGATGCCGCGAAAATCGGCCTCTGGGGCGGATCGTACGGGGGCTATCTGACGGCGATGGGCCTGGCCCACAACTCCGATTTGTTCGCCGCGGGCGTGGACCTGCACGGCGTGCACGACTGGTCTGCTTTTGACGAGAACTTTGCGAAAGATGCGCCCGATCGGGAAGCGGCACTCAAACTGGCGTTCCAGTCGTCGCCCAACGCAGCCATCAGCACATGGCGCTCGCCGGTTCTGCTCATTCAGGGAGATGACGACAGCAACGTTGACTTCTCACAAACCGTGGATCTGCTGCAGCGTCTGCGCGCACAGAAAGTGCATGTCGAGGAACTGGTCTTCCCCGACGAGGTTCATGGCTTCCTGTTGTGGAAGAGCTGGGTGCAAGCCTACGGCGCAGCCGAGGAATTCTTGGGAAGAGAGCTGGGGGCAAAATAAAGGCTTACGTTCAAGCAGGCGCCGGAAGCTCAGGATATTTGGAGGCGCGGGTCGGAATCGAACCGACGCATAAAGGTTTTGCAGACCTCTCCCTTACCACTTGGGTACCGCGCCCCTACTCAATAATAAAGTAGCGTTACCAGCCGAAAAAGTCTACCCGCTCCGGGAGAGGAGAATCACGGGCAGGTGAGTTGCGCTGCGCCGAAGGGTTGCAACTGAAATCCCTGATTGATGCCGGGGTGGGAAGCAGGCTGTCCTGCCAGGACAGTAACGGTTCCCGAAAAGCTAGAGGCGCACTCGGCCAATCCGGAGGTCACCTCGGCGAACGCGGCTACATCGGCTGAGCAAAAGCCGCTGGTTGAGCCGATGCACCAGGTCGTGGTGTTCGTAATGTCGACGCTGGCGGGCATGGTGTTGTAAATGCCGGTGGCGGTGAACTGAGCCCGGGAACTGGTGGCGGCAGCCGGGCTGACGTTGACGGACTGAAGAGAATGATTGTTGCCGCCGCACGCAAGCAGGGCAATTGACATTGAAATGAGAACGCCGAAAAGGCAGGCGGGCCAAGGTCTCATGGAACCTCCTGAGCAGGCCTTAAGAACTGGAGCGGGAGACGGGATTTGAACCCGCGACTTCGACCTTGGCAAGGTCGCACTCTACCACTGAGTTACTCCCGCTCGTCGTCTCATTTTACAGCAGGCGCTCATTCACTGCCAATGCGCTGCGGTTCGTAGATAGATCTGGTTTCACGAATCGTCTTTGCGGAGAAAGTGATGGCCCTCAGGGGCTAAAGCCCGCAGCGCCCCCTCGTTGCACTCGGGGTCGCTCAGCGCAGGCTAGAAGCTGAAGCCATGCCCTTCCCAAAACACTTATGAACCAGCTCCAGGTGGCTACGCCAGTTCCAGCTCGATCTTTTTCGCCGCCCGGTCCAGCTTGACGATGCGAAAACTGCGGATCTGCCCGGCGCGGGCGGGTTCGGCCTTGGGCGGGGCTCCGGCGCCGGTCTTCCAGCGTGCTTGCAGCATTGAGCTCAACGAAGACAAGTCGGATTTGGCTTCTGGCTTAGGCTCGCTTTTCGGGACAATTGCCGCTGCCGTGGCCGTGCAGGTGGCATGGATGCCTTCTCCCAATTCCACGCGCGCCCGACCAGCGGAATCGTCCATCAAACGGCCGGTGACAACATCGCCTTCATTGTGTTCGGCAAGATATTCATCAAGGCCGGTCGGCACCAGTTGTTTTATGCTCAGGCGCATCTGGCGCTTCTCGGGATCAATGGCGATGACCTGGGCCTGGACGACCTGGCCGACGCGCAGTACATCGGCGGGCTGGTTGATGCGTTTTTCGGCGCTGATCTCGCTGACGTGCACCATGCCTTCAATGCCCTCGGCGAGCTGCACGAAAGCACCAAACTTCGTCAGGCTGGTCACCGGCCCTTCGATCGCTGACCCCACCGAATAGCGTTGCGCGACGTCAGCCCAGGGATCTCCCAAAGCCTGTTTGAGTCCGAGCGAAATGCGGTGCTCTGCCAGGTTGATTCCCAGAATCACAGCCTCGACGATCTCGCCCGGTTTGACCACGTCGCTGGCTTTTCTGACCTTGCCCCTGGCCCAGGACATTTCCGAAATGTGGATGAGGCCCTCGATGCCCGGCTCAAGTTCGACGAACGCACCGAATTCAACCAGCCGCGTCACCGTGCCGCGAACGCGATCTCCAGCTTTGAACTTTCCCGCAAAGCCATCCCAGGGATGCGGCTGAAGCTGCTTGAGTCCAACCGAGATGCGGCGCTTTTCCGCATCGGCCCCAAGCTTGAGCACTTTTACTTC
>Ga0181530_10000128_pt1 | contig 91837 bp, 79 predicted proteins | sample PEATcosm2014_Bin_42_FD_119769 | JGI IMG/M metagenome (GOLD analysis project Ga0181530, IMG submission 119769) | Peatland microbial communities from MTU Mesocosm Facility, Houghton, MI, USA - PEATcosm2014_Bin10_60_metaG | ecosystem: Environmental > Terrestrial > Soil > Wetlands > Peat | place...
CTACTCGCCCTTTGGCCAGAGAGGAACGAATTGATACCATTGGTCAATATCCTTGCGAATCTCCGGCTCGAATGCACGCAGGATTTTTTGCGTGAGCGCCTGCCGGGCCTCGCGGCTGCCCAGTTCGCGGCGGTCATACGTGAACTCCGGCAGCACCTTCACCGCGTAACCGTTGGGACGCCGGACCAGCGTCACGCCGACGAGCGCGCAACCCGAGGCACGCGCCAGTTCCGCCGCCGCCACCGGCGCGTCAAACGTTCGGCCGAAGAACTCGATCGGGACGCCGCCGCGCGCGACCGGACGATCGAGCGAAATGGCCAGCGCCTCGCCGGCTTGAAGACGTTTAATCACTTCCACGAAAGCGAAACTGTCCTGGCCAATGATCAAGGTTTCGACCCCGCAACGCCGGCGCAGCGCAATGCGAAGGTCGGTCAGGCCATCGTCCGGTTCGGCCAGGGTGAGCACCGTCAACTGAATCCCCAACTGGTTCAGGAGCAGGCCACCGTGTTCCCAGTTGCCGAGATGCAACGTGATGAACAACACGCCGCGTCCGCGTTCACGGGCGGCGCGAAGGATGTCCAGTTCGGGGGAATGGGTCAGCCATTCATTGACCGGCACACCGCTTTCCACCCGCCACAAGTCCACGAGTTTCTCGGAGAATTTCCGGAACAGCCGGTGCGCGGCTTTCCCGGCTGCCTCACGATCACCGCCAAGCACGGGCACGAAGTTTTCCACCACCATTTCCCGGCGTTCGCGTTGGAGGCGGTAATAGATCTCCGCGACGATCAGGCAAAATCCCTTGGCCAAACCCACTGGCAGGATTCGCACGACGGCCAGGCCGAAATGCCACAGCCCGGTGCGGTAGAAAGATGAGGTGGACGTGATGCGTGAAACGTGATGCGTGAAACGTGGCGCGCGTTCACCCTCGTCACCCGACACCCGACACTCGTCACGATTCCCTACTTCAGACTTTGGACTTTGGACGCCTGCTCGCGCGCCAGCGGAGTTGGACTTTGGACTTAACACCATCCACCAGGCTGGGAGCAAAAACACGGATATGATCATGTTGGCGCCGATGCCCACGGCGCAGACCTTGCCGAGGCTGGCCATGCCGGGATTGCTCGACCAAGCCAGCGAACTGAAGCCGGCGACCGCCGTGCCGCCGCACAGCAGCAGCGCGCGACCGATGGAGCGCCGCACCAGCACGAGGTCTCCGCCGTGCCGGCGCAAGGCGAGTTGCATGAAGATGCTGTAGTCCACGCCCGTGCCCAGGATCAGCGGCACCGCCATCAGGTTCAGGAGATTCCACAACCAGCCCGCCAGCGCCATCACGGTCAGGAGGACCAGGCCGCTCAAAAGCAACGCCGCCGAGCCAAGAAGAATTTCCGTGCTCCGCCGAAAAGCGAACCAGAGCGACGCCAGCACGAGGATCACCATGGGTGTGACCACCTGCCACATTTTTGATTTCACCCGTTTGAGCGTCGTCGCTCCGAGCAGTTGCCAGCCGGAGAGGTAGGCTTCATCCCGGGCCAGCCGCGTGGACAACTGCGCCAGCGAAGCGGTTTCGACCTGATTCGTTGCCGGATAGATCAGGCCCATCACGAGCCATTGGTCGGGCGTGTGCGCGACGAACCGTTTCAGCAGCCATCGGCTCACATTGTTTGTCGGCCAGATTACGTTCGTGCTCGCGCCGGCGCGGGCCCAGGTGCGCAACAGTTCGTCCGTCAGGACCAAAGCGTTTGTGTTGAAACCTTCGCTGAACGCGGCTTCCCGCAACTGCGGGCCTTCTTCCGCCAAAGCCGCCGCCGTAGCCCGGTTGGCCGCCTGAAATTCCGCGCGCGGCCACATCGCGGTCGGAAGCAGGTAGCGTCCGATCACGCGATTCGACACGGCGCCGTTCAGCGTTTCCTCCGCGAACGCCAGCCGTCGATAAACGTCCGGTTCCTGCGATCCGGCGACGATGAGCCAGAGCGACTCGGGTGGGAGTCCCATTTCAGCCGTGATTTCCGCCAGCGCCGTTTCCGCTTCGCCATGTTTTGGACGCAGGGCGTCTCCGCTTTTATCGAGTGCCGGACGGTGGAAGCACAACACCGCGCCGCCAGCGACCAGAATCAAAACGGTCACCACCATCACCGCCCGGTGATATAAACCTGGAGTTGCCCCGCTGGTCGCTGGCGGCGCTTCCGGTGGCGGAATGAAGTAGCTCCACCAGCACGCCGGGGCTTGCGCCACCGGAGCCTTGCGGCGATTCGGGAACAGCGGCGGCAAATAGATCATCACCATCACCAGCGCTGCGAGTGCGACTCCGATGCCCACGAGCGTGCCGAGTTGTCCGAGGCCAGGCAACCCGCCGAAGTTGAGCACGAGGAAAGCGCTGATCGTGGTGATCGCCGCCCACAGAATGCTCGGCGCAATCGCGCGGCGAATCTCCGGCACGGACAGGCTTGGATGCGACAGCGCTTCCTGGTAATGCACCACCGCGTAATCCACGGCCAGCCCCAGCAGAACAGCGGCAAATCCCATGCTCACCACGCTGATGGTTCCCAGAACGAGTCCGCCCAGCGCGAGCGTCGCAAACAAAATCAGCGCCAGCAACGTCAGCAGCCAGAGCATTGGCAGCCAGCGCCGGTGTGTCAGCCAGAACAGCAGAGCAATGATCAGCGAGGTGCCGGCCACCGATCGGCTCATGTCGTTCTGCATGCTCGTGGCGATTTCGTTCACGAACACCGGCCGGCCCGTGTAACGCACCACGACGCCGTCCCATTCCTCCTTCTGCTCCGCCTTCAAGCCGGCGACGATGGACTCGATGGATTTCAGCCAGCTCGCACACGAGCGGTAACTGCCCAAATCCACCGCCGATTGCACGAACACCAAACGGAAGTTGCCCTCCTGCGACGCGAACATCTGCTGGCCTTGTCCCATCGAGAAGGCGTCGAGCTTGTTCAACGATGGCATATTCAGCAAATCGAACGGGTCGAACGCGCGCCGCGCCATGTCCATCGGCGACATCGAAGTGGTGAGGGCTTCCTTGGTGTCGGCAAGGACGGACTTGAGATTTTCGGGGGCGAGCCGGTTCGTCAGGGCGCCGAACTCCGCGGGCGGTTGATTGAACCACAGGCAGCCGAGCAGTTCGGCCATCTGTCCCGGGTCTTCCATCCACGGCGGCTGCCAGGAAACGCTTTCGACCAGGTTGGTCTGCTGCTGCAGGTGATCCGACAGCAAGCGGGAGAGCTTTTCGGCACGTTCGGCATCCGGCGCCCGGAGCGTGACGACCAGTTCGCGGGCGTTGGTGAAATATTTCTGGTAGAGCTTCAGTCCCTGGACCGTCGGCTCGTCGGGTGGAAGCAGATTGAGAATGTCCACGTCGAACCGGAGCCGCCACGCCCCGATGCCGACCGCCACGATCAACAGGGCCCACCACCAGCGCTTCAGAAAGGATGTCACGGCGAAAGAAAACCCTCCAGGGATTCGCCGGAGCGAACATTTTCCAGCCGCCAGCTCTTGTCCGGTTTGGTTTTGAATCGCAACTGGCCCGGCAACGGTTCACCGGCAAGAGCGGCCGGAAGGTGCAGCAAGAGAAAGCGCGCGGGAGGTTTCCCGCGGCCCGCGAAAGACATCTCCTGCGGCGGGAACTGAATCAGCCAGTTGGTGCGGGTCATCTGCACGGACGCCAACAACAACGGCGTCTTGGAAAACTGGAGCAGGCAGCGGCCATTCTGATCCGAAACCGACACCAGGTTGCCCGCCAGCTCGGGATAGCCGTGCCAGGGACGCCAAAGCGCCTGACCTTCCTGCACGCGCCAGCCTGGACCGGAGGCGATGAACAGGGATGTGGTCGAGGTCTGGCAACCGGCGGCAAGCAGCAGGACGGCCAGCAAAGCTGACCGGATCCGACAGCGTAAAAAATTGCCTTCCCAACCCGGCATATGGTGGCGGTTATTGTTGCGGAAGCGAAAGATCTGTCAATGCTCTTGCGGTTGCAATTGTTTGAAATTTCGGCGTCGTGAATAATCCCATTTCCGGCACGAGTTGGCGGTGTCACCTGAGGAGCATTTCGGGTTTGATGATGGTGATGGCCTCAGCAGTTGTTCACCCAGCAGCTTGCCTGTCTCAGCCAGCGGCCTTAAACTTTCCGACGTGGAAGTCGCGCGGAAAATGTTGCAAACCGTCAACACCATCGCCGCAGCCATTCAAGCACACCAGTCCCTGACCAAATAAAGCGTACCGGTTTTAATTGTATCTGCGGAACCCGGAGGCCGCCTGAACGATTCACCATGCCGAAGGCGGATGGCAGCCACCCGACGACACAAATCATCACGCCGATGTTTAGGATCTGCTTGATCTGGTGCGAAGAATGTTCGTCTCAGGGCGCGATTTTGTCGCTCACCCACTGGCGCGCCTGATTGAACCCATCCTTGGTCGCGTCGTAGGCCTTCGAGCAGCCGGCTTTGACGCTGTCCCAGGTGGACTCGGTGGCGTTTTTGGCGTCATCCAGTTGCTTGTTCAACTGGGCCGCCTGGTCGCGCAACGCCTGAAGTTTGGGTTTGGCTTCGGCCTTGACCGCGTCGCTGGAGCTGTCGATTTTGGCTGAGAGCTGGTCTATATCCTTGTTAAGAGCGTCCAACTGGCTCTGCATGGCGGCAACGAATTCAGCTTTTTGCGCGAAGGTGTAATCCTTCATGTCCTGCGCGGCTTGTTTGGTTTCGGTTTTAACCGTCTCCAGCTGCTGGGAAGTGGTTTGTTGCTTATCGCATCCCACGGCAAAAGCGGCGATGGAAAGGACGGTGATGACCCAGGTTTTATTTTTCATAATGATGATTTTCATTGTGTGTTTGGTTTGCTGTTGTGCCGGCTAATTGTGCGAAGCTACGTTGCCGGTCGGTTTTTCGCTATGGGGTGTAACCCTACCGCAGTTCGAGTCCCGGTTCAGCCGGGACGGATCAAATTGTCTTTGCTGATGCCTTCAAACCGCCAGCAACTCGCAGCCGTGGACGAAACGCGGGGCGGTTGTAGCGGCGCTCTGCGAGCGCCGGTTTTTCAAATTTCCGCGAACAGGTCGGCGGTCATAGACCGCCGCTACAGGATTGGGCGTTTCCGGCAATTCCAGGCCGATTTTGAAGCTTTCCGGCAGGGCGCGGAACAGGACCGGTCGTTCCCGGGCCAGGACGCCGGCCAGCCAATGTCTCATGCTCATCAGGATAAACTCGCGTTGCCGCCGGCACTCAAATTGTTGTTGTACCCCGGCATGTGCTGGAACTTTACGTGACCCGGCACGTGGTGAAGCTTTACGTGCCCAGAACGTTTGATGGGCAAACACAGCCTCGGCGCGGCGGGCGAGTTTGTAACCCTACTCTGAAACTGAGGCGGCGTTGCCCGCCGATCGCAGATCAAAGCTCCGGCGCGGCCTTTCATGTCCAGAGCTTCCGGTATTCGGGTGGTTGGATAAATTGGTCAGTTCCTGCTCACGGAAAGACGAAAAAAAGACTGATTCCTGGCCGGAGGCTGCTCCTGCATGGTAACGGTGGCGGTGGTGAAGTTGGTGTTGAAGGCAATAGCACTGACACTCACCGACGGCGAGTTGGTCAACCAGGCCAAGAGGTTTGACGATGTATTGAAAGCGTAGTTCACATCAACAGGCTGTGGATCCGGACGCGTATATGAAAATGTGAAATACCCATTGGTATTAAAAGCTGTTACAATCAACGGAGTATTGATGGCATTCGTGGGATTCAAGCCGAGCGCATATTTCATCAAGTTAGGAATGCCATCACCGGCAGGCGCGGCAAAGTCGCCGGCGATGTTTGAATTGGTGGCGTTAGCCCCAAAAAACTGCACCCGCCAGTCGTTAATGGGCGTGTCGCTGATGAAAACAGTCGCCAAGGAAAGGCTGCCCAGAGAATAGGCGGTGTTGGTGGCCACACTAATCACCACGGTTTTATCTCCCACCGGCTGGGCATTGGAGTAGGGCGTGATGCTGATGTTGGTGGACAACACTCCGGCCGGCAGCGTAATTGAACCCGGCAAGAGCACATAGTCAGAACCATTCAGGGCCGTGCCACCGCAGGCCAAATATATTGTCAGGGGCGCATTTGAGCTGTCACGGCTGACCGTCACACTCCCGCTGGTCAAACCCAGCCGCGAGGCTTGCGCATTCCCGGCCCAAATATTAACAGTCGGCAACAAAACACCATTGGTCGCAAAGGCCACGGCGTCGGCTATGACATAACCCGTTGTGCCATTGTTGCGGATACGCACATATCCATTTGTGCCGGCATTAAAGTTGGTGGTCATCAATAATACCCATTGACCGCCCTGCTGCGTCTGGTCTACGAGGAATGTATTAGTGCCCCCCGGGTATACAACATCTATCGGCGCATTATTGGCCCGATTAGAATAAGCCGTCCACCGAACATACACACCGTACGAGCCACTTTGAGGCAAGGTCGGAATATATGTTACGCTGGAAGACCCCTTGTTCGTATTACCGTCCTGCAAATAATCGCTCCCATAATATCCAGAAATTGCGGTGCTGCTGATCCAGGAACCGACAATTTGAACACCCGCGCCGTCCGCATCATCAATAATAATCGCAGTGTTAGGATTGCTATACGCGGTATTGCCGTTTGCAAGCGTCCCAAGGGATTGCTGATCCGCCAGAAGTTGCGCTTGTAATTTTGGCATATTGACATTCTGCACCGTCACCCCGTCATCGATGGCCAGGCAGGCGGCGGTCCCCGCCGCCTGGCTTACGATCATAAAGACCGGCTCCATCCGAAATGAGGAGAATCCAATGTGTGAAGCCGAAATACACCAAGGCACCACCAGATTGTTGCACTCCGTGCTCTTGGGCACCATCATCCGATAAGGAATCGAATAGAGATTGGGCACCGCCACTTCCACGTCCCCTTCATTTTGTGCGTAGTTATTTACCACGCAGCGCTGACAGTTGTGTGAATCCATGGTATGGGCCGCCAATCCGATGGAATCAGGCACGGTCGCCTGACCGAGGCAGTTGGACTGCGTCAGCACATAATCTGAAACCATACGCCGGGCCTCGCGAACATACAGCTGGTAGGGCCAGCCACCATTATCGGCAAATTCGTCTTGGCACAAAGCATATGAATTCATCTGGCTTTGAACCGCAGCGGATATGCGGGGATCCGTGGCGAGAAAATAAAATAATCCCTGGGTATAATCTTTGTGAGCCTGCCAGATTTGCTGGCGCGCGGCATAATCAGCCTCCGGGTAATTGTAATTCTGGCCAATGAAATCTGTTGAAACGGCACCGTAGTTGTTAATGTCGGTTTTACCATTGGGCATGGCGGAAACGATCATAAGAGAACCAAGCGTCAACGATGCGCCTTGCGCCACCTGGGCCTGAATATAGCGCGCCAGCAGTTCGTATTGGGCAGCGGAGTAGTTCGCCGGCGCGGTGATGGCGAGCTGGTTGGACACAACCGTAGTCAGACACATCCGGAAGTTATAAGCCTGAACCCGTTGATCTGCCGCACCCGCAGCGCCGGGGGGGGCCGACTGCACCCACGGCAGCAAACCGCTGCTCGAATTGCCGTTTACCAAATAAGGGTTTACATTTGCCGAGCCAAATTGATGGCCGCCGGTATTGGGGGTGCGAATGCCGTTGAGATTTTCGTTGTATTGGCTGGCGGCTTCACGGCCAACGGTGTAGCTGACTCCAGCCTTGGCCATCAAATCCCCCTCGTAACTGGCATCGATAAATATTTTCGCGCGAAAAATATTGCCGTTGTTCATGGTGGCGGCCATTATTTGCTGCCCCTGCTTGGAAACGGAAACCAGATACTGGTTGGTGTAAATGATCATTCCCGCCTGCTGCGCCATTTCATTGAAAACAGCCTCGGCCACATGTGGCTCAAAGGCGAAAGCTGCTCCGGTGCCATACTTCTGCCCGACGCGTGTGTAAAATTCCCGCGCAGTGCCTTGTATGTAACTGTCCCCATAGCTGCCAACATCCGTCGAGCCCAACCCGCCTGAAGACATTCCACCGAGATGGTTATTGACCACCACCAAGGCGACTGATTTGCCCATGCGGGCCGCCTGCACCGCCGCCACGACTCCGCCCGACGTGCCGCCATAAACACAGACATCGGTGTTAATCTCCTGAACCGCCAAAGCCCGGCCGGCCACCGCCAGCAAAAGGAGGCAGGAGTAATCAACAAATCCGAAATACACATTAAATCTCATTTGCTCAGATAAATATTTACGCGACCAAAAGTGCTGCATTTGCCCCAAACTACCCCAAATGCAACGGCATTCTATGGGGTGTTCACCCCATATACAGATTGAAACAATCGTATGATAGTTGCTGCGGACTTGGATCGTCGGCTCGCCGGCAGGGATCAAGCATCCCGGAGAGTTGCGTCTGGATCCGGAAAATAAAATGAAACGAAAGTTGACCGCGTTGTCACGGCGATATGTGTCGGCGTTGCGAAAACACCTGAAGCAAGACCCGCGGGCGACCCCGCCGTGCGAGACGGCGCTGGCGCTGGGACGCCAGGCTGCGGCCCTGGATCTGGAAACGCTGGACGTGGCCCGGATTCACGACGGAGCACTCGCCACCCTGGAAGCCTCCCGCAGCAAAGACGGGGTCATCAAGCGGGCGGAGATTTTTTTTGCCGAGGCCGTCACTCCGATCGAGGAAACGCATCGCGCCGCGCTCAAGGCCAATGTCCGTCTGCGTCAACTCAGCCAGATGCTGGGCCGGCGCACGGTGGACCTGGCGGCTTCCAACCGATCCTTGAAACAGGGCATCGTCCGGCGCAAGACCGCGGAGCAGGCCCTCAGAAAAAGCGGGGAACACTCGCTGAAACTTTTGAAGGAAACCCGCCGTCTGCAGAAGCATTTGCAGCGCCTGACCCACCAGCTTCTGTCGGCGCAGGAGGACAAGCGAAAGAAGATCAGCCGCGACCTGCATGATGAGATTGCCCAGACGTTGCTGGGCATCAATGTGCGGCTGTTGACGTTGAAAAAAGAGGCCGCGATCGACGCCAGCGGCCTCAAAAAAGAGATTGCCAGCACGCAACGGCTGGTGGATAAATCGGTAAAAATCATAAAACGGTTCGCCCGTGAATTCGGTATTCACCATCGGACGCAAAGCAGCACCTAAAATGGCACGCAAACTCAACGGGCTGGCGCAACGATATGTCGCGGCGCTGCGCAAACACCTGAGGCAAGGTCCACCGGCGAACCCGCCGCGCGGGACGGCACAGGGGCTGGGCCGCCGGGCCATGGCCCTGGGTTTGGAGACGCTGGACCTCGCCCGGTTCCATGAGCAGGCGCTGATTACCCTGATATTGCCGGGCCACTCCCCCGGCACCCGGGAACGGATGATCCGGCGGGCGGGGACTTTTTTTGCCGAGGCCATTACACCCATCGAGAAAACGCATCGCGCGGCCCGGGAGGACAATGACCAATTGGTTCAACTGAATCAGTCGCTCATCCAGCGCAGCGTGGATCTGATCGCCTCAAACCGGCAATTGCAACGGGAGATTCTCCAGCGCAAATCGGTGGAGGAATCCCTCCGCAAGAGCGAGCAACACTACAGCGAGTTGCTGGAGCAGTCGCGGCACATGCAGGAACAATTGCGGCTGCTGTCCCGCCAGCTGCTGACGGCCCAGGAGGAAGAGCGCAAGATGATCAGCCGCGAACTGCATGATGAAATTGCCCAGACCCTGACGGGCATCAACATCCAACTGGCGACATTGAAAGTGGAGGCCGCGGTCAACGTGAAAGGCCTTCAGAAAAAGATCACCCGCACGCAACGGATGGTCGAGAAGTCGGTGGACATCGTGCATCGTTTCGCCCGGGAACTGCGCCCGACGGTGCTGGACGACCTGGGGCTGATTCCCGCCCTGCACTCCTATATGAAAGGATTTACGAGACGGACGGGCATCCACATTCATTTCACGACCTTTTCTTCCAGCCGGATTGAACAATTGAACAATGCCACGCGCACGGTGTTCTACCGCGTCGCCCAGGAAGCGCTGACCAATGTGGCGCGGCATGCCCAGGCCAGCCGGGTGGAAGTGAACTTCGAGAAACTCCCCAGCGCCATTTGCCTGAAGATCAAGGACAACGGCAAATCCTTCCAGGCGCAACGCGTCATGCACTCCAAACGGAATACCCGCCTGGGGCTGATCGGCATGCGCGAACGGCTGGAGATGGTCGGCGGCAGCTTTAGCGTCGAATCGGCGCCGGGCAGGGGCACGACCATCCGGGCGCAGATTCCGCTCGCCAACTGCCGCGCGCGGGGGGGCGGAAAACCTGCTGATGGAGCCGGCTAAAACCAAACCTTGAATTTTTATGAAACGAATCACTGTTCTGCTGGCGGAAGACCACACCATCGTGCGCGAGGGATTTCGCAAGATGCTGGAACTGGAAAAAGATATTCAAGTGGTCGGCGAAGCGCAAGACGGCCGCCAGGCGGTCGCCCTGGTCAAAAAACTTCGTCCCGCCGTGGTGTTGATGGACATCGCGATGCCCCTGCTCAATGGTTTGGAGGCCACCAGCCAGGCGCTCAAAGCCGTTCCCGCCACCAAAGTGCTCATTCTCTCCGCACACAATGATGACGCGTATGTCAAAAACGCGACCGACTCCGGCGCCATGGGATTTTTGCTCAAACAAAACTCTTCCCATGTGGTGTGCGATGCGATCCGGGAAGTCCAAAAGGGGAAAACGTTTTACGGCCCCACGATCGCCAGGCGGCTTCACCAACTGGAAGGCAAGTCGTCGGATCGGGCCGGCCGGTCGCAGTCGCGCAGCGCCCGCCTGACTTCGCGCGAGATGGAGGTGCTCCAACTGATTGCCGAAGGCAAGGCCAACAAGGAAACGGCCGCGGAACTGGGCATCAGCATCAAGACCGTCGAAAAACATCGCGAGAAGGTCATGAGCAAGCTCGACGTCCACGACACCGCCGGACTCACCCGCTACGCCATCAGCGCGGGCATCATTGAGAACAGCGTCCAGTTGACGATTGTTTAGCGCGAACGGAGCGCGGCGTTCACGCCGCTTAAGCGCACGAATCGGGGACTGGCCGGGGATTTCCTGAGTCGCACCGCAATGGACGTTGAAGCGGGCTGTAGCCCGCGCTCCGCTGTTTCCTGAACCGCCGTGTGATTGGTTATGAATAAAAACAGCCTTTCTTTCTGGATGACCCTGGCCGGGACCGTTTGCTGGGGTGTTTGTTTTTGGTGGATGCGCCGGCTTTCCATCAAACAGAATTTTCTTTTGGACCAGCTTCGCGAGCAGGGCAAACGAATCGAAAAGTTGTCCCGGATCGAGCACGACCTCATCAAGGAAGTGCATCCGCAGGTCGGCGAAATCAAGGAAGGGATGGAAGAAATGATCGCGGTGGTGAAGGAAAATTCAGAAAACAATCCTCCGGTGTCCAAAAAGAAGGAACATTAGTTCGCCAACGGGTCTCGTCATCGCAAGACTCTGAAATCAGAGATGACGTCCGCCCGGGTGCATCGCAATTTTCGCGCAGCTTCTCGCGGAGCGAGATTTGACTGTAGCCGTGGGATTTATCCCACGGAAATACGTCCCATGGTTTGGCGTCGCGGAGCGACGCTTGAAATCTCCCAGGAAAAATGCGCCGCACTCATGTCGGATTGTTTTGGCATGGCTTGCGCGATAGACTGGAGGCTGAAAGCGAGGTTGAGTTCCCGTCCCCCGCTTTTCGCCAGGGTGAAAGCTTCCCGGACGGCATTTTTAAGATCAGGCTCCGTGACGGCAACCTGCAGGCTCACCGTTTTAATGGTGGCCCCATTCTTCGCGACATACTTGGGTTCGTAGGATCGTTTTTTTGTATTCATGGCGTCTGTCTTTACTGGTTGGCTTTTGGTTGTACGATTGGAGAAATGCTACGAAACCAGCTTGCTTCGTCTATGGGGTGAACACCCCATATCGCCCGCAAGATGAAAATGGCACTTTAACGCCAAATGAGTGCTGAACGAGATATTGGCGGCGGGCCAAACGGCCAGGAACGTGATGCTTGTAAAAGCCTAACGATCGGGCTGCTGGCCTTCCTGGTCACTTTTGTCCTTTTAAGATGGGTCTTGTTTTAAGGCCTCCTGCGCACGCCACCACCAGCTACGATCCGTTCACACAATGCCGCCGTCATAACGTGGGATAATCCCGCCCTGTCGCGCCCGGTTATTTGACCGCCCGATATATCTTGCCCGTCCTGGTTCCGGGTGTAACTTGTGGTGCTAACGGAGTATGGTTTACCAGGTGTCCGACTGCCCCGGTTCGGGGTTTTCCCTCTCCTCTTATTCTCTGCCCTGCCAAGCCAGAGCCGCAGTGGCGGCTCAAAACAAACGAAAGAACCATCATAAGAGAAAGAACAAAAAGTATGTTTACAAACAAAATTCAAACCGGTTCCCCCAACCTGGCATCCGCCAAATCAATATTAGCCGCGGCGGCAGGCGTTGCATCGTCCAAGCCAGCCCGGCAGCAGGCGATCCATCCGTCCGATGCCGATATTGCCGCCAAGGCCTACGAAATCTGGCTCTCCCGAGGACAGGAAACGGGCAATGACCAGCAGCATTGGTTCGAGGCCAGACGGCAGTTGCAGCCAGTGTAAATGTTCTGGCGCCCGCTGGGTTCTCGCGTTCCAGCGGGCTTGTTTATCATCCGGGAAGGATAGCAACCCATGAAATCGCATTTTAAAGCCGCCTCAGGAGTGACCTCAGACAATTCAATGCGCCAGAAGAAGACGCATCATAAACACCATTCCCATTGACAAACTGACAACGATTACGCTGCCCAGAACGTCAAACCCGGCCTCCAGTCTGCGATTCATGGGGAATACTGAGGTCAAAATATGGTGAAAGCCGCTTCGGTTTGACCTGCCGAAAACTGCTTTCACCATTTCATGCTTTGACATAAAGACGGGGATACTATGGAACCGTGCTCCTGAAAAATCTATGGGGTGTTTCCCCCAGGCCAATCCCGATGGTCTGATATTAATTTCCAGTTGGAAACAACCGGATGCCTGCAATGTCCGCCGGGGACAACATGGGGTAAACACCCCATAGCGCCCGCCCGGTTTGCCGGCTTACTATTCATTTGCCATGAAAGATAAAACCATCTCTCAAGCGGGAGAGTCGAACTGCGCGCCACTTCCGCCCGGCCGCATTCTTGTGGTGGAGGATGAGCCACACATCCGCCAGCTCAACACCACAGTGTTGATTCACTCCGGCTACCACGTGGACGCTGCCGAAGATGGCGCCGCCGCCTGGGAGGCGCTTAATGCCGACAACTACGATCTTCTGATCACCGACAACAACATGCCCAGGCTGACCGGTGTTGAGCTGCTCAAGAAGCTGTACGCCAGCCGCATGACCCTGCCGGTCATCATGACCACGGGACAATTGCCAACGGAGGAATTTGCCCGATACCCCTGGCTCCAACCCGCCGCCATGCTGATCAAGCCCTATACCATTGCGGAATTGGTGGGAACGGTGAAAAAGGTCCTGCGCGAAGCGGATAACGCCGCCGACGGCTCCCAACTGTTCAAACATCGTGACAGGAAGGACGGCAAAATGCCGCCGGCGGGAGAGCCGGCCAGCGCACCATGGCACACCCGGCGAATTCCCCCCTGCCGCATTCTCGTGGTGGATGACGACCGTGACACCCGGCAACTCAGCGTTGATGTGCTGGCTGGCTCCGGCTACGACGTTGATGCGGTCAGGGACGGCGCCGCCGGCTGGGAGGCGCTGCAGACCAGCAACTACGACCTCACCATCACCGACAACAAAATGCCCAGAATGACCGGAGTTGAAATGATCGAGAAACTGCGTTCCGCGCGCATGACCCTCCCGGTCATCATGGCCACCGGACAATTGCCCCTGAATGAATTTGCCCGAAAGCCGTGGCTAAAACCCACCGCCACACTGCAGAGGCCGTTTACCAATGACGATCTGCTGGAGGCGGTAAAAAAAGTCCTGCCCGGATGACAATAACGGGCCGCAAAGAGGCGCTTCCCCCGAAGTATTTCTGAATGCCGTGAGTTTGGCCGAATCGCCGCCAGGATTGCCGGGGCAAACGGTGATTTGTGTGAAAGTGGAATGAAGACCAATCATCAAACCGAGAACGCGACCGACAGCGGGACGCATATGGAGCGGGCGCTTCGCGCCTCCGAACTGAGTTATCGCCGGCTGTTCGAAGCCGCGAAGGATGGCATCCTGATTCTGGATGTTGACACGGGACGCATCAACGATGTGAATCCCTTCCTTTTCAAGCTGTTGGGTTTTTCCCGCATTGAAATGGTTGGCAAAACCGTCGGGGAGCTTAGTCCGTTCAAGGACATCGAGTCCAATCAAGCCATGCTGGAGCGGCTGCAACAGAACGGGTATGTCCGCTACGAAAACCTGCCGCTGGAAACGAGGGATGGCCGCCACATTGCCGTGGAGTTTATCAGCAACGTGTATCAGGCCGGCGACTGCAACGTGATCCAATGCAACGTCCGCGACATCACGGAGCGCAAACACGCGGAAAATGAAATCCGCCGTTTCAACGAGAAACTGGAACAACGGGTTGTTGAACGCACGGCGCAATTGCAGGCCGCCAACCGGGAACTGGAGACGTTCAGCTATTCCGTCTCCCACGATTTGCGCGCGCCGCTGCACCATGTCGTGAGCTGCGTGGAACTGCTGCAAAAAGACGGCGGGCCGTCGCTTTCAGAAAAAAACGCCGGCCGGCTGGCGATGATTTCCCAGTCGGCAAAACAGATGGGAGATTTGATTGATGACCTGCTGGCCTTCTCGCGCATCGGACAATCAGAGATGCAAAAGACGGACGTCAATCTTGACGAGCTGGTCCGGGAGACATTGGGCGATTTTCAGGCGGAGACCAAAGGGCGGAATATCGCATGGAAAATCCACCCGCTGCCGGCGGTGCGGGCCGATCGCGCCCTGCTGCGCATGGTGCTGGTCAATCTGATTTCCAATGCGGTGAAGTTCACCGGCACCCGTGCCGAGGCCAAAATCGAGATCGGTTGCGGCTCCGGTGGCGACGGGGAGACGGTGATCTTCATTCGCGACAACGGCGCGGGCTTCGATCCGCGTTATGCCGGCAAGCTGTTCGGCGTGTTTCAACGCCTGCACAGCCGCGACGAGTTCGAGGGCACCGGCATCGGGCTGGCCAACGTCCAGCGGATCATTCAACGGCATGGCGGCCGGGCATGGGCGGAAGGTGCGGTGGACGGCGGCGCAACCTTTTATTTTTCGATCCCCAAACAGTCCATGGAGGGCTGAATGAACGCTGAAACTGGAAACATCAAAAACATCCCGTATTACAAGATGGGGTGAACACACTCCTGGCGACGGGAAGGTTTCCGAGGATTTGTTATGGCGATGAATGTCATGCAGGCGTGCGGCCTGCTCGCGTTGTTTTTGGCAGGTTCACTGGTTGCGCGGGCGGCTGACGACACGGTCACCATGCAGGAAATGGTTCAAGGCGCGCAACAATGGGCGCAGGAAAATCTCGACACAAACGTTCTCAACGCGCTTCCCGAAGTGGACGAGCGCGCGGTGCGGCAATTTTTTCGCGAAATACAGCAGCGCTTTCAAGGCGACTACGTGGTGGATGTGGCGGCGCTGCGCCAAACGGCCCAGACCATCCTGCCGCTGCTGGAAAGCCGCGAGGATACCCGGCCCTACGCCTCGTGGCTCAAGGCGCAGATGGATTACCTGGAGGTCGCGGACGAAATCCGGCTCACGATCCCGCCGCCAGCAGTTGAAACCAACCAGCCGCCCCGGCCGGTTCCCAATCCCCCGCCGCAAAAGGAGCGCGAGCTTTGGGTGAAAAAAGTTTCCGGCGTTCCCTGGCCGGCCGCCGCCAAGGAATATGTGCCGGAGTTGAAGCCGGTTTTCGCCGCCCAAAAAGTGCCGCCCGAACTGGTCTGGGTGGCGGAAGTGGAATCGTCCTTTGACCGTCACGCCCTGAGTCCGGCAGGCGCGGCGGGATTGTTTCAATTGATGCCGGACACGGCCAAACGGTTCGGCCTTTCCTTGTGGCCGCGCGATCAACGTTATCAGCCGGAACCGAGCGCGACCGCCTCCGCCCAGTATCTGAAATATCTTTACGACCGTTTCAAGGACTGGCGGCTCGCCCTGGCCGCTTACAACGCCGGCGAAGGCACGGTGCAAAAACTTTTGGACCGCTGCAAAACGCGCAGTTACGACGCCATCGCCGAACATCTGCCCGCGGAAACGCAAATGTATGTGCCCCGCGTCGAAGCCATTCTCCTGCAGCGTGAAGGCGCGAAACTCGAACAACTTTCCGCGCCGCAAAGTTGACCCCGGCCTGAAATCCGCCGCTTCGGCCGGCGGCCGGCCCGGTTGATGGTTTACGGCTGTGATGATTCCACAATTCGATGTTGGATGTTGGGCGTTGGTTGTTCGGCGTTGGCTGCCCAAAGCCAACCGGCCGTATCGGGGCTGGGTGGGCAGAATTTCCATATGGGGTAAACACCCCATAGCGCCGGCAAGCGTTTCCGCCTTAATTTATCCGTTGTGAAAGGTAACGAACTATTGCAAGCGGGAGAATCGGGCGCATCAGTTCAATGCCAGGCAAAATGGCGCCCCCGGATTCTGGTGGTTGATGACGACAGCGACCTTCGCGTGCTGTACGCCGAGGTGTTGGCTCGTCCCGGCTACCAGGTTGACGCCGTCGAAGATGGCGCCGCCGGCTGGGAGGCGCTTCAGGTTAACAACTACAATCTTCTGATCACCGAACACAGCCTGCCCAAAGTGACCGGCGTGGAACTGGTCAAGAAGCTGCGCGCCGCCCGCATGGCCGTGCCGGTCGTTCTGGCCGCAGAAAGATTGCCCACGGAGGAACTGGCCCAAAACCCGTCGCTCCAACTTGCGGCCGTGCTGCCAAAGCCTTTCTACATCAGCGAGTTGTTGGAAACGGTGAGAGCAGTCCTGCGCGCGACCGACAGTGCCTGCGGGCAGATCGCGCCGCCGCCAACCTGGCCAAGCCAGCTATCAGCCGGTGGTTTGCGGCTTTGAGCGGCCCATATGGGGTAAACACCCCATAGCTCCCGCCATTTTCCCAGTGTATTATCATTGACTGAATTCACAAAAGGGTTTGTCAGCCAAAACTCCGGGTGGGGCTGGGATTATGATGAAAAGCAATCATCAAAACGTGAAAGCAAACGGAAACGGGGCGCAAACGGAACAGGCGCTCCGCGCCTCCGAACTCAGTTATCGGCAGCTGTTTGAAGCGGCGAGGGATGGCATCCTGATTCTGGACGTTGACACGGGGCGCATCAACGATGTGAATCCTTTCCTGGTCGAACTATTGGGTTTTTCCCGCAGTGAAATGGTCGGCAAAACCGTCGGCGAACTTAGTCCATTCAAGGACCTCGTGGCCAATCAAGCCATGTTGGAGCGGCTGCAAGAGGACGCGTATGTCCGTTATCACAACCTGCCGCTGGAAAAGAGTGATGGCAGCAAGATAGCCGTGGAGTTTGTCAGCAACGTGTATCAAGCCGGCGGCAAAAAGGTGATTCAATGCAACATTCGTGACATCACGGAATACGCACTGGCCGAGGAGGCGTTGCGCGCATCCCAGCAGATGCTCGGAGAAATTATCAACGCCCTGCCCGCGAGGGTGTTCTGGAAGGACAAGAATCTCATTTACCTGGGTTGTAACACGGTCTTCGCTCGCGATGCGGGATTTGCCGAACCGAAGGACATCATCGGGAAAGATGATTTCCAGATGGGATGGCGGGAGCAGGCGGAAAAGTATCGCGGCGATGACCGCGAAGTCATTGAGAGCGGCAGCGCCAAGCTGCTCATCGAGGAATCCCAGACGACCCCCGAGGGGAACACCATCACGCTGCTTTCGAGCAAGACGCCGTTGCGCGATTCCGCGGGGGAGATCGTCGGCATGCTCGGAACGTATCTGGACATTACGGAACGCAAACGGGCGGAGGAGGAATTATGCCGGAAAACCGCCTTGCTGGAAGCGCAAGTGGATTCGGCGCTGGATGGCATTTTGATCGTGGACCATCAGGGAAAGCAAATCCTCCGGAACGAGCGCCTGAACGAACTGTGGAAAATTCCCCCGCATCTGGCCGGGAACCAGGATGATGCCGCGCAGGCTCAATTTGCCGCGAGCCGGACGAAAACCCCCAGGGAGTTTGCCGAGAAGGTGGCCTATCTTTATTCCCATCCAGACGAGGTCAGCCGGGATGAAATTGAATTGATAGACGGAACGGTTCTGGACCGCTACTCGTCGCCCGTCCGGGACAAGGCCGGGAAAAATTACGGAAGAATCTGGACTTTTCGCGACATCACCCAACGCCGGATATTGGAAGCGCAATTCCGCCAGTCTCAAAAGATGGAGGGCATCGGCCAGCTGGCCGCCGGTGTGGCGCATGACTTCAACAACACCCTGACCGTGATTCAACTGCACGCCAGTTTGCTGAAGGCCAAGCCAGACTCCTCTCTGGAACTACTCGAGTCCGCCGGCGAGATTGAAAAGGCCACGGAACGGGCGGCCAATCTCACCCGCCAATTGCTGCTGTTCAGCCGGCGACAGACGATGCAGCCGCGCGACCTGGATTTGAACCAATCCATCAACGACATGACCAAAATGTTGCGGCGCACCCTTGGCGAAGACATCCAGGTACAGTTCAAATTTGCCCCGCAACTGCTCTTCATCCACGCCGACGCCGGCATGATGGATCAAGTGCTGATGAACCTCGCGGTGAACGCCCACGATGCCATGCCCAAAGGCGGACTGCTGGTCATTGAGACTTCCGCCGTGGAGTTTGATGAATCGGTCCGCGCGCATGCACCGCTGGCCCGTCCGGGTTCGTTTGTATGTTTGAGCGTAAGTGACACCGGTTGCGGCATCCCGCCGGAAATTCTGCCGCGAATTTTCGAGCCGTTCTTTACCACCAAGGACATCGGCAAGGGCACCGGCCTGGGGTTGGCCACCGTTTATGGCATCGTGCAGCAGCATCAGGGCTGGATCCACGTTTACAGCGAAGTCGGCCACGGGACGACCTTCCGCGTTTATCTTCCCCGTCTGGCCGCGAAGTCCGGCCAGGAATCCGGGCAATCCGAACTGACTGCCGTGCGCGGCGGCAATGAGATGATTCTGCTCGTTGAAGATGAGGTGGCCCTGCGCTCTTCCATGCACAAAGCCCTGGCGCAACTTGGCTATCACGTGCTCGAATCGGTCAGCGGCGTCGAAGCACAGAAAGTGTGGGAACAGCGCCGCCCTGAAATCGATCTGTTGCTGACCGATTTGGTCATGCCCGGCGGTGTGACGGGAAAGGATTTGGCCGCAAGGCTTTTGAATGAAAATCCAAAATTGAAGGTGATTTACACCAGCGGCTACAGCATTGATGTCGTTGGCAGGAATTTTCCCTTGGAGGAAGGTGTCAATTTTCTCGCCAAACCATTCGGGGCGCACCGGCTCGCGCAAACCGTCAGGAATTGTTTGGATCGAGCATGACTTCGGTTGGTGTCCCAACCAACCACGCAAGAAGACGCCGAACGAATACGCGATCCCAGCGTCCAGTTGACGCTCCTCCAGTCCGGAGGCTTGTGCCGGGGCTGAATCACCAAAAAACGCATATGGGGTAAACACCCCATAGCGCCCGCGGGGCTTCCCGGTTTAGTCTTCCAGCCATGAAGACCAATTGCAGGAAGGGACACCTGACGTTTGGTGAGTTCATCATGGCCGTTTACGACGCCTGCGGCAGACAGAAAGCCGGAGGAATTGTGCGGCTCGCCGTCCAGGCGCGCCTGGTTGAGTTTAGAGGACATGATCGCATTGTGATTCTTGAGCCGGGTCCCGACAAAACTTTTCATTCCTATGAATAAACCCCTCAATATTCGCGGCGCCAAGGCCGCCGCCGCACCAGTTCCAGGCGCAACGCGCCGGTTTCAGCGCATCCTTGTGGTGGATGACGACACGGGCATCCGCCAGCTCGGAACGGAAGTGTTGATTCGCCACGGCTATCAGGTGGACGCCGCCGGAGACCACATCACCGGCTGGAAAGCGCTTCAGGTTTACACCTACGATCTTCTGATCACCGACCTCGATATGCCAAGGTTGTCCGGCTTGAAGCTGGTGAAGCGGCTGCGTGACGCGCGCCTGGCGCTGCCGGTCATCCTGGCCTCGGGAATAATGACGCCGCAGGAGTTAAATCAGAATCCGTGGTTTCACCTTTCCGGCGCGCTGCTAAAACCCGTCTCCCCGGTTCAGTTGTTGCAAACGGTGCAAGCGGCCTTGCGTGCGCCCGAAGGTGTCCGCGAGCAGATCGCGCCGCCGCCAGACTGGCGAAGCGAGCCATCAGCCGGGGGTATGCGGCTGTGAGCGGCGGATGTTCCGTGATTCAACAGCGCCCATTTGCGGTGTCCGCGCCAAATGCAGGTCTGGACGCACATGCCCGGGCCAAGTGGAAGAAATTACGCCGGCTATGATTCGGGCGACAGCCGCCAGGTTGTGGGGATGAAGCATCCCATTGAAGAGGCGACTGCCCACCCGAATCAAAATTTGGCATCCGCATTGCCATCGGCCGCGCCTTGATTCGGCGGGTTCAGCGGCGCGTTCAACCGGAATCGCCCGGGCAAGCCGGGATTCGCAATGAACAATCGCTCAAAAGCTGCGGCATCGGCCAGGTTCTCCTCCAGGACCTGCGTTGCCGTTGTGTAAGTGAAGCCGTTGGCGACAATCAACGGCCCATGAAACTCCTGCCGCAGTGCCACCAGCGACACCGGTGCCGCGCCCTGCTGCAAATCATCTTCCGTGGGCATGATCAAGTGCGCGCAGGCGAGGTTGAAGCGATTCAGCTCGTGCAGCACATGGCTGAAAGTCGCCAGCGGATTCGAATCGTGCATGTCGTTGAAAACGCCACCCGGCGAGAAGCAGATGCCCACGCGGCCAGCACCCCACACCTTGGTGACGGCCACGGTCACTTCCAGTGTGAGCCGGGCGCGGTTCCGCGCGAAACCGCCGTAATCATCGGTGCGATGGTTCGTGCCATCGCGGAGGAACTGGTCCAGCAGACAACCGTTGGCATTGTTAATTTCCACGCCGTCGAAGCCGGCGATCTTGGCGCGTTGAGCAGCGGCGGCATACTGCGCCACAATGCCGGGCAACTCCTCTGGCTTCAGGGCGCGCGGCGTGACGTAGGACTGCATTCCGTTCTCCGTGAGCACCTGGCCGGATCGCGGGGCGATGGCGCTGGGCGCGACCGGCAATCCGCCGTCCGGTTGATGGCTCGGATGAGAGATCCGGCCCATGTGCGAAAGTTGAAGAAAAATGCGGCCGCTGGCACGATGCACCGCCCCGGTGACCCGCCGCCAGCCGGCGACCTGTTCATCGGTGTAGATGCCGGGCGAGTTGGGACAGCCCGTGCCTTGCTGGGAAATCGCCGTGGCTTCAGTGATTATCAGGCCCGCCGCCGGCCGCTGGGCATAATACTCAGCCATTAACGGCGTCGGCACGCGGCCCGGACCCGCGCGCATCCCCGCGTGCGGAGCCATCACAATGCGATTGGGCGCTTCGACCGCGCCCAGACGAACGGGAGTGAAAAGATTTGGAGTATTCAAAGCTTTGATTATTTCTCCGGCGCTTGCCGATACAATGTGTTTTGGGTCCGGTTATGGAAACTGTGAACCCGGGCGGGGTTGTGTTCCGCGAACCATTGCGCCCCGCCCTCCAGCCGGTGCTTTGCCTCGTGTCCGGGTAATGTTCATAATTACTGTTACCCTCCGAAAGGTCTGGCCGCGACTAGGGTGTTCCTTGCCGCCGCTGGGAAAACCCTTGGTCCCGGTTTGAGGAGGCGCAAGCCGGGGAGGTTGGAGTTCAAGCTTCAGCTTGTTTTCCTTTGCGTCGTCCCGACACGCTGAAGCGTGAACTCCACCTGATTTCCCGGCCGGATGCGGGCGTCGGTGCCGCGCCGGGATTAAATCCGTAAAACCCTCTGGTAGGGTAACACCCCATAGCGCGCTTCTGCCGTCGGGCTTAGGCTCACAGCATGAATCATAAAACACTCATCCAAAATGGAGGCAATCTATGTCACTGATTTCTCTCGCGGTCACTTTGATTGTCATCGGCGTGTTGCTCTGGCTGGTCAACACCTATATTCCGATGGACGGAAAGATCAAAAACATTCTCAATGTCGTCGTGGTGGTTTGCGTCGTCGTGTGGCTGTTGTTTGCCTTCGGCATTCTCAATCACTCGGGCGACATTCGCGTACCCCGGATTGGATAGCCCGCGTAAAAAGCCTTGCGGCAGCACGCGGCAAGCCACGGGGTAAATCATCAATCTTATGGACCCAGGCGAAGTTGTGAATGCCTCCATTGAAACCGGTGGTGACCGACCGCGGTCGGAACAACCCGAAACCGGGCGAATCCGTTCCAACGCATTCTCGTGGTCCATGGCGATGAATCTGCCAACGCTGAAACAAACCCGCTTTCGAAGCGTCAGTCGCGGATTGAGCGACGTGTGGACCGACATAAACCATGAAGTTAAAAGTATTCGAAGTCATTCTCCATAAGCTGCCATCCGGCACATCGCCGGCGGAGGCCCTGGAGGAACAACTCAATCATTTCTTTAAACCTTGATTTGGAATGCAGGCGAAATGGGAAAAATTGATCAACATGCGGACGTAACCGGCAATAAGACGCGGATCGAGCAGGCGGAGGCCCGGACGGAACAGGCCGAAGTTCGGACGGAGCAGGCGGAAACGCGCACGGAGCAGGCCAAGACCCGGACTGAATTGGCGGAGACGCGGACGGAGCAGGCCGAAACCCGGACTGAATTGGCCAAGACGCGGACGGAAAAAGCCGAAATCCGAACCGAGCAAGTTGAGACGATCCTGCAACGTGTGGTCAACAAAGAAATCAACCTGACCCCTGAAATTTCCACCCGGTTCCTCAAAAAAATTCCCCTGCAAGCGATTGCCGACCGGAAAGCCCCGCTCGAAGAATTGACGGGCCGGCAGCGCGAGATCCTGCAACTGATTGCCGAAGGCCAGAACACCAAACAGATTGCCGAAATTCTGAAGGTCAGTCCTAAAACCGTCGAATACCATCGCATGAAGCTGATGAACGGCCTGAACATTCATGATGTGCCGGGTCTGGTGCGTTTTGCCATGCAGGCCGGATTGCTTCCGCAGGAAAAACTGGTTGCGGGCTAGAGTCGGGCCACCGCAAAGGGAAACCAGCCGAAGCTGGAACTCCAAAACTCCCCGGTTGGCGCCTCCCCAAACCGAGAACAAGGGTTTTCCCGGTGGCACCAAGGAACACCCTAGTCGCGGCCAGACCTCGCAGGGGGTAACGATAAATATGAACATTATTTACAAACGCGGAGCACAACGCGCGAACGACATTTTGCGCCGGTCTTTCAAAGTCACCGGACTGACGAAGTTTCTGGGAGGGCTTTTGATCGTCGCCGCTCTCAGCCCAGCCGTTCAAGCAGCCAGTGTCACTTTGGCCTGGCATCTATGCCCGGATCAAACCGTTACGGGTTACAACTTCTATTTCGGCGGAACCAGCGGCACCTATACCAACAAAGTGTCGGCCGGACTGGCTACCAATGCCGTCACATCCGGACTGTCGGTCGGAGTGACCTATTATTTTGCGGCCACGACCTATAATGCCGCGGGAACGGAGAGCCTCTTTTCAAGCGAAGTGCCCTACACCGTGCCGGCGCAACCCCAGGGGGTGCAGATCATGGCCATGCCGGCGGGGAAGTTTGCTCTGACCGTGACTGGCACGGTTGGCCACACGTATGACATCCAGGCGACGCAGGATTTAAAGACCTGGACCGTCATCGGCACCGTGACGGTGGGGGCCGGCGGTACTTTGAATTTTACCGACACGAACGCGGCGAGTTTTTCGAAGCGCTTCTACCGCACACGAGGATGATCCTGAACGAATCCTCCACGGCGATGGCGGATGGTTTCGGCTCATTCTTAAGGTGATTGGAACCGGAAATACCTATTCCCGCCGGTTTTGGGGATAAATACGGCATTGGTGCCGGTCGCATAATCAAATAGGGTGTTCCTTGCCGCCGCTGGGAAAACCGTCAGTTCGCGCCATATTCATTCTTCATTACTCGATTTGCGCCGACTGACGTCGGCGGCTACACTTTTTTTGAAAACGCTCTGGCGCGCCGCGTCTCACTTCATCACGGCCAACACTTCATCGATCGGCACGGTGGCGAAGCTGGTGGCGGAGTCGCTCATGGCGTAAGGGATGACGAGTTCCCGCCCGTGCAGCAGCGCGCCGCAGGTGTACACCACGTTCGGAACATATCCTTCGCGCTCCGCCGCGTTCGGTGACAGCAACGGATCGCGCAAGCGGCCGATGACTTTGGAGGGATCATCCCGGTCCAGCAGGAACGCCCCGATGCAATACTTCCGCATCGCGCCGACGCCGTGGCTTAACACCAGCCAGCCGGCCTCGGTTTCAATCGGCGAACCGCAGTTGCCCATTTTGATGAATTCCCACGGCTGTGCGGGGGACAGCAACAGCTTCGGCTCGGCCCAGAAATGAATGTTGTCGGAGAACATGATCAAAATGTTCTCGTCATCCTGGCGCGAGAGCATGGCGTAATGGCCGTTGATTTTGCGCGGGAACAGCGCCATGCCCTTGTTCTGCACGGCGGGACCGTTGAGCGTGATGAACTTGAAATGCAGAAAATCCGGCGTCTCCAGCAATTGCGGCAGGATGATTTTTCCGTCGTAGGCGGTGTAGGTCGCGTAATAGGTAAAACTGCCATCGTCGTTCTGGAACCGGACGAAGCGGGCGTCCTCGATGCCGTTGCTCTGGCTGGCCGTGGACGGGAAGAGGACGCGCTGGGAAATCTGTGTGTCGGGGGCAAAGCGCACTTCGTAGTTCGATTCGGCGAGCAGCAGGATGCCGCGCGCGGCGCGGTCCGCCGCGACGTCGGAAGCTTCCGCGTGCAGGCGTTCCATGGGCAGCACGCGCCGCAGCTCTTTCATTGTGAAGGAATCGTTGAGCTGCTCCAGCACCTGCCGGCAAAACTTGTTCTCAATGCCCAGTTCCTGAAGTTTGCGCGCGAACAGCGGTTTTTCGTACGCGGCATTCGGCACGCGGTCCGGCTCCGTCGCAAACGGCACCGGCGGGGTGAGTGTGATTTCATGCCGCGCACTCACGAAACCGGCGCGGAACGTGATGGAGGAAATGTGTCCCTCGCCCGTGGCGCGCAAACTCATGATGAAACGCAATGAGCCTTTCGACAGCCCTGTCTGGTCTGGATGCGGCACGATGGATGGATTAAACAGCGCCGCCGATTCGGGCGAGTACTCGTGGGTGAAGTACGAGCCGATGAGCAACTGGCGTTTTGACAAAATCTTTCGCCGGCCGGTGATGAGATGGCGGACCTGGGTGAACCGGTTTTGGAAAAACTTCTCCACCGCCGGATGCCGGTCTCCGAACTCGGCCATCACGTTGTCCAGCAGCCGCGCCACTTCCGTGTCGGACAAGGCCATCACCTGCGTCACGATTCGCCGCGCGATGTCGTCGGTGGTCGGACGGAACGGACGCATGAGCACGCGCGACCGGTTGGGCACCAGCGTGGGTCCAATGCGTTTGGCGTGGACGGAAGGCCGGGTGGGGGTGGGCTGAATCATTCGTTGTTCGATGTTGGGTGTTGGATGTTTGATGTTTTCCCGTATCCGCCATCAGCCGTGACGCTCGCATTATTTGCCGATGGGTTCCTTGAAACTGGTGATGGTATTCTGCAGCGCCTGCATTTCCGCCAGCGCCAGCAGGAAGGCGAGCGTGGATTCGGCACCCTGGTTCTGGCTCAGCCGGTCCACGTGCAACCCGTCCCGGCAGCCGCCGGTGGTCGAATCATAGAGGGCCAGTCCCAGATCGTTTCGACCGAGGAACCACTCGAACGCGCGGCGCGCTTCCGTGACCCAGAACATGTCGCCCGTCGCCTGATACGCCTCGATGCAGGCGGAAATCGTCACCTGGGCTTCGATGGGTTGTTGGTCGAACTGAGCGCGTTCCTTGCCGCGCGGATAAAATCCGTTCGAGCCGACGGGCCGGAAGGAGCCGGCGTCCGAAGTCTGGATTTTTATCAGCCACCGCAGGGTTTTGAGGCCGAGTTCCAGCATCGGTCCGCTGTTCAGGCAGCGTCCGCTGAGAATCATCGCGTGCGGCAGCTTCGCGTTGGAATAGGAAACCACTTCTTCGAACCACTGCCACTCGTCGGTGGCGGCGTCGGTGTGGCGTTGCATAAGCTTGGCCGTGAGCGATTCGCGAATCTGGTTTGCGCGCCGGTCGCCGCTGAACCGCCGCAGATATTCGTCAATGCCGATGAGCGTGAACGCCACCGCGCGCGGTGACATGAAGTCGGCGGCCACGGGCAGGGCCTGCTCGAACAATTCCGCCGCCAGCATTTGAAAACTGCCCTGGCCCGCCTGCGCCACGCACAGCCCCAGCGCCCACAGCGCGTGACCCTGGCAATCCTCCGAACCGACCTCCTCCAGCCAGTGCCGGTCGAAGCTCATGAAGTTGTGGAAGCGCCCGCGCTTGCGGTCGAAGGCGTGGTTCAGGAACGCGGCGTAGGTGGCGGCCTGCGCGCCGAGGTGCGGCGAGCCGTGGCCCAGCTTTTTCAGCATCAATGCCAGCACCAGCGCGCGGGCGTTGTCGTCCGTGCAATAGCCTTCGGCGAAATTTGGCACCGTGAAGCTCGCGTGCTGGAAAATGCCGGTCGAATCGCTCATCCGGAACAGATGATCCAGTTTCATCTCCGGCAACTGGCCGGGTTGTTCGTCGAGCGTCTTGATGGGCGAGGATCTTCGGCCCACGAAGCTGTGATCCTGGCGCGCCTGTTCAAAGGACTTCACATAAAGCTGCGCCACGCGGCTCCACACCATGTCGCGCCCCAGCTTGTAGGCGTTCTTGCGCATCGAGTGGCGCAACGGTTCGTCGCGCAGCAGTTCGACCACGGCCACGGCGATGGCCTTGGCGTCGCGGAACGGCACCAGTTTGCCGCGTTCGGCGGTGAGTAATTCCGCCGCGTGCCAGTAGGGCGTTGACACCACCGCGTTGCCCGCGCCGAATGCGTAGGCCAGCGTGCCCGAGGTGATTTGCGATTCGGTCAGGTAAGGCGTCAGGTAAATGTCCGCCGCGCCGATGAACCGCATCAATTCCTCCAGTTCGACAAAGCGATTGAAGAACACGACGTGTTTCTGCACGCCAAGATCCTTGGCCAGCCGCTCCAGGCTCAGGCGGTAGGCTTCGCCCTCATTGCGCAGCAGATTTGGATGCGTCTGGCCCAGCACGATATAGACGACGTTGGGATATTCCCGGATGATGTCCGGCAGAGCGCGCAGCGCATATTCGATGCCCTTGTTCGGCGAGAGCAGGCCGAACGTGAGCAGCACCTGTTTGCCCGCCACGCCAAACTCGTCCTTGAAAAAATTCGGGTCGGCAAACGGCATGTCGGGAATGCCGTGCGGGATGAGGTCAATTTTGGCCGGCGGCGCCTGATAGACTTCGCGCAGGAACTGCTGGCCGCGCTCGGTCATGGTTACCAACCGCGTCGAAAGCCGGATCAGGTCGCGCATCACGCGCCGCTGTTCCGTGTTCGGTTCGCGCAGCACCGTGTGCAGCGTGGTGACGATGGGCATCTGCAGTTCGCGCAGCAGCGCCAGCACGTGACTGCCCGCCGGCCCGCCGAAAATGCCGAACTCATGCTCCACGCAAACCACGTCCACGTCCGTGATGTTCAGGAAATCCGCCGCGCGCAGGTAGGACGGCAGGTCCTGTTCCGCAATCTCAAAGCGCACTTCCGCCGGGTAATCGTAGCCGCCCGCGAGGTCATTGACCGGGACGACCAGGCACTGCATGGCCGGAAATTCCGCCGCCACCGCGCAGCGCAAGTCCGTCGTGAACGTGGCGATGCCGCATTTCCTCGGCAGATAATCGCCGAGGAACGCGATCTTGCGGATGTCCGATGGTTGCTGCATGAAACGTTGTTCGGTGCCAGACGGCGCACTTTCCTTTGCTGAACAGTCGTATATTGGGCCAAACGCCTGCATTCACCAAGCACCATTGGCAGTTATCATTGTGCAATTCGATTTTTTCACCGTCTGACGCTGGGCGATTCGCTTCAAATTTGACCTCTGTTAATGCCAATTGCAATGGGGTGAACACCCCACAAGCTTCAATCCGATCCCCACCCGGGCCATTTCCGGCTTTCGCGGCGAATGCGCGTATTTTGATGGTTGTCACCGGCGGCGTGGGCGGGGAAGGTTGGCCAAGTGCTCAAACATCCGCTGCTGTGCCGGGATATGATTCGTAGAATTCTCTGGTAGGGTAAAACCCCATAGCGCCCACTGGATTTTCGTGCTTACCTCACGCAATGAGAGAGCAGCGATATCTCCACTGTCAGCGGTTAGCCGCGGCACAACCAGCGCCGTCGAACCCGAACCGAATCAGAATCGAAATCAATTGGGTGGAAGCGGTGGCCAAAACAATTGAGATTTGGCGGCATCATAACGAGATGGCCACGAAGGTTTGCGGCATCAATCCCGCAGGCGCGGGACCAGGTTGTTGGCAAGGACACGAAACGCGCCTTGTGCTGGACGCCCCTGCTCAAAAGATTTTGGCCTCAAGGCCGGGAAGGCGAGCGACTTGAAAATGCAACCGGGCCGGAGAATTCGAAGTTCGGTGCGGGTGGGCCTGGTGGTCCTGTCGCTGTGCCTCTCGCTGTTCGCCCACGGGCAGGAACCTGCCGTTGGCGTCACCCGACAGCCGGCAGCGGAGACCGTGGTTCTCCCCAAATCCGTTCCCGACCCCCTCGAACCGTTCAATCGGGTGGTGTGGGGCTTCAACAAGGCGGTCATGACCGGCGTCATCAAGCCGACTAGCCGGGTTTATCGGTTTGTCGTCGTGAAACCGGTCCGGACCGGTATCGGAAATTTTGGCAGGAACCTCACTTACCCCGGTCGTCTGATAAACAATCTGCTCCAGGGAAAGTGGAGCGGCGCCCGCGATGAATCCTACCGGTTCGCCTGCAATACCACCGTCGGGGTGGCCGGGTTCTTCGACCCGGCGACCAAATGGAAGATACCGAAATCCGACGCGGATTTTGGCCAGACGTTCGGACAATGGGGCTGGAAACCGCAATGTTTCATAATGCTGCCGGTTTACGGGCCGAGTAACGAACGGGACACCCTCGGCCTGGCTGCGGACACGGCGGCCAACCCCCTGCTCTACATCGCTCCGTACGATTTCAAGGCGAACAATCCGCTGACTTATCTTGGCCCCTACACCTGGTTCACTTATCTGGACATGTATAACGATATGGCCGACACCGTGGGTGAATATGTGCGCTTCAGCCAGGCCGAAATGGATCCGTATTCCGAGATTCAATACGCCTGGACCTTTGCGCGCGAGAACCGGGTGGCGGATTTCCAAGTGAAGGGAAAACAGGACGAAGTCTCGCTGGAAACCCTCGAATCCGTCTTCTTCACCTTCAAAGATCCGGAATTCCCCAGCCACGGCCAGACCCGGTCGGTTTTGATTCCAGCGACGGACCGGAAATTAAAATTTACATTTTGGCTGCAACCGGGAAAGGCAAACGTGGTCTATATCGTTCCGGGGCTGGGTTCGCATCGTCTGGCCGAAACCTCCCTGGCGCTGGCCGAGTTGGTTTACAAAAATGGCTTCTCCGCCGTTTGCGTCAGCAGCCCTTTCAACTACGAGTTCATGGAAAACGCCTCGACGGCGGCGATGCCGGCTTATCTGCCGGTGGATGGCCACGACTTGCACGTCGCTCTCACCGAAATTGATCGCCGCTTGCATGCGCTGTATCCGAACCGGTTGGGCAATCGGGCGCTGATGGGCTACTCCATGGGCGCATTCGAATCTTTGTTCGTCGCGGCCACCGGACCGACGAATCAGTATTCCGTCAGGGTGGAGGGGTCGGTTCTGCGCTTTCTTGAGGGGAAACAGGGCGTGAAAGAAGTGAGAATCGCCCCCGTCACGAATCAGTTGCCGTTGATTCAATTTGACCGCTACGTTGCCATCAACACACCCGTTCGATTGGCGCAAGGGATTTCCAAGCTGGACGAATTTTACCGGGCGCCCCTGAGCTGGCCGGATGCGGAACGGGCCGACGATCTCGAAAACACCTTTCTCAAGGTGGCCGCCTTGAGCAAACTCACCCTCACTCCGCGCTCCTCCCTGCCGTTTAGTGCCGTGGAATCCAAGTTCCTCATCGGCCTGACGTTTCGGCTCATCCTGCGGGACATGATTTACAGCAGTCAGCGGCGAAATAACCAGGGCGTCCTGCAACACCCGATCCGGAATTTCAGGCGCGACCCGGTGTATCAGGAAATCCTTCAGTTTTCCTACCAGGATTATTTTGAGAAATTTGCAATCCCGTATTATCAGACCCGGGGCCTGGCCTCGCCCCATGAAATAGACGGCGCGGAGTCTACGGGTCAGGCGGCAAAGGTTATTTCACGGGGCGAGCCGATGGCGGAAACTCTGGAAAAAGACGGCGATTTACGGACGTACGACGCCGGTCTGCGCGCCAACCCCGACATCCGCGTCATCGTCAATCAAAACGATTTTCTTCTCACCGACGAGGACCTGGCCTGGCTCCACGCCACGTTTGCCCCGGAACAATTGACGGTCTTCCCGATAGGCGGTCACCTGGGAAATCTTTCCAATCTGACGGTGCAAAAGTCCATTCTGGCCGCGCTGACGCCGATGAGGCCTCCCGAACCCAAATCTGAATGAGCCACTGCATATGGGACACGTAGGGTTATACCCCATAGAAATGTCCCCAACCATTTCGTAAAGTCCTCCAGAATCGATATAAACCAAATATGAAAATGATCCTGTTATTTGTCTGTATTAGCACCCTCCTCTTTACCACCGGATGTCTTGTTGAGGATGGCGGACGGCCGGGGCACGGGGGATACGAAGAACATTCCGCAGTCATCGTGGGACCTCCGGTAGTCGAAGTACGCGTCCCGGAAGTTGAAGTGCGCCCAGCGGAAGTCATCGTGCGGTAATTTTCGCGCTCGCGTTGAGCAATGGCAGCCCGGTTGAAAAAAAGGCTCAGTCTGGGTTCAAATATGTTGGGTAGGGTAACACCCCATAGCCCCCGCAGGGTCTTCGGATGCATTGTGGTGATGTGAAATGAAACCTTTTCCCGAAATCGAAAGTCAACCGTCCTGATGAACCACCCATTATGAAACACAACCATAACCATGACAACGTCCGCAACGCCGGCACACCGCTCGTGCAGGTTCGCTTTGAATTCACCCATCCCACAGCCATCACTGTTTGCATCGCTGGCACTTTCAACCAGTGGCAGCCCGAAGCCAAGACCCTGCATTCCACCGGTTGCGGCAACTGGTGGAAAGAAACGGCCCTGGCGCCCGGCACCTACGAATACTGTCTCGTCGTGGACGGCCAATGGATGCCAGACCCGCTGGCCAGAGAATCCGTGCCCAACCCATTCGGTGGGAGAAACTCGATTTTGAAGGTGGCCAGCTCGCCGGAAGCAGCACATCGCGACGACGCGACCAATTTACCATTGAAAAACGCAAATAAATTGAAAAAACGATAATTATGAACAAACAAACACAAGCAATCAGCAATGACATGGGCCAACTGGCCGAAGACGCGCGCGCCTTGATGGCCGCCACCGCCGACGTGGCCGGGGAAAAAGTCGGGGAAGCCCGCAAGCGCCTCGCCGCCGCGCTGGAACGCGGCAAGGAAATCGCGGGCTGTGTCCGCGACAAAGCGGTCGAAGGCGCGAAAGCTGCCGACGAAGCCGTGCGGGAACATCCCTATCAAGCCATTGGCATCGCCCTCGGAGTCGGCGCGCTCATCGGCTTTCTGGTCGCCCGCCGGTGCGCTTGCAACCGCGATTGATTTCGTTATGGAAGAATCCACTGTCGGGTTCCGGCAACTGGCCGCGGCCTCGAAACAGTTTACGCGACGGCTGTTGACCATCGGGGAAAACCGGCTCGAACTGTTCACGGTGGAAGTGCAGGAGGAGCGCGAGCGTCTCCTGCACGCCATCCTGCTGGCCTTGGGCGTAGCGGCGTTCGGTTTGGTCGCCGGCCTTGCGCTCACTGCCGCCATCGTGGTTTGGTTGTGGTCTTGGTCACACGTGGCCGTCCTCCTGGCCCTGGCCTGCCTCTATGGAACAGCCGGGATTTGTCTTTACCGGCGACTCACCGGACTGCTGTGCAACTGGCAGACACTTTCCGCCACCCTCGATCAACTCCGAAAGGACCGCGCATGTTTGGAAAAAAATCTCGTTTGAATCCGCTGGAATCGCGGAAGCAATTGTTGATCGCGGAAAGCGAACTCAATCGCGCCCAACTGGTTCAGGAATGGCAGGCGATGGCCGACGGAGTTCACTCGGTCGCCGACCGGGCCGGAACCATCAGTGCCATCGCTTCAACGGCCGCCTCCTTGATTGCGGGTCTGGCGTCTTTCCGGCGCAATAAGTCCGCGCCCGCCGCCGAAAAACCATCGTGGGGGCAGACCCTTCTCAAAGGCGCCGGACTGATTTCCACCGTCTGGCAGGCGATCCGCTCACCGGGACGGGGTCGGGACGGAGTTTAATTCGTATCAGCCGCGGGTAGGGTTACACCCCATAGCGGCCGCACGTTTTTGGGTTACTCTCATTCCATGAATAACAAAAAACTTTCCTTCAAAACTAACAAGGTCGGATTCGTGTTGGGTACCGTGTTGCTGGTGACGTTGACCGAATGCACGGGTTACGCTGGTGAGTTGAGCGTCGGGATAAGTGTGGCCCCTCCCATTGTGGTGGCGCCTGTCGTGGTGACGCCTCCCGTCGTGGTGGCGCCTCCCGTCGTGGTGGCGCCTGTCGTGGTGCAGGACGACTACGTTTATTATCCCAGCTATGGTGTCTATTACAACAGCGGGCGGCATCAATACTTTTATTTGGAAGGCGGCGCGTGGATTTGGGCGCCGGCACCGCAAGGGGTCTCGGTTGACGTGCTGCTGGCTTCACCATCAGTAAGGATGGATTTCCATGACTCTCCGGAAAAACATCACGCAGAGATGGTCAAGCAGTATCCGAAAAACTGGAAGCCGTCCGCGTCGAACCAGGGTCAAAACCGGAAGGATGACCGGCACGACGATCACGGGGGGAAATAACGGAAAATAACCAGGCGAACCACGTTCGCACAGTGAAAGGAACATTATGTTAGGAACTATTCTATTGATTGTACTCATTCTGATGTTGGTCGGCGCATTCCCTACATGGCCACACAGCAAGAATTGGGGCTATTACCCGAGCGGCGGACTGGGCTTGCTTGTGGTTGTTCTGGTTGCCCTGCTTTTGCTGGGCAGAATTTGAAAGCCTGAGCCTTGCCGGAGCGCGAGCTGTCTCAGCTCGCAGCGCGTGGCGGGACCGTCGGCGGTTCGGATCATTTTAAGGCGGGTTGGTCTGGCGACAGGCTGTGGTTTGGGACAAACCGCGCTCCGGCCAAATCTAAACGAAAGACAAAATTATGTTGCGAAGCATTAAACAGTTGTACGGAGACAAACTCGGTGCGTCTGATGGCGACATCGGCCACGTGAAGGACTTTTATTTTGACGATCAGAGCTGGGTGGTGCGCTATCTGGTCGCGGACACGGGAAACTGGTTGCCGGGGCGGCAGGTGCTCATCTCGCCCCATGCCATTGGCAATCTTGATCAGACCGGAAAAATCCTGCGCGTGAACCTGACCCGGAAACAGATTGAGGACAGCCCGGCAATAGAGTCGCACAAGCCGGTGTCGCGACAATACGAAGAGGAGTATTTCCGGTATTTCGGCTGGCCCTATTATTGGCAGGGTGGTGGGGTGTGGGGCATGAGCGGTTTTCCGATTTTGGAGCTGCCGCTAAAACCTCTTCCGGGCGAACCGGCCGCTGCAATTGGCCCGCAACCCGAACGTGCCGATGCCCATCTGCGAAACACGCAAGCCGTGAACGGCTACCACCTGCAGACCACCGATGGCATCATCGGGCACGTCTGCGATTTTATGATGGACGATAATAGCTGGGCGATCCACGAACTGGTCATCAAAATCGGCCACCGGCTTTCCGGCAAAGAGGTGCTGATACCGGTGAACAAAGTTGACCGGATCAGTTTCGACGATTCCACGGTGTTCGTGAATTTGACCAGGGAAGCCGTCGAGCAAAGTCCCGAACCCCATCTGGTTCCGGTCGGTGCGGCCGATTGACCTCGCCCAGCCTATCCCGCTTTATGAAACACCACAAATTCTCCCAGAACCAAAAACCAGCCAGCGCGTCTGTGTCGGCGGCGGTTGCGGGCCTAAACCAAAACGAAATTGATTTTGCCCCGTCACCGGACGAAGTGGCCAGAAGGGCCTACTTCAGTTATGTGAACGAGGGTTCGCTGCCCGGGCGCCATGTGCAGCATTGGCTGGAGGCTGAGGCGGAATTGATCGCAGAACGCAAACTTACCCGGGTTCATGGGTTTCACAATCACACGTAAAATATGAACAAACCCCCAGTTTTCCCACAAACCCTTCACCGGCTGCGGTCGAACCTCAAGGAATCCGCCTTAAATCCAAAGTCCCATAAGCGGGATAACACTTTCTCCCAATCCCGCGACACGCGCGAGGATCGGGGTCGACGCGAAATGAAAACAACGCACAACGCACAAACGTTTCCGCACGGACGGTAATGATCAACCCATGAAAATAAATCCATTGAAGCAGGGGATTCTGACCGAAAATTCCGCCGGCATCGGCACAGTGACACGCAAGATGGTGCGGGAGCGCGCGGTTGAACTGGCGGTCATCAACGGCCGCGCCACCGGGACGTGTCGAAATCCGACCGGGACCAGGCCAGACGGGAATTGACGGGCGAACCGGACACGGACCCGAAAGAGGCCGTCCTCGAATCGGCACCCGAATCCGAACGCTGGGACCCGGTGCCGGGTTCAGAAGGCGGCAAAGTGCCAGCGGCCCCCAGTGCCGATGAGGACGACGAAGGGCGAAGCGACAATGAGCGGCTGGTTGAAGAAGGCATCGCCGGGGCGGAAGAGGATCAAATGCGTCAAGCCAGCCTGAAGCGGGCCAGTTAAAAACCGACAACAAGGAAACCGTGGTGGATGGAATTAACCAGGCGGTGGGCGCTTTCATCGGTCTCTTTGCCGGAAAAAATATCGGCAAGATGGTGGTAAAACTGAATTGAGCCTGTTCGTATGATGTGCTGTTTGCTCCATTCGTGTATTTCGTCGAGCCGCCCACGATGCGGAAGTGCATGGCATAAGGAAGAACGTTGCATATGCTCCACTGGCTTGGAACCAGACGACAAGCGGCACGGGCAGGCGGAACCGTGCGGCGCTTTTTCGGAGCGCCTCCAAGGAGGCATACTAGGGTTATACCCCATAGCGTCGGGAAGGTTTTCGGGGTTATTCTAACGCACATGAAAATTATACCGAAAAAGGAGTTAACGTCCGGCGACTTGATTTTTGATTTCTCCCGCGAAGGGAAGATCCGTATGAACCAGACGAACGGTCCGGTTAACCGGATCAAGGCTGGGCTGGTGACTGGGCTGGGGATTACGCTTATAGTGATCGCGGAGTTGCAAGTCGTGCGGCAGCGCATCCCAGCGCCGGCGGACATATGCGGGTGGCGGCGGTGGCGGCGGTGGGCATGGCGGAGGAGGCAAGCCGTGAAACGCACAACTGATTGCATAAAAACAAACATGACAAATCTATAACTATGAAATTTTCAAACCGATTGACACGTTTCCCCGGCCTTTTGACCATCGTACTATTAGCGGGTGCCTGGGGTATTTTGCCGGCGAACCTTCAGGCGGCGGAGCCGGAAGCAGCGCCACAAAAAACAGTGGTCGCGCAACGGTTGTTCGCCTCGCCGGATGAGGCCGTAAAAGCCTTGCAGGCGGCTGCCGAAGCCAAAGATAACGCGGCCTTGCGCGAAATTTTCGGCCCGGAGTTCCAGGAACTTTTGACCGGCGACAAAGTGCAGGATGCGAACAATGCACAGCGGTTTGCCACCGCCATGGCGCAGAACTGCAACCCGGTGAAAGAAGGTGAGGACAAAATCACTTTCGAAGTTGGTACGAACAACTGGCCAATGCCGATTCCGCTGGTGAAAACGAATGGGCAATGGCATTTCGACACGGCGGCGGGCAAGGAGGAGATCATCAACCGGCACATCGGGAAGGACGAACTCAACGCCATTGGCGTTTGCCGGGCTTATGTGACCGCGCAACGGCAGTACGCCAGCGCGAACCCGGACGCGGATGGAGTAGTGAAGTACGCGCAGAAATTCAAGAGCACGCCCGGGAAGAAAGATGGCCTCTACTGGCCGACGGTGGAGAATGAACCGGCCAGCCCATTTGGACCTTTGGTGGCGGAAGCTCATGCTGAGGGTTACGTCAACCATATGGGCACGGGTCCGCATCCCTTTCACGGTTATTATTTTAGAATTCTGACCCGGCAGGGCAAGGCTGCGCCCGGCGGGAAAATGAATTATCTGAGTCACGGCAATTTGACGGGAGGATTCGCGCTGGTGGCTTATCCGGAGCATTGGGACCAGTCGGGCATCATGACCTTTATCGTGAATCAGGACGGCAAGGTGTTTCAGCAAAATCTTGGCGAAAAGACCTGCCGGATAGCAGCGGCGATGAAGGAATACAATCCGGACAGCAAATGGAAGCTGGAGCAGGATGAGGGAGTGTTGAGCGCGGTACCCGAGAAATGATGCCGGCAAAGCCAAGATCGGTCCTCCTGAATGTTCGCATGGGGAGAACACCCCATAGCGCCAGCCAAGGATTTTAGCTTACAGTTATCGCCTGATGAGAAACAAAGAGTTGATCGAATTTTGCCAATACCCGGATGAAGCTATTATCTAAAATCGCTGTTTTGCTGTGTGTATTAACTGGCACGGCCCTGTCCATGCAGGCGCAAACGGCGGTTCCGCCCCCGATGACCGTCTATCAACCGCTGGCCGATGCGCAGCTTGACCAATTGCTGGGACCAATCGCGCTTTATCCCGACCCGTTGATTGCCCAAATCCTGCCGGCATCCACCCTGCCCGCGCAAATCGTGCTGGCCGACCGTTACGTCGCCGGCGGCGGCGACCCCAGCCAGATTGAACAGCAGCCGTGGGACCCCAGCGTCCAGGCCCTGGCCCGATACCCAAGCGTTTTGAAATGGATGGACGACAACCTGAATTGGACGACGGATCTGGGACAGGCTTTTATCAATCAACAGCAGGATGTGATGGTTTCCGTCCAACGGCTGCGCACGTCGGCTTCCAAAGTTGGCAACCTGCAATCTACGCCGCAGCAACAGGTGGTAAATGACGGCGGCAACATTGAAATTGTTCCGGCTGACCCGCAGGTGATTTATGTGCCGGTTTATCAGCCGGACCAGGTTTATTATCAAACTTGCTATGGCCCGCCTTTTATCACCTTTGGCATCGGCTTTCCGATTGGGTTGTGGCTCGATTGCGATTTTGATTGGGGTAACTACGATCTCATTGTCTGGGGTCACGGCTATCCGCGTCCGTCCAATTGGTGGCATGAATCTTCACGTCAGCGGAACACAAGTCACACAACGGTCTGGCGTTCCAACAATCATCCGGGCGCCGTCGCGGTAAATCGTGGCGATCGGGGCTATGGTGTTCCCTATAACCGACCCGGGGCTGCCACGGCAGGCCGGTCCGTGTCCGATTCAGCAGTAGCGCGACGGTCACCGGCCCCGGCGGCACGGCCGGAAACACCGGCGGCCCGGACCGCGATGCCCGTCGCCCGGCCCACGCCGGCTCCAGTTGAACATGCTCAACCCGTCAGCCGGCCGGAATCAAGCGGCGCGTTCATCGGCATCCAGAGTTCGCACGACACAAGAACTTATAGCAGCCGTGGCCAGCAAAGCATGCAGGTGGCCACCCATTCAGAACCGGTTTCTCATTCAGCACCATCTTTCGGAGGTGGAGGTGGTGGTGGCGGCGGTAGCTCCGGTGGTGGTGACCGCGGTGGCGGCGGCAAGCGTTAATTTTTCTCCCATGATTTCCAAAAAACATTTATTGCCGATGAAAATGATCTTACATACAGGGTTGCGTCGGATGTCGCTGCTGGTGTCCGGTCCCGGTCTGGTTCTCCTGGCGCTGACGTTGCCGTTGCGCGCGCCGGCGGCGGATGAACAAACCTTCACTGCGCCACAGGAAGCTGTCAATGCCCTGGTGGCGGCGGCGACGAATCATGACACGAATGCCATTCATTTGATTTTCGGCCCGGCCGGACATGAATTGATTTCGCCCGATGTCATCCAAGCCACCGAAGACTTCAAAATGTTTGTGCAACGGCTGACAGAAAAAACGCAGTTGGTCAACAACTCCGAATCCAATGCCACGCTTGAATTGGGCGCGGACGGCTGGCCGTTTCCCATTCCGCTGGTAAAACAGGACGGCCATTGGTTCTTCGATACCGCCGCCGGCAAGCAGGAGATTCTCGCCCGCCGCATCGGCAGGGACGAAATGGGTGCGCTCAATGTCTGCAATGCGTATGTGGTGGCGCAACGTGAATATGCCGGTCAGGATCGGATGGGAGACGGAGTGCTTGCCTATGCCCAGTTCCTGCGCAGCACGCCCGGCACGCACGACGGCCTGTTCTGGCCGACGAATCAGCCGGGCGAGGAGTTGAGCCCCTTGGGTCCGCTCATCGCGCAGGCGCGCGTGGAAGGTTATCAGCGCACGGCCAAAATGCTGAACGACGAACAGGCGCCATATCACGGCTACTATTTCAAAATCCTGACCCGTCAGGGAAAACACGCGCTAAGCGGCAAATACAATTACATCATCAACGGCCGCATGATCGCCGGATTTGCGCTCGTCGCCTGGCCGGCCGAATGGGGCAATACGGGAGTGATGACGTTCATCGTCAGTCAAACCGGCATAGTTTCTCAAAAAAATCTCGGGCCCCAGACCGCGAAAATCGCCAGGGCCATGACCGTTTATGACCCTGACCTCACTTGGACTCCCGCACCGTAAAACTTGTAACGAATCCACACCGGATGTGGGTTACTCAATGAGTGCCCGCTGACGATTCCAAGATCGAATGTCTCTTGCGTCAAACCCATGAGCGCCGAAAGCGTTAAACCAATGGACAATCAGGCGATCGTCGCAACCAATCTGACCAAATGGTTTGGCGAAGGCGCGGCCAGGATGACGGCTGTGAATGATGTCGCGCTGGTCGCTCACTTTGGCGAGATGCTGTTCATCGTCGGCCCCTCCGGCAGCGGCAAGACCACGATGCTCAGCATGCTCTCCGGCATCCTGCGTCCCAACGCCGGCAAGGTGGTTGTCAAAGGGGCCGATATCTGGACTCTGAACAACGATCAGTTGGCTGATTTCCGCTTGAACACAATCGGGTTCGTCTTTCAGGACTACCATCTTTTCCCGCGTCTGACCACGGCCGAGAATGTCGCGATCCCGCTGATCCTGAAGCAGCGCAACTGGAATGAATCCATCACCGAGGCCACCCAATATCTCGAGATTGTCGGCTTGAAAGGCCGGGGCGGGATTCTGCCCGTGAAGCTCTCGGGCGGCGAGCAACAGCGCGTGGCCATCGCGCGCGCGATCATCAGCCGTCCGGAAATCCTGATTCTCGACGAACCGACCGCGTCCCTGGACGGTGACACCGGGAGGATGATCATCGCCTTCGTCAAAGAGAAAATTCTCAATGAAAAGCGCTGCATCCTTATTGTCACCCATGATGCGCGCATCAACGAATATGCGGACCGGATTCTCCATATGGAAGATGGACATCTCACCGCTGAAGACAAGGGAACCGAATGAATCCAGACGAGCCTAAACCTGAAGTCAAAGCTGCCGGGCCTCAATCTGAAGTAAAGGCCGAGCCTAAAACCGAAGTTAAGTCTGAACCCAATCCTGAGGCCAAAGCCGGGAGCAAACCTAAAGCCGAAGCTGAACTTAAACCGGAAGTCAAAACAGCCGAGACCAAAGCTGAAACCAAAGCAGCCGCGCCCAAGACGGCACTCGGAACCAAGATTATCTTCGCCCTCGCGATCGTCGGCATCCTGGCCGGATTGGTCGCCGCCTATATTTTCGGCATGGAGCGGAAGGCCCAGCCCCCCGTTTTTAAACCGGTCAGCAACCCCTACGAGTCGGCCATCTATGCCAACGGCATGGTCGAGAGCGACCAGCCGAGCGGTGCCAACATCAATATCTTCCCTGAAGTTTCCGGCCCGATCACCCAGGTGTTCGTGCATGAGGGCCAGGAGGTGGCGGCTGGCACTCTGCTGTTCACCATTGATGATTCCGTGCAGAGAGCAAATACGGAACTGGCCGAAGTCAACCTGAAAGCGGCCCAGGACCAGTACGACAAGCGCCGCGCCGCCTACGACATTGATCCGAAATCAATCAGCAAGGACGTGCTGGATACGGCGGAAGATGCCGTCATTCAGACGACCGCCGCACTGAAGGCGGCGAACGCGTTGCTCCAATATTATTCAGTCAAAGCCCCGGTTGCCGGAGTCGTGCTGGCCGTCAACACCGCGGTCGGCAGCTATGTGTCGTCGCAGGGCAACTACGACACCTACACCGAACTGTTTGACCCGCTCGTGATCATGAGCGGGCCGCAAGATTATATGGACGTGCGCTGTTATATTGACGAGATCCTGGTCTCACGGCTGCCGTCCAAGTGGCATATTCAGGCGCAGATGCAGATTATGGGAACGGATATCAAGGTGCCGCTGGAGTTCGTCCGGGTGCAGCCTTATGTCTCGCCCAAGATCGAGTTGTCCAATCAGAAGCAGGAGCAAGTGGACCTGCGGGTGCTGCCGGTGATTTTCCGGTTCGAGAAAAAGGATGCCCCGGTCTATCCGGGCCAGATGGTGGATGTCTTCATCGGGCAGAAATAGTAAGAGCCAAGGCGATGAAAAAACTTCGATCATCAATCCAGCGCGGTGCAGAGCTTGGCGCAATCATGGCGCTGCTGGGTGGCTGCGCGGTGGGCCCCAATTTCGTTCGCCCCGCGCCGCCCAATACGGACCGCTACACGCATGAGCCGCAGCCAGGAGCCACGATTGCGGCGGATGGCCAGGCACAGCAGTTTACGCCCGGCGCCGCGATCCCTGCCGATTGGTGGCGGCTGTTCGAATCAGCGCAGTTGGACGCGGTTGTCCGGGAGGCCATCACCAACAATCCGACCCTCCAGGCGTCCGAGGCCAGCTTGCGTCAGAGTCAGGACAATATGCGCGCCGGCTATGGCGTGTTCTTCCCGCAAATACAGGTTAACGCCGCCGCCAGCCGGCAACAAACCGCTTCGGCGCAGACGGGCAGTCAGTCGTCCAGCCGGATTTTCAATCTGATGACACTGAGCGGCACCGTCAGCTACTCGCTTGACGCGTTCGGTGGTGCGCGCCGTACGGTGGAAAGTTTGCGGGCCCAGGCCGACTACCAGAATTACGAGAACAAGGCGGCCTACCTTATTTTGTCTGCCAATGTCGTCAACACCATCATCGCGCGCGCCGCCTACGCGGCAGAGATTCGCGCGACCGAACAGTTGATCGAACTGGAAAAACAGCAACTTCACCTCACCGAAGCGCAGTTTCGCGCCGGCATGGCTCCCTATGCAAACGTGTTGAGCATTCGCAGCCTGATTGCCGGCAATCAGGCTTTGCTGGCACCCTTGAAACAGAATGTCAGCCAAGCCGAACACTTGCTGGCCACGCTGGAAGGCGTCTTGCCATCGCAGGTTGCATTGCCCGACATTGACCTGGCCGGACTCTCGCTGCCGGCCAATCTGCCGGTGAGCCTGCCCTCCGAACTGGTGAAACAGCGTCCCGACATTCTGGCGGCTGAGGCGCAAATGCATGCGGCCAGCGCCAAAATCGGCGTCGCGACCGCCGCCATGTTCCCCAGCTTCAGCTTGAGCGGCACCTATGGTGTTGCCGGACCTAATCTCAATGCGCTTACGGCGGCCAGCGGCCAGTTCTGGAGCATCGGCCCATCGGCCACAATTCCAGTGTTTCAGGGCACCAGTTTGTGGTACGGTCGGAGTGCCGCCATCGACGTCTATCAGCAATCGCAGGCCAATTATCGCCAGACCGTGCTGGGCGCATTTGAGCAGGTCGCTGACTCCTTGAAAGCGCTGGAGCACGACGCTGAGGGGTTGCAGGCACAAGCCGAAGCACAACGCACCGCCGGCGAAGCGCTCAACCTGGTGCAAGTCAGTTACGGGGCGGGTCTGGCCGCCTATCTGGACGTGTTGGTGGCCGACGTGCAATTCCATCAGGCGACCATCGCCTATCTACAGGCGGTTGCGCAGCGCCACCAGGACACCGTCGCCTTGTTCGTGGCGCTGGGCGGGGGCTGGTGGAACGAACAGCATCCGACGGCGAAAGGCGAGGCCCCATGAAGTACAGTGGCATCCTGCGGATCGGCTTCAAGTTGCTGGTGAATGACCGGGGCAAGTTTTTCGCGCTGCTGATCGGGATCACCTTCGCCGTGTTCCTGATGATGGAAATGACCGCGATGTTCGCCGGCATTCTCAACCGCGCCTTTTCGCCGGTCACCAATATCGGTGCGACGATGTGGATCATGGACCCGGCGGTCAATACGGCCACCAGTCCGATTCCCATGCCGGGTTACGTGCTGGACGCGGCGCGCAGCATGGACGGGGTCAGCTATGCGGTGCCGCTCTTCATGGGTGGTGCGCTGGTCAAGCTCGCGAGCGGCACCTATCAAGCGGTCAGTGTTGTCGGTCTGGACGATGAAAGCCTGTTTGGCCGGCCCGAACTTGAACAGGGCAATATTCAGGACATCTATGCTGACAACACGTTCTTCGTGGTGGATGACGCTGAATTCTCGAAGCTGGAGAACCCGAAGATCGGCACTTCCTTTGAGCTTAATGATCACCGCGGCACGATTGTGGGCATCGCCCGGGTCGTCTCAAACGGACTGAATGGTGTGCCGACGCTTTATACCACCTACAACCGCGCGATCGAATACCTCCCTTCGACGCGTTTCACCATGTCCTATGTTTTGGTGCAACCGAAGAACGACGCGGCCGTGACCGGCATCAAGCAGCAGGTCGCCAAGCTCGGCTACGTTGCCTTTACCAAGGATGAATTCAATAAACGCATTTCCGATTACTATGTCTATAAGACCGGGATTGGCACCAACATCCTGTTGATGACCATCATCAGCTTTATCGTGGGATTGTCCATCTCGGGCCAGACGTTTTACACGTTCATCCTCGAAAACCTGGAGAAATTTGGCGCGCTGAAGGCCATCGGCGCCAAGGGGCGCGAGCTGGTCTATATGATTTTGTTCATGGCGACCTTTACGGCGCTAACCGGCTATGGCCTGGGCATCGGCTTGGTAACGCTGATGATCACGATTGCCAAATCCCGGCTGCCCAACTACGCCGCGATGATCACCTTCTGGAACTTGGGGCTGGCCTTCGGCATGGTCCTGCTGATCGCCGGAATCTCCAGCTATATCGGGATACGCAAGGTCCTCAAAATCGAGCCTTTCGACATCTTCAGGGGGTAGCAGTGCCGGCACCGTTTCCAAATCACGCTTTACGATGCAAAACGACAACGCAGCAATTACCGGGAACACAATGATCACATGCTGGTATGGATGCCTCAATCACTCCGCAATCGTCTGTTATGGATTTCCCGCTCTCGACCGGCCTCACGAGCAATGAAGCCCGCCGCCGGCTCGAGCAGTTCGGTCCAAACGCAGTGCCCGACACGGCTCTGCATCCATTACGCCGGGCGCTGACCAAACTCTGGGCGCCGGTTCCCTGGATGCTCGAGGCTGCAATCGTGCTGGAACTTGTCTTGGGCAAGTACGTGGAGGCTGCGATCATCGCAGTGCTTCTGGTTTTCAACGCGGCGCTCGGGTTCTTCCAGGAAGGACGCGCCCAGGCGACTCTCGCCGCGCTGAAGTCGCGGCTTGCGCTGAACGCGTCGGTCCGTCGCGACAATGTTTGGGCGACCCTGCCCGCGGTCGGACTCGTGCCTGGCGACATGATAAAACTATCGCTCGGTGCCGTGGTTGCCGCCGACGTGCGTCTGACCGAAGGCCAGATTCTGCTCGACCAGTCCATGCTCACCGGCGAATCAATACCCATCGAAGCCGGGCCGGGTCTCGAAACATTTGCCGGCGCGCTGGTGCGGCGCGGCGAAGCCGTTGCGGAGGTAACGGCGACCGGAACACGCACAAAGTTTGGACGCACCGCGGAGCTGGTTCGCACCGCGCACGTCGAAAGTTCGCAGCAGAAGGCCGTTCTGCGCGTGGTGCGCAATCTCGCCATGTTCAACGGCATCCTCATCGTGATGCTGGTGGGGTATGCCTACGCTCTCAAGCTGCCGGTTGGCGAGATAATTCCCCTGGTGCTCACGGCGGTTCTGGCGTCCATCCCGGTGGCGCTGCCGGCCACCTTTACACTTGCGGCGGCGCTCGGTGCGCGGGCTCTGGCACATCTGGGTGTCCTGCCAACGCGGCTCTCCGCCGTGGATGAAGCGGCAAGCATCGAGGTCCTCTGCGCGGATAAAACCGGCACGCTCACGCGCAACGAATTGAAGGTGACCGCCGTACACCCCATGTCCGGCTTTGACGAAGCACACGTTCTGGGAATGGCCGCCCTCGCCAGCTCGGATGGCGGGCAGGATCCCGTGGACGCGGCCATTCGCTCCGCCGCCTCGCAGACCGTCGCCTCCGATTTGCCGAAACTGGGTAAATTTGTGCCGTTCGATTCCGACACGAAGATGTCCGAAGCCACGGCTGTGGATTCGGGCGGCGCCACGGTGCGAGTCCTGAAAGGAGCCTTTGCCGCAGTCATGGGCCTCACGCAACCACAGCCCGATGCGTCCACCATAGCGAACCAACTGGAGGCACAGGGCTTCCGGGTGCTGGCGGTCGCCGTGGGTCCGCCGGGAGCGATGAAGCTCGCGGGAATCATCGCTCTCAGCGATCCGCCTCGAACGGATTCGGCGGCGCTCATTACGGAGTTGCGCGCGTTGGGCGTCCGCACCGTAATGGTGACCGGCGATGCCCCGGCGACGGCATCCATCGTGGCTCACGCGGTGGGTCTCGACGGAGCTGTCTGTCCCTCTGGACAAATCCCTGACGGCGTACACCCCGAGGATTTCGCTGTCTTCGCGGGCGTCCTCCCGGAGGGAAAATACGACCTCGTCAAGGCGTTCCAGAAGAACGGCCACATTGTTGGCATGTGCGGCGATGGCGCCAACGACGCGCCGGCGCTGCGCCAGGCGCAGATGGGAATCGCGGTTTCAACCGCGACCGATGTTGCCAAGTCAGCGGCCGGCATCGTACTGACCAAACCAGGACTCGGCGGTATCGTCGCTTCGGTAAGGGAAGGCCGCGTGACGTTCCAGCGCATCCTGACTTATGCGCTAAACTCAGTTACCAAGAAAACCGTGCAGGTGCTCTTTCTGGCGGTGGGTCTGGTTATGACCGGACACGCAATCCTGACTCCGATGTTGATGGTGATCATAATGCTCACCGGTGACCTCCTCGGCATGTCTTTGGCGACGGACAACGTGCGGCCGTCCCCGATGCCCAACGCCTGGCGGATCGGCCAATTGACGATGGCGGGTGTATTCATGGGAATTTCCGAGCTGGTCTTTTGCACTGCCGTTCTGGCCATTGCCGAATTCCGCCTGGGTTTTGGAATCGAAACGCTGAGAACCGTGGCCTTCGTAGTCATCGTGTTCGGCAATCAAGCAACGACCTATACGAATCGTGAACGCCATCGCCTAGTGTCCTCTTGTCCAAGCCGGTGGCTGATCGGATCGTCTGTGGTTGATCTGCTGATTGCCTCAGCGCTGGCAACTTGTGGAATTGCCATGGCTCCCCTGCCGTTATTTGTTGTGGGAGGAATACTTGTGGGGGCAGTCGTCTTTGCCTTCGTCCTGGACTTTGCCAAAGTCCCGGTGCTCAAACGCCTCAAGATCGCATAGAGAAAGGATGCGATCGGCGGAAAATGTGACGCCTCTGCCGGTTGATTGAATAAATCTGCCGGTCCATTTGCCCCAACTGCCACATGTCACATCCCATCTGCCAATTGACTTGGCATGTCTGTCAGTTCATTTGGGCCGTCTGCCAACTCATCTGGCCTGTCTGCCGGAGCATTTGGCGTCTCTGTCAGGTCATTTGGCCCATCTTCCAGTTCACTTGCCGTATCTGCCGACTGATTTGGTGTGTCGTGCGGAACAAATATCTACACTTCCGAGCCATTTGGCCGGTCTGCCGGGTCGTTTGGAACGGCTGAAAGTCTTCATTTTCAGATTTTCACTGCATTTTTGATGTTTTCAGCCCCGTTTGGCGAATTTTTAAGGAGACGGGAAACGATTCTCCCTTTCCTCGGATGAGAGGGCTGGGGTGGGAATTCTCCGATAACATTCGCGTATTGATCCCTTGAACCGTAGCAGCCGACGTGAGTCGGCTCTGACATCGCTTTGGATCAGATGGAGCGGACTCACGTCCGCTGCTACGAGTTTCAAGATGAGAATTCCCCGAAACGAAATTTCGCGCATTGAACCCCTGAACCGGGGCGCAGTTCCTGGGAGCGCCGGCGTCTCGCCGGCGAGTTCCAGTTTTTGGCTCCGGACTGGCCGGCGAGACGCCGGCGCTCCCAGGAGGTTTGGGGAGGAGCCGAAATCAACGCAAAGCCGACAGCGTTGTCCGTGAGGCGATCAGTGGTCAGTTTCGTTATGGTCGTTCCAAGTCACATCGGGGAAAAGCTGCGGATGTGTTGTAGCGGTGGACGTCTCGTCTGCCGTAGAGGGCGAGCGTCCCGCCGCCCGGAAAGAGTGATGACAGCGGAATGACGTTTTGAAACTTTTCAGCCCGATGGGTGTGTGCGAGCGTTTTTTCCGCCGGGCAGGACGCCCCGGCTCCACGGCAGGCAGGATGCCCGCCGCTACTGAAAATCGGCGGCAAAGTGCCGTCGGCGCGAAATCTCTGTAGCATCCGGTCAAAAATAGATTTTCAAGCTCCGTCAGGAGCGGCATCTTCTAATCCTGATGAAGAAAACTAGCTTTCCCCTGTCCGAAGTCTATCGGCTGCTCGAACCCGGACCGGTCGTGCTGCTCACCACGGCTCGCGCCGAGCGGGCGAACGTCATGCCCATGTCGTGGCATCTGATGATGGAGTTCACGCCGCCGCTCGTAGGTTGCGTGGTCAGCAACCGGAACTACTCGTTTGCCAGCCTCAAGGCGTCCCGGGAATGCGTGATCAACATCCCCACGGTGGAACTGGCGGAAACGGTGGTGGCCTGCGGGAACACGTCGGGCCGGAGCGTGGACAAGTTCAAGGCTTTTGGCCTCACGCCCGTGCCCGCCGCGCGCGTCAAGGCCCCGCTCATCGCCGAATGTTATGCCAGCCTGGAATGCAAGGTCAGGGATGGGAAGCTCGTCACCAAATATAACTTCTTCATCCTGGAGGTCGTCCAGGCGTGGATTGACCCGGCGCGGAAACGGCCCCGGACGATACATCACCAGGGCGAAGGCGAGTTCATGGTGGCGGGCCGGACGCTCCATTTTCGTCTTTGTTTTGAATCTGGCGCAACCGGTCAAAATCCAAAACAGGGCGTTCTGGTGGATATGTCATTTCTATAATATTGTCTTGCGGCCACGGATATTTCACTTCAAAGGCAACGCCTGAATGCTTGTCGGCATAAAGTGACCACAGAGTGGGGTCAGAAACTGTCTTACTGAAACTCAAAATTGTAGATAATCCTCCGCAATGTCCCCGGACGGCTGCCAGATATTGAGGTCCGTCATTGTTTGCACTGCGTTTGTGTAATAAATCGGCCATACCTCACGAGCCTGAATCTGCCAGAAGTAAGACAGAAAAAAAGGAATGCTTCCCACCTTTGGCATGCCGTGTCGAGTTTTTCCACTGCTGACCCATTGTTCTCCCAGCCGATTGATGTAACTCAGGAAGGTCTTGATCCTGTTGGAGGCTATTTGCTCATTTGCCGGAACGGCCAATGCGGACTTCAACTCTTGATCACATTTTTCAGCGTCATCGGCCCTCTTGACCACCAAGTTGAAGAACATTTGGCCCTTGATTCCTTGGAATCCCCAAAGTTCGCTGTTTTTGCTTTTATTTTTGCTATCTATTTTGAATTTGAACTGAGCTAGGGCGACCTTGCCCGCAAGGTAATCGGCGAGGAGTGGCTTCAATTCATTCTCAATGAGATTAACTCGATTTGCGTCAAGTTCTGCGCCGAGTTCCACCGGAGTTTTCCCTCTGGCCCACGAGGCGCAGAAAGATATTCATTCATGACTTCAATAGCCCGTTTGCGCTGTTGTTCATTGATCGTGTTCATAGGATTTAAGTTTATCCACGAGGGGGGACGGTTTCAGTTTCGTGGTAGGGATGCGCTGTTGCTCGTCCTGGCTGACAGGCAGGTCAGCCCTACCGTTTTGAGCAGCAGCCTTTTTTGCCATGCGGCGATTCTGCGCGGGAAATTTGGCGGCGTCAATTTCCGTCTATGCTCCCGTCGTCGTTTCACTTTGACGAGGCAAGTCGCTTCGACGCGACAGGCCGCCTTCACTTCGTTTCGGCGCGGCCAGCGCGCGACGACGGTTTCACTTCCACGGATCAACCACTTTGCAGCCCAGGCGCTCGAATGGCGTGGTGTCGCGCGTGACGATTCGATGGCCGCGTGAGCGGACGATGGCGGCGATGAGTGAATCGCGCAGGGGCAGCGGCCCATTTGCCTGGGCGGTCATTTCTCCCCAAATCGCCGCCGCGCGGGTATCGAAGTTTAATACGCGATATTTCCGGGGCAGGTCGGTGGCGAATCTTTTAATGCTGTTGTAGTCCGGATGGTTCGGCGGCAAACAGTGAAAGCCATGCCACACTTCGGCCAGCGTGACGGTGGTGATGAAAAGATGGGCCGGGTCCTGGGCGTACAACCAGTCGAGCAATCCGGAATTGGGCCGCGGCTTTCTTGTTTCGCTGACCACATTCGTGTCGAGCACGAAGTTCACAGCCGGACTGGTTTAACCAGATCGTCAGGCATCCGGGGCGGCTCCCAATCAGTCGTTCCGCGAACCGAGTCCTGCCACGCCTTGAGCTTTTGCATGGAACGGCGGGCCGTGGTTTTGCGACGCGAGGTCCGGGCCGGTTGTTTCAGAGAAGTCCCATTGGGCTGCCGCGCGGTCAGCCAACCCAACAATTCCCGGGCCTGGCCTGCAGACAGCTTTTTGACTTTTCTTACAGCAAGTTCAACCGTGCTCATGCAGGATACGTTAGCCGGAAAATCGGTTTGGAGCAAGCCGGTTTTGCTCCTTGCGGAGGGCCACCTTTTTCCCAGGGTTGGTATTCTCGAATCACAGTAACTTTCCGGCTGTTTCGTCCTCGTTCTCGTAATCGCTTATGCGGTCATCCTCCTGACCACGACCATCATGGTTTTCATCGGCGCGCGATTGTATCCCCGGCTGGCAACGTAAAACGCAACTTGGAAACTGACGTATCCGCACACCATCCCCAATTCTGGTAGGGCAAAGCTGCTGCTTTGCCTTGACCTCAGTGTTGGCGAGCGGAGAAGTATCAGCGACCAGACAAGCAATAACATCGCTTCGCTCGTTTTTGCGGCAGTTTGGGCGTCGCGGCGACGCCCTACCACGGGGACAGGCGCGGATGCGCCCCTTGGAATTGGTTGTCCGAATTAATGTTGGATTGAGCGACCGGCCGGATATATAAATTCAGGCAGACATTGAGAATTTCAAAAATTGTATGATTGACGTTGAAAAGTATATCAAAGACCAAATCGCCATTTTTCAAGCCAACGAAGCCCTGGAAAATTGCGAGCAACGGCCCGGGCGCGGCAAGGAGGGCGACCTGTTTTATGGACCCTACGTGACCATTTCCCGTGAGAAGGGCGCCGGCGGGAACGCCGTTGCCAAACTGGTCGGAAAACGATTGGGCTGGCAGGTGTTCGACAACGAAATCGTGGATGAAATCGCAAAAAAGGTGCACATTCGCCGCCAATTAATCGAGAGCTTGGATGAGCGGGATCAGGCAACGATCCAGGACATTATTAGCCAATTGCTGAACCCCGAGGAGATCGGCACATCAGGCTACCTGGTCTATTTGAAGCAGGTAGTGCTCACGCTTGGTCATCAGGGGAACGTGGTCATCGTCGGCCACGCCGCGCGGTTCATTTTGCCAGCTCAGTTCGGTCTGAGTGTGCGGATGGTTGCGCCAATTGAGGTGCGCACCCGGCGGATCGCCGACAAAGCGCGCTTGAGTCTGAAAGCCGCCCGGGTTGAGATCGAAAGAATTGATCGCGAGCGAGCGAAATCGGTTCGTCGCCATTTTGGCCACGACGTGACCGACCCTTTGAGCCACGACTTGATCATCAACACGGCCGCGCTCAGCGTCGAGGCGGCGGCAGAGGTGGTCATAACGGCACTTCAGCAAAAGCTGGGTGTACGGATCAAAGGGCGCGGACGGAAATAGAACAATCTTAATTTTGCAGGAGTCGAGGTGACGAGACTCATTATTTCAATTCCGCATTCAAAATTCCGAATTCCGAATTTGAAATGAGCCTCCTCGCTTCGTCTCCCACTCACGGTTAAGTAAAATCGCCACAGCCATTTGAAACAAACTCCCGACGTCGCCGCTCAGCCTTGCGGACGTGCTGCGGCTGGTCCCGTTCAACGGAACACAGCCGCGCTCCGATAAAATATTCAAATGCCCGTGCAAATCATGCTCCCACCGCGCACGCTTTCTTGGTGGCGCAGGAGGGCTGATGTTCTTCCAACGCCTCCGGGTTGGTGCGGCTGATGATTTCACGCGCGTGAGTCGTTTCTACATCGGAGCCGTGGGCGATCAGGATATATTTGCCGCTTTTCACCGCCGTCTCGTATTGCAGAATGCTGTTCTTGGGGATGCCCACGCTGTAAAGTCCGGCGCCTAGCGCGCTCAAGCCGCCCACCACCACCGCGCCTTCCAAAGCACCGACAATCCAGCCGACAAGCGGCCCGGCCACGAGCAACGGCCCGACACCGGGAACCAAAAAGAACGCGGAGCCGAACAACAAGCCCCAAAAACCACCCCAGAAGGCTCCCAGTTTTCCCCAGTATTTCATGCGGTCCCCGGCGTTGTAATAGCCGATCACGTTTTCATCCGTGTGATAGTCGCGGCCGACGATGGATAGTTTCTTCATGTCAAAGCCCGCTTGCTGGAGTTCCTTGACGGCAGTTTCAGCTTCGATGTGTGATTTGAAAATCGCCACGATGGAATTGTTTTTGGTCATAATATTTTTCCTTTCGTTTTGCTTTATTGGTTTTATTGCCGGTGCCACATTAGGTTACAGGCCGGCGGTTAGCTATGGGGTGTTCACCCCATTGTTCGCGGCGGTCAAAAGCGACAGTGTCTTTAGGGCAAGGAAATGAACAGACCCAATCTTTTTAAACCCGTTCGCCAGGGCGCGTCCAAAGCGCCGAAACGCATCGGCATCGCCGCCGACCACGGCGGTTACGAGTTGAAGGAATTTCTGGCCGGGCAATTGCGCGCAGCCGGATATGAAGTGGTTGACTTCGGCGACGGCCGGCCGAAAGAGGACGATGATTACCCGGATTTTATCGTGCCGCTGGCGCGCGCGGTCGTAGCCGGGACGGTGCATCGCGGTGTGGGCATCTGCGGCAGCGGGGTTGGAGCAGCCGTCTGCGCGAACAAGGTGGCGGGGGTTCGGGCCTGCTTGATTCATGAAAACTTTTCGGCGCATCAGGGCGTCGAGGACGACGATTTGAACCTGATCTGTTTTGGCGGCCTTGTGGTCGGTCACGCCCTTGCCTGGGAATTGGTGCAGACTTTTCTGGCCGCGAAATTCACCGGAGCGGAGCGTCATCGTCGCCGCCTGGCGAAGGTGGCCAATCTGGAAAACCAGCCATGAGCAAAGGAAATTTATGACAAACAAACAAGCACCGGCCAGGAACCCGACCGATAATTGTCTGCCAAGGGAAATCGAAGGCTTCGATTCCCTGGCGGAGCTGGCGCTGGACCTGCGCTGGTCGTGGAATCATTGCGCCGACGAAGTCTGGCGGCGGCTTGATCCCGAATTATGGGAGTTAACGCAAAACCCCTGGGTGGTCTTGCAGACGGTCGCGAAGGACAAGCTCCAGCGCGTGCTGGCCGATCCCGCCTTTCGCAAGAACATTGATGACCTGCTGCGGGCCAAGCATCAGGCGGCGGAGACGCCCGCGTGGTTTCAGAAAACGCATCCGCAGTCGCCCTTGAAGTGTGTCGCGTATTTCAGCATGGAATACATGTTGAGCGAAGCGCTGCCCATTTACTCCGGCGGACTGGGCAACGTGGCCGGCGACCAGCTCAAAGCCGCCAGCGACCTCGGCGTACCGGTGGTCGGAGTGGGATTGCTCTACCAACAAGGCTATTTTCGCCAGGTGATTGACAAGGACGGAGCGCAGCAGGCTCTTTATCCATATAACGACCCCGGACAATTGCCGGTCACGCCATTGCGGCAGGCGAACGGCGAGTGGTTGCGATTGGAAATCACCTTGCCGGGCTACTCGGTCTGGCTGCGCGCCTGGCAGGTGCAAGTTGGCCGGGTGAAGCTTTATCTGCTGGACAGCAATGACGCGGCGAACTTTCCCGCGCATCGCGGGATTACCAGCGAGTTGTATGGCGGCGGGGCCGAGTTGCGCCTCGTGCAGGAAATGCTGCTGGGGATTGGCGGCTGGCGGCTGCTCGCCGCGCTGGGCATCAAACCGGATGTTTGTCACTTGAATGAAGGTCATGCGGCCTTTGCCGTGTTGGAGCGCGTCCGCAGTTTCATGCAGGAGAACGCGCAGCCTTTTGAAGTGGCGCTGGCCGCCACGCGGGCGGGAAATCTTTTCACGACCCACACGGCGGTGGCCGCCGGGTTTGACCGTTTCACTCCGGCGCTCATCGAACAATACCTCGGCGGTTATGCGGAGAAGAAACTCGGAATTTCCCTCCATGATTTGCTGGCCTTGGGCCGCCAGAATCCGAACGACGCATCCGAAAGTTTCAACATGGCTTATCTGGCCATCCGCGGCAGCGGGTCGGTGAATGGCGTGAGCCGCTTGCACGGAAAAGTCAGCCGGCATCTTTTTGAGCCTCTATTTCCAAACTGGCCGGCAGACGAAGTGCCTGTCGGCCATGTGACCAATGGGGTTCACATGCCGACGTGGGACTCGGCAGCCGCTGATGACCTTTGGACCAAGGCCTGTGGCAAAGACCGCTGGCTCGGGACGGCGGAAAATTTGGAGCGGGACATTCGACGCGTCTCCGACGAAAGCCTTTGGCAGTTTCGCCTTGCCACCAGCAAGTCGCTGGTGGAATACGCCCGCGAGCGTCTGGCCCGGCACTATGCCGCCGCCGGCGCGTCGTCCGAGACGGTTGAAGAGGCGAAACATCTCTTTGATCCCAATGCTTTGACACTGGGTTTTGCACGGCGCTTTGCGACCTACAAAAGACCCAATCTGCTGCTGCACGACCCGGCGCGACTGCTGCGTTTGTTATCCAATTCGCAACGACCGGTGCAACTTATCATTGCGGGCAAGGCCCATCCGGCGGACTTGGCGGGACAGGCCCTGATTCAGAAATGGATACAGTTCATTCGCCAACCTGCGGTTCGTCCTCATGCGATTTTCCTCAGCGATTACGACATGCACTTGACCGAGCGCCTGGTGCAGGGCGTGGATGTCTGGCTCAACACGCCACAGCGGCCCTGGGAGGCGTGTGGCACGAGCGGCATGAAGGTGCTGGTCAACGGCGGCATCAATCTTTCGGAATTGGACGGTTGGTGGGCCGAAGCCTTTGTCCCCGACTTGGGCTGGGCGCTGGGCGACGGCCAGGAACACGGCGACGATCCGTCCTGGGACGCGGCGGAAGCCGAGGCGCTCTACGAACGGCTCGAACGGGAAGTGATTCTGGAGTTTTATGCCCGCAACGAAAAAGGTGTTCCCACGGCCTGGGTCGCGCGAATGCGGGAAAGCATGGCGCGGTTGACCCCGCGCTTTTCCGCCAACCGCGCCGTGTGCGAATATACCGAGCAACATTATCTTCCGGCGGCGACCGCCTTCCATTCGCGCGTGGCGAACAAAGGCGCCATCGGCAGGAAAATGGTTGATTGGCGGCACAGCTTGGAAGAGAAATGGGCCGCGCTGCATTTCGGCGCAATGAAGGTCGAGACTCGCGGCGGGAAACACATATTTGAGCTTCAAGTCGGTCTCCATGGCCTCGACCCCAAGGCGGTGCGGGTGGAGCTTTATGCCGATGGAATCAAAGACAGTCCTCCGGTGCGGCTGGAGATGACTTGCCTCCATCCATTGGCTGACGAATCCGGCGGTTACGTTTACAGCGCGACTGTGTCTGCGGCGCGGCCATCAACCGACTATACGGCGCGAGTGATGCCGCGCTGCGAAGGTGTTGCAATCCCACTGGAAGACGCACAAATTCTCTGGCAGCGATGATTTTATGACGAAAGGACTCAAGATAAAATGAAACCTCCGATTGAATACATCATCGTCGCGGTGCCTTTTCACGCCGATGCCGACACCCATGACGAACTGGCTCGAAAAGTGAACGAAAAATTAAGCGCCGGGTACGAACTTTATGGCTCACCGTTCCTCAGCGAAGAAATGATGTATCAGGCGATGATGAAGCCGGTCCTCCAGACTTCCCCACTCCCGGCCCAATGAAAAGAAGCGCGCCAGTCACGGCATTGTTTCTGGATGTTGGCGGCGTCCTGCTCACAGACGGGTGGGATCATCTTGCCCGCAAACGGGCGGCGGCCCGCTTCAAGCTGGAGTTGGCCAGGCTGGAGGATCGGCATCATCTGACCTTCGACACCTACGAGGAAGGAAAGCTCACCCTGGAGGAATATTGGGACCGGGTGGTCTTCCACCAAAAGCGATCTTTTACCCGGGCTCAGTTCCGGCACTTCATGTTCGCGCAATCAAAACCTTACCCCGAAATGATTGAGCTAATCCGCGGACTCAAGGCAAAGTTCGGATTGAAGATCGCCGTGGTCAGCAACGAAGCGCGCGAACTGAATGCGTATCGGATTCAGAAATTCAAGCTGGATGGGTTCGTGGATGCTTTTGTTTCCTCCAGCTTCGTCCACGTCCGCAAGCCCGACGCGGACATCTTTCGGCTCGCGCTGGACATCGCCCAGGTGTCAGCCCGTCAGGTGGTCTATATCGAAAACACCCCGATGTTCGTCCAGGTCGCCGAAGGCTTGGGGATTCAAAGCATTCTTCACACGGATTACAGGTCCACGTGCGCGAAACTGGCCTCGTTGGGATTGCAGCCTGACGAAGGAGTCATCCATGAAACCCGCTAACCCACGCATCCTGACCATCAACGGCGGCTCGTCGAGCATCAAGTTCGCACTCTACGAAATCGAAGAACCACTGAAGCGAGGGCTGCATGGAAAGGTTGACCGCATCGGCTTGAGCGGGACAAATCTGACGTTCCATGACCCGACGAAGAAACAGCCGGAGAGCCGTAAACTCGCCGCCGCCGATCACAAATCAGCGGCGAATTCCTTGATAGATTGGCTCGAAGCCCGACCGGATTTCGCGTCGGTCAAAGCGGTGGGGCATCGGGTGGTTCATGGGATGAAACACACCGAGCCTGAGATTGTCACCCAGGAATTGTTGGATGAACTGCATCGCCTCAGGCCATACGACCCGGATCATCTGCCCCGCGAGATTGAACTGATCGAGGCGTTCCGCCGGCGTTATCCAAAACTGCCCCAGGTGGCCTGTTTCGACACGGCGTTTCACCAGACCATGCCGCGCGTGGCCAAGCTGCTGCCGATTCCGCGCCGCTTCGACGCCAAGGGAATTCAGCGCTACGGTTTCCACGGTTTGTCCTACGCCTATTTAATGGAAGAACTCGCGCGCCTCGGCGACCCGGCGGCAACGAAGGGCCGTGTCATCCTTGCGCATCTCGGCAACGGCGCGAGCCTGGCCGCCGTGCGCGATGGCAAGAGCATGGACACCAGCATGGGCTTCACGCCGACAGCGGGATTGGTGATGAGCACACGAACCGGTGATTTGGATCCCGGCCTGGCGCCATATCTGGCGCGCACCGAGCAGATGACCACCAGCCAGTTTTACAAAATGGTCAATCACGAATCCGGGCTGCTCGGCGTTTCGGAGACCAGTTCGGATATGCGCGACCTGCTCGCTCTTGAAAAGCAGGACGTGCGGGCGGCGGAAGCCGTGGCGTTGTTCTGCTATCAGGCGAAAAAATGGATTGGCTCCTTCGCTGCCGCGCTCGGCGGATTGGACACGCTCGTCCTCGCCGGCGGCATCGGCGAAAACGCGCCACTCGTCCGCACGCGCATCTGTGAAGAGCTGGGCTTCCTCGGCATTGAACTGAATGAATCGTGCAACGCGAAGTCTGCGGGAGTAATTTCCTCGGACGCCAGCCGGGTCACGGTTCGCGTCATTCGCACGGACGAAGAACTGATGATTGCGCACTCGGTAGGCCGTGTGTTGGAACTCGGGACGGGAAAGGCGGCATCCTGACTTTATCACCACTCCTTTTTTATGAGCCATTCGAACTGCCGCCAGGTCTTGGAGTGCGCCAGCCCTCTGGCGCTTTGGACCTCCGGGCGTGGCAAAAGCGGTGGAGGGCCACCGCAGTCCAAAACGCTGACGCGACATCGGAGCGTGGTCAAAATATCTGGAGACGCGGACGACATTCCATTAACAATTACGAAGGAAAAATATGAAGAATGCCAAACAAGTTAACAAAACCAACACCCTTACCCCGGATCTGCTCCAAAAAATGGATGCCTATTGGCGCGCCGCGAACTATCTGTCGGTCGGCCAGATTTATCTCTACGACAATCCGCTGCTGAAGCGACCGCTGACGCTTGCGGATGTGAAACACATGCTGCTGGGACACTGGGGCACAACCCCAGGGCAAAACTTCATCTACGTCCACCTGAACCGGATCATTAAAAAGTACGATCTTAACATGATTTACGTTTCCGGCCCCGGGCACGGCGGCCCGGCCGTGGTGGGCAACACGTATCTCGAAGGCACTTACAGCGAGATTTATCCGAACATCAGCCAGGATGAGGCCGGCCTGCGGAAACTCTTCATTCAATTTTCATTTCCCGGAGGAATTCCAAGTCATGCTTCACCGGAAACGCCTGGCTCCATTCATGAGGGCGGCGAACTCGGTTACTCATTAAGCCACTCGTTCGGGGCGGTGTTCGACAATCCCGATCTCATCGTCGCCTGCGTGGTCGGCGATGGCGAGGCGGAAACCGGACCGCTGGCCACGGCGTGGCATTCCAACAAATTTCTCGATCCGGCCACCGATGGCGCGGTGCTGCCGATCCTGCATCTCAACGGCTACAAAATTTCCAACCCGACCCTCCTCGCGCGCATCACCCGCGAGGAACTGGAGCAGTTGCTCCGCGGCTACGGATGGACTCCCATCTTCGTCGAGGGCCACGAACCGGCGTTGATGCACGAGGCCATGGCCGCGGCACTCGACACGGCGGTGGAGCAAATCAGAAAAATCCAGCAGGATGCCCGCGTTCGCAGCAACCTCACGCGTCCGCGCTGGCCGATGATTGTCCTCAATTCGCCCAAAGGCTGGACGGGGCCGAAGGTGGTGGACGGTTTGCAGGTGGAAGGCACCTTCCGCGCGCATCAGGTACCGCTTTCCGATCCGGCCACGCATCCCGAACACCTTAAACTGTTGGAAGACTGGCTCAAGAGCTACCGGCCAGAGGAACTTTTTAATGAGCAAGGCCGACTAAAACCGGAATTGGTCGAACTGGCGCCCAAGGGCGAACGGCGCATGGGCGCGAATCCCCACGCCAACGGTGGCATGTTGCTCCGCGACCTGCGGATGCCTGATTTTCGAGACTACGCGGAAGCCGTGCCCACCCCGGGGGTCCGCGGCATCGGCGACACGCATGTGCTCGGCCCTTTCCTGCGCGATGTGGCCAAGCTGAATCAAACGCAAAGAAACTTTCGAGTCTTTGGCCCGGACGAGTCGCTTTCGAACGGCCTGGAAGCCCTTTTTGAAGTGACGAAGCGCCAATGGGACGCCGCGACCGTGCCGAATGACGAATTTCTCGCGCCTGACGGACGCGTGCTGGACTCGATGCTCAGCGAGCACCAATGCGAGGGCTGGCTCGAAGGCTACCTGCTCACCGGGCGACATGGTCTCTTCAACTGCTACGAAGCTTTTATTCACATCATTGATTCGATGTTCAACCAGCACGCCAAGTGGCTGAAGGTCACGGCGCATCTGCCGTGGCGGCGGAAGATCGCCTCGTTGAATTACCTGCTGGCTTCGCACGTCTGGCGGCAGGATCACAACGGCTTCACGCACCAGGATCCCGGTTTCGTTGATCACGTCATGAACAAGAAGGCCGAAGTCGTGCGGGTTTACCTGCCGCCGGATGCCAACTGCCTGCTGTCGGTGATGGACCATTGCCTGCGCAGCCGTCACTACGTCAACCTCGTGATCGCGGGCAAACACCCGGCGCCGCAGTGGCTGACGATGGACGCCGCCGTCAAGCACTGCACCGAGGGCATCAGCATCTGGCAATGGGCCAGCAACGACCAGGGCGCTGCGCCCGACGTGGTCATGGCTTGCTGTGGCGACGTGCCCACGCTGGAGACGCTCGCCGCCGTCTCCATTCTGCGCGAGCATTTGCCCGACTTGAAAATCCGGGTGGTCAATGTCATTGACCTGATGAGGCTGCAGCCGCAAACCGAGCACCCGCACGGATTGAGCGACAGGGATTTCGACGACCTTTTCACCAAAGACAAACCGGTCATCTTCGCCTTCCATGCCTATCCGTGGCTGATTCACCGGCTGACCTACCGCCGCACGAACCACGACAACATCCACGTCCGCGGCTACAAGGAAGAAGGCACCATCACCACGCCCTTCGACATGACGGTGCTGAACGAACTGGACCGCTTTCACCTCGTGATGGACACCATTGACCGCCTGCCGCAGACCGGCGAGAAAGGCATCTACCTGAAGCAGCAGCTCAAGGACAAGCTGATCGAGCACAAGCAATACATTGATAAAAACGGCGAGGATTTGCCGGAAATTCGGAATTGGAAATGGGGCAATCCCAAATGAATGCGCAAAATCTAATGGACACCGCGAGGGCGCTGGTCGCCGGCGACAAGGGCTTGCTGGCGATGGATGAAAGCAATCCCACCTGCCACAAACGTTTCGCAAAGCTGGGCATACCGCAAACGGTGGAGGCCCGGCGCGCCTATCGGGAGATGATTGTGACCACGCCCGGTCTCGGCGAGTGCATCAGTGGCACGATTCTCTACGACGAAACGATCCGCCAGCAGAAGAAGGATGGCACTCCGTTTCTCAAAGTCCTCACCGACGCGGGAATTATTCCCGGCATCAAAGTGGATACCGGAGCCAAGGACCTGGCCGCTCATCCCGGCGAAAAAATCACCGAAGGCCTGGACGGATTGCGCGACCGTCTGGCGGAATACTTTCAAATGGGCGCGCGTTTTGCCAAGTGGCGGGCGGTGATTGCCATCGGCGATGACATTCCCAGCCGGAGTTGCATCGAGGCCAACACGCACGCGTTGGCGCGCTACGCCGCGTTATGCCAGGAAGCCGGCTTGGTTCCCGTTGTCGAGCCGGAAGTGCTCATGGACGGCGATCATACTCTGGAGCGGTGCCGCGCAGTGACGGAGGAAGTCCTGCAAACGGTTTTCATCCAGCTCAATTCCCAGCGCGTGATGCTGGAAGGCATGATTCTCAAACCCAACATGGTGCTGCCGGGATTGACCTGCCCCACGCAAGCATCTGTGGACGAGGTGGCCAACATTACGGTGAAGAGTCTATGGCGAACTGTCCCCGCTGCGGTTCCGGGGATTGCATTTTTGTCCGGCGGCCAATCCGCTGAACTGGCCTCGGCCCGTTTGAATACCATGAATCTTCGATTCAAGTCGAAATTGCCTTGGGCGCTGGCGTTTTCGTTTGCCCGCGCCATCCAGCAGCCGGCTTTGGAGACTTGGCAAGGCAAGGAGTCCAACGTGCCAGCGGCGCAGCAGGCGTTGCTTCATCGGGCCAGATGCAACCGCGCCGCGCGCCGTGGCGAATACACCGCCGCGATGGAAAGAACGTGAGCATAGCTACATGTATATCCGAATGAAAAAGCTCATTGTTTTCGATCTGGATGGCACACTGGCCGAAAGCAAAGCTTCTCTCGATGCCGAGATGGCCAAACTGCTCACCGCTCTGCTGGGTATTGTGAAGGTGGCCGTGATTTCCGGCGGCGATTGGCCGCAGTTTGAAAAACAAGTGCTCTCCAATCTGCCCCACGACGAACACCTGAAGAACCTGTCTCTCCTTCCCACCTGCGGAACAAAGTTCTACCAATATGCTGGCGATTGGAAAAAGATATGCTCGGAAGATTTCACCGCGGACGAAAAAAAGAAAATCATCAGTTCGCTAAAGCAGGCACTCGAAGCAGCGGGTTTCAAAGTCGAAAAGGTCTGGGGAGAAACTATTGAAGACCGGGGAAGCCAGATTACATTCTCGGCGTTAGGGCAACAGGCACCCATCGAAGAAAAGAAAAAATGGGACCCTGATTTCACCAAGCGGAAGAAGATAAAAGCACTCCTCGACAAACTGATTCCGGAGTTTTCCGTGCGCCTGGGAGGGACGACATCCGTTGACGTCACCAAACCGGGCATTGATAAAGCCTACGGGATTCGAAAACTTCGGGACACCGTTGGCGTTGCGATTCAGGAGATGATTTTTATCGGGGATGCCTTGTTCCCTGGTGGGAACGACTATCCGGCTGAACAAGCCGGGGTCGTGTCCATCCGCGTCCGGGATCCCAACGAGTCGAAACGGGTGATTGAAGCCATCGTCGCTTGTTTAGATGGCGTTCAACCATTATGAAACCCAATGCTGGCCAGCCCAAGGCGTCCGAATCGAAGCCCGATGCCAAGCTTGATGCGAAGGACGATTTGAAAACGCTGCCGCTGGCGGAGGTGGAGAAAAAATTGGGGTCGTCGCCGGACGGCCTCACTCAAGTCGAGGCGCAGAAACGGCTCTCCCAATATGGTCCGAATGAACTTACCGAAAAGAAGACAAATCTCTTCCTGAAGTTTCTTTCCTATTTTTGGGGACCAATCCCGTGGATGATCGAGATCGCGGTGATTCTGTCGGGCGTGGTCGGACACTGGCCGGACTTTTTCATCATCCTGCTTTTGCTTCTGGCCAACGCCGTAGTCGGATTCTGGGAAGAACGCGAGGCGAGCAACGCCATTGAGGCCCTCAAAGCCAAGCTGGCGATTAAGGCCCGCGTGAAACGTGACGGTAAGTGGATCAATCCTCCAGCCCGCGAGTTGGTGCCGGGCGATGTTATTCGCATGCGCTTGGGTGATATTGTGCCAGCGGATGCTCGCTTGCTGGACGGTGACCCGGTGGAGGTGGACCAATCCGCACTGACAGGAGAATCGTTGCCTGCCGAGCGCAAATCGGGCGACGCCGTATTTTCCGGTTCGATCATCCGCCAGGGCGAAATTGGCGCAATGGTCTATGCCACGGGCGAGAAAACCTACTTTGGCAAGACGGCGCAACTGGTGCAGGAGGCGCACACCGTCAGCCACTTTCAAAAGGCGGTTTTGAAGATCGGCAATTACCTGATCATTCTCGCGGTGGTGCTGGTGGCGGTGATTATTGGTTTCGCAATCTATCGCGGCGACGCGATCCTCACGACGTTGCAGTTCGCCCTGGTGCTGACCGTGGCCGCGATTCCCGTGGCGATGCCGACGGTGCTGTCGGTGACGATGGCAGTCGGCGCGCGCCTGCTCTCCAAGAAACAGGCGATTGTGAGCCGGTTGGTGGCCATCGAGGAATTGGCAGGCGTAGATGTGCTGTGCGCGGACAAGACCGGCACCCTGACCCAAAACAAACTGACGCTGGGTGATCCGTTCAGCGTGAACAATGTCCCCGCCGAGCAAGTCATTCTCAATGGCGCGCTGGCGTCGCGCGCAGAGAATAACGACACCATTGACCTGGCCGTTCTGGGCGGCCTGAAAGACAAGGAGGCGTTGAAGGCTTACGAGGTGGTTCATTTCCAGCCGTTCGACCCGGTGCATAAACGCACCGAGGCCGCTGTCAAAGCCAAGGACGGAAAGACGTTCAAGGTGACGAAGGGCGCGCCGCAGGTGATTTTGGCATTGTCGGCCAACGCCGGGCAGGTGAAGCCCGCCGTCGAGAAGGCGGTCAATGAATTCGCGGCGCGCGGCTTTCGTTCATTGGGTGTGGCACGGGCTGACGGCGACGGGCAATGGCAGTTCGTTGGTGTGTTGCCCTTGTTCGACCCGCCACGCGAAGATGCCAAGGCCACCATCGCGACCGCGCTTGCGATGGGCGTAAAGGTCAAAATGGTGACGGGCGATGCCCTGGCCATCGCCCAGGAAACCGCGAAAAAATTGGACATGGGCACAAATATCCTCGATGCCGCCAGCCTAGGTGACTCGAAGAAGAATGAGACCACTGAGGTCGCCGAATCCATTGAGAAGGCCGACGGTTTCGCCCAGGTGTTCCCCGAACACAAGTTTCACATTGTGGATGTCCTGCAAAAACGCGGTCACATCGTCGGCATGACGGGCGACGGGGTGAATGATGCTCCCGCGCTCAAGAAAGCCGACTGCGGCATCGCCGTTTCGGGTGCGACGGACGCGGCGCGCGCGGCGGCGGCCATCGTGCTGCTGACGCCCGGCCTGTCGGTGATTATTGACGCAATCAAGGAGAGCCGCCGCATCTTCCAGCGGATGACCAGCTACGCAATCTACCGCATAGCCGAGACGCTGGGCGTGCTGCTGTTCATGACGCTGGCGATTTTAATTTTTAACTTTTATCCGTTGACGGCGGTGATGATCGTGATGCTGGCGCTGCTCAATGACGGCGCGATCCTGTCCATCGCGTATGACAATGTTCATTACTCGAACAAGCCCGAGACCTGGAACATGCGCCTGGTGCTGGGCGTCGCCACTGTGGTGAGCATCATCGGAGTGATGGACTCGTTCGGGCTGTTTTATATCGGGGAACGGGTCTTTCACCTTGATCGCGCGCTCATCCAGACGCTGATGTATTTGAAGCTGTCGGTGGCGGGACATTTCAAAATTTTCATCACGCGGACGCGCGGCCCGTTCTGGTCCATTCGTCCCGCGCGAATTCTGCTGGTGGCGGTGTTCGGCACGCAAATCGTGGCGACGCTGGTCGCGGTTTATGGATTGTTTATGCCGCCCATCGGCTGGGGCTGGGCGGCCATGGTGTGGGGCTACTCCCTGGCGTGGTTCCTCGTCAACGACCGCGTGAAACTGCTCGCTTATCGGATTTTTGATCCAGTCAAGAAAGCCGGGGCGAAGCTTGAATCCAAAGCCAAGCCTCCGTCCGATTTGACGCCGCAGATTGCCAGGCAAGCTTATGAGTTATATGAATAGCAAGGCCGCCACGAAGGCCATGCGGTTCAGGATTGGCTCCAAGCGGAACAAAAAATCCAGGAAGAAGAGTCCCACAAATGAATTGTGAAACCGCCGGAGATAATTGTTGGTCGAAATTTTGCCGTGTTCGAGCACCCGCAGAAAATGCTCCGAGCGTGTCTCGATCAATTGCAAGTCACGAATCGTATCAAAGGCTTTGTCCATGACCGCGCGTTCCGAGCGGGTCCGATTGCTGCCGGTCTTGACTTTGACAAACTCGACCATGACCTCCCTCCAAGTGCGTTTGACAAAGCTTTCATCCGTGGCCGCCAGATAGGCCTTGGCGATTTGCAGGTTGAGTGCGGGCTGTTGCCTGCCTCGTTTTTAGCATGCATAAGCTGCGTTGCCGTCTCGCGGTCGCTGGTATGCAAACTCTCCTGTTTGCCCGTCAGATCATTGTGAAGGTAATACCGTCCGCTTTTCTTGCGGCGGTAGAGTCGGAATTGCTGTCTCATAGCTGTTTTTTCTTTTACAGCGATGAGGTTACGACATTTGATCTCGACTCCGTTAGGGAGCAGGTGGGAGTTACAGAGAATCCGCCAGAGTTAAATTCTGCTGGCATTTCTGCTGGCACTTTTGCATCCTGTCAGAGAGTGGTGGCTGGGGGCGGAATTGAACCGCCGACACAAGGATTTTCAGTCCTCTGCTCTACCAACTGAGCTACCCAGCCAGCCGCAGTCGCGCATTAAACCCCGCGTTTGACCCGTTGGCAAGGTGAAACGCAAAGACGACTCGGTGGTGTCTCTGTGCATCGGCAATATAGTTTGTTTTTGGGACATAAAACGGAACATAAAACCGTCAGAAACTTCCAAATTTTCAGGCATTTATTAAGTTGGTATGCACGATGCTTGAAATCGGGCGTGCCGAGAACCAAAGATTCCAACTTGTTGCTCCTTTTGTCTGGGTCAAAGAGCTTCCGACGTTTTCTCGTTCTCCTGCTGACGATGGCCGCGACTTCGGCGTTGGGGCAGGAATCGGTGCTGACTTTGGCGATGGTCCGTTACGATCCATCACCGGCATGGATGCCCGCGGTGGCCCGCAATCATTCCACAGCCAATATTCTTTGTTACGATGCTTCCGCTTCCCGTCTCCAGTACGAGGTGGCGCTCTTGCAGTGCGACAAACAAAACGCCACTGATTTTTCATCCTATTCCCGCCTCGAAAAACAGAGCGGTCCCAATCAGCACGATTTGTTTCAGTTGGTTCACAAACAAATGTACGCGGACGGGCGGACGGGCAAATGGGTGGATATCGCAGCCGGATACGGACACATTTTTGGGGATGAACCCAGCATCAGAAAAAATTCAGCGGAATGGGAGCGGCCGGGTTGTGCCTACCTCAAGGCCAGTTTCAGCTTTTGATTCTCCGAAATAGGTGCGGAAACAACTCCGGATGGAATCTTGACCCGCTACCCGATGCTCAAGTCCGCTTCCGTCCGTGTCATCCTCGGAGTCCTGGTGTTGTTGGGAATCGTTTATCTTTTCCGAAGGCGGTCCGAATAGCCGGACGTCCGGCTTTGTTTTTCATCGCGCTGGCAGCCCATCTGTGTTAATCCGTGTGCGTCCGTGGTCAACATTTCCAATAACAAAACACGCGAATTTCTGAACACCGCCGGCTGGGGCAATGCCGCCTGTGAACCCCTCACCGGCGATGCCTCCGCCCGGAAATATTTCCGCCTGCAAAAGGATAAACAAAGCGCGGTTCTGATGGATGCCTCATCGGTCCTGGAGAGTGTGGCGCCGTTCATTCACATCAGCCGGCATCTTCATCAGCTCGGTTTCAGCGTGCCGGCCATCCTCGCCCAAGCCGATAAAAATGGTCTCCTGCTGCTGGAGGATTTTGGCGACGACACCTTTGCCCGCCTCCTGAACAACCAAGGCCAGCCGGAAAGGTTTTATACCCTGGCCACCGATGTCTTGATCGCGCTGCACCAGCATCCCCAGGCAATTCCAAAGGGCCTGCGGACGTATCATCCGGAAAAAATGCTGGAAGACATCGGGCTGTTTTTGGAATGGTGTACGCCCGCGATTTCAGAAGCCGGCCAGGCGGAATTCAAAACCGTCTGGCGGGAGGTGTTGCCCCTGGCGCATCAGGTTCCAACCTCGCTCCTGCTGCGCGATTATCACGTGGCCAACCTGATGTTGCTTCCCGAACGCGAGGGCGTCCGGCAGGCCGGGCTCATGGATTTTCAGGACGCGTATCAAGGCCCGATCACGTATGACCTGATGTCGTTGCTGGAAGATGCCCGGCGCGATGTTCCGGACCATCTCAGGGAAAAGATGGCGGCGCGTTACCTGGCCCGGTCCCCTGCCCTCGACCGGAAGGCTTTTGAAGCGTCCATGGCCATTCTGGCCGCGCTGCGGCACATGCGCGTCCTGGCCATTTTTGAACGGTTAAGCCGGAACGAGCAAAAGCACGATTACAAGAAACTTTATTCGCCGAGGGTGGAACGCCTGTTGCAAAGGGCTTTGCGCCATCCCATGCTGGCCGGCGTGAAACAATGGATGGAACGTTATGCACGGAAAGATTAAAAAAGCCATGGTCCTGGCCGCCGGATACGGCACGCGGCTGAAGCCGTTGACGGACCGGATGCCCAAACCGCTGATACCGGTGGCGGGCAAGCCGATGATTGAATATGCGCTCGACCAACTGCGGACGTACGGGATCAGGGAAGTCATCATTAATGTCTCGCATCTCAAGAACCAGTTGACCGCCTATTTGTCCGCCTGCAATGACCTGACCATCAAAATCTCGGAAGAGGTTGAACCTTTGGAAACGGGCGGCGGATTAAAAAAAACGCTTCCACTTCTGGGAGATGAGCCTGTTTTCACCATTAACAGCGACATCATCTGGACGGATGAAAGGGAAAGTGCGCTGGATCGTCTGACCCGTTATTGGGATGACACCAAAATGGATTTTCTGCTGCTCACGCAATCCAAGGCCAGAGCCTTCGGGCATGACAAGGGCGAAGATCATCTTTTCATCAAACCCGGCAACAGCATTGATTGGAACGAGCGGGAGGCGCCTTACATCATCGCCGGCATCGGGATTCTGCATCCTCGCATTTTATTGAATGCTCCGGACGGAAAATTCACCGTTAAAATTCTCTGGCATGAAGCGCTCAAGCAAAACCGCCTTGCGTGCCTGCCACATCACGGCCAATGGTTCCAAACCGGCACCCTTCAGGACATCAAAACCGCCGAAAAACATTTGATGAGGCCTGGAGGCTGTCCGTAAAATGAGCCGGTTCGGGCGGCCAGATGCCAGCCTGAACCGCGGTAAAATGGAAACTCAATCATCATTGCCGCAAACGCCAGCCGCAGTTCACGCCGGGAAAAACCGGGTCCGGCTGTCAGTCCCCGTCTTATTGCTGGTCTTTGTCATCCTGTGTGTCACCAGCGTCTGGCAGAAATCCGCCACTTATGATGAGACCCATTATCTTGGCGCTGGAAATTACCTGCTAAAAACCCACCGCTGGGACCTTCCCGACAGCCTGCTGCATCCGATTTTCTGGACCGTCTGGCATGACTTGCCATTGTTAATGGTGTCTTGTCCCCAAAACGTCTGGACTGAGCTGGATGGGACCATTCGCGGCCAAAAAATCATCGCCTTGCGCCCGGACGACGAGTTGTTAAATGTGTGCCGGTTCACGTTGCTGCCTTTCGCCCTCGCGCTCGGTCTCATCGTCTTCCGCTGGTCGCAGCAACTTTATGGCGATGCGGGCGGACTTTTGTCCCTCGTGTTTTTTTGTTTTTGTCCGAACCTGCTGGCTCATGCGCCGTTGATCACGCCGGACCTGACGTTGAGTTGTTTTGCCGTGCTGACCGCCTGGCGGTTGTGGAGCCTGGCGAAGAATCCTGGCCGCCGCAATTTGTTGTACGCCGGTCTGGCCCTGGGGCTGATGCTGTTGAGCAAGCACACCGCCCTGCTCCTGCTCCCGTTTTTCTTCATGGCTGACTTTGCGTATCGCGCCGCGGCTGGCCGGAGCCACCGGCAATCCGCGCGAAGCCTCTGGCAGGAATTGCGCCACTGGCCAATGCTCTTGGGCATGGGTTTCCTCCTGGTCTGGGCCGCGTACGGGCTTCAGGTCGGTGGATTTGCGCTGTCCTCGGGCAAATGGCTTATCATGCCGGCCGCCCCGTACTTTCAAGGGGCGTACTTTCAATTCCTGCAATCCCGGTCGGAACATTCGTTTTTCCTGATGGGCATGCATTCCAGCACGGGCTGGTGGTATTATTTTCTGGTCGTTTGCCTCATCAAAATTCCCGTCGCCATTCTCATCCTGCTGACGGGGCTCGTGGCGGCCCGCCGAAAGCTGGGGATGTCATGGCGTCCGGATGAGCTGTACCTGGTCGCGCCTTTTGTCCTGATGTTCATTTATCTTTCATTTTTCAACGCCATTCAAAACGGGTTCCGCTATCTGCTGCCCGTTTACCCGCTTTTGTTCATTTGGCTCGGCAACTATGGAGCGCTCCTGCGACGGGGCGTGTGGGCGCGGATCGCCATCGGTTGCCTGGCCGCCTGGACCATTGTCGGCTCGCTCCGGACCTGGCCTGATTACCTTGCGTATTTCAACGAATTCGTCGGCGGGCCCCGGAACGGATACCATTGGCTGGGTGACTCGAATTTGGATTGGGGGCAGGATCTGAAGGGACTGAAACGGTTCATGGTTCAACGCGGCATTGACCGCATCCAACTCAGTTACTTCGGAACGGCGGACCCCGCCCACTACGGCATCAATTATGAATATCTTCCCTCGACCAAGAACAGCTTGCGACCTTCGCCACCCCTGCGCGAAGGCGAAACGCCCTCACGATTCGTCGCCCTCAGTGCCAGCCAGTATCAAGGCATCGTTTTTCCAGACAAGGATTTTTACCGGTTTTACTATCAGTACGAGCCCAATGAACTGATTGGCAATTCGATTTTGATTTTCGATCTCAAGGCATTGACTCCCCGGACCCGGGCACCCTTGCCGCTTAAGTTGCGTCAACTCGTGGGGCTGGCAACCAATGCCACCCCGATCGTTTCCTGTCCGTAAAACGCAGCGCAAAGGTTTTCACGGTTGACTCGTCGCCGGGGCGGAATAGCCTTGCCCAAAATGGGCCGGGCCGAGGCGGTCAGGCCCGCCTGAACTGCGGTAAACATAAGATGATTTTGAACCAATTTATTCCTGCTGATGGCAGAAGGTTCCGGTACGCAGCATGGGGAGTCGTGCTGTTGGTGTTGATCCATCTGTGCTGGCTGCAATTGCGGCCGGAATCGGAGCTGCACCGGATCTGTGCCGTGGCAACGGGATCCAAATCTCGCCGCGCCGCCATGACGGAGCACGAACCATCCGACCGGATTGCCTGGCAGGCGACCGACGGCAACGTGCTGCTGAGGCTTGCCGGGTACGCAAAGACCAACCCGGTTGTTGCGAATTCCCTGGGCTATTTTTATTTCCAGACAAGTTACGCTTTATATCCCAGGCGGTTGTACGCCGCCCCGGCTGACCAGGTCATCAACGACGGACAGGATATCATGCGAATCGGATTCAGTCCCGACCCGCAATGGTTGCAAGCGCATGATGTCCGCTCCGTGTTGATATTTGGCAAAGACAACCCCGGCGAGGAGACGCCACGGTTGGAAATACTGCAGACCCGGGATGGTCGGGCCGGGAGGCAGACCAACAATTCTGGAGGCAACTGATGGCGCTTCTGGCCTGTTGCTTGTATTTGCTGCTGATCCTGCTGGTGGGGTACGCCCTGCTTTCGGCCGTCCACCCCTCAAACCGGATGACGATTGTTCAATTGATCGGGCTTGGACCGGTCGTCGGCGCGGGAACCATGGGTTTGCTGCTGTTCTGGGCGTCATTGATCGGGTTCGCCCCCTCGCGAAAAGTCTTGGCCATCATCGGCGTCCTGACGCTGGCGAGTTTGCTGGTCATGAAAAAAAAACAGCGGCTGGCGCGGATAAATATCCTGGCAGCCGATTGGGAGAAAGGTGACGTGTGGATCGTCGCGCCGCTGGCCATAACGCTGGCGGGGCTGGTCATGATTGTGGTGGTTGCCCTCTCATCGCCGTTGGCGGAATGGGACGCGTTCGCCATTTGGGGATTCAAGGCAAAGGTGCTGGCTCACGAAGCCTTGCGCCCGATCCCGGCTTATTTCCATGATCTGACCCTGAGCTACAGCCATTTGGATTATCCGCTGATGGTCCCGTTTCTGACGGCGGGCGCGTATGCCGCAATGGGAACGATTGATGACCAAACCGGGAAACTGGTGTCGGTATTTCTGGATGTTCTGATCATACCGATGTTGTATCTGGGGCTGCGATGGAAATTGCGGCGGCTGCCGGCAGCGTGCTTGAGCGCGATACTGGCCATGCTGCCGGTGATGTTCCGGCACGCAGGCGTCGGATGCGCGGATCTGCCGCTGACTATGTTTTATGCCGGCAGCATTCTTTACGTGGCCAGATGGATTGACCGGCAACAATGGCCGGACCTTATCCTGGCAATCCTGTTCAGCGCCTTCGTTGCGTTCACGAAAAACGAAGGGACGGTATTAGCGCTGATGAATGGCGCGGTGCTCTTGGGATATGGACTTTGGAGCGGGCGGCGCGCCTGGGTTGGAGCAGTGGTTTTTTTCGCGGGTTTGCTGGCGATGGATGCAGCCTGGTTGATCTGGAACCATGGTCTGCCACGCACCCATGAAGATTACGGATCAAAATTATTGTCATCGGCCTTGGTGACCCATTTGCCAAGATTGAAGGAAATTATTCCGGCGATGCTGGTGCAAACAACAGAATTCAAGGTTTGGGGTCTGTTGTGGATCATGGCGGGAGTGCTGGCGCTGTTGGGATGGCGGGCGTTAGCACGTCCATACGTGCTGGCCTTGTGGGTTTTGCTGGTAATGCAGCTGATGATTTACGCACTGGCATACAGCGTGACGCCGTGGGACCTCACCGTGCTGATGCCTATGACGATGGATCGGTTGCTCTTGCATACAGTTCCGGCAGTCATTCTTCTGGCCGGCTGGCATTGGGCTGAGGTGGGAACAGGCCAGCGAATTGCGGAGAGCACCCTTCGGGAAAACAGTATGTAGCAGCGGATGTCAGTCCGCTCATCATGGTAGGGACGGCTCGCCGAGCTGTCCGAACAAAACGGTCGCCCCGGCGGGGCGACCCCATCTATCCGCATTCCAAATTCCGCAGAGGCAACGGGTCACGTGGCTCGGCGCACGAAGCTTGGCGAAGACGGAAATCGGTTGAAGGCGGACTTGTCGCGCCGTAGCGCAGCGTAGGCGGACGGGACCTCTTTTCCTGAATTCATTTTGGGATGGACGATTGAGGCAATTGGCGGTTGAACTCCAGCGACGAACTCAGCGAAACCGATTTGTCGAAATACGACGCATTGTCGTAAAAGTGTCGTGGTCAATTAAACTTCTTGGATGTAAGGTTCGGGACATGAAACCGGAAGAGAAAAAAACTCTTGGATCATTGATTCGCAATCACCGGCTGCGATTCAATTGGACACAGGAACGACTTGCTGGCGCGGCAGGTATAAACGTGCGAACAGTCCAGCGTGCCGAGGGTGGTTTCGGCATCGGCAGCGAGAATCTTGCTTCGATTGCTGCTGCACTCAATCTGGATGAACGCCAGTTGAAGACAGAGGCGGCAACGGCCAGCCCACCACCAGAGAAACGGATACCGTTGAAACAGATAAAATCGGCGGACGGTCTAATTGATGTTCTGGAGCGTTGTGCTATGGATGGTTGGTCTCTGGAAGTCGGCCCGCCCGACGAACACCAATATAACGAAACGGTCGGAGAAGATATAATCGCTCTGTGTGACGATTTGGAACACGCACCGAAATCTTTCGAGGCAAAAACCGAGCGGTTACTAGGCGCTCAATTTATTCTCAGTATGTGTCATCAGATGACCCGCGCTATTTCCAAATCAGCGTGGTCTTTGCAGACGGCCACCATGCAGCCGGGCAAGGTTGGAGTTCAAGCTTTAGCTTGTTGGTTCGGCAAGGGGCACGCTAAAGCGTGAACTCCAACTGTGGATGCATCGGCGGCGCTGGCAGCAAGCGGGGCGTTGCCGGAGAATGTGAATTACGCGGTCAAGAGCAGTCTGCTGTTGAGCTTCCTTGAATCCGTGCCAGCAGTTTCGGCCAAACTTAAAGAGCCAGTCACGGCTGCCAGAACGTTTGAGGAGGTGGTCAAGTCGGCTCAGGATACGGCGGTGCTGGTACTGGTGTATTGAAATTGTAGGAGACGACGTGAGGAGTCTCTAATTGTTAAGAATGAGTCTCGTCACCTCGACTCCTACAAAAGTCAGAGCCGACTCACGTCGGCTGCTACGACGAAATTTTACTCAAACAATCTGTGGCTGCACCTTTTCCGGATCAACGCCCAAATCCTTGATTGCTTTGGCCACAACTTCCCGTTCTACAAGACCCTTTTCCGCCAGGGCGTAAAGCGTGGCGATGACGGTGCTCTCGGCGTCCACCTCGAAGAAGCGGCGCAACCGCGCCCGCGTGTCGCTGCGGCCAAAGCCGTCCGTGCCCAGCGTCATCAGTCCGCCCGGAACCCACGGCGCAATCTGGTCGGGCACCAGCCTCATATAATCCGAAACAGCCACAAAAGTCCCCTGCTCTTTCGCCAGCAATGTCTCGACGTAGGATTTTTTGGGAGACGCCGTCGGATGCAGCATGTTCCAGCGTTTGCAGCGCAGCGCGTCGGTGCGGAGCAGTTTGTAGCTCGTCGCGCTCCAGACGTCGGCGGAAACTCCGTAGCGTTCCGCCAGGATTTCCTGCGCCTTGAGCGCCGAGTTGATGATGGTCCCGCTGCCGAAGATGTGGGCTTTCAGGGATTTCATTTGCGTGGTAGGGACGCGCTGCTGCGCGTCCTGGCTGACCGGCAGGTCAGCCCTACCTTTGCTGACAGGGTGGCCAGAGGCCAACACAGATCTGGAGGTCTGTGCCACAGGGATTTCCGGGCCAGCCTTGAAACGATACAACCCTTTCAAAATGCCGTCTTCGACGCCCGCTGGCATTGGCGGCATGGGATAATTTTCATTGTAGAGTGTGAGGTAATAGAAAATATCCTCACCCTCGGCATACATCCGCCTCAGGCCATCAGCCACGATGACTGCGATTTCATACGCAAACGCCGGGTCGTAAGCCAGCAACGTCGGAATGCTGCCGGCATGGAGCAGGCTGTGGCCGTCCTGATGCTGGAGTCCTTCGCCGTTGAGCGTGGTGCGACCGGACGTCGCGCCGAGCAGAAAACCTTTCGCCCGGATGTCGCCAGCCAGCCAGAACAAGTCGCCCACGCGCTGCGGTCCGAACATCGAGTAGTAAATGTAAAACGGCGCCATCGGCACGCCGTGGGTCGCGTAAGACGTGCCCGCCGCAATGAACGACGCCATCGAACCGGCCTCGGTGATGCCTTCTTCGAGAATCTGCCCATCCTTCTTTTCGTTGTAGTAAAGCAGCGACTGGCTGTCCACCGGATCGTAAAGCTGTCCCTTGGACGAATAAATGCCGATGTCCTTGAACAGCGCGTCCAAGCCGAACGTGCGCGCCTCGTCGGGAATAATCGGCACGATGTTTCGGCTCAAACCCTTGTGCCGCAGCAAAACGCTGATCAGCCGCACGAACGCCATCGTTGTCGAAACTCCCGTGCTCGATCCTTTGAAAAACTCGGCGAAGAAATCCAGCTCGGGCACGTTTAGCACCGGCGAACCGGGATTGACCCGGCGCGCGGGCAAAAAACCGCCGAGCGTTTTGCGCCGTTCGAGCAGGTACTTCGCCTCCGGGCTGTCTGCCGGCGGACGATAAAACGGCGTTTCGGCAATGACATCGTCGCTGATGGGGATGTTGAACCGCGCGCGGAATTCACGCAGCTCCTTCTCGTTCATCTTTTTCTGCTGATGCGAAATGTTGCGGCCTTCGCCGGCTTCGCCAAGTCCGTAGCCTTTCACCGTTTTGGCCAAAATCACCGTCGGCCGGCCTTTGTGTTCCATCGCGGCCTGGTAGGCGGCGTGGACTTTGCGCGTGTCATGGCCGCCGCGCAGCAGTTTGTGAATCTGTTCGTCGGTAAGGTGGTTCACCAGTTCGAGCAATTCGGGATATTTGCCGAAGAAATGCCGGCGCGTATAGCTGCCCGGCTCGACGGAATACTTCTGGTAATCGCCGTCCACCGCCTCCCCCATGCGCTTGAGGAGCAGGCCGGATTTGTCGCGCGCGAGCAAATCGTCCCAATCGCTGCCCCAGATGACCTTGATGACATTCCAGCCGGCGCCCAGAAATGCGGCTTCGAGTTCCTGGATGATCTTCCCGTTGCCGCGCACGGGGCCGTCCAGCCGCTGTAGATTGCAATTTACAACCCAGACGAGGTTGTCGAGGTTCTCGCGCGATGCGAGCGTGAGCGAACCGAGCGTTTCCGGCTCGTCTGATTCACCATCGCCGACGAAGCACCAGACCTTTGGTTCCGCCGCCCATTTGGCCAGGCCACGCGCCTGGAGGTAGCGATTAAACCGCGCCTGGTATATGGACAGGAGCGGGCCGAGGCCCATGGAGACCGTCGGGAACTGCCAGAACTCCGGCATCAGATACGGATGCGGATACGACGACAGCCCGCCGCCCTCGGCGAGTTCCTGCCGGAAATTCTGCAGATGTTTTTCGTCCAGACGGCCTTCGAGAAACGCCCGCGCATAAATGCCCGGCGCGGCGTGACCCTGGAAATAAATCATGTCGCCGGGAAAATTCTCCGTGCGTCCCCGGAAAAAGTGATTGAACCCCACCTCGTAAAGCGTCGCCGCCGAGGCGTAGGTGGAGATGTGGCCGCCGACGTTGGTGGTGGAGTTGGCCTTGACCACCATCGCCATGGCGTTCCAGCGGATGTAGCTCTTGATCCGTCGCTCCATCTGCCAGTCCCCGGGGAACGGCGGCTGTTGTTCCGGCGGAATCGTGTTGACGTAAGGCGTGTTGAATCCGCGCGGCAAGCCGTCCTGTGAGGCGCGCAAGCGGTCGGCAAGTTTGTTCAGCAATTGCGCCATGCGTTCCGGCCCTTGATTTTCCAGGGCCAGATCAAAAACGGACTGCAGCGACTCCGCCCATTTGTCGCTCGAACCGTGAATTTCTTTTTTCTCCATGTTTGCTCTGTCCTCCGCTATTTTCCCATCTCACAAAAAAACGCGATAGGATTAAACCGGAACCGCACGCTCAATGCCAGCAAAATCAGTGCAACTGTAAAATGAAATTACTCGATCTGACGCTCCCCTCACCCGCCGAAAACCTGGCGTGCGATGAGGCTTTGCTGGATACCGCGGAAGCCGGCGACGGCGAAGAGGTGCTGCGCTTTTGGGAACCGCGTGAACATTTCGTCGTCGTCGGGTATGCGAACAAGGTGGCGACAGAAGTAAACGTCGCGACGTGCGAAGCGCGCGGCATCCCGGTTCTGCGGCGCTGTTCCGGCGGAGGCACCGTGGTGCAAGGCCCCGGCTGCCTCAACTACACGCTGGTCCTGCGAATTACCGCCGATGGCCCGCTCCACAACATCGCCATCGCCAACCAGTTCATCATGCGCCAAACCCGCGCGGCGATCCAAAGTCTTTTCCCGAAATCCGAGACCCGAAATCCGAGACCCGAAATCGCGATCCGCGGCCACACCGATCTCGCCATCAGCGAACGCAAATTTTCCGGCAACTCCCAGCGCCGCCGCAAACACTTCCTGCTTTTTCACGGAACCTTCCTGCTGAACTTCGAACTTGCGCTGGTCGGCGAGCTTTTGCCGATGCCATCAAAGCAGCCCGATTACCGGGAACACCGCGCCCACACCGAATTTCTGACCAACTTGAACGTGCCGGCGAACGAAGTGAAGGCCGTGTTGCGAGAGGCCTGGATGGCCGCAGTGCCATTGAAAAAATCGCCACTGGAAAAGATCACAGCGCTGGCGCGGGATAAATACGCCACGCGCGAGTGGAACCTGAAGTTTTGAATTTCCGAGGAAAGATTGAATCCAGGAAAGGTTTTGCATCCCTGATTTCTTCATTCGCCCGATGGCCCTGCGCGAATGCGGCCGCCGGAGTTTGCGGCTCGGGTAACGGCCTCAACCCGGCATGACTATCGGGCAATCCTCACCGATATCACGCCGACTTTCTGCTGCCCTTGCGGAACAGAAAGCACCTGATTGTCGTCAGTCGAAATAATATGGCCGATTCCGGCCTGGTCCATCGTCAGGTAAGCATAAGGGGAAAAGTCCGTCTCCAGGTAAGACAGGCTCCACTGGTTGAGAAACTGTTCCGTACCCGGCAGATAGAAATAACCATTGGGCAAGTACAGGGCTGCGGTCGGTCGGGCATGAACTATTTCTTCGGCTACCGTGATCTGCCTTTCCCGTGCCTTCTGGTAGGGGCCATACAGCGTGAAAAGATAAATATAGCGGGTGGCCGAGACGCGCTGGGCGTAAAAAAGCACCTCGGGCTCCGCGCCGAATATGAAGACCCTGTCATCCGGCTTTGTCAGTTGGACAATTCGCCGGCTGATCTCGGGCATTTCAGCAAAATAATTGTCCGGGTAAATATTTCTGACGGCTTCTGCCGGCGTGTAGGTGAAGATGAACGGATAAATCGTGATCGTGGGAAGGATGATCAGTGTTACGCCCAACACCGCCATCCGCCCCCAGGCGGGAACCTTCCGCCAGAAGCGGGCACCGCATACCGCCGAGGCGCCGAGCACCCCTGCCAGGGAAATGACCGGAAGCAACTGCTGAAAGTAATGCGGGAAATAGAATCCGCTGGCGCTCACCCCGATCAGGCTCGCAACCAGCCACCCCGCCAAAAACAGAAGCCATTTCGTCCTGCCGCTCATGCCCAGTGCGACCATCCCCACCACTGCCAACGCCCAGACCAGCGCTTGCGTGTGGGAGAGCGACGCCAATGTTCGCAAACACAAGCTTCGACTTGGAACCCATGGCTTGGTTCGGATATATCCCAGATTTTGGGTAAAAACATTGTAAATGAAATCTCCCAGTCCATGTTGGAAAAAAAAGAAGACGGCCAGGAGTCCCCACACCGATGCCGCGCCCACCGCTGACCACGCGGCAAAGGCCAGCGTGCCTCGCAGCCGGTTCCCTTTTGCAGCGAATACGGGATACATGGCGACGAGAAAAAACCAGTTCACCCCCGCGACCTGCTTGAATCCGACGGCGATCCCGGTCAAGACTCCGGAAAGGACCATGAGTGGAATCCGGCACCGAACCTCCGAAACCACGGACAGGAACACCCATTGCGAGAGAATGAGCGGGAGCAGCATGAAAAGTTCCGTATTCGCCACCGTTCCTTCCACCCGGGGATCGGCGGAAAGAATGGCAAACATGACCGCCGCGCACCCCGCCAAAGGCACGCTCAGAAAGCGACGCGCCAGAAAAAATAGCGCGCACGCTGAAGCCGCCGAGAACAGCATTCCCACTGCATGGACTGAACGAATCGGTTCCAGCGGCAGATCCAGAGCCAGCCGGTAAACCAGATAAATGCCGGGCGGCTTTTGGTCAACCCAGTCACGATACGGAAGTTCATGGTGTCCAAGCCGCCATGCGATATACGCATAAGCCCCTTCGTCCCGCTGGAACGGCATGTTGAGCAGCGGCACCCTGATTGCCAACGTAAGGAAAACAATGATGGCAATGAACTGGACTGTCCGCTTTGCCGGCGGCGCCGCAGGTTGTGAGACCCGGGGGAGCATAATGTCGTCAGAATGGCGATTCATGCCTTCGTTTTGGCTTCAGAGCCGCTTCGCCAGTTCCGCCTGGCTCTTCACGAAGATTTCCTTGTGCAACGAATTGCCGTGGGCGTCCATCGTGACGACGGCGGGGAAATCCCGCACCTCAAATTCCCAGATGGCCTCCGGCGCGCCGAACTTTTCCATGAGATAAACATTGCGGACCTTTTTGATGCAATCGGCCAGCACCTGCGCTGCGCCGCCGACCGCGTGCAAATACACGCAGCCGCATTCTTTGCACGCCGCCAGCGTTTTGTCACCCATGCCGCCCTTGCCAATGACGCCGCGCAGACCGAATTCCTTGATGATATGCGCCTGATACGGCTCTTCGCGGATGGAAGTCGTCGGGCCAGCGGCGGTGGCCTTCCAGGAGCCGTCGTCCTGCTTCATCACCACCGGGCCGCAATGGTAAAGAATCCCGTCGCGGAAATTCACGCCCGGCGGCAGCTGACCGCCTTCGTGCAGGTATTTGTGGACCGCGTCGCGCCCGGTGAACACGATGCCGGAAATCAGCACCTCGTCGCCGACTTTCAGCGCCCGGATTTTTTCTTCGGTGAAGGGGAAACTCAATTTGGTCATGGTTGGTTAAACTGTTAAATGCGCAATCGTTCCGCCAAAGCGTCATGCACCTGATTCATTTTTGTTTCGTTCAGAACACCCAATTTGCGTTCCAGTTTAACGGTCGAAACACTCTGAATCTGTTGCAAGTGGAAAGCGCCGGGTTTCAAAAACGGTTTGGGAATGGAAAGCTCCCAACGATTGCCGCGCAAGGAAGTCGTATGCAGGAGAACCGTAACCAAGTCGAGTTCATCATCGGCAGGATTTCCCGTGAGCAGCAAGGCGGGGCGCACCTTTGCCGCCATTCCGAAATCCACCCGCCAGACCTCACCCCTGTTGATGGCGGGCATCTTCCTCCTCCATCCGATCGAGCATCATGGCGCCTTCCAGCGCTGCCTGGTCGCAGAGCGCAATCTCCTCATTTTCCGCCGCCAGTTCGGATAATTTGCATCGCACCGCCCGGCGCTCGGCCTCGGTCAACTTCGGCAATTCGCTCAAGATTTCAGCCGCGCTCATGTCGCAAATCTACCCTCATTGAGAGTGACTGGCAAGGAGAGATGAACCTGGTTACTGGCAGCAACTTTGGTTGCACGTTGCGTTGTGAATCTTTCCCCAGCTATCCCAGGCCGCTAAACCTTCGTCTTCGCCAGGACGGTTTTCACCCACGCCTGATTGTCGAGATACCACCGGATGGTCTCGCGGATGCCGTCCTCGAATTTGTGCGCGGGGGTCCAGCCGAGTTCGCGCTGGATTTTCGACGCGTCAATGGCGTAACGGCGGTCGTGGCCGAGCCGGTCTTTGACGAACGTGATCAGCTTGCGCGAATCGCCGCCGAGCTTGGGAACGAACTCGTCAATGGTGTCGCAAATCAATTGCACGATGTGAAGGTTCGCCCATTCGTTGTGGCCGCCGATGTTGTAGGTCTCGCCGAGTTTGCCGCGCGTGAGCACCAGCCAGAGCGCCTCGTCGTGGTCGCGCACGTAAAGCCAGTCGCGCACGTTCAGGCCGTCGCCATAAACCGGCACCGGCTTCCGCGCCAGAATGCTCTGGATGACCACCGGGATGAGCTTTTCGGGAAATTGATACGGCCCGTAGTTGTTCGAGCAATTCGTGATGACCGTCGGCAATCCGTAAGTGTGGTGATACGCGCGAACAAGCATGTCGGACGATGCCTTGCTGGAGGAATACGGCGAGTTTGGCGCGTACGGCGTCGTCTCCGTGAAAAAACCGGTCGCGCCGAGCGAACCATAGACTTCGTCGGTCGAGACGTGATGGAAACGGGTTTCGGGTCTGGCGTCTGGCGTCTGGGATTTTGGATTCAGCCAGCAGGCGCGGCAGGCTTCGAGGAGGTTGAACGTGCCGATGATGTTCGTGGTGATGAAATCGCCGGGGCCGGTGATGGAACGGTCCACGTGTGATTCCGCCGCGAGGTGCATGACGTGGGTGATGGCGTGTTTTTCGACTACCGCCAGCACGGCGGCCTTGTCGCGCAAATCCACCTTCTCAAAAACGTATTTCGGGCGCCTGGCGACCTTCTCCAGGTTTTCCAGGTGCCCCGCGTACGTCAGGCAATCCAGGTTGACCAGTTTGACGATTTCCGGACGGTCAATGACGTGATGGATGAGGTTAGAGCCGATGAAGCCGGCGCCGCCAGTGATGAGCAGTTTCATGGTTGATCCAGGACTTGGCGCAGGCTGGTCTCCCAATGCGGAAGCCGCAACCCGAAAGTTTTCTGCAATTTGCCGCAATCCAAAACCGAATATGCCGGCCGCTTCGCGGGCGTCGGATACTCCGCCGTGGTGATCTTTTCCACCGTGCGGCATTTCCGTTCCACTTCCGGCATCAACTCGACGATGCGGGAGGCGAACTCATGCCAGTTGGCCCGGCCGCCGGCGGCGAGATGGTATTCACCGTTGAACTTGGAAGCATCCGCGCCGGCCAGGACCTGCTTGAGCGCCAGCGCGGTGGTTTCGGCAATCATCCGTGACCACGTCGGGCAGCCGAACTGGTCGCCCACCACGCGCAGTTTCTCGCGCTCGCGTGCGAGGCGTTGCATCGTGAGCATGAAATTCTGCCCGCGCGCGCCATAGACCCAGCACAGCCGGAAAATCAAATGGTTCGCGCCGGAAGCCTTCACCGCCCGGTCGCCTTCCAATTTTGTCCGCCCGTAGGCGCCCAGCGGATTCGGCGCGTCGGTTTCGACGCAAGGTGACGTCTTCGTCCCATCGAAAATATAATCGGTCGAGTAATGCACCATCAGCGCGCCGAGCTTCCTCGCTTCCTCGGCCAAAATTCCCGGCGCGACGGCGTTGATCTGCCGACAAAGGTCGGTTTCCGTCTCAGCCTTGTCCACCGCGGTGTAGGCCGCGGCGTTCACCACCACGGACGGTTTGGTTGCGGCCACGAATTGCCGCAGCGCCGGCACATCGGTAAAATTGATTTCGGGATAATCCACCGCCACCACCTCGGCCAGCGGCGCGAGCGTGCGGCGCAGTTCCCAGCCGACCTGGCCATTTTTTCCGATGAGCAAAATCTTCATGGGGCGGGGCTGTTCAGGCAAACAGGCGATCCTGGGGCAGGTCCTTCAACCGCGGCCCGCGCGCGTCCTTCTCCGAAAGCTGCGGGTGGTCCAGCGGCCATTGGATGCCGATGTCGGGATCGTTCCACGCCAGCGTGAGTTCATTTTGTGGCGTGTATAATTCCGTGCATTTGTAGGCGAACAATGCGGTCTCGCTCAACACCGCAAATCCGTGCGCGAAACCCGGCGGGACGAAAAATTGCCGCTTGTTCTCGGCGGAGAGATTCAATCCATGCCACCGGCCTAACGTGGACGAGCTGCGCCGGATGTCCACCGCCACGTCAAACACCTCGCCTTGCAGCACATAGACCAGCTTGCCCTGGGCCTTGGGATTCTGGAAATGCAGCCCGCGCAGAGTGCCCCGCCGCGAAAGCGACACGTTGTCCTGCACAAAATTCCAGTCCAGCCCCGCCTCGCGGTAACGCTCGCGGTTCCATATCTCCATGAAAAAGCCGCGCGCGTCGCCAAACACCTTCGGTTCGACGACCACCAATCCGGGAATGTCGCAGGTGATGATGTTCATCGTTCAAGAACGGGATGCGGCCAGCCGCCGGGCCTCCGCCACGACTTCAACGAGATAATCGCGGTATTCGCACTTCGGCATTTTGTTGGTGAGTTCCTCCAGTTGCGGCAACGACAGGAACCCGGCGCGATACGCCGCCTCCTCCGGACAGCCGATTTTGACGCCCGCGCGTTTCTCAATCGTCTGCACGTAAGCCGACGCCTCGTGCAGGCTGCTGCTCGTGCCCGCGTCCAGCCATGCAAAGCCGCGGCTCAAACGATGCACCCGCAACTGCCCGCGCCGGAGATACGCCACGTTTACATCCGTGATTTCCAGCTCGCCGCGCGCCGACGGCTTGAGCGCCTTGGTGACGGCCACCACGTGGTTGTCGTAAATGTAAAGCCCCGGCACAGCATAATTGCTCCGGGCCCGCTTCGGCTTTTCCTCAATCGAAATTGCCTGGCCCTGCGCGTCGAATTCCACCACGCCGTAGCGTTCCGGGTCGTTGACGTGATAACCGAAAATGGCCGCGCCCGATTTGAACTCGGCGAACGCACGATGAAACGAATCGCCGCCGTAAAACACGTTGTCGCCCAGAATCAGCGTGACGCTGTCGCCGCCGATGAACGATTCCGCGATTAAAAACGCCTGCGCGATGCCCGCCGGCTTCGGCTGTTCGCGATATTCGATGGACAGCCCCCATCCCTTGCCGTCGCCGAGCAACTGCTTGAACCGCGGCAAATCCTGCGGCGTGGAAATGAGGCACAGCTCGCGGATGCCGCCCTCGATGAGCGTCGTCAGCGGGTAATACACCATCGGTTTGTCATACACCGGCTGGAGCTGTTTGCTCGCGACCAGCGTGAGCGGATACAGCCGCGACCCGGCGCCACCGGCGAGAATGATTCCTTTCATGGCCGACAGCGTAAAAATTTCCATGGAAAATGAAAGGCGGAAGTTTGGGAAAGGCGCGATCTGATACTGCCGTCGGAGCGCCGGTCTCCGGCCCAGCCCGTTGAAGTTCACGCTCACGCCCCGGCAAAGCTTGCGGTGCAGCCTGGGTCAGCGTGCCATCCGAACAAGCTAAAGTTTGAACTCCAACCGCTGCGCGCCGGATCGGAGTCCGGCGCTCCCGGTTTCCGCGTCCTATTGAATTGCAGCCCCGCTCGTTGACCGCCATACTTCCCGCACTTGAACCTCATGGACAGGCTGCAAACAAAGGATGAATCCGGGGCTTCCTCCCCGAAACCATCGCTTCGGGAATCCTCATGAGACCACAATTCGCACAGGTCCTGCTTTTTGCCGTCATATCACTGGCCGCCGGCTGCTGTTCGGTCGCACCCAGGCCGCCGTCGCCCGAATCGGCCGTGCCCAGGCCCCACTGGCACAGCATTGTCATGGTGCCGCGCACCAATCTTCCACCCATCCATTTCTACAACAAAATCAACCCGATCTGGTGGTTCGGAAACGTTGACGAGCCGCGCGCGCCGGACTGGTATCGTCCGAACGGCTCCTGCCGAAATTTCATGTGGTACCTGCGCAACCCGCTCGAAAACTTCAGTAATTACGTGATCGGGGTGGCGGACAAAAAGACGACGCGGTATGGGGTCCATCCCACCGTGAACGGAAACCCGAACGACGGCTGGAACTTTGCCGTCACCCGGCGCCGGATTGTGTATCTGCCCTTTATTGATTACAAACACCACCGGTTCGAATTCTATTTTGGCTGGCGCGAGCGGGGCAATTTCGGAATGAAGCTGAACTTTCGGCAAAAACTGCCCACACCCCCGAATCCGGAGCCATGCCGGTGCATCATCATCTGGGACCAGGAAATTGATTTTTGACCTGTTGGGTGGGCCGGAGGGCTTTGCTTGATGACTTGCCGTTTACTCCCGGGTACAGAGGTAAACGCAGATATAATTCATGGGATGGCCGTGATGCTGCGACCAGAAATCATCCACCAGTTCGATCCGGGTGAATTGTTGCTGGAGGGCTGGCGGCAACGGACGGATGGACGAAGTGACGAATAGCGCCCGCGTGTCCGGCGTCACCTGATAACCCGGCCAGAGCGTGAATTGTGAACTGCCGTACGGCTCGGGGACCATATAAGTCATGGGATGGTCAGGCAGATAAAATGCCATCAGGCTGGCGAGGGAATAATGGGAGGCCACCAACAGGTTGGCCCGCTCCGCGACGCGGTCTTTTTCCAGACGCGCCGCAAAATCCGGCCAGCCTTGCGCGCGGAACAACGGATCCAGCCTTTGGGGCAAATGCAGAATTTCGGTATCGTGCATGACGAGGGTCATGAGCAGCGCGACGGTGAAGGCGGCGCCGACACCCCAGCGCCAGGCCGGCCGGCGCGCGACCAGTTCCCGCCAATAGACCACGGTAAAGATGATGGCGGTGAACAGCGCCGGCACAATCCAGTTTGCTTTGCCGGCGCTGTTGAGGCTGAAAAAGAGGAACAGGCCGTAAATCGGCAAGCACTGGCTCAACAGGAAGCGCCTCCGCAAATCTGCGTCCCGTCTCAGCACCAACGCAACGGTGGCCACGATGATGCCGGCCATGAACAGCGGCGAGAGCACGCCGAATTGTTCGCCAACAAACCGGAGCAATTGAAAGGGATGGATCTGGAAGGTGTTGGTCACGCCGCTGCGCGAGTGCAGCGCCATCGCATGAACCCAGCCGGTCTGGATGTTCCACCAAAGAATCGGCGTGCTGGCGAGACAAAATGCCGCAGCCATGAGAAAAACTTTCCGGCTGAACAGGAGTGGACGATGTTCCCTCGACCAAAGCAAAAACAGGGCGATGCAGACCAGTTGCACGCCGTTGGTGAATTTGGCGAGGAATCCGGCGCCGATGGCCAGCCCCAGCCAGAACCAGGTGGAAGTCCGGCCGTTGTGCAACGCATCCCAGAACAACCGGACGGCCAGCGCCCAGAAAAACATGCTCAGGGAATCAATGGTCATCAGGATCGAGCCGACCGCCAGCATCGGCATGATCAGGGCCATCAACAGGCACCACCAGGCGGTGCGTTCGTCGTAAAGCCGCCGCGCCAGCACGAAGAGCAGCCAGCTCACGGCGCCGCTTAACAGCACGGCAAAAAAACGGATGCCGAACACGGTGTCGCCAAACATTTTCGTTCCCAGCGCGATCGTCCAGGCGATGGCCGGACCTTTGTCCCGATACGAAGCCGCCAGATGTTTCGACCAAAGCCAGTAATAGGCTTCGTCGGCCACCAGCCCGATTTGCGTGGCAAACCAGAAGCGGTACCCGACGACGGCCAGGATGAGAAAAAGAGCCAGCCGCGTCGGGCTTGTATTGCGCAGGGATGAGAACATTTAGCCGGTGTTTCCCAATTTCCCAAACAAGGCGGGCCGCATCGTTTCCACATTGCAGACTGGAAATACGATCCATGCCGGATGGGGCGTGTGGTTTCGCGTCTTATGTGTCATCAGTTAAATGGCCTTGCTTGTTTGCGGGTTCAAAATATACGGTGCCGGCAACAATTACGAAATGATAAAAATTCATATTTGGCACCGGGCGTATCCTCTCCCAAAATGGCGTGACGCGTCCTATTAAATTGCAGCCGCACTGGTTGACCGCCATACTTCCCGCACTTGAACCTCATAACCCATCCGCAATCAAAGGACAAATCCGGACAACGCTGGCTTCTCCTCGGTTACCTTCTGACCGCCGCCCTGCTGTTGTTTCGCCTGGGCTACATTGCGTCCGGAACCATTGAACTGAGTAACGACGAAGCCTACCAGTGGCTTTGGTCCAAGCATCTGGCTCTGTCCTACTTCAGCAAACCGCCGGGCATCGCGTTCATTCAGTTGGCGGGCACGATGCTCTGGGGAGACACCCAGTTCGGGGTGCGGTTTTTCTCGCCGGTTTTCGCCGCCATCCTGAGCATCGTTGTACTGCGGTTTCTGGCCCGCGAAGCCGGCGCACGCCAGGGTTTCTTGCTCCTGCTCATCATCACCAGTTCGCCGCTCCTGACCGCCGGCACCATCCTGATGACCGTGGACCCGCCCCTGGTGCTGTGTTGCACGCTCGCGATCATCGCCGGCTGGCGCGCCGTCCAGCCCGGTGGCACGACCAGCCAATGGCTGCTCACCGGCCTGGCCGCCGGCCTGGGCTTCCTTTGCAAATACAGCGCGGCCTATCTCATCGTCTGCTGGGCGCTGTTCTTCCTGCTGTGGGCTCCGGCGCGGGTGCAACTCAAAAAACCCGGCCTGTATCTCGCCCTGCTGATCTTCGCGCTCTGCACGCTGCCGGTCATCGTCTGGAACTCGCAGCACGGCTGGATCACCCTCCACCACGTCGCCAACAACGCTGGCATGCAGTCCGAATGGCACCCGACGTTACAGCACTTCCAGGAATTTTTTCTTCAGGAAATGGGATTGTTGAACCCGGTTTTCTTTGTCGGGGCGTTATGGGCCATGGTGGCGTTCTGGAAACATCGTCAGGAGAACCCGTTGGGGCTTTATTTCTTCTGCCTGGGCGGCCTGGTGTTTCTGGGCCATCTGGTTTATTCGCTTCATTCGCGCATCCTGCCCAACTGGATCGCCCCCGCCGTGCTGCCGATGTATTGCCTGATGGTGATATACTGGGACGCGCGCTGGCGGGAAGGCGCGCGCGCGGTGAAAGGCTGGTTCATCGGCGGTCTGATCCTCGGCCTGACCATCGTCGCCTTGATGCATGACACCGGTTTCATCGGCAAAATCGCCGGCCACCCGTTGCCGGGCGACAGGGATCCGCTCCGCCGTGTGCGCGGCTATCAGGCAGCGGCGGCGTGCGTCGAGCAGGCGCGGGAAAAAATGCTTCTGGAGGGCAAACCCGCATTCACCATCTGCGGTCATTATGGCATCACCGGATTGTTCACGTTTTATCTGCCGGAGGCTCGGACCGCCCTGCGCACCCAGCCGCTCGTTTACTGCATTTCTTCAGGCAGGCCGGTCAACCAATTCTATTTCTGGCCCGAGTATCGTTACCCAGACCATCGCAAGGGCGAAAACGCCATTTACGTCACCGAGCCAGGCACGGCCCAATTGGAAAGCGGCTGGTTTTGGAAATGGCTGGCCGGCCGGGAAGTGCAGGTGGCCAAAGAACCGGGTCCGGTGGCCCCGCCACTGGTGTTGGTGCAGCAATTTGATTCGGTCACCAATCTCGGGGTGCAGGAAATAAAGTTGGACGGCCGCATCATGAAACGCATACAGCTCTTCGAGTGCCGCAATCTCCGCTGACGGCGGTGCCGCACCGCAGCGTCCCCGACCGCTGAAGCCGGATCGAACCGTGCCTGGTCATATCAAACTTTTACTTATAGTTTCTATAATTTGCACTTGACAAGCCCGATGTTTTCAGGTTGATTACCTATATGGAGGGAATTTTCTTGATGTCGATTGTCAGCGGTGACCGCTGATATCACCACGATGATTCTGTCGAATAAATTGTGAGCAATACAGCCATGAATACGAATCTGAAACCTGGCACTACGACTGCAGTCGCTCCGTATCAAAGCCATCCACGCCCAATCGTTTGCCCCTGCTCCGGCAGGGCCGGCCACGACAAACACCGAGCAATGCCGGACCATCATGAACCCTACCCGAAACCTGCAGCGTGGCGGGGCTTGGTCCTTTTGGCGTTGATGCTGGGGCTGGGGTTGGCGTGGGTTCAACCGGCAGGAGCGCAATTTACATTTCAACGCCTTAAATCCTTTGGCATCCCCTCACAATCGGGCGCAAATCCTTTTGCTAACGTTATCCAAGGGAGTGACGGCGCACTTTATGGGACGACAGCCTACGGCAGTCCAAACGCCATCGAGGGCACGGTATTCAAAATGAACACCAACGGGAGCGGCTTCACGGTGCTGCACAGCTTCATCTTCACCAATTCGCCAATCGATGGTGCGGGTCCCGGCGGGGCGCTAGTGCTAGGCCGTGATGGGGTGCTCTACGGCACGACAGGCTCTGGCGGCACCTATGACGCCGGCACGGTATTCAAGTTGAACACGGACGGAAGCGGCTACCAAGTGATCTACAACTTCGGCCAGGGGAACACGGCGGGTCCGCTGGCGGCGCTGGTGCAAGGCAGCGACGGCACGCTCTACGGAACCACCTACGGCGGTTACGGCTACAAGGGCACTGTTTTTAAGTTGAGCACGAACGGGACCAGCTTCCTGGCACTCCATACCTTTACGGGCACCAGCGGCGACGGGGAGAAACCTCACGCGCCGCTGGTGATAGGCCGTGATGGGGCACTCTACGGCACGACCGAAGACGGCGGCAGCGGCGGAGGGGGAACGGTGTTCACGTTGCAAACGAACGGCAGTGGCTACCTGGTGATTCACCCCTTTACGGGTGACGTCGCCGACGGCGCATCTCCGGTTGCGGCGTTGATACAAGGCAATGATGGGGTGCTCTATGGCACGACCGAGGACGGCGGCTCCAACTCCCTGGGAGTGGTCTTTAAGTTGAACACGGACGGGAGTGGTTACACGAACTTGTACAGCTTCACGTATTACTATGAAATTATCCAGGGTGTTGGTGAAGAAATAGTGTACCCGGATGGATTGTATCCTGAAGCGGCGCTGGTGCAAGGCCGTGATGGCGAGCTTTATGGAACAACGGCAGGAAACAGCGGAAATAATGAAAATGGCGCGGGCACAGTGTTCAAGCTGAACACGGACGGCAGCGACTTTACCACGGTCTATAGCTTTACCATACCAGGCAATATTGACTCTTTTGGAACCAACGTTGACGGCGAAACGCCGTTGGCATCGCTGATCCAGGGGACCGACGGCGCGTTTTATGGGACGGCGGAGCTGGGCGGCAACGGCGTCGGCACGGTGTTCAAGTTGAACGGCGACGGGAGCGGCTTCACGGCGCTCCACGCTTTCTCCAACACCGGCGGCGACGGAATTACCCCGACGTCTGCGCTGGTCCAGGGGAGCGACGGCACGCTTTATGGCAGCACGATTCTGGGTGGTTACGCCGGTACCACCGGCGCCGGCACGGTGTTCAAACTCAACCCGGACGGGAGCGGGTACACGATTGTTCTAAACTTGCCGGTTGGACCTTTCGCCGGGGGCACCGAAGGAAACTCGGTGAATGTCATTCTGGGAAATGACGGTGTGCTATACGGAACGACGGAATTCAATGGTGGCATTTACGAGGACGTGTATTACGACGGGGGCGAAGTGTTCAAGGTGAACACCGACGGGAGCGGCTTCATGGTCCTCCATACCTTTGCCACCCCTTATGGCGACGGGGCGCAACCGGTCGCGGCGCTGGTGCAAGCCAGCGATGGGATGCTTTACGGCACAACAGAACAAGGCACCGCGGGTTACAACTACGGCACCGTGTTCAAATTGAGCACCGACGGGAGCGGTTACCAAGTGATCTACACTTTCTCACCAGCGAGCGATGGGGGATTGCCTTTTGCGTCATTGATACAAGGCACCGACGGCATGCTTTACGGAACGACTACACAATACGGAACGAACGGCTATGGCACTGCGTTTAAATTGGCCACCGACGGGAGCGGTTTTACGGTAATCCATACTTTTGGCGCGGGCACCGACGGTGAAGAACCTCAAGCGGCGCTCGTGCAAGGAAAAGACGGCTTTCTCTATGGGACGACATATTATGGCGGCACAAACCAGCAGGGCATGGTTTTCAAACTCAGCACGGATGGAAGTGTTTACGCGGACCTCTACGATTTCTCGGCTTACGCCCCCGACACCGGTGGGTCAAGTCCTGATGCCCCGCTGGTGCAAGGGAATGACGGCGCGCTCTATGGAACGGCGTCAAATGGCGGCGGCGACGGCTACGGCGCCGGCACGGTGTTCAAGTTGAACACGGACGGCAGCGGCTTCACGGTCCTTTATACCTTCCTTATTTCGCCGTACGCCAACGGCTATGGACCTGAAGCGGCGCTTCTGCAAGGGAAGAACGGCACTTTTTACGGGACGACGCATACTGGCGGAGATTTGGGTTTCGGAACAATTTTTGCCTTGCTCGCCAGTCAGCCACCGAAGCTTTACATCAGCCAATCTGTCCGAACCGTGACGGTGTTCTGGCAAGACGTGTCGGGCTGGACCTTGCAACAGAACAACAGTCTGACCATGCCCGCCGGGTGGTCGGCCAGCAGCGGCGTGACGACCGCCAACGGCACGAATTATCTGAACATCACACCGCCTACAGGTGATTTGTTTTTCCGGTTGAGTCATCCGTGATGCAGACGCGGGCAAGTTTGGACTGCGTGGCGGCAGGAGGATAGACTGGATTCCCGTAGATCGCAGGACCGCGCCAAATGCAGCGCAAAACTTCGCATCGCGATCCTGCAGCAGATAACAGCAACCATTGAGGAAATGTTAATCGCCTGCCAGTTGCGGTTGAGCACCAGCACAATCGACTTGTTCAATATATCGGTCATAAATTCTTGGTGTTTGTTCTTTGAAGAAATTGGCTGCCTCGCTTGGATTTGCACCAAGACTTCCGGTGTCAGAGACCGGCGCACTGCTGGTTATGCAACGAGGCAAGCTGTTTTTTCGACTGCTCGTTCATTGCTCGCTCATTGCCCCGTCACCGCCCCGTTATTGCTCGTCAGGTGTAACTTTGGGTGAAGAATCAGGTGAAACATTTTCAGCCCCCCAATGATAGTTTAACGTGGGCCCGGACGTAACGAAAGTTACAGGTTTGAAAATGAAAACCCCGTACCTTGCGATGCGGGGCTGGTGAAAGCGGAGCGGGGTTATTTCCGGCGACGAAACAGCAGCAAGCTCAAACCGCCCAAGCCCACAACCGCCAGTGTGGTGGGTTCGGGGACTGGACTGATAATAACAAATCGCTGCAGGCAACGCGGGATGGCGCTCTCAGTTCCGCTTCGCGGTTCACGCTGGTTGGTCCCGCGTGCCTGGTATGTGTTCCAAAGTTATTCAGCCGGAGGCGAGGAGAGTAACCGAGAACTCCCCGCAGCCGACGGTGAATAACTTTGCCGCCGAAGTTTCCAAAAAATCCTTTTCCAAACCTTTGCGACCGGGGAAGGTTCCGCTTGGTCGCATCGCCCCGCGCCGTTCACGGTCCGACGTGCCTAAGCCTGCGAGGCTCGAGCTCAGAACACCGGTCGGCGCGGCGGCTCGGCCCCCAACGTCTGAGAGAACTGAACCCTGCGAGGGTCCTTATACCAGGATGACGCCCGGCCAGCCGACGATGCCACGAAAGGAACCAATGAAAACATATAGTGAACTGAGTCACTTCGGCGGGTTGGATTGGGCCAAACATCATCACGACGTCTGTATCCTAGATCCGGGTGGCCAAATTGTGGAGCGCCTGCGCTTTGAACATAGCGGGCCGGGCTGGGAGAAGTTTCGGCAGCAAATCCAGAAATATCCGGCCTTGGGGATAGCCATTGAGACCAGTCAAGGGGCGGTCGTCGAACAGTTACTGGGCAGCGGGGTAACGGTGTATCCGGTCCATCCCAAGGCGGCCAAGGAATATCGGAAACGGCAGGCGCCCAGCGGGACCAAGGATGATGAATTGGACAGCTGGTCGCTGGCCGACGCGTTGCGGATGGATGGGCAGCACTGGCGGGCGCTCAGTCCGCAGGACCCGATGATCGAGGAGTTGCGGTTGCTGTGCCGGGATGAGGAGGAATTGATCGAGCAACGGACGGCACTGGTCAATCAGTTGCAGGCGGCCTTGCAGGAATATTATCCGGCGGCGCTGGAAGCATTTGAGGATTGGACGGTACCTTATACGTGGGAGTTTATCGCGCGTTTTCCCACGCCGCAGCAATTGGCCGGGGCGACGGTGCATCGGCAGCGGGTATTTTTGCACACGCACAAGCTGTGGCGGCCGGGAACAGCCGACAAGCGTTTGGAGATCTTCGCGCGGGCCGACCGGTTTTGCGGTAGCGAAGCGGTAACGCGCGCTAAGAGTCGGCTGGCGTTGTCGTTGGTGAAACTGCTGCAAGCGGTGCAAAAGCAACTGGACGAATACCGGGCGGCCATCGAGAGGCTCTTTACCGAGCACCCTGACCACGATGTCTTCGGGAGTTTGCCGGGCGTAGGCGAGAAGCTGGGACCGCGGCTATTGGGGAGCATCGGGGCGGATCGCGGGCAGTATCCGGACGTGCAAGGTTTGCAGTGTGTGGCCGGCAGTGCGCCGGTGAGTTTTAAGAGCGGACAGATGCGGCGGGTGAAGATTCGGTGGCATTGCGACCGGTTTTTACGGCACACGGTGCATCTGTGGGCCGGCTGCAGTCTGAAGACCTGCACGTGGGCGGCGGCGTATTACCAAGCCAAACGGGAAGCGGGCCAGAGTCATGCCTGCGCCCTGCGGTGTCTGGCGCAACGGTGGTTGAAGATCCTCTGGAAGATGTGGCAGACCCACACGCCCTACGACCCGGAGTTTCATGCTCGTAATCAGCAGCGACACGGTTCCTGGGTCTTGCAACTCAACCCAAAAAAGGCTTAACTCAAACTGTTAATAGAAAATCCAAAAATGAAAATTGCAGCTCAGAGAACTTCTTCTGGACGTTGATATGGCTTAAAATGTCAAGCGAGCAATAGGTCTGCTTTCCGAAATGTTCATCGTTTCTTCCGGTTTGGCTTCCCCCTCCGCAGGACTGCTACGGAGGACAGGTCACCGCGAACTTTTCTGAGACAGAGACAGGGACGCTATAGCAATTAACAATAACATTGGCACATATTGGCGATAAAAAGGAAGGGGTTGATTGCGTTGGAAAGCTCTTTACGCAGGCGGGTCTTGAATGCGGCCCAGAGATGTTCGATGGGGTTGAG
>Ga0181530_10000129_pt1 | contig 91821 bp, 92 predicted proteins | sample PEATcosm2014_Bin_42_FD_119769 | JGI IMG/M metagenome (GOLD analysis project Ga0181530, IMG submission 119769) | Peatland microbial communities from MTU Mesocosm Facility, Houghton, MI, USA - PEATcosm2014_Bin10_60_metaG | ecosystem: Environmental > Terrestrial > Soil > Wetlands > Peat | place...
CCTCACCACGCTCGACATCACCATGCCCGAGGCCGACGGACTCCACGCGCTACGCGAGATCCTCTCAGCCGACCCCGGCGCCAAGGTGATCATGTGCTCCGCGCTCGGCGCCGAAGACAAGGTACTCGAGGCGATCCGCGCCGGCGCCAAGGACTTCGTCGTCAAGCCATTCCAGCCCGACCGCGTACTCGACGCGATCAGCAGAGCACTGGCATGAGGCTCGCGTATTTCGACCGGCGCTGACTAAAGATCCGCGCGCATCGGCCGATCAAGAGGGCGGCCCCTCGATGGCCAAGTAGTCAGCGACCTCAGGGAGAGCGTCGGTTTCAGCCCAGGGAGGGCGGAAAGGACACCCCTTCAAATGGCTCTCGTCGATTCGACCCAGCAGCTGCTGGAGGCTGCCATGCGCGGCTCCTGGCAGCGTGAGACGGCGCTGACGAACAACATCGCCAACGCCGACACGCCTGGCTACCAGCCCCAGGAAGTCAACTTCGAGGCCGCCCTGCAGGGCGCCATCAACGGTGGCCAAGCGCCGCCCGAAGTGCAGTTCCAGACCGAAACCAAGCCCGCGGAAGCGGGGCCGAACGGCACCGGCGTCAGCGTCGATCAGGAATCCGCGAAGCTCGCCGAAAACGGCCTCGACTACCAAGCGCTCACGCAGGTGATCGGCGCTCGCAACAACATCATGCGCTCGGCGATGGGCGCGCCGGTCTCCTGATGGGGCTCTTCGACGCGATCGGCATCGCCGGCAGCGGCCTCACGGCCGAGCGCATCCGCATGGATGTCACGGCTGAGAACCTGGCCAACGCCGACACCACGAAAGCCGCCAACGGGCAGCCCTATCAACGCCAGGACGTCGTGCTGGCGCAGGTCGGCGCGAGCGGCTTCGGCGGCGCGCTCAGCAGCGCGCTCGAACAGCGCGGCGGCGCGCCGCCAGGCGGTGTCGAGGTCGCCGGCATCGTCAGCGACACGACGCCCGACCAGCAGGTCTACGACCCCGGCAACCCCGAAGCGAACGCCAAGGGCTACGTGAAGCTGCCGAACGTCAGCACGGTCACCGAAATGACCGACCTGATCTCCGAGTCGCAGTCCTACCAGTCCGACGTCACCGCGATGCAGACGTCCAAGGCGATGTTCACCTCGACGCTCGGGCTGCTCAAGTGATCGTGCCACCGGTTGGCGGGCTGAGCGGCGGACTGTCGATCGGGCAGGCCGGAGGCCTGGCGGGCGGCCAGTCGACGGGCGGCGCCGGCGCGGGCGGCGAAGCGGGGGGCTTCGGCGGCCAGCTCACCGAAGCGATCTCCTCGCTCGAGCAGACCCAGAACAGCGCCTCCAGCGCCTCGCAGGCACTCGCCACCGGCAACGTCGCCGATCCCGAGAGCGCCGTGGTGACGGTCGAGGACGCGCAGCTGGCGATGGAACTCGCCGGCCAGATTCGCACCAAGGCCACCGAAGCCGTCCAGAGCATCTTCCAAACACAGGTCTGATCAATGCCCCCTGCCGCCCAGCTCGCCTCCAGACTCACGCCCCGCGGATGGCTGATCGCCGGCGGTGGCGCCGTCGCGGCGATCCTGTTCATCTACCTGTTCGTGCACACCGTCTCGCAGCCGAGCTACACGACCGTCGTCAGCGGCGTGCAGCCGTCCCAGACGAGCAAGATGACGAGCACGCTCAGTGGCCAGGGGATCAGCTACGAACTCCAGGACAACGGCACCGCGATCGCCGTGCAGTCCAACCAGGCCTCCAAGGCGCGTGTCGCGCTCGCGGGCGCAAACCTGCTCGGTGACACCCAGCCGGGCTTCACGCAGCTGTTCGAACACCAGAACCTCGGTGAAAGCAACTTCCAGCAGCAGGTCACCTACCAGCGCGCCCTGCAGGGGCAGCTCGATGAAACGATCGACAGCGTGCAGGGCGTCTCCGGCGCGCAGGTGACGCTGGTGCTGCCGAGCTCCCAGAACCAGATCTTCGGCGAAAACCAGAGCGCCTCCTCCGCCGCGGTGCTGCTGTCGGGGACGAGCTCGCTCGGCCAGTCCTCGGTGCGCGGGATCGCGCAGCTGGTCGCCTCGAGCGTCCCCGGCCTGCAGCTCAGCAAAGTCACGATCACCGGAGCCTCCGGCGAACTGCTGTGGCCCGCAGCCGCGGGCGGCGCGGCCGGCTCGGGCAACGAAGTGCAGGAAGCCCAGCAGCGCTACGACCAGAGCATGGCGGCGAGCCTCGATGCGATGCTCGCGCAGACGCTCGGGGCGGGCAAGGCGCAGGTGCTCGTGTACGCCAACATGAACGTCAACCAGACGAGCAAGGAATCGCTCGAATACGCCAAGACCGGCACGCCCACCCAGCAGAGCAAGAGCACCGAAACGCTCACCGGCACCGGCAGCGGCGCCGGCGGCGTGACGGGTACGGCGAACCTGACGACCGCGGCGACGGGGAGCAGCGGCAAGTCCAACTTCAAGCACGAAACCACCACCTCCACCCTGGGCGTCTCGAAGATCGTCACCCACTCGACGATCGCCCCCGGCACCGTCGAAAGCCAGCACGTGTCGGTGCTGCTCGACAAATCCGTGCCGGCGTCGGCGCTGCCGGCGATCCGCGAAGCGATCACCAACGCCGCCGGCATCCAGACCAAGCGCGGGGACACGATCTCGATCGGGCAGGTCGCGTTCGCCAAGACGAGCACCACCGCGCCCGCCGCCAGCCCGCTCGCCGACGCCAAGTACGTGCTGCTGGGCCTCGGCGCGATGATCTTCCTGTTCTTCACGACCCGCTCGCTGCGCAAGCGCGAAAAGGAGACGATCGACGAGCCCACGTGGCTGCGCGAGCTCGAGGCGCCGATGCGGCTCTCCGAGCTCGAACGCGAGACCTCGCCGCGGCCCGCTCCGGTGCTGGCCGGGGTCGCGTCGGGCAACGGCGCCGGCGGCCAGTCGTCCGACGGCAGCGAGAACATTCGCAAACAGGTCGAGCAGCTCGTCGACAGCAACCCCGACCGCGTCGCCCAGCAGCTCCGTAGCTGGATGCAGGAGGGCTAGTAGGGGTGGCTGGAGACGCGGACACCCTCCCGGCGCTGCCGGCCGCGCCGGGCGAGACCTTGCCCGCGAAGCTCGACGATCTGTCCGGCGCTCGCAAGGCGGCCGTGCTGATGACGGCGCTCGGCGCCGATCGCGCGGCAAACCTGCTGGCGCGGCTGGGCGACGAAGAGATCGAGAGCCTCTCGATGGAGATGGCCGGTCTGAGCTCGATCGGGGCCGAGACGACCGACTCGATCTTTGGCGAGCTGGCCGCGCTGACTCAGGGCGACGCGGGCGTCGCCGGCGGCATGGATTTCGCTCGCGGCGTGATCGAGCGCGCCCTCGGACCCGAGCGTGCCGCGCTGCTGCTCGATCGCATCTCGGCGCGTAGCGAGGCGCCGCCGTTCGAGTTCCTGCAGCGAGTTCCAGCCGAGCGCATCGCTGCGCTGCTGCGCAGCGAGTCGCCGCAGACGATCGCGTTGATCCTCGCCAGCGTGCCGACCTCGCTCGCGGCCGGCGTGCTCGCACGGCTGCCCGACGAGCGCCAGCCGGACATCGCGCTGCGCATCGCCCGCATGGGCGAGACCAGCGCGGAGGTCGTCCAGCAGGTGGAGGAGGTGATACGCCACAAGCTGACCGCCGTGGTCGAGCGCGAGTACTCGGCCGCCGGCGGCACCAAGACGCTCGCCGAGATCCTCAACCACTCCGATCGCACGATCGAGCGCGCTGTGCTCGAGAACCTCGCCGACACCGACAAGGAGCTCGCCGAGGAGGTGCGCGGCATGCTGTTCGTGTTCGAGGACCTCGCCAAGCTCGAAGAGCGCGCCATCCAGCAGGTCCTGCGCGAGGCCGATCAGAAGGATCTCGTGCTCGCGCTCCGCGGCGCGCCCGAGAACGTCAAGGAGCTGATCCTCACGAACATGTCCGAGCGCGGCGCCGAGATGATCAAGGAAGAGATGGAGATCCAGCCGCCTCAGCGCAAGCGCGACATCGATGCCGCCCAGAGCCGCATCGTCGCGGTCGTGCGCCAGCTCGAGGAGGCCGGCACGATCGTGATCGCGGGCGACAGCGAAGACGAGAGCGACGCGGTTGTCTGACGCGGTCGTCAGCTACGACTTCGAGCAGCTCGAGCCCTCCGAGCCCCAGCCACGCGACGCCGCCGCACGGCTGCTCGCACAGGCCCGCGCCGAGGCCGAGCGCATCCACGAGCTCGCTCGCGCCGAAGGCTACGAAGCGGGTCGCGCAGCCGGGCACGAAGAGGGCGCGGCCCAGATCTCCGGCGCGGCGTCGGCGCTGGGCGAGGCCGTCCAGGGCGTCGAGGCCCTGCGCACCGAGGTCGCCGAGGCGGTCGAGGCGGACGCGATCGAGCTGGCCCTGACGCTCGCCGGCAAGATCCTCGCGGGCGCGTTCCAGGCACGCCCGGAGTTGGTCGTCGAGATCGTGCAGGGCGCGCTGCGCCGCATCAGCGATCGCCGCCGGATCACCGTGCTCGTCAACCCCGCGGATCTGGACGTCGTGCGGGCTGCGATCGGCGAGCTGACCGCGCAGGGCAGCGGCGTCGAGCTGTGCGATCTGCAGTCCGACGAGCGCGTGGGGGTCGGCAGCGCGATCGTGCGCACGGCCGAGGGCGAGGTCGACGCGAGCGTGCAGACTCAGCTGGAGCGGGCGCGCGAGGTCGTGAACACGACGCTCGAGACGAGCGAGCGGGCGGCGTGAGCGACGCGCGGATGAGCGAGGCTCGTCCACCCGGAACGTTGCTGGGCAAAGCCGCCGAGGCGATCCGCGAGGCCGACCTGGCCAGGCGCCACGGCTTCGTCAGCAACCTGATCGGGCTGATCATCGAGGCCACCGGCCTGCAGGCCGAGGTCGGGGAGGTGTGCCTCGTGGGCACCGATCGCAACCGCGACGCCGTCGCCGCCGAGGTCGTCGGCTTCCGCGACGGGCGTACGCTGCTGATGCCGCTCGGCGAGCTGCACGGCATCGGCCCCGGCACGCGGGTGCTGGCCAGCGGCGCGCCGTTCCGCATTGCCGTCGGCGAGAGCCTGCTGGGGCGGGTCGTCGACGGGCTGGGCATGCCCGAGGACGGGCAGCCCGCAGCCGACATGTCCGACCCCACCCGTCCGGGCGCCGGTCCGGTGCTCGCACGCTCGACGATCGCCACACCCCCGAGCGCGCTGTCGCGGCCGCGCATCCGCGAGCGCGTCGGGCTGGGGGTGCGGGCGCTCGACGGCCTCGTGCCGTGCGGGCGCGGCCAGCGCCTGGGCATCTTCGCCGGCTCGGGCGTCGGCAAGTCCTCGCTGCTGGGCATGATCGCGCGCTCGAGCAGCGCCTCGATCAACGTGATCGCGCTCGTCGGCGAGCGCGGGCGCGAGGTGCGCGAGTTCATCGAGCGCGACCTCGGCGACGCGCTCGAGCGCTCGGTCGTCGTCGTCGCGACCTCCGATCAGCCCGCGCTCGTGCGCATCAAGGCCGCCTTCACCGCCACCACGATCGCCGAGTACTTCCGCGACCAGGGCCACGACGTGATGCTGATGATGGACTCCGTCACGCGCTTTGCGATGGCCCAGCGCGAGGTCGGCCTGGCGATCGGCGAGCCGCCCGCCACGCGCGGCTACACGCCGAGCGTGTTCGCGCTGCTGCCGCGCCTGCTCGAGCGCGCGGGGACCAGCACCAGCGGCTCGATCACCGCGCTGTACACGATTCTGGTCGACGGCGACGACATGAACGAGCCGATCGCCGACGCCGTGCGCGCGATCCTCGACGGGCACGTCGTGCTCAGCCGCTCGCTCGCCCACGCCGGGCACTACCCCGCGATCGACGTCCTGCAGAGCGTCTCGCGCCTGATCGGCGAGATCGTCCCCCCGGAGCTCGAGCGCGCCGGCCAGCAGCTGCGCGCGGCGCTCGCGGTGCTGCGCGAGAAGGAAGACCTGGTCGCGATCGGCGCCTACCAGCCCGGCAGCGAACCGGCGCTGGACACCGCGCTGTCGCATCGCGCTCGGATCGAGCGCTTCCTGCGCCAGCCGGTGCACGAGCACAGCGATCCGCAGCAGACCGACCAGCGCCTGCTCGAGCTCGGAGCGTCGCTCGCAAGCGAGCTCGAGCTGCGCAGCGGCGAGATCCCGGACGCAGAAGAGGTGATCCCCGGCGCCACGATCGAAGGCGCCGCGTTCGACGCATCCGCGGGGCCGGCGATCCCCGCGCTTGGATTGAGCATCTGAGATGGCCGCGCTGCTCGCTCAAGAACCGCAGGTCCCGTCCGATAACCAGGCCGTGACCGCCTCTGGGTTTCGCTTCCGTCTCGAGCGCGTGCGCGCGGTACGTGAGCGCAAGGAGAAACTCGCCCAGCGCGAGCTCGCGAACGCGATCTCGCGGCGCTCGAGCAGCGTCGCCGAGCTGCGCACGGCTGACGCGCACCTCGAGCACGCACGCGAGCAGCAGCGAACGGTCGCCGCCGAGCCCGAGGCGGTCAAGGCCACCGACCTGCTCGACCGCCAGGTCTTCCTCGAGCGCGTTGAGGCGCAGCGCCGGCTGCGCGCCCGCGAGCTCGAACAGCGCGAGGCGGAGGTCGCAGAGCGCGACGCCGAGCTGGCGACGGCGGCCAGCGAGCACGAGGCGCTCAACCGCCTGCGCGAGCGCCGCCGCGGCGAGCACGACCTCGAGGCGGCCCGCCGCGAGCTGGGCGTGCTCGACGAGATCGCATCGAACCGCTTGCACAGGAGCACGGCGTGAGCGCACAGGCCGTGAGCGGAGCCACCGCCGGCGTGCCCGCCGGCGAGCTGGCGATCGTGCAACGCGTGCAGCAGCTGCAGGCGTTGATCGAATCCGCGCGCCAGGTGGCCTCCGGCGCTCTGCCCACGAGCACGACCGCGACCTCCGCCAGCACCCAGGGCTCGAGCACCGACTTCGCCTCTGCGCTGCAGGCGGCTACGACCGCCGACGCCTACAGCGCCGCCGGCGTGGTGGGGGCCACAGGCCTCGCTGAACCGGGCGTTGCCGCGAGCGGTGGCTCGGGCGGCTACGAAGCGCTGATCGAACAGGCGGCCGCCCGCAACGGCCTGGACCCGGCGGTGCTACACGGCCTGATCGAACAGGAGTCCGGCTTCGATCCGAGCGCCACGAGCAGCGCCGGCGCGGCGGGCCTGACGCAGCTGATGCCCGGAACCGCCTCATCGCTCGGCGTCGCCAATCCGCTGAACGCGGCCGAATCGATCGAAGGCGGCGCACGCTACCTGGGCCAGCTGATGACCAAGTTCGGCGGCAACACGCAGGACGCCCTCGCTGCCTACAACGCCGGGCCGGGAGCCGTCGAGCAGTACGGCGGGATCCCGCCGTACGCCGAAACCGAAAGCTACGTCTCCAAAGTGCTCGACAACGCCGAAACCTACCGGCAGTCGCACCCGAGCACGGCGCTCGCCGGGAGCCTCGCATGAGCGTCGCGCCCCCACTGCTCGCGCTGCCGCCGTCGAGCGTCGCACCGACATCGGGCGTGTCACCGGGCCCACCCGGGCCGCCCGGACCTCCGGGCGGGGCGCTCTTTCGGAGCGCGCTCGCCGAACAGTCGGCCCGGACCGCACACGCGGAAGGCCATCAGCAGAGAAACGGCGAAGCGAGCGGCAGGGAAACGCCCATCGCGCACCGCGACGAGCACGCTCAAGCAGCCGCCGGTGCGACGACGGCCGCGGAAGGCGCCGCCAGTCCCTCCGCGCCCGCGACGTCCGCCTCGGCGACGGCCGGCCACGCGGCGACGAGCACCGCGGCCGGATCGGCTGCAGCGGCGACAGGCACGGCGGGCGCAGCGGAAGGCGAATCGACGGGCGGACAGGCGGGTCCCGCCGCTGGCGCGTCCGCCCAGGGCGATGCAGCGGCGTCCGCCGCCGCAGCCGGCGCGACGGTGGCCGGGGGCGTCGCCACCGCGCTGGGCGCGCCCGGCAGCACGGCCTCGCCCACCGCCGCCAGCTCCGCCGGCGAAGAAGCGGGCGCCTCGCAGACGGGCACCGGCGGCGGCGCCGCTGCCGGTCCGCTCGGTCAAGGCCTTGCCGGCGCCGCGTCCTCATCTGCCGCTGCGCTTGCCGCGCAGGGGGCATCCGCTGCGCCCGCTCGTGCCGGAGCCTCGGCCGCTGCCGACGCCCCAGGTACGTCTGCCGCCGCGCCAGGGAGCGCGAGCGAAGGCGCCGGCGCGGGTGATGCCAACGCCTCGGAAGCTGCCGCCGCCGCTGCAGTGGCCACGGGCTCCACCCAGCCGTCCGCTCAGGCGCCCGCCACGGCGCCAGCCGGGTCTGCGGTCCCGTCGGTGCCGGTGGCCGGCACACAGCCGGGGGCCCGCGTCGGAGCCGCGCCGGCAGCCGGCGCCGGCGTCGCGAATCCCTCGGGCACCTCGTCGAGCGGTCAGGGCCAAGCGGGCAGCCACGCCGGCGACGGCAGCGGCGGCGCCGGTTCTGGCAGCCTGCCCGCGAGCGCTCAACCGGCGACCGCGACGAGCGCGCCGCGTGCATCCGCAACGGCTGCGGCCGCGCAGCCCGTAGCGCCGGGGCTGGCGAGCGCGGCGTCCCTTGGTGCGGAAGCGAGCACGCTGCCCGCCGCGGCCGCGGCCACGCAGCCGGCGTTGAGTGCTGCCGCCGGGACCGGCGCGATCCCGCTGTCGATGTCGGGCGTCGGCATGCAGGAAATGATCGACTCGATCCGCGCCACGATTGAGATCGCCGCTCGCCAGGGGGCGACGCAGGCGCGGATCGCGCTGCAGCCGGAAGAGCTCGGCCAGATCAGCATCCACCTCAGCCAGACCAGCGAGGGCCTGCTGGCCCGCGTCAGCGCCGACACGCCGGCCGCTGCGCAGGCGCTCGCGGACGGGCGCTCCGAACTACGCCAGTCGCTGAGCTCGCTCGGCCTGCCGCTGCTGCGGCTGGACATCGGCACCTTCGGCCAGTCCGAAGCTCGCGAACGCGAAGAGCGCTTCAGCGCTGGCAACGGCTCCGCGAGCGCGTCCGCCGCGCCGACATCGTCCGAAGACGGCGACAGCATCACGCCCGTTGGGGAGCTCGCAGGCGCCGCCGCGCCGGCGGCGATCGCCGGCGGCGAGCTCGTCGACGTGCTCGCCTGAACCACACGAAAGGACCTGACCGCCATGACCTCCAGCCCAATCGCAAGCGCAGCAGCCGCCGCCAAGCCGGCCGCGTCGGGCGCCGCTGCGACGCCCGAAAACCCCAGCAGCATCCTTGGCCAGAACGCCTTCCTGAAACTGATGGTCGCCCAGCTGCAGGCGCAGAACCCGCTGGAACCGGGCAACAGCAACGAATTCGTCAACGAGCTCGCGCAGCTGACGCAGACCGAGCAGACGACCAACCTGGCAAATGCCACGGAGCTGTCCGGCGCGGTGCAGCTGATCGGGCGCACCGTCTCCTACGACAACGCCTCCGGCGCCGCGGCGACCGGGACCGTGCAGAGCGTGCAGTCCGACGCCTCCGGTACGACGGTGACCGTCGAAGGCGTCCCCGGCGTAACCCTCTCGAGCATCACGGAAGTCCATTGAGCCCGATCTCCAACCCAGCGCTCGTACCGCCCGGAGGTCTCGGCGCGCCGGTTACGCCGGCCGGCGGGGCAGGCGCGACCGGCAAGCCCGCCGACGCGCGCAAGGCCGCTGCCGGGCAGTCCGCGCCGTCCTTCGCCGACGCGCTGTCGCAGGCTGACCAGTCCCAGCAGCTGCAGTTCTCGAAGCACGCGCTCGCCCGCGTGGAACGGCGCGGCATCGCGCTCGACGCGAGCACGCTCGGAAGACTTTCACAGGGGGTGCAGCGCGCCGCGAGCAAGGGCTCGCGCGACTCCCTCGTCCTTGTCGACGGCACCGCGTTCGTGGTGTCCGTCAGCAACCGCACGGTCATCACGGCCGTGGGATCCGAACACATGAAGGACAACGTGTTCACCAACATCGACAGTGCCGTCATCGCATGAGGCGAGCGGCTCCGAGCAACTACGGCCGGACCTCATCGAGGAGGCCACGAAAGGAAGGGCAGTCACGATGATGGCTGGAATGTATGCCGCAATCAGCGGCCTCGATGCGAACCAGGCGATGCTCAATGAGACCGCGAACGACCTGGCGAATGTGAACACCGTGGGCTACAAGGCCGCGAGCATGACGTTCGCGGACTCGCTCACGCAGGTGATGCACGGGGCCTCCGCGCCGACGAGCACCAACGGTGGATCCAACCCGCAGCAGGTCGGGCTCGGCGTGCAGGTCAACGCGACCGTCAACGAAATGACGGAGGGCTCCTTCCAGAGCACCAACAACCCGCTCGACGTCGCGATCGAGGGCCCCGGCTTCCTGCGCGTCGGTCCGGGCGCCCCCAAAGAAGCAGAACTCACGGCCGGACTGCCCATCAAACTCTCCTACACCCGCGCGGGCGACTTCACCACCGACGCGGCCGGATACCTGACGACGCAATCGGGCGAATACGTGATCGGGCGCAACGCCGTGGTCACCAGCGAAACGGAAACCGGCGACACCTACGAACCCGGCAAAGAAGACAGCTACCTCAGGATCCCGCCCGGCTCCGCCAACGTGTCGGTCGGCCAGGATGGCTCCGTCAGCTACACCGACGAGGAAGTCGGCTCGAAAAACTTCGAAAAGCGCGTCACCGCGGGGTATCTCTCGCTCGCGACGTTCGCCAACGAAGCCGGGCTCGAACGCCTGGGCGGCTCGCTGTGGGGGCAGACCGTCAACTCGGGCACGCCGATCGTCGGCACGCCCGACACGTCCGGCTATGGCTCGACGATCGGCGGCGAGCTCGAGATGTCGAACGTCGATCTCGCGACCGAGATGACGAACATGATCACCGCCGAGCGCGGCTACCAGGCCAACTCGCGTGTGATCTCAACAGCGGACGAAATGCTCGGCACGCTGGTGACGATGCAGTAGCGGCTTCTCGAGCTGGCTTTGAGCTTGCCGGGGGCGCATGCGCCCCCGGTGGGGCCGCACATGTGCGGCCCCAGGCAGGGCCGCATGCGGCCCTGCAACGAACCACGACGCCGCGACGAAAGGACTACGAGCAGAGACAACTCCGAGGAGCCTGGGGTGGGACGGCCGTGCAGGAAGCCGTTCCACCCTGTGGCTAATGTGGCAAATGTTGCTAACGTTGCATGCGAGGTGGTACGTCGATGATCACGCTCAACCGGCTCGGCCACAGCGACGAGCCTTTCCAGCTGAATACGGACATGATCGTGACGGTCGAGTCGACGCCCGACACCGTCATCACGCTTGCCACCGGCGCGAAGGTGGTCGTCGCGGAGACGCCCGCGGAGGTCGCTGCCGCCGTGCACGACTACCGCGCCGAGGTCCTCGCCGAAGCGTTCAGGCGCCGCGGCGCCGCCGCGCCGCGCCAGCCCGCCGCGCCGCCCCTGCACCGCGATCATCCGCGTCTGTCGGCCGTCGAGGACGAGCCGACCGAGCGCTGAGCGGGCCGTCGCTCCAGGCAGTGTTCGGGGGCGAGCAGCTGTCGTCCCAAACGGGCAGTCGGCGTGGTCCCAATCGACGTTCGTGCACGTCCGGCGGGCAAAACTGAAGGAATTTCGCCTGGCGCCGATGTAGGGAAGCAATGAAGGCTGCAACGGCCATCGGAATTGGGGCGGCGTTCGGCTCCCTGCTCCTGAGCTCGATGATGGACGGGACGAGTCCCGCCTCCTTCATCAACATCCCCGCGCTGATGATCATCCTCGGCGGGACGTTCGGCGTCACGCTCGCGAGCGTCGGCATGGTCTCGATGAAGCGCGTGCCCAGCCTCTACAAGCTCGTGTTCTCGGCCGAACCGCCCGACATGCGCGGCCAACTCGACCAGCTCGTGTCCCTTGCGGACAAGGCCCGCCGCGAGGGCCTGCTCGCGCTCGACGCGATGCTGGCCGAGATCGACGACCGCTTCACGCGCAACGCCCTGCAGCTGGTCGTCGACGGGACCGACCCGGAGATGGTGCACGCGATCCTCGAGGCCGAGGTCGACGGCATGGCGGCGCGTCACGAGGCCTCCGCCGCGCCGTTCGAGAAGGCCGGCGGCTTCGCGCCGACGATGGGCATCATCGGCACGGTCCTGGGCCTCGTGCACGTGCTGCAGAACCTGGCGGCGCCGGCTGCGCTCGGGCCGTCGATCTCGGCGGCGTTCATCGCCACGCTGATGGGCGTCGGCTCCGCGAACGTGATCTTCCTGCCGATCGCCAACCGGCTGAAGGCGATTTCCGCCGAAGAGATGGAGCTGCGCATGATGACGCTCGAGGGCATCCTCTCGATCCAGGCGGGCGACAACCCGCGGCTGGTCTCCGAAAAGCTGATGTCCTACCTGCCGCCGATCGAGCGCGACTCGGGCGATGAGGACAACGTCGCGCGCCTTGACGTCGCAAGGGCAGCTTGAGCCATGGCCCGCGGGCACGGCCGGCGCCGCCACGGAGGGGCGGAGGAGGGCAGCAACGAGCGCTGGCTGCTGACCTACGCCGACATGATCACGCTGCTGATGGCGCTGTTCATGGTCCTGTTCTCGATCTCCTCGGTCAACATCTCCAAGTACCAGACCCTGCAGAAGTCGCTGAAGGCCGCCTTCTCGGGCAACATCCTGCCCGGCGGCAAGGCGGTCGCGCAGCAGGGATCCACCGACAACGCCGCGCAGACCCCCTCGAGCGTCGAACTGCAGGCGATCGAGCCGGTCGCCACCGAAGGCTCGTCCAGCTTCGAGAACAGCACCGCGCACGGCTCCTCCAGCGCGACCTCGAGCGTGACCTCCAGTGTGACCTCGAGCGCCGCCCAGCAGACCGCCGCCCAGCGCGAAGCCGACGAGTTCGCGCGCATCAAGCGGGAGCTCGACGCCTACGCGGCGTCGCATGGCTTCGCCAAGAGCGTGCAGACGACGATCGAACAGCGCGGCCTGGTGATCAGGGTGCTCACCGACGATCTCCTGTTCGCCTCCGGCCAGGCGACGCTCGAAGGCCGCGCCAGTGGGCTGCTGTCCGAGATCGCCGACCTCCTCAACGTCGATCAGACGCACCCGATCTCCGTCGAAGGCAACACCGACAACGTGCCGATCCACAGCGCTGAGTTCCCGAGCAACTGGGAGCTGTCGACGGCGCGGGCGAGCACGGTCGTGCGCTTCCTGATCGGGCACGGTGTCACCGCCAACAGGCTGACCGCCTCGGGCAACGCCGAACAGCGCCCGTACGACAGCAACGCCACCGCGGCCGGCCGTGCGCGCAACCGGCGGGTGGAGATCGTAATGCGCAGGATTCACGGCGCCGAAGGCGAAGGCGCAAGCGAAAGCGAACCCTAGTCAAGGACGACTCACACCATGCTCAAGAACAAGAAGCTAATGCTTGTAGTGGCCCTGCCGATTCTCATATTGGGGATCGGTTACAAGATGACCAGGCCCAAGCCCGTCAACAAGGACAAGATTCAGGGGACCATCTACGCAATGCCGGCGCCGTTCCTGCTCAACCTCGCAGATGGCAAGTTCGCCAAGATCACGGTCGCGCTCGAGCTCGCCCCCGGGCAGAGCGACGGCGCGTCCGCCACGGCCGCCGCCGCGAGCGGCGAAAACGCTGCCGGGACGCTGCCGGAGGAACCGCTGGTCCGAGAAATCGTGACCAACGCGATCACCAATCAGAACGGCGAAGCGCTCGTCACCGAACAGGGGCGGCGTGCGATCAAGCATCAGATCGTGGCGCAGATCGCCAAACAGACCGACGTCAAGGTCGAAGCGGTGCTGTTCCCAGACCTGACAGTTCAATAGGAGAGCGCGTGGCCGAGACGATCGAGTACGAGCAGTTCGACCAAGGCGTCGACGGAGGCTCCTCCAGCGCGGATCCCGCTTCCCAGGTCGACCTCAGTCGCCTCAGCGAGATCCCGATGGAGCTGAGCGTCGAGATCGGACGCACGCACATGACCGTCGGCGAGACACTCGACCTGTGCGTCGGCTCGGTCGTCACGCTCGAGCGCCTCGCCGGTGAGACGGCCGATCTGCTGGTCAACGGCAGCGCGATCGCGCGTGGCGAGGTCGTCGTCATCGACGAGCAGTACGGCCTGCGCATCACCGAGATCCTCGACGGTCGCACAGAGTCCGAGTCCGATCAGCCGCTCGCACAGGGCGCCGTGGAAGCGGGCGCGGGCGCGCCTCTACTGGACGCCGGCGCGGCGCCGGAGCCGGCCGCCGCGGATCCTCCGCCCGCACCGGAGCCGGCCGCCGCGGATCCTCCGCCTGCGCCGGAGCCGGCCGCGGACTCCACGCCCGCACCGGCGGCGGATTCGGGCGCCGATGCGGGCGTCGACGCCGGCGGCGAGGACGCGGACGGATCGTCCGCCGACGAGGGCTGAGCCGCGGATGAGCGTGAGTCAAGAGGACACGCAGAGCGAGCTTGCGAACGCCGAGACGGCAGGGCCGGCGGCGCTCGAGGAGGACGTCGCCGCGCAGATTCGGACGCTCGACTTCTCCCAGCCGACCAAGTTCACGACCGAGCTCAGGCGCCGGATCGCGCGTGCGCTGGACCTGTTCTGCGAGGCGCTCGCTGGCGTGCTGGCGGGTGAGCTGAATGCCGAAGTCGAGCTGGAGCTGACCGACATCTCCCAGCACACCTGGGCTGCAGCCAAGGCACAGCTGCCGTCGGATTCGATCGCCGTGTCCGTTGAGGCCGAGACGATCGAACGGCACATGCTGATGAACGTCGAGCTGCCGTTCGTCCTGCAGTCGCTCGAATGCCTGCTCGGCGGCGAGGCGACACAAGCCCCCTCCGCGCGCCATCTGACGGAGATCGACTGGGTGCTCACGCGCGGCATGCTGGACGCGATCGTGCATCAGCTGTCGGTGGCGTGGGGCGAGCTCGGCGGCCCGCACCTGACGCGGGGCGAGCTCGACGTCGAGGGGGATGCGGGAGTGCTGATGCCGATCCGCGAACCGACGCTGTCGGTGGCGCTCGCGGCTACGATCGATGGCCTGGCCTCGACGATCTCGCTGCTGATCCCGTGGGGTGCGATCGAGCCGATCACCGAGCGGATCCGCGGCGGCGGCGTCGAGGCGAGCAGCGCCGACCCGCAGGGCGCCAAGGCCCTGCGTCGCAGCGTCGCCGGCGCGCAGGTGCTGCTGCGTGCGGAGGTCGGCTCGGCGCAGATGCCGATCGGGCGCATGCTCGAGCTGACACCCGGCTCGCTGCTGGAGCTGGAGGATCGCGCTGAGCACGGCGTGCTGCTGTACGCCGAGGCGATCTCGCTGGGTCGCGGGCGCCCCGGGCGCAGTGGCTCCAGGCGCGCGGTCAAGCTCTCCTCGACCGGCGGGCCCCCGGTCCGCGCTGACACGTACGCCACGCTCGGGCGCAGCGAGCTCGAACGGGCGCGCGCGCATCTACAGGAGACGCGCGAGAGTCCCGAGGGCCGCGAGATCCTGCGCAGCATCTTCGTGCGCGTGTGGGCCGAGTTGGGTAGGACCCATCTGGCGCTCGGCGCAGCGCTCGAGCTCGAGCAGGGCGTCATCGTCGAGCTCGACCAGAAGGCCGACGCGCCGGTCGAGCTGTTCGTCAACGGGCTGTGCTTCGCCAACGGCAGCCTTGTCGTCACCGGCGACGGCACCTGGGGCGTACAGGTCGCCGAGCTGCTCGAGTAGCGCCTCAAGACCTAAGGCGCAGCGCCGATAACAAGGGCGACTCTTCCTCGGAGTCGTCCCTCGATGATCAAGTGCATCCTGCTTTCCCGTGCGGTCGCGACGGCGACCGCGGCGTTCGGCGCCTGCGTGCTCGCTTTCGCGAGCCCGGCGTCTGCGTTCACGCCCACGTCCACGTCCAAGACGGGCGGTGAAAGCACCCCACTCAACCTCAATCTGAACGCCTCCACCGGCGCGTCGCACGCGACCAGCGGCGGCGGCGCGAGCATCGTGCGCACTATCGTCGGCCTGGCGATCGTGATCGCCGTGATCTGGGGGCTTGCATGGATCATGCGCCAGGTCAAGGCCGGGCGCGAGGGCAAGTTGGATCCGGGCCAGTCGAGCGCGGGCCTCGCCAGCGTCGCGGCGCTCGCGCTCGGCACCGGGCGCTCGGTGCACCTCGTGCGCGCCGGCAGCGACTACGTGCTGCTTGGGAGCACCGAGCACGGCGTCGCGCCGATCCACCGCTACACCGAGCAGCAGGCGCGCGAGGCCGGCCTGCTCGGTGACCCGGACGTTTTCGCCGAGCAGCCTTCGGAGCGCTCGCGCCTCGTGGCCGCCGCGACCCAGATCGTCGCCGGCACGGGCCGCGCGCTCGTCCAGGGCGCTCGCCCCGGCCAGCGTGAGCTGCCGCTGCAAGGCGGCATGTACGACCGCGGCGCGATGATTCCTCGCGGCGAGCTCTCCGAGCACAGCCCCGTCGCCGGCGGCAGGATCTCGCGCCCGGACCCGATGCGCATGCCCTCGCCCTCCTCGGGGCTCCTCGAGCGCCTGCGCGAATTGACGGTGCGGCGATGAGCGGCGCCGCGCTGCACCTGGGCGCGGGGCTTGACATCGGCGCTGCGCTGCCGGTCACCTCCAACAACGCCGTCCAGATCCTGCTGCTCGTCGGCGGCCTGACGCTGGTGCCGGCGATCCTCTTCACCGTCACCGGCTTCAGCCGCATCCTGATCGTGCTGGGCTTCATCCGCACCGCCGTCGGCACCACCACCGCCCCGCCCAACCAGGTGCTGGTGGGGATCGCGCTGTTCCTGACGATCTTCGTGATGGCGCCGACCGTCGGCGCGATCAAGAAGGACGCGGTCGAACCGCTCGAGGCCCACCACATCTCAACGACGGTGGCGATCGAGCGCGCCGAGGAGCCGCTGCGCGAATTCATGTTCCGCCAGACGCGCGTGCAGGACATCTCGCTGTTCGTCAGCCTCGCGCACGCCAAGGATCCGCACACGCGCGCCGAAGTGCCGACCGAGGTGCTGATCCCCGCGTTCATCGTCTCCGAGCTCAAGACCGCGTTTCAGATCGGCTTCCTGATCTTCCTGCCGTTCCTGCTGATCGACCTGATCGTCTCCTCGGTGCTGATGAGCATGGGGATGATCATGCTGCCGCCGACGTTCATCTCGCTGCCGTTCAAGATCCTGCTGTTCGTCCTCGTCGACGGCTGGGACCTCGTCATCAAGGCCCTCGTCCAGAGCTTCCATTAGATGGACCAGGACACCGTAGTCAACCTCGCCACGCAGGCCATGAGCCTGGCGCTGAAGATCGCCGGGCCGCTGCTGCTCGTCGCGCTCGTCGTCGGCCTGCTGATCAGCGTCTTTCAGGCCGTCACGCAGATCCAGGAGCAGAGCCTCTCGCTGATTCCCAAGATCGCCGCCGTCGCGGTCGTGATCGTGCTGCTCGGACCGTGGATGCTCGGCCAGCTCGTCGCCTACACCTCCGCGCTGTTCACCTCGATCCCGACGATGGTGGGCTCGTGACCCAGCTCCTCTCAGAGCTCGCGGGCAACCAGCTCGTCGGTTTCATCCTGGTGCTGGCGCGGGTGACGCCGTTGTTCTTCCTGGCGCCGCTGTTCTCCTCGCAGATCATCCCGCCGCACGTGCGCGGGCTGATCGCGGTGGGGATCTCGGTCGGCCTCGCGCCGATCGCGCTGCACGGCCAGCACATTCCCACCGACCCCCTGACGCTTGCCGGCCTGGTCGTCGAGGGCATGCTCGTCGGCCTCGGCTTCGCCTTCACGCTCGCCGTGCTGATGGGCGCGGTCGAATCTGCGGGGTCGGTGATCGACGTGCTCTCCGGCTTCTCCTACGGCAGCCTGATCAACCCCATGAACGGCCAGGACAGCGCCGTGATCACGCGCTTCTACTCGCTCGTAGGGACGCTGATCTTCCTCGTCATCGGCGGCGACGCCTGGACGCTGCGCGGCCTGGACCGCACCTTCCAGCTGGTGCCGCTGACCAGCGCGCCGCGGCTGCCCTCGCTGCTGGGTGGGGCCGAGCAGGTCTTCAGCACCGTGTTCGCGGCAGCGCTCGAGGTGGCAGCGCCCGTGGTCGTGGCGCTGCTGATCACCGACGTCGCCTTCGGCGTCGTCTCGCGCGTGGTCCCGCAGCTGAACGTGTTCGCCGTCGGCTTTCCCACGAAGGTGGCGGTCGTGCTGCTCGTGGCGGGCGCGTCGCTGCCGTTCACCGCCACCTGGATCTCCAACCAGCTCACGGTCAGCGTGGGCGACGCCCTCGGCGCGCTGCACGTGGCGTGAGACATGCCCCGCGAGGACCGCACAGAGAAGGCAACGCCGAAGCACCGCAAACGCGCGCGCGAGAAGGGGCAGGTGGCGCGCAGCAGCGATCTCGGTGGCGCCGTGGTCGTCATCACCGGCCTGTTCGCGCTCAGCTTGGTGGGCTCGCGCATCGCCGACGCGGGCGCCTCGATGTTGCGCCTGGCGTTCAACGAGATCGCGCAGCCGGCGAAGGCCACGAGCGCCGCCGGGCTGGACGACCTGATGCACTCGGCGCTGTCGACGGTCGGCCTGGCGATCGTGCCGGTCGCCGGCGCGTGCCTGGTCGCGGGCGCGCTCGCCGGCGTCGCACAGGTCGGCTTCAGGCCCACGCCGCAGGTGCTCAAACCAGATTTCCGCCGCGTCAACCCGGTCTCCGGCCTGAAGAACCTGCTCGGGCCGAACGCCGTGTTCGAAACGCTCAAGACGGTCGCCAAGGTCGGGGTCGTCGCCGCCGTCGCCGCGCTCGCGCTGCTGCCGGGGCTGACGGGGCTCGCGTCGATCGTCGGCATCTCCACGCTCGGGCTGAGCGCGCTGGCTGCGGGCAAAGCCCTCGAAGTCACCGAGCACGCTGCCTTTGCCTACCTGCTGATCGGGCTGCTCGACTACGCCTGGAAGCGCCACCGCCACGAGCAGCAGCTGAAGATGACCAAGCAGCAGGTCAAGGACGAGTCGCGCCAGTACGGGGTCTCGGCCGAGGTCAAGGCCGCGCTGCGTCGCCGTCAGATGCAGGCGGCGCGCGCGCGCATGATGGCCGCGGTGCCCGACGCCGACGTCGTCGTGACCAACCCGACGCACTTCGCGGTCGCGCTGATGTATGACGGCACGCGCACCGCGCCGGAGGTGGTCGCCAAGGGCAAGGACCTGATCGCCGCGCAGATCAGGCGCGTGGCCGAAGAGCACGGCGTGCCGGTCATCAGCGACCCGCCGCTCGCGCGCGCGCTGCACGCATCGGTCGAGATCGGCCAGGTCATCCCCGAGGAGCTGTACGCGGCGGTCGCGCGCGTGCTCGCGTTCGTCTACCGGCTCGCCGGACGCTCGCGCATGGCAGGTCCAGGGGCAGGCGGGGCGGGCGGGCCTTCACCATCACCGCGTAGGAGGCTGGCGTCGTGAACAGCCCCGGCCTGCGCAGGCTGCTGGCCCACACCGATCTGCTGGCCGCCGTCTCGGTCGTGCTCGTCGTGACGATGCTCGTGGTGCCGCTGCCGTCGGAGCTGTTGAGCCTTTTGATCACGCTCAACATCGCCGGCGCGCTGACGATCGTGTGCGCCACGATGTACCTGGGCAAGGCGCTCGACTTCGCCTCGTTCCCGAGCCTGCTGCTGCTGACGACGATGTTCCGCCTGGCGATCAACGTGTCGGTGACGCGCCTGATCCTCACGACCGGCGACGCGGGCAGCGTCGTCAAGTCGTTCGGGGAATTCGTCGTCAGCGGCAACGTCGTCGTCGGGCTCGTGATCTTCCTGATTCTCGTCGTGATCCAGTTCATCGTCGTCACCAACGGCGCCGGGCGCGTCGCCGAGGTCGGCGCGCGCTTCACGCTCGACGCGATGCCCGGCAAGCAGATGGCGATCGACGCCGACCTCAACGCCGGCCTGATCACCGACCAGCAGGCGCGCGAGCGCCGTCAGGACATCGCCCGTGAGGCTGACTTCTACGGCGCGATGGACGGCGCCTCCAAGTTCGTCAAAGGCGACGCCATGGCCGCGCTGATCATCACCGGCATCAACCTCGTCGGCGGGATCGTCGTCGGCATGCTCCAGCGCCACCTCGGCTTCAGCGAAGCCACCCACCAGTACTCGCTGCTGACCGTCGGTGACGGCCTCGCCGCGCAGATCCCCGCGCTGCTGATCTCGGTCGCCACCGGCATCATCGTCACGCGCGCCGCCTCCGACCGGGATCTGGGCTCGGACATCGCCAACCAGATCCTCGGGCAGCGCAAGGCGCCGCTCGTGGCCGCCGGCGCGATCGGGCTGTTCGCGTTGATCCCGGGCCTGCCAAAGCTGCCGTTCCTGCTGATCGCCGCGATCTTCGGGGCGATCGCGTGGGCTGTGCGCAACGGCATGCCCGGCGCCACCGACGCGGACGCCGCCGCCAGCGCTGCGGCCGCCAAGGCGGCGCTGCCGAAAGCGGAGGAACCGATGTCCGAAGTCGGCGTCGACGCGCTCGAGCTCGCGATCGGGTTCGGGCTGGTGCCGCTCGTCGGTTCGGATCCCGCCCACCCGGAGGGCTCGAGCAGCTCGCTGCTGCGCCGCGTGAGCATGATCCGCCGCCAGATCGCCGCCGACCTCGGCCTCGTGATCCCGCCCGTGCGCATCCACGACGAGCTGGGCATGGAATCGCACGAGTACGTGGTCAAGGTGCGCGGCTCGGAGGTCACCCGCGGGCGCATCATGCCCGGGCACCTGCTCGCGATGGATCCTGGTGACGCCAGCGGCAAGCTGCAGGGAGTCCCCACGCGCGAGCCGGCGTTCGGGCTGGAGGCGGTGTGGATCCAGGAGTCCGCACGCGGCGAGGCCGAGGCGCTCGGGTACACGGTCGTGGATGCCGAGTCGGTGATCGTCACCCACCTGACCGAGACGATCCGCAGCCACGCCGCCGAGCTGCTCACGCGCCAGGACGTGCGCGCGCTGCTGGACAAGCTGAAGGAGACCAACGCGGCCGTCGTCGAGGAGGTCGTGCCCGACGCGCTCTCACTCGGCGAGATCCAGCGGGTGCTGCAGTCGCTGCTGATCGAGGGCGTGCCGATCCGCGATCTCGGCACGATCGTGGAGGCAATTGGCGACAAGGCGCGAACAACACGTGACACAAGCCTCCTTTCGGAGTACGCTCGCCAGGCGCTGGGCCGGGCGATCACGGCTCCTCACCTGGACGAGCAGTTGCGACTGCAAGCAATCACTCTCGACCCCGCCATCGAGCAGGAGGTCTCCACCTCTATCACCCAAACCACGGACGGGGAGTACCTCGCGATGGATCCGCCGCGCGCGCAGGCGATCGTGACCGCGCTGCGCACGCAAGTCGAGCACGCCACCGCTCGCGGCTCGCTGGGTGGGCGGGGACCTGTTCTCTTGTGCTCGGCGCGCATCCGCCGGCACCTGCGCCGGCTGATCGCCCAGGCACAGCCGCATCTTGCGGTGTGCTCTTATAACGAGATCGCACCCGGCATCGACGTTGAAACAATCGGAGTGATCCACGCATGAGCACGCCAGGGGAGCTGCTCGAGGCGCTGGGACGGGAGGCGCGCGCCCGCTTCGGCAACGGCGGCGAGGCGAGGACGCGTATCTTCCGCGGACGCTCCGTCGAGGAGCTGGTGCCGCAGATCCAGCGCGACCTGGGCGCCGACGCGATCATCGTGCGCCGGCGCGAGGGGCTGACCGGCGGCGTGCTCGGGTTCTTCCAGCGCGCGTTCGTCGAGATCGAAGCGATGCCAGGGGGGCCGGGCGTAGACGTGTACGACGAAGACACCGCCGCCGGCCCCGAGGCGCCCGCGCCTGCGCAGCCGCCCGCCGCCGCGCAGGCGATCACGGCCGAGGCCCGGCAGGCGTCCGCGCTGGAATACCAGCCCGGACCAGTGCACCCGCCCGCGGCGCCGATGGCGCCCGCCGAGTTTGCTCCGCCCGCGCCTGAGGCGCCCGCAGCGCCGCCGCTGGCCGCACCGCCGCCCCCAGCCGCGCCGCCCGCCGCCCAGCACCGGCCGCTGCTGGGCTATCAGCCCGCCCAGTCCGCGACGCCCTCCCGGCCCGCGCCCGAGCGTCAGCCGCCGCCGCCGTCCGCCGCGTCGCCGGTCGCACCCCCGCCGGTACCGCCGTTCTACGCGCGCGAGCCCGCCGCGCCTGTCGCGCCCGCTGCGGGAGCCGGCAGCGCGTACGTGACGGCGCACCTGGCCGCGCTGGCACGCGCCGACCGCTCGGAGATCGCCCCGCGCCCGCGCGCGCCGGAGCGCCGCGGCCAGCAGCTGAGGTGGAGTGCCGAGTTCCAGGAGCTGAGCGCGACCGACGTGCCCGAGCGCGTGCCGGCGCCGGCCGAGCGGGCGCCCGTGCGCCAATGGCCGGCGGGCGAGCGACGCGAGGTGGCGCCGGGGTCGCAGGGCCGCGCGCGCGCCGGCGTCGCCAGGAGCCTGCAGCGCTGCGGCATCGGCGAGGAGCTCGCCACCGAGCTGATCGACAGCGCCAGCGCGCACGCGCTCGCGCTCGCGCCCCGTGCGGGCCTCGCGCAGGCCGTGCGCGCGACGCTCGCGCAGCGCATACCGGTCGCGCCGCCGCTGCCCGCCAAGGGCGCCGCGATCGTCGTCGTGGGCGCGGGCGGCGCCGGCAAGACGGCATGCTGCGCCGCGCTGCTGGGCGCCTACCGCAAGAGCAGCTCGCTGCCGGCGAGCTTTGCGACGATCACGCGCGAGCCCGAGCGCGGCGAGCTGCGGATCGTGCTCAGCCCGTACATCATGAAGCCCTCGCCCGCGCGCGCTCCGCAGGCGCTGCGCGCGCTGCGACGCGCTCGCAACGACGGCATGATGGTGCTCGACACGCCGAACGTGTCCCCGTCCAACCGCACGGGCATTCGCGAGCTCGCGAAGCTGCTCGCCGAGCTGGAGCCCGAGCGCGTCGTCGTGGCGCTGCCCGCCACCCTGGGCGCGACCGCGGCCGCGCAGCTGCTGCAGGCGCTCAAGCCGCTGGGAGCCAACGCGCTGGCGGTCACGCACGCCGACGAGACCGACCAGATCGGGGTCGCCGTCGAAGCCGCCTGCAGGTTCGGTCTTGCCCCCGAGTACATGCTCGAGCGCGCACGCGCCGGCGGCTGGCGCTTGCGCCAGGTCGCGCCGAGCGAGCTCGCGGAGAGGCTGCTGCCATGAAATTCGGCGGACGCGGCGCGCCCGAGAAGTCCAAGCCGGTGGCGCTGCCCGAGCGCTTGCAGACGGTGACGCTCGTCCCCGGCGGTTCCAAGGGGCTGCCCGCGCGGGTGCTCGAGCGCGGGCCGGATGCGTTGCTGGTGGCGATCATGGTGCCCACCGAGCCGCTCAGCCAGCGTCAGCTCGACGGCCTCGTGATCGAGTTCGTGGCCCCGCAGGGGCGCGTGCGCCTGACGGGCACGGCGACGCTCGCGGACCCCGCCGACCCGGACGTCGTGCGCATCGAGCACCCGCGCTCGATCGAGGTGCTCCAGGAACGCGAGTACGTGCGCATCAGAGCGGCGCGCCCGGCGGTCGTGTATGCCGGACCCGGCAGGACCGCTGTGCAGAGCTTCACTGTCGACGTCAGCGGCGGCGGCTTCCTGCTCGCGGGACCGGACACGCTGCGGATCGGCGACGAGCTGCAGTTCCAGCTCACGCTCACCCCGGGGGTGCTGACGATCAGCGGCATCGGCAAGGTCGTGCGAGTCGACGCCCAGGGGCATCGTGCGGTCGCGTTCAAGTCGATCAGCGAGCTCGATCGCCGCCGGCTGATCCGCTTCATCTTCGAGTGCCAGCGCGACGAACGCCACCGCGGCCTGCAAACGGACAACGGCTGATGGCAGCTGAGACCGCCGAGGCGCCGCCCGAGACGCTGCAGGAGCCGGCCGCCGCAGCCGCGCCATCGGCTGCGCCGAAGAAGGCCGCCAAGAGCGACGCGAAGGCCAAGGACGCAAAGAAGGGCGGCAAGGACGCAAAGGCGGCCAAGGGCAAGGGCAAGGGCAAGGAGTCCGCTGACGCCGGCGCGTCCGGCGCGAACGGCCCCAGCATCGCCGCCCACCCGCGCGCCGCGCGCGCGGTCGCGCGCGCCAAGAGCTGGGGCGGGCTGATCGGCTTCATGCTCGCCGGGTACCTGGCGCTGCCGACGAACACGCTCGCGGGCGCCGGGCTGCGCGCGCTGATCGCGGGCATCGTCTGCTACCTGGCGGCGTGGGCGGGCGCCGTGTTCCTGTGGCGCCGGCTGGTGATGCTGGAGATCAAGGGTCGCGAGGCGCAGATCGCGGCTGCCCACGCTGCCCGAGCCCGGCGCGAGCTGCCGGCGGGCCCCCCGAGCGCGGGAGCGCAAGGGTGAACACCATCCAGCACTGAGAGGCGGCCGTGGACCCGATACATCCGATCGCACCCGGGCCGCCGTCGATCGCGATGCGCCCGCCGGTTGAGCCGGTGCCGCGGATCGCGCGTGAGCGGGACCGTCCTGCCCGTGACGAGGAGCAGCGCAAGCGCCGGGAGCCGCCCGAGCCCGAGCCCGAGCGCGGCCCCGACGATGAGGGGCATCCGCACGTCGACGTGCGCGTCTGAACGTGCGCGTGCGCGCGCAGGAATCGGCACTGTGAAGGGGAATCCCGTCGGTAAGAGGAAGTCAGCCTCAAGTTTCCCGCCGCGCTGACGATAATCGGCGTGGGTCGACACGGAGTCGGCTCAGGGACCTAACTAAACAAACGTCATCAAGGAGATGAACGCATGGGCCTAACGATCAACAGCAACCTGGAGGCGATGAACGCCAGCAGGAACCTCAATGGCACCGAGAACATGCTCGCGCAGTCGATGCAGCGCCTGTCCTCGGGACTCAAGATCAACTCCGCAGCCGACGACGTCGCCGGCTACGCCATTAGCGAAAGCCTCCAGAGCCAGGTCAACGGGCTCAACCAGGCCTCAGAAAACATCCAGGACGCGGTCGCGCTCGCGCAGACCGCACAGGGTGCGCTCAACGACGTCAACCAGATGCTTCAGCGTGTGCGCGAGCTCGCGGTGCAGTACTCGAACGGCACGACCTCAGAAGAAGACCAGAAAGCGATCCTCTCCGAGGTCGGGCAGCTGGTCAGCGAGATCAAGCGCGTCGGTGAAACGACTCAGTTCAACGGCAAGAACCTGCTCAACGCGGCCGAAGAAATCCGCTTCCAGGTCGGCGCCAACGACGGCGAAGGCATCGGCGTCACGACGATCAAGCTGTACGAAGCGATCGAAGAAAAGATCGAAACCAAAACGCTCGGCGAACGACTTGTCGTGACCCTTGGCGAAGCTGAAAAAGAAGAAGTCAAAGGATTCCAGAAAGAAAAAACGGAACAGAGCGCAGAACTCGCCAAAGTAGCGGAAGAACTCAAAAAAGGCACGAAGACCGCTAAAGAAGCGAAAGAAGCCGACGAACCGATCGAAGCGAAAATCACGGAACTCAACGAAAAAATCGAAGCTATCAACAAGGCACACGAACCCACTGGGCTCAAAGAAATCAGCGAAGCCATCGCCAAGGTTTCTGGCCTCGCCGGCGAATTCGGTGCCGTCCAGGACCGCATCCAGTACACCCAGTCCAACCTGGAAGTCTACAGCCAGAACCTGACCTCGGCTGTAAGTGCGCTGGTCGACGTGAACATGGCCACAGAAATGACCAACTTCACGAAGGACCAGGTTCTCCAGCAGGCAGGTGTGGCGATCCTCGCGCAGGCGAACCAGCTGCCTGACGCAACCCTGAAGCTCCTGGAATAGTCCTCCAGCAGCTCATCCAACTTCCTCAGCGGTGGCGCCTAGAGGACGCCACCGCTGCAGTGAAGCCCAGCTGACCGCTGGCCGATGTCTCAATCGGCCGTCCGCGGGCAGCAGGGTCATAACGCTTCGGGCGGTCCGGGAAAGGCCGACAGAAGCCACATACCGCCGCTTCATCGAGGGAACGGTGGTTGGACGGGCGGCGACGGCCGCCCGTCCACTTATTCTCTCGGCTCCTCGCCGCGGATTCTTGACTCTGGGTCGCGGCGCTGCGCGCTCTCAACAGCGCCGGCCTGCTGCCGATTACCGGACCGATGACCCTCGAAGCGACGCTGGAGCACGTCTCCGCGATCCGCCAGGCGCTGGCCGACCCCGCCGCGATGGTCGGCCGGAACGGCTCCCTCACGGGCGGCACCGAAGCCCCGGCTGCGAGCGGCGCAACAACGGACGGCGAATCGTCGTTCGCGAGCGCGCTCGCGCAGGCCAGCGCCGGCTATGAAAGCCCCGCCGCCAGCGCCGGCGTGAGCGGAGCGCCCGCGCTGACGAACGCGACCTACGCGGGCTCCGCCGACTCGCTGCAGAGCCTCGACGGCGTCGTCGGCTCGACGTCGCTCTCGTCGTTGGGGACCGCCGCACAGGGCTCGCCCGGGGCGCGCATCGTGGCGATCGCCGAAAGCCAGCTCGGCCAGACCGAGCAGCCGCCCGGATCCAACGAATCGCCGGCGATCGCCGAATACCGCAGCGCCACCGCGGGCGCGGTCCCGGGCGCGCCGTGGTGCGCGTACTTCGCCTCGTGGGTCGCGCGCCAGGCGGGCGAGCCGATCGGCGAAGGAGGTCAGGGCGCGGGCGCCGTCTCGGAGGTGTGGTCGTGGGCGCAGAGCACCGGGCGCGCGATCGCCAACGGGCCGGGCGTCGTGCCTCAGCCGGGCGATCTGATCGTGTTCGGCGACGAACACGTGGGAATCGTCAGGGACGTGCTGCCGAACGGTCAGATCCAGACGATCGAGGGCAACTACGAAAACAAGGTCGCGGCCAACGTGCGCAGCCCCACCGAAGCGACGGGATACGTCAACATGAGCTGATGGCGCCCGAGCGGATGTGGCTGAAGATGCTGCCGCTGCTGGCGTTGCTGCTCGTCGTGGCCGCAGGCGCCAGCTTCCTGCTCGTCAAGGGTCCCGGCAAGCCCGTCCTGCCCGGAGGAGCACAGCAGTCCGCGGCCGCCGACGGCTTCTACGGGACGCTCGCGCTTCCCGCCAAGCAGGCGCCGCCGATCCATCTGCGCAACTACCTCGGCCAGCCGGTGACCCTGAGCGAGTACCGCGGCAAGGCCGTGCTCGTCACCTTCCTGTATGCCAACTGCCCGGACGTCTGCCCGCTGATCGCCTCCAACCTGCGCGTCGCGCTGAACCTGCTCAGGTGGCGCGCCTCGCAGGTGCAGGTGATCGCCGTGTCGGTCGACCCGCGCGGGGACACGCCGGCGAACGTCTCCAGGTTCGTGCGCCAGCACGGGATGGCGGGAAGGATGCAGTATCTGATCGGCTCGGCCGCAGAACTCGAGCCGACGTGGGCGGCGTGGAAGGTCGGCTCGACGCGCGAAGCCGGCCAGCCGGATCTGATCGCCCACTCGGCGCTCGTCTACGGAATCAGCGCCAGTGGCACCTTGACGACGATCTACCCGGCCACGTTCGAACCGAGCGAGATCGCCCACGACGTGCCGAAGCTCGCCGCGCAGTAGCGCGGCCAGAGCGACAACTATTATTGCCAAACGACCATAATACTGGCCATTGTGGCTATAGTCTCAGCATGGACTTTCGCCGACCACTGCAGGTCGTAACACCGACATTGGACGGTGACGTGCTTAGCGTGCTCGCGCGTGCGGACGCCGAGATGACTGGCCGTGAGCTCCAACGTGTCATAGGTCGTGGCTCTCCCCAGGGGATCCGCAACGCCGCCGATCGTTTGGCCGAGCAGGGTCTGCTCTCACGTCGCCCGTCGGGCCACGCCAATCTCTACCGGCTGAACCGAGATCACGTCGCGGCGTCCTGGATCGAAGGCCTCGCGACCCTTCCCGCACAGGTGCTCGATCGGCTGCGCAACGCGATCGATGCGTGGGAGCAGCCCCCTACGCTCGCCGTGCTGTTCGGCTCGGTCGCCCGCGGCGAGGCCGCACCGGCGAGCGATCTCGATCTGCTCATCGTCCGCCCAGCAGGCTGTGAGCCCGATGAGCCGGTATGGCAAGGGCAGCTCTCCGGGCTTCAGACCCTCGCGAGCGCGTGGACCGGGAACGACACCAGAGTCCTCGAGTTCGGCGAGCACGAGCTGACCGACGGCGAGCCCCGGCAGGTGCTCGCGGACGCTGCAAAGGACGGCATCGAGCTCTACGGCAAGCTGCGTCTGCTGCGCCGTCGCTCCCGAGGGACAACCTGACGATGACGCCGCGACTGCACAAATGCGATGAGAGCACGATCGCGGGCAGGCTCGCGAAGGCCGAGCAATTCCTCGAAGGCGCCGAGATCATCCGCGAGTTTGCCGCCGACGAGCAGGATGTCGCCGACGCATACGTGACGCTCTGCGTCCATTGTGGCGTGGCAGCGGCGGACGTCATCTGTTGCATCGCGCTCGGAGGGCACGTCCAGGGCGAAGATCACAACGAAGCCGTCACCCAGCTCTCGAAGGTGCGTCCCGATGGCGCAGCCCTCGGCAACGCTCTGCGCACGCTGCTCGGCATGAAGACACGCGCCGGCTACAGCCACGAGCACGTCAGCGCCGCTGGGTGCAAGCGTGCTCAGCGCGCCGCCGAGCGGCTGCTACAAGCCGCCCGTGAGCGGCGCATCAGCCGCTGACGCCGTCACGGCCGGGCGCTCAGCGTTCGCCCGAGTCACGCATCCAGAGCACGACGTACCAGATCGCCACACAGATCAAGACTCCCAGCGGGAGCACGAGTGTGAGGATCGAGCCGGTGAGGAAGTGCGATGCGAGCGGGATGGCGAGCTTGGGCATTAACCCTCCTAGTGCTCGCTAGCCAGCCGCGGAGCCCGGGTGCTATCGGGGACCGGCGGCACGAGCCAGCGGTGGACGTAGACGAACAGGACGATCAGGAACGTGACTGACCCGGGCACCCACATGACGCCCGCGGCAAGCTGCTGGTCGGCCATCGCCGAGATGCCGCCTGGACGGCTTCCCAGATTCACGTAGTAGCTGTAGAGCGGGTGCGGGGCGAGCGCGAGCACGACGGCGAGCGCCCAGCTGACGATCATCCCGCCGATCAGATACACCACCCGCTGTGGCGCCACGAGGCGGATATGCAGTGGCGAGGACGGGATCACCTGCTTCCAGAAGAGCAGCGCCGTGCAGAAGAACAGCGTGTGCTCGAAGGCGTGCAGGGTGCTCGATTTGAGCGTCGCGTCGAACAGCACCGGCACATGCCAGCCGAGCAGCACTACCGAGAACGCGACGAAACTGGGAACCGGTCTGCCGAGCGTCCGGGCGATGGCGCGCAGCGGCGCGGTACGCTCGCCGTGGCTGAGCCCGCCGGCGAGCCACCTGCGCGTGTCCAGCGGCAGGCAGCGCCACAGGCGAATCCACGGTGAGGCGAGCACGAACAGCGGCGCCGCGACGACGATCAGCAGCACATGCTGGATCATGTGCACCCAGAACAGATCCGCGCTCAGCCGCTCGATCGGCGAGGCCAGCGCGATCGCGAGGACCGCGAGGCTCGCCCAGAAGCAGCCGCAGCGCCAGCGCTGTGCGACGCGCTTGCGCTCGGGGGTGACGGTGCGCCTGGCGCCGATCACGTAGAACACGGCGAGGTCGATCACGAGCACGAGGGGTGGGTCGAAGGCCCAATCCCAGAAGCCCGGCGTCGCTGCCGCCGTGGCGAGCATTAGAGGAGATACAGCGTCACGTACGTCACGACCCCGATCGCTGCCAGGAAGCTCCAGTAGAAGACGGCCGCGTCGAGCCCGGGCGCGATCAACTGGTCCGGATCCTTGATGTCGCCCTCGCTGCCGGCGGGCGCGCGGCGCGCGCGCAGCTCGGTCGCGACCTGCGTCTCGAGCCAGTACATCGTGAACAGCACGGCGATCAGGTAGAAGGCGCTCCACGCACAGAACACGCTCGCATAGGCGCCGTTGGTGGGGCCGAAGTGCTGGACGGTGTACTCGATGCACTGCAGCGCGACCGCGATCAGCCCGAGCGCTACGGCGGCGATCGCGGGCGCCGTCCAGCCGCGCGAGCCGGCCTTCATCTGCCTCCCGGCGACGATGCTCGACGCGGCGCTGAGCACGATGCAGGCGATGAACGCCGCGCCGAGCGCCTGCTTGGGGTGCACGTGCGCCGGGTGCCACATGTGGTCGGCGTCGATCGAGCGCAGGTAGAAGTACGCGAACAGGAACGCCAGGAAGAAGAACGTCGAGGCGCCGCACAGCATGCGTGAGGCGACCGACAGCGCGCGTGCGCCGACGTCGGGCGACTCGGGCGGGATCTCCACCCCGCTCGCCATCGCCGGGACCATCGTCCCCCGCGGAGCGTCCGCGCTCGCAGACATCGCTCAGGCCCCCGCCGCCGCCGGCTGGCCGCCGCCTACTGCGGGGACCGGCGTGCCGTAGTCGTAGGGGTCGGAATCGAACACGGGAATCTGCTCGAAGTTGTTGACGGGCACCGGCGTCGGCACCTGCCACTCCATCGACTTCGAGCGCCACGGGTTGGCCTCGGCGGGCTCGCGTACGAAGATCAGCGAGTAGACGGCGTTGAACACGAAGATCAGGAGCGAGAACCCGAGCACGAAGGCCGAGATCGACACCCACACGTTGAGCCCCTGCAGGCTCGGTTCATATGTGCTGACGCGTCTGGGCATCCCCTCTAGGCCCAGGGCGAAAAGCGGCATGAAGGTCGAGTTGAACGAGATGAACATCAGCCAGAAGTGCCACTTGGCCAGCATCTCGTTGAAGCGCAGGCCGGTCATCTTCGGCACCCAGTAGTAGATCCCGGCGAAGAAGCTGAAGATCAGCCCGCCCACGATCGTGTAGTGGAAGTGCGCCATCACGAAGAAGCTCCCGTGCAGGCCCGTGTCGGTCGGGACGTCCGAGAGCACGACGCCCGAAAGCCCGCCGATCAGGAAGTTGAACGCCCACGCCAGGCAGAACAGCATCGGCACGGTGAAAGACATTCGTCCCCTCCACAGTGTGCCTATGAAGCACAGGAAGATGAACCCGGTGGGCACGGAGATGATCTCCGTGGAGAGCATGTAGAACGGGCGCAGGTCGGCGTTGATGCCGCTCACGAACAGGTGGTGCTGCCAGACGAAGAAGCTCATCAGGCTGACGCCGAGCATGCCCGATATCGCCAGCCGGTAGCCCCACAGCGGCTTGCGCGTGAACACGGGCAGGATCTCGAGCACGATGCCGAAGCCGGGCAGCGCGAGGATGTAGACCTCGGGGTGACCGAAGAACCAGAACAGGTTCTCGAACAGGTAGGAGCTGCCGCCACCGCCGGTGACGAAGAACGTGGTGTCGATTGTGCGGTCGAGCGCCGCCATCAGCAGCGTGGCGATCAGCATCGGCGCGGCGAGCACCATCAGGACCGCGGTGGCGAAAACCGACCACACGAAGATCGGCAGCCGCGACCATGTCAGCCCGGGCGCGCGCATGGTGATGATCGTCGCCATCATGTTCAGCCCCAGCAGGGCCATCGAGATCCCGACGAGCGCGAAGAACACGATGTAGGAGTCCATGCCCATGACCGCCTCTTCGTTGAGCGGCGCATAGCCGGTCCAGCCGGTGGGAAAGCCGCCGAAGAAGATCGTCGAGACGAGGATGAAGCCCGCGGCCATCAGCAGCCAGAAGGTGAGCGCCTCGATGCGGGGAAAGGCCATGCGACGGGCGCCGATCATCAGCGGCACGAGGTAGTTGGCGAACGGGCCGAGGATGCCCGAGGTCATCATCCCCATCATCATCGTGCCGTGCATGCCAACCAGCGACAGGTACTGGTTGGGGCCGATGAGCGTGGGGACGGGGTGCAGCAGCTCGGCGCGGATCAGCATCGCGTTGACTCCGCCGACGAAGATGAAGACCCCGATTCCCACCAGGTACTGGATCCCGACGACCTTGTGGTCGGTGCACAGGCCGAAGTAGCGACCGATCCCGTCGCTCTCCTTCTCGCGCAGCGACGCCGGCCGTCCGAGCAGGCGCGAGATCGGGTAGTTGGCGAATCCGAGGCCGATCAGGAAGCCGATCACGCCGAACGTGTAGCCGAGCAGCAGCGCCACGTCGTTCTCGTCGGTCGCCGTCTCGTATTCGAACGACGGGCCGTTGATCAGATGGCCGATCCACCAGCCCAGGTAGTAGCCGGCGACGCCGAGGATCACGGCGGTCAGCAGGTTGAAGCCGAGCAGACGGCGCCACAGCGGCGCTCGGATCGGCTGGGGGGCGGCTGCAGCTGCGCTTGTCGCACTCATTCTGGTTCCGCTCGCTTCGTCGGTTCGGGCAGGTAGGTGGTGCTGTACTTGGGCAGGACCTTGGTCGCAGGCGCCAGGCGTCTCTGCTGTTCGTGGATCCACGTTTCGAAGGCGGCGGGCGTGACGACCTTGCCGGCGTTGGACATGTAGCCGTGCCACACCCCGCACAGCTCGGCGCAGCGCACGGTGAAGCTCTCGAGCTTGGTGGGCTTGACGAACGCGATGTTGTCCACGCCGGGGTTGGCGTCGGCCTTGACGCCCAGCTTGTACGCCCAGAAGGAGTGGACCACGTCGAGCGAGGTCACGTGGAATTCGACCATCTGGTTATCGGGCAGGTACAGTTCGGTGGTCTCGACGCCGCCATAGGTGGGGTAGCGGTAGGTGAACAGCCACTGCTGGGCGATCACCTGCACGGGCAGCTTGGGGCCCTTCGGCACGGTCAGGGGATTGGGCCCGCTGCCGGAGCCGGCGCCGTTGTCGGCCTCCAGGCGCACGGTCCCGAACACGGCGACCGAGAGCACCATCAGCGAGGTGACGATGATCCATGTCGCCTGGACGCGCGCGTGGCCGCGCACCGCAGGGCCTTCCAGCATGCCGCCCTTCGGCTGGCGGAAGAAGATGATGGCGTACGCGAGATACAGCACCACCAGCGTCAGCACTGGCGTGGCCAGCGTGGCCAGAACGGTGTAGTCGGTGCCCTGCCCGGATGCCTGTTCGCTGCCGTTGCCCGGTCCCAGCAGCGGGCCGATCACCCAGATCACCAGCGGCAGCGCGATCAGCGTGCCGATCAGCCACACGACCGCGAAGCGGACCGTGTGGTTCGGTTCGGCTCCGGCGGTCTCGCCGGGCGGCGGCGCGGCCGAGCTAGACGACATTCAGGAACCCGTCCATGTAGCCGACCGTCTGCATTGGCCCGCCGAGGCCATAGAGGAAGCCGGCGGCGCACGGGACGAAGCACTGCCAGCGGTAGTGGCCCTTCTTGCCGGAGTAGAAGCTGAATTCGACCGTGCGGTGCGCGGCGCCTTCACAAGGGGCGAATTCGCAGGCGTTCTTGGTTTCTTCCGGCACGCCGGGCAGCGGGATGAACAGCCCGAGCTGCGGCACCACCCACGTGTGCGACGTTTCTTCGGGGGCGATCGCGCTGACGGCCTTGCCGTCGATCGTCTCGGTGCCGCCGATCGTGCCCTGGACCTGCGAGAGGAACGGGTTGCGCAGGCCGGTCGGCGAGTCGTACTGGTAGATCGTGACGTGGATGATCGAGTTGGCGGGCACCGAGAAGGTGGTGCTGTGGATCCACTTGCCGTTCTGCTTGACCAGGTAGGAAACCCAGTCGGGGTGCGTCGGGCTGTACTTGGGGCCGATGGCTGCGACGGTCTCGAGCGTCAGATGATCGCCGCCGCTGGATGCTGGAGCGACGCTCGCGGAGATCGCCGGCGGTGCGCTGGTTGCCCAGGCCGCGACGTACAGGCCGAGCAGCACACCGAGCACCGCCACGGCGGCGCTCACGCCCAGGAGCTTCTTGGCGAACACGCTCACAGCTAACCCCGGCCGCCGACCGCGGTCTCCCCAGAGCCGACGGTTCCTCCCCGACTGCTAACCGCGCCTTCCCGCAAGCTGACCGCGCCTCCTCGAGCGCTCGTGCTGCCCGGCTGACTACGCTGGCCACTCTAGTTACGGGCTGGCCGGCCGCACAAGTATATGAGAGAAATCTCATGAAAGTTTCCCCACGATCCGGAGTCGCGGCCCGCTCGTCTGTCGCAAGGAGGCCGCACGGCGCGTTTGGCGGTGGTCCGGAGCGTCGCCTGCTCGGCCCAAACGGCTGCTCGCCGCGACCCCGGTGCCGTGGGCGGGTACGATCAACGGCTTGTCCCAGCCCCAGCGATTGGACGGCGATAAGCGCCCCACCCACGGCGCGGGGCGGCCCGCGGGCGCGGCGTCGGCAATGCGCGCGCGCGTCCCCGAGCGCCCGACGCTGGATGGCCTTGAGGCGAAGTGGAGCGCGCTGTGGGAGCGCGATGGCGTGTACCGCTTCGACCGCTCGGCGCCGCGCGAGCGCGTGTACTCGATCGACACGCCGCCGCCGACGGTCAGCGGCTCGCTGCACGTGGGCCACGTGTTCTCCTACACGCACACCGACACGGTCGCGCGCTTTCAGCGCATGCGCGGGATGGAGGTCTTCTACCCGATGGGCTGGGACGACAACGGCCTGCCGACGGAGCGGCGCGTGCAGAACCACTTCGGCGTGCGCTGCGATCCGTCGGTGCCGTTCGACCCCGACTTCCAGGCGCCGAAGGAGCCGTCCGAGAAGCAACCGGTGTCGGTGTCGAGGCCGAACTTCGTGGAGCTCTGTCTCCAACTGACCGAGAGCGATGAGCAGGTGTTCGAGGCGCTGTGGCGCACGCTGGGGCTGTCGGTGGACTGGTCGATGACGTACACGACGATCGGCCGCCTGGCGCAGCGCATCTCCCAGCGTTCGTTCCTGGGTCTGCTGGCGCGTGGCGGCGCCTACCAGCTGGAGGCGCCGACGTTGTGGGACGTGGACTTCCAGACGGCGGTCGCGCAGGCCGAGCTCGAGGACCGCGAGCGCCCGGGGGCGATGCACCGCGTGCGCTTCGCCGCGGCGCCGGATGGCGAGGGCGCGCAGGCGGCGGGCGCTGAGGTCAAATCCCGCCCGCCCGCGCTGATCGAGACAACGCGCCCGGAGCTGATCCCGGCGTGCGTGGCGCTGCTGGCGCATCCTGACGACGAGCGCCACCGCGAGCTCGTGGGAACGGACGTGCTGACGCCGCTGTTCGGGACGCGCGTACCGGTGATGACGCATGCGGCGGTCGAGCGCGAGAAGGGGACGGGCCTGGTGATGGTGTGCACGTTCGGCGACCTGACGGACGTGATGTGGTGGCGCGAGCTGGGGCTGCCGGTGCGCTCGGTGCTCGGACCCGACGGGCGCCTGGCGGAGGTCCCGTGGGGCGCGCCGGGATGGGAGTCCCAGGATGTGGAGCGCGCGCGCGCCGACTACGCGGAGCTGCAGGGCCGCACGATCAACCAGGCGCGCAAACGCATCGTGGAGCTGCTCGAGCAGTCGGGCGACCTGCTGGGCGAGCCGCAGCCGGTGACGCGGGCGGTGAAGTTCTTCGAGAAGGGCGAGCGGCCGGTGGAGATCGTGACGAGTCGCCAGTGGTTCATCCGCACGATCGAGCACCACGACGAGCTGATCGCGCGCGGGCGCGAGCTGCAGTGGCACCCGCCGTACATGCGCGCACGCTTCGAGGACTGGGTCAACGGGCTGACGGGCGACTGGTGCGTGAGCCGCCAGCGCTTCTTCGGCGTGCCGTTCCCGGTGTGGTATCCGATCGACGCGGGCGGGGCGGTGCTGTACGAGCAGCCGATCGCGGCGCGCGAGGAGCAACTGCCGGTGGACCCGTCGACGGACGTGCCGGATGGCTATGAGGCGGCGCAGCGCGGCCAGTCGGGTGGCTTCGCGGGCGACCCGGACGTGATGGACACGTGGGCGACGTCATCCTTGACGCCGCAGATCGCTGCTCATGCGGGCGAGGACCAAGAGCTGTTTGCGAAGGTGTTCCCGATGGACGTGCGCCCGCAGGCGCACGACATCATCAGGACGTGGCTGTTCTCGACGATCCTGCGTTCGCAGCTGGACTACGACGAGCTGCCGTGGGCGAACGCGGCGATCTCGGGCTGGGTGCTCGACCCGGACCGCAAGAAGATGTCGAAGTCGAAGGGCAACGTGGTGACGCCGATGCACCTGCTGGAGGAGCACGGCGCCGACGCGGTGCGCTACTGGGCGGCCAACGGGCGCCCGGGCACGGACACGGCGTTCGACGCCAAGCAGATGAAGGACGGCCGGCGCCTGGCGGTGAAGCTGCTGAACGCGTCGAAGTTCGCGCTCGCGGAGCTGCCGCCGCCGGGCGAGTCGCTGACGCACCCGCTCGACCGCGCGCTGATCGCGCGGCTGGCGGCGGTCGTGAAAGACGCGACGGACAGCTTCGAGTCCTACGACTACGCGCGCGCGCTGGAACGCGCGGAGCGCTTCTTCTGGTGGTACTGCGACTTCTACCTGGAGCTCGTCAAGGGCAGGCGCTATGACCCGGACCCGGCGGTGAGCGCGTCGGTGAGCCTCGCGCTGCGCCTGTCGCTGTCGGTCTTCCAGCGTCTGTTCGCGCCGTTCCTGCCGTTCGTGTGCGAGGAGGTGTGGTCGTGGTGGCAAGGGGGCTCGGTGCATCGCGCGGCCTGGCCGGACGCGGGCGAGCTCGCGGCGGCGGGCGGCGGCGGCGAGGCGGCTGGGCATGCGGGCGAGGCCGAGCGCGATGGCGCGGTGAACGGCCGCGGCCGCGAGGAGGTTGCGCTCGAGGTGACGGCGGACGTGCTGCGCGAGGTGCGCAAGGCGAAGTCGCAGGCCAAGCGGCCGATGCGCGCGCCGGTCACGCGCGTGCTTGTGCGCGACACGGCGGAGCGCTTGGCGGCACTGGCGCTCGGCGAGGACGACCTGCTGGAGGCGGGGTCGATCGAGCGTGTGGAGACGGCCGAGGACGGCGAGTTCGCGGTTGAGGTGGAGCTGGCGGAGGAGAGCACCGGCTGAGGGGTAGCGGCAACGCGAAGGGTTGCCTATGAGTGGGGACGAAAAAGCAGACGATCAGCATCCCGATCAACGGGTGCTGGTGCTCGGCGAGTCCGGCGGGCTGGGCGAGGCGCTGGCACGCAGGCTCGAGCATGGTGGGACGGCGGTCGAGCGGGCGATGTCGCTGAGCGACAGCCAGGTGTCGGCGATCCTCGCGGAGCGTCGGTGGGCGGCTGTGGCTGTGGTGACGCGCGACGACGTCCTGGCGCTGCGCCTGACGCTGCTGGTCGCACACCTGCGCCCGGACTTGCCGCTTTGGGTGACGATGTTCGACAGGACGATCGCGCGCGAGCTGCACCACGTGGTCCCGGCGGTGCAGGTGCTCTCGCCGTCGGAACTGGTGGCGGCCGACCTGGCGGAGCAGCTGGTTGCGGCGGCTGGCTCCACTGCGACGCGCAGGCGCACGGGCGTGAGCCTCGTCGATGACGCGCTGCGGTTGCTGGTGCGCGCCGGCGTGGGGATCCTGCTGGCGCTGCTGGTCGAGGTGGTCGTCGGCGCGATCGCGTTGCATGAGAGCTTCGTCGACGCGCTCTACTACAGCACGAGGACGGTGGCCACGGTGGCTGGCACGCCCGGGGCGGCGACAGCGGCTGCTTGGTACAAGGTCGTGTCGGTGCTGGACACGCTGGCGGCGCTGGCGCTTGTGGCCGTCTTCACGGCGGCGCTCGTACGCCGGGTGAGCCGCCCGCGCCTGACGACGCTGTTCGGCGCGCGCGCGGCTCCGGCACGACACCACGTCCTGCTCGTGGGCTTCGGCCAGGTGGGCTTCCGCTTGGCGCAGGAGCTGCGGCGACGCCACATCGCGGTGCTGGGCGTCGAGCGTGACGCCGACGCGCCGTGCGTGCGACTCGCGCGCGCCGCCGGGATCCCGGTGGCGATCGGGCGCGGCGACGACCGCGAGACGCTCGAGCGGCTGGGCATACGCCGCTGCGTGGCGGTCGCGGCGGTGACCTCTGACGACCTGGTCAACGTCGCGGTGGGCCTCGCCGCGAGCGATCTCGCGCCGGGCGTCGCGCTGGTGCTGCGCCTGGGTGACGGCGAGGTGGCGGCGGAGACCGATTCGCTGCTGCACCTGGGCGGGATCTGCGACGCGCACAAGCTCGCCGCGGACACGCTCGTGCGGGGGCTGGGCGGTCCGGGCGCTCCCGGAGCCTGATGGCCGCTACCGCGGCTGTGTGGCCTCAGGAATCGAGCGTTTGCCGGACCAGTCGAAGCGGCACCATGAGCGTGTCGGGCGCGAGATCCGAGGGCTCGAATCCAAACGCGCGATAGAAGGACGACGCGCGTTCGTCGAGGGCCTGCACCGTGACTGCGCGTATGGCGAGCTCATCGGAGGCGCGGAGGACTCGTCGTAGCGCATCGAGCAGCAGGCCGCGGCCCAGGCCGGTGCCCTGATGGGGGGTCGCGACCGCAAGGCGGGCGAGCAGCGCGACGGGAATCGGGAAGTGTCGCGAGAGTCCTCGCCGGACGCCGGCGGTCGCTCGCTCATGCTCGACCTGCGCGGCAACCAGTGTGTAGTAGCCGGCGACCTTGCCATCAAGTTCGGTGGTGACGAACGTGCGGGCGGCGTCGCGATGCTGATTCTGGCTCGCGTAGGCGCGCAGCCAGCGGTCCAGGGTGTCACGGCCGCAACTGAATGCCTCGACGTGATGTCGGGTACGGTCGAACGCTTTGGTCGCGGTCAGCCGCGACGTCACGTCTCAGGCAGGACGCTCGGCTTCTCGACGAGCCGGCGCAGACCACGCTCGGCCTCCCCGGATGGTCCGTCCAGCGCGGCGAGGAACCGTTGCGCGGCTTCGTCGTCGACGACATAGCGGTCGCGCTCAGCGAGCGTGCGCTCGGCCTCCCGGCGTGCCGCTCTGCGTACGAACTCGCTGAGGGTCTCGCCGGCGACGGTCGCCGCGGCCTGCTCGAGACTGCGCTCCTCCTCGGTGATTCGAATCTCGATCCTGCGGGTCTTGGTTGCGGTGTTCGACTCCACGGCCATATTGTACGGCATCAGTCCGGACAGTTGCTATGCCGCGCGAGCCGAGTCGCTCGGCACGGTTGATCATGCGCGACACGCGATCAGCTCGACGCGATCATCGGAGCCGGCGAGTCGGGCGTCTGTTGTGAGAATGCGGATCGAGTCGAGAGCGGCAGCGAGCTCAGCGTAGAGAGCGTCGACGAGTCGCTGATTGTCGCGTCGCCCCCATGCGCCCAAGAGCAGGCTCGCGAGCGGGTGCCGGCGGATCGGTGCACCGGCAAGCTCGGTGAGCGCGGCGAGGACCGCCGACTGTTCGAGATCCCCCGCGCGATACAGCCGCCCGAGCGCGGAGAGCACCTCTGCGTCGAGGTGCGCGGGGGCGTGCAACTGGCATCCGCGCATCCGCGCACGAACCTTGTCTCCGAGGTCGGTGCCGATCAGTGCCTCCGCGATCGCAGAGGCGTCGACGACGAGAGCCTCAGGTGGAGACGGGGTCACCGGGCTCGCCGAGTTCGGCGCGGGCCGCGTCGATCGCGTCGATCACGCTCCGGTGGGCGATGTCCGCGTGTGGCAGGCGGTCAAGGCGGTCGAGCCAGCGGTCGGTCTCACTGTGTTCAAGCGTGCTGGACAGCGCCGCCTGTGCGACTTGGGAGATGTTCAAGCCGGCGGCTCGCGCCTGTCGTGCGAGCTCGTCGGGCAGGTATACGTTGACGCGGGCCATGCGCATAGTATACACACATCGACGTGGCCGCGCACGCGGGCGCGCTAAACGCCTGGACGTCCGAGTCAGAGACGTGCGTTAGCCGCAGTCTCTCAATGTGTCCAGCCGCGCTCGCGGACTTCGTATGCAGCTCTCGCGTCGAGGCCGTCGCCGGCACGTAGCTGTTGGATCAGCTGAACGCGAAGCTCGAGATTGCGGGCACTGTGTGTTTGCACAGGCTCGATCGCTGCTGGCGTCTCTGTGGCGGGATGACGGGGATGGTCGGCAGCCACCGAATCATTGTAGGGCTGGCGTATCAGCCAGACCGACGTCCGTCCCCCTCTGCTCCGCGAAGTGCTTGCTGAGCATCGTCAGCTGCCCCTGGTAGTTGGAGCCGATGTCCTCGCCGTACAGCACGTCGGGCTTCTCGGCCATGCGCTCGAAGGCGAGCTTGCAGACGGGCTGGCGGTGCTCGACCATGAACGACACGTCGCGCGCTCTGACCTCGAGCGCGGCGCGGCTGCCGCGCGCGGCGGGGTCGCTGGAGTAACCGAAACCGGGGTCGAAGAAGCCGGCGTAGTGGGTGCGCAGCTCGCCGGCGGTGGGGTCGTAGGCGAGCATCTCGGCGGCGTATGACGGCGGGATGCAGACGCCCTCGGCCGACAGCAGCAGGTAGAAGACCTCAGGCTCGAGCACGATCCGGCCGCCGCGCTCGGGGTGCACGGGCTCCCAGTAGTCGCGCCAGCGCAGCGCGCCGACCTTTGTCAGGTCGATCGGCAGGCTGTTCTTCTTGGCGCGGTAGCCGACGATCGCCTCGGCCGAGCCGGACACGTCGAGGCTGAGGAACAGGCCGTCGGCGAGCGACAGCTCGGAAGCGGGCAGCGGCTGGGAGTCGAGGTACAGCAGCGGCGACTCGCGATGCAGCGCGAGCAGCTCGTCATCGCTGAGGCGCGCATCGGCGGACATCAGCCGCACCTGGTTGAGCGCGAGCCCGGTCTTGACGCGGATCGCGAACGTGCGGGGCACGACCTCCAGGTAGAGCTTGCCGTGGTAGCCGGCGGCGATCTCGTCGAAGCGGTGGTTGCGGTCGGTGAGCACCCGTGTGAACACGTCCAGGCGCCCGGTCGAGCTCTTGGGGTTGGCCTTCGCGCGGATCTGCTCAGGCAGGCGCAGCTCCTCGATCAGCGGCACCAGGTAGGGGCGGTCGCGCTCGAGCGTGGCGCCGTCGCGCAGGTCGATGCGTTCGAACGCGATCTCCTCGATCTTCTGCTCGACGGTGGAGTCGCTGTCGGGCAGGAAGCTGCAGCGCAGCGCCCACGCGTGCTCGCCGAGGCGCAGGTCCACGCTCGCCGGCTGCACCGACTCGCCGGGGATGCGCCACGGGCCCGCGACCATCCACTCGCGCGCGACGGCCTCGCGCAGCTGCTGCGAGGGCAGCACTCCGGTGGCCTCCCGGAGGCCGTCCGGCGCGTGCTCGATCTCGCTCGGAACGGGCGTGGTGGTCACATCCAGGCTCGCTTGCGCATGCCCGACAAGTGTATGTGCACGGCCGGCAAGGAGTGGAAAACAGGGCTGGCGCGTGCCGCATGTCGGAACTACAGTCGATGGCGACGCGAGCTTGAGCATCGTCCCACCTCTCCGACGGTGCCCAAGAAGAGATCCCAGGCGTCCCCCGGCGCCAGGTCTCCGCGGGCGTCGCAGCCCCACCGGCCGCGGCGTCCGTGAAGGCTTGGGGCTGGCGTCCCGTCCGCGGTCCCGTCTACCTTCAATCCGTGCTCCTGAACGAGCTGAAAGATGGCGTCGAGATCGACCAGGTGCTGCTGGTCCGCGAGGCTGAGCGCCGGCAGCGCCGCGACGGCGGCGAGTACCTGCGCCTGCAGCTGGGCGACCGCACGGGCGCGGTCGCGTGCATGGTCTGGGAGGCGCTGGCGGAGGTCGAGGAGCTGGCGCGCGCGGGCACGCCGGTGCGTGTCACGGGCCGCTACACGGTGCATCCCCGCTTCGGCCCGCAGATCAACCTGCGCGGACTTGAGGCGGCGGCGCCGGGCAGCTTCGATTCGGCGGACCTGCTCGACGGGCCCGCGCGCGGCGTCGAGCAGATGGAAGGCGAGATCCGCGAGCTGCTGGCCACGATCCAGGAGCCGTACCTGCGGATCCTGCTGGAGCGCGTGTTCGGCGAGGATCGCGAGCTGTGGGCCGGCTACCGCACGGCACCCGCGGCCAAGTACTACCACCAGGCTTATACCCATGGGCTGCTCGAGCACTGCCTGGGGGTCGCGCAGGCGGTCAGCGCGATCAGCGCCACGTTCGGCGGCATCGACCGCGACGTGGCGGTCACCGGCGCGCTGCTGCACGACATCGGCAAGCTCGAGGCCTACACCGATGTGGGCGGGCGGGATCAAGTCTTCGACCTCACCGACGCCGGCAGGCTCCACGGCGAGATCGCGCTCGGCTACTACCGCATCCGCCGCCTGATCGAGGACATCGACGGCTTCCCGGCCGAGCTGGCGCAGGCGGTGGGGCACATCATCCTCTCCCATCACGGCGCGCTCGAGCACGGCAGCCCGGTCGTGCCGTGCACGCGCGAGGCGACGCTGGTGCACATGATCGACAACCTCGGCGGACGCCTGGGCAGCTTCGATCGTCTCGAGAAGGAGCTCTCGCCGGGCCGGCGCTGGTCGCCGTTCGACCGCGCGATCGGCGCGGGCGCGTTCTTCGCCGAGCGATCGCCGATCGCCGCCGGCGACGGGCCGGCGGAGGCCGAGGAGTCGCTGCCCGCCCGCGAAGCCGCCTGAAACCCCGCAAATAGCGGGGCGCCCGGGCTCCTGTCAAGTATCTGTCTCGCCGTCGGCTTCTATCGTTCAGAACCGATGGCAAAGGACACCGAGAAGCTGATCCGCCAGCTGTCGCTGATCTCCTACCTGATGGCAGAGCGACGGCCGGTCACGGCGCTCGAGATCCGGCGCGACGTGGAGGGCTACAGCGGCATGAACGAGGATGCGTTCGCGCGGCGCTTCTACGCCGACCGCTCCGAGCTCGAATCGCTGCGCATCCAGCTGACCGTCGATCGCCCGGCCGACGGCGCCGCCGAGCAGGAGAACTACTCGCTGCGCCCCGAGAACTTCCACCTGCCCGCGATCGCGTTCACCGACAAGGAGCTCGCGGCGCTGCAGACGGCGCTGAGCCTGCTGGACGGCGAATTCGCGTACGCCGAGCCGCTGCGGCTGGCGCTGCAGCAGATCACGTGGGGGCGTCCCAGCCCGCTCAGCGCGCCCGAGCAGAGCGCGGTCGCGCTCGGCATCACCGCCTCCGCCGGCGGGCACGAGCTGTCCGCGCGCCTGGCCAAGGTCGAGACGGCGATCTTTCGCAACAAGACGATCGTGTTCGAGTACTACACGATGGAGCGCGACGAGCTGAGCACACGTCGCGTCGACCCCTACCACCTGCTGTTCCAGGGCGGGCAGTTCTACCTGCTGGGCTATGCGCACGAGCGCAAGGCCGTGCGCGTGTTCCGCCTGTCGCGCATCCGCGGCAAGGTCTCCTACGCGACCAAGGCCGAGCACGACTTCCGCCGTCCGGACGACTTCGACCCGCGCGCGTATGCCAACCGCGCCGACTGGCAGCTAGGCGATGAGCGCGGCGTCGCCAAGGTCCTGATCTGCGAGCGCATCGCCTGGCAGGTCGAACGCCATTTCGGCCGCTACGGCGAGATCGTCGAGGAGGACGGCGAGACGATCTTCCTGACCGGCTACTCGAGCCCGCGCAGCCTGATCTCGTGGGTGCTGGGGCTGGGCGCGAACGCGCGGCTGCTCGGCCCCGACGAGCTCGTGTGCGAGCTGCAGCGGCGCCTGGAGCTGCTGGAAGAGCGCCACGGCGACGCGCCGCCGCTCGCGCCCAGCGGGCGCGGCGGTGGTGTGCGGTCTCCTGCCGGCGCCGCCGCGTGCGCGCGGATCACAGCGTCGCGCTCACGCGCGGGGCGCAAGGCCGCGGCCGATTCGTCCAGCGCGGAGGGCGAGGGTCCCGCGGGCCGGCCGGAGGCGGCGATCCGCCCCGAGCGCTTCGCGCGCCTGGTAACGCTCGCGAGCATCCTGATCAAGGCCGGGCGCGAGGGCCAGCGCGTGGTGATCGCGGAGATCTGCGAGCGCCTGCAGATCAGCGAGGAGGAGCTGCGCGAGGACGTCAACGTGCTCAACGTCGTCAACTTCGGCGGCGGCTCCTACGTGCTGTATGCGGAGTTCAAGGAGGAGGACGGCGAGATCGAGGTCGATCCCGAGCCATACAGCGACAACTTCGACCGTCCCGCGCGCCTGCTGCCGGTCGAGGCGAAGGCGCTGGTCGCGGCGATCGACCTGATCGGCGAGCACATTCCCGAGGGCTCGCTGACCTCCGCGCGCAAGAAGATCGTCGCGGCGCTCGGCGAGGACCCGATGGAGCAGGGCCTGCAGGTGGCGCCGACCTCCGGCGATGACTCCGACGTCGCGGCCAAGGTCTCCAAGGCGATCGTCGCGCACAAGCTGATCGAGCTCGAGTACTACAAGGAGAACGAGGACCAGATCTCTCAGCGCTTGGTCGAGCCGTACGCGCTGACAAACGGCCGCGAGGGCTGGTACGTGGCCTCGTTCGACCCCGAGCGCGGCGGCGTGCGCCACTTCCGCCTGGACCGCATCAAGCACGTGAACGTCACCGACGAGCGCTTCGAGCCGCGCCCCGAGGTCGACCCCGCGGCGGAGGTCGACGGGTGGCTGCGCACGGGCGAGGTGCCCGCGTCAGCCACCGCGCGCGTGTGGGTCTCCCCAGAGCGCGCACGCTGGGCACGCGAGGCGCGCCGCGTGGTCGAGGAGTGGGGCGACGGCGCGGTGATCGTCGAGCTGAGCTTCGCCGGCGTCGACTGGCTCGTGCGCGAGATCCTCAAGGAAGCCGGCGACGCCGCCGTGCTCGAGCCCGAGGACGCCCGCGAGGCGGTGCGCGCGGCGGTCGGCCGCCTGCGCCAGGCAGCGCTGCTGTCGGCGCCCGTTTGACACAACTGACTCGCCCACGAGTGGCGTCGTGATGACGCCAGCGAGCGTCTGGATGAGTAGTTACCCTGGGGCAGGATCGCTCGGGCAGGCGCTGCCCCCGACATGTGAACTCGTCGCATGTCTCCGATTAATTGACTTCCATACAGCCCTGGTCTATCGTCACCGGCCGGTGGCTTCGTGTTACCAGGGGGAAGTTTCCAACCCGCAATCGTCGCCCCGATGTGCTTTCGGGTGCAACCAGCAAGTGCGGCCGAAGCAGGCTGCGATGAATAGAGCAACGCCCGCCAACATGCCAACAACATCCACCGCAACCAGCTGTAACGGACCGCGCGCGATGGCGGAGGAACAACCATGTGCCCGTAGCTCAATTGGTCAAGAGCTGAACCGACACGATAGTTGCAAACCAGTCCGTCGCACTGTTACCAAACCCGGCCACAGTCGCGAGTTATGTCGACGCCGCGAGGCTGGTAGCTTTGCAGTGCTCGCGTGGCGAGCCGGATTAGGCTGCGCTGTCAGCGACGTGACGCTCGAAGAGCACCGGTCTATAAAACCGCAAGTGCGGGTTCGAGTCCCGCCGGGCGCACTGACTGTCACCGGCGAAACTCGCCAAATCCCGGGCGGCTCGAAGTGACTACTGCCCTGGCCGAGAACCACCGACGCAAGACAAAGGCGGAGGGACTGAGGGCCCGTGGTGTAGATCCGTTCCCCTCCTTCTCGATCGACGGGCGTACTCTGGTTGAGGATGCGCTGGCGTGCCATAACTCCCGCGACATGCGCGCAGGCGCTCATCCTGAGTTTCGATACCACTTCGCCGGGCGGCTGATCGGACGGTGCCGGCGTGGCAGTGTCACCCTCCTCGACCTTCGCGACCGGTCCGGAACGATGCGCCTGTGCGTGCGCCAAGGCACGGCGGCCGGCGGCGAGGCGATCGCGCGGATCCTTGAGTGGGACATCGGCGATATCGTCGCGGTCAACGGGCACATCTACGTCTCAAATCGAGGTGAAGTGGGCCTCGAAGTCACTTCGGGCTCGCTGCTCGCCAAGGCGCTGCGCCTGCCACCCACCCACGATCACGGACTCAAACAGGCTGGGAACTCTCGTGAGCTCGAGCTGATCGCAAGCGCTGAGTGTCGTAAGCGTGTGGTCAAGCGCTCTGCGGTGGTGGCGGCTGTCCGCGATTGGTTCGATCGCCACGATTTCATCGAGGTGGAAACGCCTGTGCTGCAGTCGGTAGCAGGTGGTGCCCTTGCTCGCCCGTTCATCAGTCATCACAACGCGCTCGGCTGCGAGACATCGTTGCGTATTTCGGCGGAGCTCTACTTGCGACGCTGCACCGTCGGGGGTCTGGAGCGTGTCTACGACATCGGCAAGCGCTTTCGCAATGAGGGCATGTCGAGACGGCATAACCCCGAGTTCACGATGCTCGAGTGGTTTATGGCGTACAGCGATTACCGAGATGCCGCGGCCTTCACGGAAGGACTCATCGCACACGTAGCGCAACGTGCGCTTAACGGCTTGTGCGTCGCCTACAGGGACACGATCATCGACCTCACCACACCGTGGCGACGAGTGACATTGCAGGACGTGGTCACGGAAATGCTGGGCGTCGACGTATGCGCCGCGAGTGTGGAAGAGCTCGTCGCCCTGCTGCCCGAGAAGCCCAGCACTGAGGTCTCATGGGCGGAGGCGGTGCAGAGAGTGTTCAGTACGCATGTGGAGCCGAACCTGGTACAGCCTACACTCGTGACGCACTTCCCTGTCGAGGGGCGGCCGTTCATAAAGCGGGATCCCCTGATTCCGCGGATAGGAGAGAGTTTCGAGGTCGTGATTGGCGGCATGGAGATCGCCAGCGGTGGCACCGGTGTCGACGATCCCGATGACCAACTGGAGCGGCTAGCCGCGCAACGTGGGGCGCAAGAGGACGAGGTTGAGCTCGCCGCGACCGATGGGGAGTATGTGACCGCACTTCAGTACGGGGCGCCGCCGGCGGCCGGCTCGGGCATCGGAATCGATCGTCTGCTGATGATCTTGTTCGACTGCGATTCGATCCGAGACGTGATTCCGTTCGCGACACCGGGCTGATACATGGGTGTGTTGGGGAGTTGCGTGTTGCTCTTCAGTGCGTTCCACCGCTCAGTGGGTCAGTCGGACAGTTCACATCCTCGCGCGTGGTCAGCTTTAGCTGAGCGCAATGCGGGGGAGGCGCGAGCGCTGCGCAATCAGGTCGGAGCGTCGTGTCCAGATGGGTCGGCCAGCCGATGTGTCGAGCTGGGCTGCCCCGATACCTGGGTCCGCGATGAAGTGTTGCCGTTCGTGCCCGCGCCAACGGCACGAACAGCTGCGGACCAATGGGTCGCGCTGTACTCGCGCGATGATGTGCTCATCGGCGTCGTGTGGCGGTGGTGCCCACACCGCGGGGCTGATCTGCTCGACCACGCCGCATATCACGAGTGTCCTGGAGCGCTGTCGTGCAGGCACGCGGGCTACAGCTGGTGGATCGAGTCCGGTAGCGTGCGCACGTGCGGGGATGTGGGGGCTGCCGCACCGATCGAGATCCACCGCGTGCGCCTGCGTTCCAACGGAAGCGCGTACGTCCTCATCGAGCACGCTGCAGGCAGTCAGTTATGAAACCGCTGGTAATCGCGTCTGAGGTCGACGATCTCGGACGAGACAACGGCAGCTGGTCTTGCGCGAGCGCCGGAACGGCGCTGGCGAGCGCGGCAGCTGCGTGCGAACGCGGCGATGCAGCGAGCGCTTCGACCTTGTTCGGTTCCGCCGTGGTGTTGCTCGCGAACGCAGCGTCGAGCGAGCACCGGACCCTAGATGAACTCCACGATCGCAGCGGGAAGGAGCATCGGCTGGTCGCCACGCGCGAGATGTGTCAGCTCGTGGAGGACGCGCTTGTATATGACACGTACTTTGGCCTTCGGCGCGTCACATGCAGCAGTGCAGCAGAGCAGGCGATTGCCGCGGAAGCGGTGCTGTGCGATCTCGCCCGGCATCTGCCGGTGCTCCTGCTGACGCTCGATGCCAAGGCAGCGCTTGCGAGCTTCGCCGCCAGAACGCTCGGGACCTGCGAGGACGCAGCGGGAGCGCCCGACGAGAGCGCTTGTGCGCGAAGCGAGCAGGTCGTGACGCTCGGTGTGCGCGAGCGGTGGAAGCTTGGTCATCTCATTTACTGTCTCGCCAACCGCGCGGCGGCCAGTGGGATCGAACGCGTTGTGGACGCCCTCGCCGCGGGGGACGAGCAGTACGCGTGCCGTCTGCTCAACCAGGCAACCCGTGATCTCGAGGCGGCGAGCGCTTCGATGGAACTCGCGGCGTCCTGCACAGCCTGGGAGTACTGCGGGCAAGTCCGTCCAACGATGCATCCGCCGGCGCTCGAGGTGGCGCTTTCGGGTGGGCTGAACGCTGACCATCGCGCACTGCGCCAGGCGATGTCGCGGCTTTGTGTGTCCCTGGGTGAGACGTTCAGCGATCTATCCGATCGCAGCCTGGAGCTCGCGCTGGCAAGAGATGGTCTGTTGCACGCCGACCTGTCGGACCTCGAGCGGCACATCGTTCTCACTTTGCGCCTTGTGGGCTCGCGCCCAGCCCTGGACGAGCCCGACGAGGAGTCTGCTGTTCAGTCGCTACGAGCCCTATATCTCAGACGCATGCTTCGCTACTCGACAATGCTACGGCAAGGACAACTCGCGAAAAGGGGAGACTCCGATGAGGCAATCACCACTCCGCAAGCGTGAAATAGGCGTCAGCGTCGACAACTACGTCTTCGAGCGCGTGCCCGACTATCGTCGGGCGGTTATCACGGGGGTCAAGACGCACGACGCCGACACAGACTTGATCGAGCGAGGATTGTTGGCAGCCAATCGAAAATGGCACACGCAGAGGACACCGACGGCGGCCTTCTTATCCGTTCAGCGCTGGCGAAAGGCGTATCGGCGTGTCGGCCTCAATCCGACGCGGACACGTCCGGCAGTCGAGGCGCTGATTCGCCGCGCGCGAGCTGGCGATGTGTTGTCGTTTGGAGAGGCGTGCATCGATGTAGGCGCGATCGTGACCCTTCAGCACATCCTCCCGGTAGGTATGCATGCGATCGATGATCTGGAGGGTGACCTGGTGCTTTCGCCGGCGAACGGGGCGGAGACCTTCGCCACGTTCACGGGGGCGGTCGAGTATCCCGAGCCCGGCGAGGTCATCTGGCACGCGGACGACGTAGTTCTCACACGCCATTGGGTGCACAGGCAAGGGATCGCGGGCTCGGTCACGGACGAGTCGTTGCTGTTTGCGGTAAACCTCGACGTCATCGCCGATGACGATCTCGATAGTGCAATCGAGTCGATGGCGGGCTGGCTGCAGGTAGCAGGGGTGTCGGTCACCTGCACCACGGTCCTGGACCACGACAACCCGGCGGACACGGTTAGTACGTAGTTGCTGTCGCCACGCCGCTACCGGCTTCCAGGGTGGGAGCATACAATCGGGCGCCGCGGCTCACTGGTACGCTTCGCACTTGAGTCGGCGAGAGCAGATCAAGATGAGCGAGGGCGAGGCGACGGCGTTCCTCGCCGACGAGCGGGTCGTCACCTGCGCGACGGTGGGCCCGCGGGGCTGGCCGCATCTGATGCCGCTGTGGTACGTGCTGCGAGCGAGCGAGGATCGACCGGCACCTGCCCCCGGCGAGCTAGGTCGGCGGGTGCCTGCCGGTGGCTCGGGACCGCGCCTGTGGGCGTGGACGTATGGGGTCTCGCGGAAGGTGCGAAACATAGAGCGTGATCCACGCGTAACGCTGCAGGTGGAGGCTGGTGAGCAGTACCAGGAGTTGCGCGGAGTGATGCTCGAGTGCGAAGTCGCCGTCCATCGCGATCTCGAGGTCGTCAAAGCGCTCGGGCACGAGATCTTCGCTCGCTATGCCTCCCCGCGTGGCCAGCCACCGGCTGAGGACTTGCCCGCCGCGGTGGGGCAGATGGTCGACAAGCAGGCGGCGAAGCGCGTGGCGCTGGAGTTCGTCGAGCTGCGTCGTGCTAGCTGGGATCATCGCAAGCTCGGAGGGATCTACTGACGTCCGCGCGCCTGATGTCCACTCGCTCTGTAGGGTGAATCCCGCGATGCAGCCGCTCAAGGGACTGATCCTCTCCGGGGGCAAGGGCACGCGCCTGCGCCCGATCACGCACACGAGCGCCAAGCAGCTCGTGCCGGTGGCGAACAAGCCGGTGCTGTTCTACGGGATCGAGGCGATGGCCGAGGCCGGGATCGAGGAGGTGGGGATCATCATCGCCCCGGAGACCGGCGCCGAGATCGAAGCGGTGGCCGGCGACGGCTCGCGCTTCGGGCTGCGCATCACCTACATCCTCCAGGACGAGCCGCTCGGCCTCGCCCACGCGGTGCTCACCGCCGAGCCGTTCCTGGGCGCAAGCCCGTTTGTGATGTACCTCGGCGACAACCTGCTGCAGGGCGGGATCTCCGACCTGGTCGGCGCGTTTCGCGAGCACGCGCCTGACGCGCTGATCCTGCTCACGCCGGTGCCCGACCCAGAGAACTATGGCGTCGCCGAGCTCGCGCCCGCGTCGCCCGGCGAGGTCGGCCGCGTCGTGCGCCTCGTCGAGAAGCCGTCCGCGCCCGCCACCGACCTGGCGCTCGTCGGCGTGTACATGTTCACCGCCGCCGTGCACGACGCCGCCCGCGCGATCGAGCCCTCGCCGCGCGGGGAGCTCGAGATCACCGACGCGATCCAGCACCTGGTGGACGCCGGCATGCGCGTGGAGCCGCACGTCGTGCGCGGCTGGTGGAAGGACACGGGGCGCCTCGAGGACATGCTCGAGGCCAACCGCCTGATCCTCGACAACCTCGCGGAGCGCATCGAGGGCGAGCTGATCGACTCGCAGGTGGAAGGGCGCGTCGTGATCGAGCCTGGCGCGCGCCTGGAGCGCACGACCGTGCGCGGCCCGGCGATCATCGGCGCGGATGCACGCCTGAGCGACTGCTACATCGGTCCCTACACGGCGATCGGCGAGCGCTGCTTGATCTCCGCCTCGGAGGTCGAGCACTCGATCCTGCTGGCCGGCTGCAGCGTGTGCGACCTCGACGGGCGCATGGAGTCCTCGCTGCTCGGGCGCAACGTCACCATACGCCGCGGCGATCGCCAGCCGCGCGCGTATCGCTTCATGGTCGGGGACAACTCCGACATCTCGATCCTGTGAGGCTGCTCGTGACAGGCGCCGCCGGGATGCTCGGCCTGGACGTGCTGCGCGCGGGCGAGCGCGCCGGCTATGAGCTCGTGGGGTTGACGCGCGCCGAGCTCGACATCACCGATTCAGATGCCGTGCAGGCGGCGTTCGCGGGCGTGCGTCCCGACGCGGCGCTCAACTGCGCCGCCTGGACCGATGTCGACGGCGCCGAGAGCCACCGCGAGCAGGCCCACGCGGTCAACGCCGACGGTGCCGGCAACCTCGGGCTGGCGGCCGCGGCGGCGGGCGTGGCGCTCGTGCACGTCTCGACCGACTACGTCTTCGACGGTCAGGCGCCGCGCACCCCCGACGGCGCGCCGCGCGCGTACCTCGAGTCGGACGCCACCGGTCCGCGCTCGGTCTACGGCACCAGCAAGCTCCTCGGCGAGCAGCTCGTGCTCGGCGCCTCGCCGCGTCACGCCGTCGTGCGCAGCTCCTGGCTGTTCGGCACCGGCGGCGCGAACTTCGCCGAGACGATGCTCAGGCTCGCGGGCGAGCGCGAGGCCGTGCAGGTGGTCACCGACCAGGTCGGCTGTCCGACGTGGACCGGTCACCTCGCGCCGGCGCTGCTCGGGCTGATCGAGCGCGGCCTCGCCGGGCTCGTGCACCTCGCGGGCACCGGCCACGTCTCTTGGAACGGCTACGCCGCCGAGATCTTCCGGCAGGCCGAGCTCGACTGTCGCGTCGAGGCGGCCACATCGCAGCAGATGGCCCGCCCGGCCCCGCGCCCGGCGTGGTCGGCGCTGGAGTCAGAACGGGAGGACGTCCTGCCGCTGCCGCCGTGGCAGGACGGCGTCGCCGGCTACCTGGCGGCGCGGGCTGGGATGATGCGCGCATGAGACTGCTCGTCTGCGGCGGCGCCGGCTTCATCGGCTCGACGTTCGCGCGCCAGCGCGTGCGCGAGCACGGCGACGAGGTGACCGTGCTCGACAAGCTCACGTACGCCGGACGCGAGGAGAACGTTCGTGACCTCGTCGAGGCCGCTGGCTTTCGCTTCGTCCGCGGCGCGATCGAGGACCGTGAGGCGGTCGCGGCGGCGATCGAGGCGGCGGCGCCGGAGGCGATCGTGAACTTCGCCGCCGAGACGCACGTGGATCGCTCGATCGCCGACCCGGACGCGTTCGTCGCCACGCACGCGCTGGGTACCTATGTGCTGCTGGAGGCCGCGCGCGAGCACGGCCTGCGCTACGTGCAGGTCTCAACAGACGAGGTGTACGGCTCGATCGAGGAGGGCACGTTCACGGAGCAGAGCCCCCTCGCGCCGTCCTCGCCGTACTCGGCTACGAAGGCGGGCGCGGACCTGCTCGTGCAGAGCTACTTCCACACCTATGGCCTGCCCGCGCTGATCTGCCGCGGCTCGAACAACTACGGCCCCTACCAGTACCCGGAGAAGCTGATCCCGCTGATGATCCTCAACGCGCTGCACGGCGACTCGCTGCCGGTGTACGGCGACGGCATGCAGGTGCGCAACTGGATCCACGCGACGGACTTCGCCGCCGCGATCGGCCACGTGCTCGAGCACGGCAGCGCAGGCGAGGTCTACAACGCGGGCGGCCCCGACGAGGAGGCCAACATGACCGTCGTCACGCGCATCGTCGCGCTGACCGGCGCGGCCGAGTCGCAGATCGAGCACGTCACCGACCGCCCAGGGCACGATCGCCGCTACTCGCTCTCCTCCGAGAAGGTCCGCGCGCTCGGCTGGTCCCCCCGCGTGCGCTTCGACGAGGGGCTCGAGCAGACTGTCGCGTGGTACCGCGAGAACAGCTGGTGGTGGGAGCCGATCCGCTCGGGCGAGTACCGCGCCTACTACGAGCGCCAGTACGGGCGCTCGCTGCAGCACTGACGCCGCTCGCGTCTCGGTCGCCCACATATTGGGAGGAACCCAGCAGTCGCGCTCGAATGTCACTGCACGATGTCCCAGCCTCCACGTCTCGGCATCGTTGCCCAGCCGTTCGCCGAGCGCGCGCTGGGGAGCGTCCTCGTCGCCGAGCTGCAAAGCGGGAGCTGGATCAGGTTGCGCGGGGTGTTCGCGTTCCTGAAACAGTCGGGACTGCGACAGGTTGCCGGGCCGATCGATTCGTTTCTGAGGCGAGGAGATACAGAGGCTGTGATAACCGTCGGCATCGACCACGATGGAACTTCGCTCGAGGGCCTCGAGGGCCTGTGGCGGGTCCTGGACGGCCGAGCCAAGCTGCTCGTCTTCAAGGAGGGCCAGGGCGGACCGGCGCGTACGTTTCATCCAAAGGCGTTCCTGTTCGAGAGCGACGACCAAGCGTTTGCCGTCATTGGCTCCGGCAACCTGACGGCGGGTGGCCTGTTCCTCAACCACGAGCTGGCCGTATCCATCGCCCTTGATCTTCGCGACCGTGCGTCCGCGAGCTTTCACAGGCAGCTGCTGGCGACGTTCGATGCCTGGCAGCGGCCGGGGCCTGCGTGCCGCGAGGTCGACGCGAGTCTTCTCAATGCCCTCTATGACGCAGGCGATCTGCTCTCGGAGTCAGCGATCGCGGCAGCGGCCCGTGCCGCTCGCGCGGCTACTCGACGCGGAGCCGCTGCGCAGACCGCGGGTCGCTCTTCGATATTCGGATCCTCGGGTGCGGCCGTCCCCGCGCCGGCACCACCGCCAATGCCCAACATGGCTGCGCCGGCGATGACTCTTCCGGTGGCGCCGACGGGACCCACCCCGCCACGGATCGCGAGACCGGCCGCCAGGCGGACAGTCGTGCGGACTGGGGCGACGGTCATACATAAAGCATTTCTCATCGAGGTGCGTCCCCAACACAACGGCGAGGTGTTCCTCAGCAAGCAGGCCGTCGACGAAGACCCAGGCTTCTTCGGCTTTCCGTTCACGGGCTGGACAACGCCGCATGATCCCAAGAACCCGCCGTACCCGATGGCCACGCCCGACCCGCGAGTCGCGATCGTCGTCTACGATCAGCGCGGAACGGCGATCGTGCGTCTCGCGCATTCGCTGAATGTCGTCTTTTACACGCTCAAGAGCGAGATCAGAATCACACTCCCGCCACGACCCCTCGCCAAGATCCCCGCGTTCTCGCTGCTCGTGATGACGAGGAATCCCACAGCTGCGTTCGACTACCGGCTCGAGTTCCTCCCGCCGAGCAACAACTCCTCACGTGCGCGGCGCCTGCGCGCAAAGCTGACACGTACGCTTCCCTCTGGCGGGGCGAAACGGTCGCGCCGTTACGGCTGGGCGTAGGTCAGACTATGCGCGAAGCTCGAGGATCTCGTTGCGGGTTATCGCATTGCGTGAATGCAGCCGGTTCTCGCGTGTGACCGTGATCGGGATTCGGTCGATCAGGCAGAAGTCGTGAAGCTCCGCGATCGCGGCGACCTCGTCGACGGTCGGAATCCGCCACGGCTGCCCGCCGATCGTGCTGCGACTGTCGCCGAGCACCAGCCAGCATGGCGCCCCCCTGTCCAATGAGCCCTTGAGGTTTGAAAACACCGCGCTCATCGACCGGAAGTAGCGCAGCAGCACGGCTGGTGCCTGCCGACGACGAAAGCCAGCCTTGGCGTCCGCATCGACCGCTTCTCTGTAGGCCGCGAGGAAGCTCCGAGTGGACTCGGGGAGCTGCCCGTCGTCTTCGCTGTCGAGCTTGGCGTCGAACTCCGCCCGCTCTCGCTCCGTGATCTCGCGCGAGCCGATCGTGTCGCGCTCGATCGCCTTGCGTTCCTTCGCCGATAGTCCGAATATCGCCGCCAGCGAAAGTCGGTCGGTGTCGACGTACGGGAGAGCAGCCGCGTACGGTGGGCTCGAAACCACGGCGTCGATCCGCCTCCCCTGTAGCAGCGTGGGGAGCGTCTCGCGGTCCGCGGAGCTCGCCAGCGCCGCCACGCCGCGGCCGAGGCCGGGCGCCGCGGATTGTAGGTAGCGCCCAAAGAGCGACATGCGGGAGTGTGTCTGCTCGAGTCGCGCGAGGAACAGCTCATATACGGAGGCGTCATCGATCGGCACAGAGCGTCTGCGAATGCGCAGATCCTTCGGCTCCTGCTGTGAGACGTCACGGATCAGATCACTCGCGAGCACCTGCAGAACGCCGACGAGTTGCGCGTCGACTCCCCGAATGGCTGTCAGCAGCCAGTCGAGCTTGCGCAGCACCGGCGCCGGGAACCATCGCTCCAGCTCGGGCAACGTCGCCGCTGCGAACTGCGTCAGGTCACGGCTTCCCTTCCGTGGAGCCTTCGAGACGCGCGCGGCAATGCGCTCGATGGCCCGGATGCAATGATCGAGCGGCATAGCAGCCAGAGACAGCTTCGCGCGTGCGACCTCCGTGGCGAGCGGGTTGCAATCGATGCTCAGCGCGTCAACACCGCTGAGCACGGCCTCCAGCGCGACCGTGCCGCTGCCGCCGAAGGGATCTACCACCAGTGACTCCCCAGGCTCGAGGCCCGAGAGGTTGAGCAGGCTCTTCGCAAGCTGGGGGTAGAACTTGCCCTTGTAGCGATGAAGTCCGTGCGCGAAGTAGGTGGAGTTCTTGCGGCGAGAGCTGGCGGTCTGCGTGTCCTCGGCCAGACGTTGATAGCTCTCGACCAGCTCGCCGGTCGTACCCGTGACGCCGTGAGAGAAAGACGCATGGCGTAGCTCGGAGACGGCGGCGACTTCGATCTCGCCGTCCGCACGTGTCCTCGGCGAGCCGCCCAGAGCTCGCAGCTCGCGAAGCTGGAGCTCGCGCTCGTAGTCGGAGAGCTTGTAATTCGGATCGACAACGAGTCCGCGCCGATCCTCGCTCGGGCGTCGGAGGATGACGATCTGCTCGGTGGTCAGGCGCCGGCCAGGCTTCGTCACGGAGCGCCGGTGCACGGGCAGGGCGCGATCCACGGTCGTCACATGTTCAAAGCCGAGCTCGCTCGCGATCGCGCGGACGTGACGCGCCGTCTCGAAGACCTCACCTTTGAACAGCCCGTCGCCGAGCACGATCGCCGCATACCGACCGTGCGCGAGGGCCTTGTAACAGTTCTGCAGCACCAGTCGCGTATCCGAGAGATAGGCATCCTCCGGGCTCTTCGCGGCCTGGTTCTTCAAATGGGAGCCGATCTCCACGCGTCGCAGCCCAGCTGGACTGACGCCCAGCCAGAACAGACGAAAGCGATGGTAGAGGTGGTAGTCGTAAGCATTCGGATACGGCGGAGACGTCACGATCAAGCCGGCTGACCCCGGCTCGAGCGCGAAGCTGGCGGGATCACGTGAGTCACCGTCGACTATGCACACCGCACCCGGCGCGGCGGCTGGCGCCTGCGCGGCGATCTTCCTCATCCGCCGCAGCTCGCTGATGACGGTGCGCGGGGCGTCGAGGACGTCCATCGGGCGGGGGCGGCTCGTGTAGCGCGTCTCGGACTCTTGAAAGGAGAGCCTTGCTGCGGCCTGGATGAAGGCGACCAGAGCCAGATTGCGAGCCCGGCCGGAAGGGATCTTGCCGATTTGCTCGCGGATCACCCCGAGTGCGCGAAAGATGTCGCTGCGGTACCACTTCTCCACTTTCGGGATCTGCGGAAGCCATACCGCGCGGTCCGCTTCGAGCTCTGGCTGCTGGAGCGCGAGGAGGGCGGCCTCGAAGCGTCTTAGAGCGGATATGTCAGCCTGCTCGAGGCCGCTTGTCTTCGCCAACGCCACAGCGTTCCCCACCGGGTTGGCGTCGATGCCGAAGAAGCGCCTGCCCGTCGTGAGGGCCTCGACCGCAGCGGTGCCGCCGCCCGAGAATGGGTCGAGGATCAGGTCCCCCGGACGTGAGAGCGCTGTGATGGCCTGGCGCGCGAGCTGCGGGATGAACTTCGCGGGATATGGATGGAGCGAATGCAGGCCCCCGTCTGAGCGTGCGCTGGAGAAGTCCCAGTCGAGCGATGTGAGCAGGCGGGCCACCCGCCCGGGAGTCGCCTCGAGGAGGCACTCGGGCGACTCGGGCTCGGTTGGAGCTGGTGGTTGCTCCGCGACGGCAGGCGTCGACCGGTCGACGTCCTCCATCGGAGCCGCAAACATTCCTGCCGCAATCGGCTGCATTCGCTTCAAGCTACGTACCGGTGCGGACGGCACGTGCCGCTCGGGCCGTCGTAGCGGACGGCGCGCCGCTTGCGCAGGCGTGCGGTACCCGCCTGCCCCAAATCAGACAGAAGTCTGTCGACAGCCGTCTGCTTCTGCAGCATCGTAGGTGTCATGGATCTCGTCCGCGAGCAGCTCGGCAGCAATCTCCGTCGCCACCGCCGTAAAGCGGGTCTCACCCAGGAACGGCTCGCGGAGGTGTGCGACCTGCACCGCACCGAGATCGGCCTGCTCGAGCGCGGCAAGCGCTCGCCGCGCCTCGACACCCTTGTCATCCTCGCGCGCGGTCTGGAGCTCTCCTCGCCGGTCGAGCTGCTCGAAGGGATCAGCTGCGGCTCAGGCGACGCCGGCTCAGCCGACGCCTGAGATCTTCCACTTGCCGCCTTCCTTGACGAGCGACACCGCGCTGGTGGCGGTCTTGCCTTCGCGGATGCTCTTGACCTGAGCGGTCGCCGCCTTGCCGCCGGCGGCGACATCGACGGACTTGACGCTCGTTTCGAGGTTGTCGACCTCGGCCAGCTGGTTCTTGATCGCCGTTTCGCAGCCCTTGGCACCGCCGAGGCGCGTCACGAGCGCAGCGGCAAGGTCGTTGGCGCAGATCTTCTTCTGTTCTGCGGCCGTCGCGTCGTTCTGGAGGTTGGCGATCGTCTGTGCGACTTCGTGCTGTTCGCCCTTGAAGCCCGCGGTCGAGGCCGTGCTGCCGCACCCCGCCAGCGCGAGCAGGGACAGTGGCAGGCAGAGCATGGCGAGTGGGCGGCGCATGGGCCGGAAGGGTATTGGTTAGGCGGTCTGCTCGTCGTGTCTGCGGCCGCGGCGGCCTGGAGACGCGGCGCGCGTGCAGATGCCGCGCGGGACCGACTCGAGCAGGCGATCTCGGCGGGACGACGCAGCAGGTGGGAGACGTCTATTGACCGCCCGCCGGGCCTATGGGACGGTGTTAGGCTAGTTCAGAATGCCGGAACGCAGGCGCCGGCCGGAGATCAACTGAGAAGAGGATGAGGGACGATTGGCGACGCAACGCACGTGTCTTCCTGCAGGGTCGATGAGTCGGCGCAGCGGTTCTGCGGCCGCGCAGATGGTCTGCGCCTGCATCTCGATCTGCGTCCTCGCAGGCGGCGGGCTGTTGGGAAGCGCGCAGGCAGCAGCGGCACCCGTCGCGCGCTCGGCGCGAACGCTGTCCCTGAGCGAGACGGGGCATCTCCATCTGACGAGCAAACACGGCTTCACGCTCAACGAGCAAGGCTCGGCGTCCGGAACGATCAGGGGAACGATCTACATCCACCTGCACATCGCCAACAACCACGGTGGGGTCACCGCTGAAGTGAACATCTACCCGCAAGGTGGCTCGCTGACGGGCTACGGGTCCGCGAGCTACGCGGTGGACGGCGCCGAAGCCGTGTTCAGCGGCAAGCTCTCGATCACTCGGGGAACCGGAAGCTATGCCAACGCGCACGCGTCGAGCCTGAAGTTCACCGGCGCCATCCTGCGCAGGACAGACGCCGTGACGGTGCAGCTCAGCGGGTCGCTGTCGGTGTAGCTGGGGGGCTGACGATGGCTATCTCTGCCAGGCTCGCCATCCTCGGCGCGGCGCTGCTTGCGTTGGCGGGCCTGCCGGCGACGGCCGGCGCAGCGGAGACGGTCACGTTGCACACCTCCTTCTCGCCAGACCGCCTCGGTGCGAGCACGACGATCGGGTTCGGCTTCGACATCGCCGGCTCGAGCGGCGGCGTGCCGTCGCCGCTCGAAAGCGTCAGCCTGCACCTGCCGGCGGGCATCAACTACCTCTCGACAACGCTCGGCCTCGCGATCTGCCAGCCGGCGGCGCTGGCCGCAGACGGATTGGCGGGCTGCCCGCCGAACTCGCGCCTCGGTCAAGGCAGCGCGTATGTGGAAGTGCCGTTCGGGCTCAGCACGGGGCGCGAGATCCCCGACATACAAGCCCTCATGGGTCCGCCGCACGACGGCAACATAGTCGTGCTGTTCTACGCCAACGGGCAGGAACCGGTCGATGCGCAGATCGTCTTTCAGGGGGAACTGATCGCGGGCTCGCAGACGCTCGGGGGGAGTCTCACGATGGCGGTGCCGTTGATTCCCAGCGTGGCGGGCGGTCCGCCGGTATCGATCGTCAGGGTCAACGCGACGATCGGCCCCGCCGGCCTCACCTACTACGAACGCGTGCACGGCCGCACCGTGAGCTTTCATCCGATCGGCGTCTCGGTGCCGCAGCGCTGTCCCCGCGGTGGGTTTGCCTTCTCCGGGCAGTTCTCCTTTCAGGACGGCACCAGCGTGATCGCGAGGAGCAACGTGCCCTGTCCGCGGCGGAGATAGCCCGCAGGAGTCTCGATGGAGCATGCCCCTGACGCTCAGGACGGTTTGGCGGCGGCGGCTGGCTGTGGCCTCGTCGAGCATGTTGAGCTCGCGGGCGCATTCCTGCTCGCTGCCATCCGCTACTGGCTGGTGGTCTTTCCACGCACCGCTGTCCAGCTTCGTCGCTGGCGACGCCGTGCTGCGCGCATACCTGATCCGATGCTGCGCGATACGGCGCTGAAAGCGCTCGACAAGCGCGGAAACATCGAGGGCGCCGCCGCCTTCGCCGCGTTTGTGCCATGGCGATGGCGTGGCAGGGCCGTGCGGGCGCTGGTCGCTTTCCAGGTGGCCTACAACCACGCCGACATGCTCGCCGAGCAGCCGAGCGGCGAGCCGGCCGCCAACGCACGCCGCCTGCACGAGGCGCTGCTCGTCGCCCTCGATCCGGATGCGCAGCATCCTGACTACTACGCCCTGGATCCCCAACACGACGATGCCGGCTACCTCGCAGAGATCGTGGACTGCTGTCGCACGGCGCTCGGTGGGCTGCCGTCCTTTGCCGCGGTTGCGGCGCCCGCGCGCCGGGCCGCCTCACGCATCGTCGCCTTCCAGAGCTTCAGTGTCAGCGGCCAGGATCAGCTCGAGCGCTGGGCGCACACGCAGCTCTCGCCAGATGGCGCGCTGGAGTGGTGGGAGACGGCCGCCGCCGGCGGGTCCTCGCTCGGCGTGCACGCACTGATCGCCGCGGCTGCTGTGCGTTCGCTGCCCGCCGAGGAGCTCGCCGCAATCGAGGGCGCCTACTTTCCGTGGATCGGGGCGTTGCACTCGCTGCTCGACAGCCTCCTCGACGAGCTCGAGGACGCTGCGACCGGCCAGCTCAGTCTCGTCGGTCGCTATCGCTGCTCGCGCGATGCCGCGTCGCGCATGCGCTCGCTCACCGTGCGTGCGCTGGCGGCGGCACGCACGCTCCCCGATGGCCGTAGCCACCAGCTGCTGGTGGCGGCGATGGCCTGCCACTACCTGTCCGCCCTGGACGGCACAGCTGCCGGCGAGCCAGAGCCTGCGTGGGCAGTGCGCGAGGCCCTCGGCGCTCTGGCTGGACCGGCACTGGTCGTCTTCAGGGCACGGCGCCTCGCGGGGCGACGTCGACACGGCCCCGTCCGCGTCGAACCGGCGTCGCCAGCGATCCGCGTGGGCGACGAGCGGGGCGTGGATGCTCGAGCTGCGTGAGCTTGTCAAGCATTACGAGCTACCTGCGGCCGAGCCGGTGCGCGCGGTCGACGGGGTGTCGCTGTCGGTTTCGCCGGGCGAGATGCTGGCCTTGTACGGGCCGTCGGGGTCGGGCAAGACGACGCTGCTGTTGATGGTCGCGGCGCTGCTCGAGCCGACCGGCGGCTCGGTGCTCGTAAGCGGGCGCGACGTCTCAAAGTTGTCAGAGCGTGAAGCGTCGCGCTACCGCTTGTCGGAACTCGGCTTCATCCGTCAGAACTTCGATCTGCTGCCCGGTGTGAGCACGATCGACAACGCCGTGCTGAAGCTGCTCAAGAGCGTTCCATGGCGCGAGGCGCACAGGCAGATGACGCCACTGCTGGAACGTCTCGGTCTCAGCGAGCGACTCGAGCACCGCTCGGAGACGCTCTCGATGGGCGAGCGCCAGCGCGTGATGATCGCGCGTGCGCTATCCACCGGGCCGCGATTGCTGCTCGCGGATGAGCCGACGGGGAGCCTCGATACCAGGCGCAGCCGCGAAGTGCTCGCGCTGCTGCGCGACCTGTGCCGCGAGCGCGAGATGGCGATCGTGCTGGTCAGCCACGATCCGCTGGCCGCGGGCTACGCCGACCGCGTGCTCGCGCTACAGGATGGGCAGCTGACCGACCATCAGGTCGATCCGGGGTTGATGGCGAGCAGCGCCGAATGACTGAGCTGCGACGGCGGTCGCCAGCGGGCGGCGCCCGAATTACCGGCCCGCCTCAACCGCGATGACGCTTCTCAACCTCCTGCACCTGTATCGGGTGCGCCTGCGTGCGCGCCTGCTGCAGGAGTGCTTCGCGGTTGCCGGAATCGCGGCGGGTGTGGCGCTGCTGTTCGCCTCGCAGATCGCCAGCGAGAGTCTGTCGAGCTCGGTCGCGCAGCTCTCGCGCGGGATCCTCGGCGACGCAACGTTGCAGCTGCTCGCCCGCGAGCCGCAGGGCTTCGACGAACGCCTGCTCGCGCAGGTGCGTCACATCCCGGGCGTGCGGGTGGCGGCGCCGCTGCTGGAAGCGAACGCCAATGCGATTGGCCCGCGCGGAAGCCGCTCGGTCGAGCTGGTGGGCGCCGATGAAAGCCTCAAGCAGCTCGGCGGCGCGCTGGTGCGCCACACCGAACTGGCGCCGTTCGGGGGCATCGAAGCGATTCTCCTGCCGGTGCCGCTTGCGCGGAGCATCGGCGTCACACACTTCGAAGCGGAAGCGACGCTCGAGGTCGGCGGGCACGTCAGCAGCGCGCCGCTCTACCGCCAGCTCTCTGCCAAGCAGATCGGGCCCCTGGTCAACAGTCCGATCGTGGTCGCGCCGCTGTCCTACGCGCAGGAAGCGGCCGGCCTGGGAGGGCGCATCACGCGTGTCCTGGTCGCGCCGGCGCGCGGACGCGAAGCAGCGGTGCGGGCGGCGCTGACCCGACTCGCCGGGGGCCGGCTCGACATCGAGCCGGCCAGCTACGACGAAACGCTGTTCGCCAAGGCCGCCGCCGCGAGCAACCAGTCGACCGTCCTGTTCGCCGTGATCAGCGCGCTCGTGGGCTTCCTGTTCGCATTCAACGCGATGCTGCTGACCGTGTCCCAGCGCCGGCGACTGATCGCCGACCTGCGCCGCGACGGCTACACGCCGCGGGCCGTCATCGGCGTGCTGCTGCTCGACGCGCTCGTGCTCGGCGCGATCGCCTGCGTGCTCGGGCTGGGGCTGGGCGATGAGCTTTCGATCCATCTGTTTCACTCCAACCCCGGCTACCTGTCCTCCGCGTTCGCAGTCGGCTCCGGGCGGGTGGTGAGCGTGCAGAGCGTTCTCGTGGCCGCCGGCGGCGGGATGCTCGCGGCGGTGATCGCCGTGCTCAGCCCGCTGCGCGACATCCTCTCGCGCGACCCGCTCGCCGCGATCGCCCCCGGCGACCGCGATCCCGGAACGCGGCGCGCGCGCCTGCTCACAGCTGCCGGCGTTGCATGCCTGGCGGGCGCGGTCGCGATCCTCCTGGCCGCGCCGCAGCTCGCGGTCGCGGGCATGCTCAGCCTGACGTGCGCGCTGCTGCTGTTGCTGGCGCTGCCCCTAGACGCAACGCTCGCGCTGGTCAAGCGCCTCGCGCCCGCGATCACGAGTGCCGTGCCCCACGTCGCGATCATGGAGCTGCGCGCGAGTAGGGCGCGCGCTGTCGCGATCGCCGCCACCGGCGCGATCGCGGTGTTCGGCAGCGTCGCGATCCAGGGCGCGCATGCAGACCTGCAGCGCGGCCTTGAAAACGCCGCGCACGACATGAACGCGTTCACCGACATCTGGGTCTCGCCCACCGGCAGCTTCAACCTGCTGATGACACAGCCGTTTCCCGCGACGGCGCAGCGCCGGCTCGAACGCCTTCCCGGAGTCGCGGCCGTGCGCCTCTATCGTGGCGGCCTGCTCGACTGGGGTAAGCGGCGCACATGGGTGATCGCGCCGCCAACCCAGGCCGTCCCGCTGATCCCCCCGAGCCAGCTGGTGGAAGGCAACCTGCGGCTCGCGACACAGCGCGTCCGCGCCGGTGGCTGGGCGGTCCTCTCACAGGCGCTCGCCAGCGAACACCACCTGGATATCGGGCAGGCGTTCACGCTGCCCGCGCCGCACCCCTCGAGCCTGCGCCTCGCCGCTGTCTCCACGAACATCGGCTGGGCGCCCGGCGCGATCATCATGAACGCCGCCGACTACGAACGAGCCTGGGAAAGCGCGCAGCCGAGCGCCTACAACATCCTGCTCGAGCCGGGCATCCCGCCAGCCCAGGGGCGCCGCGAGGTGCAGCGCGCGCTGGGGCTCGGCTCGGGGCTGACGGTACAGACCGCACGGCAACACGCCGAAAAGCAGCGCACGCTGACCCGCCAGGGACTACAGCGCCTGACGCAGATCGCGACGCTGATCCTCGCAGCCGCGGTGCTCGCGATGGCCGCCGCCATGGGCGCGATGATCTGGCAGCGCCGCCCACGCTTGGCAAAGCTCAAGCTCGAGGGCTTCTCACCCGTCGAACTGTGGGCGACGATCCTGCTCGAGAGCGTGCTGCTGCTCGCCGTCGGCTGCCTCAGCGGCGCGGTCCTCGGACTGCTCGGCCAGCAGCTCCTGGACCGCGCGCTCAGCACGACCATCAACTACCCCGTCGTGCACACGATCGCGGCATCGACCGCGCTCAGCAGCCTCGCGCTCGTCACCGTCGTCGCCGTAGCGATCCTCGCCGTCCCCGGCTATCTCGCGACACGGGTGCCGGCCGCGCTCGCGCTACAGGACTAATCCGGGCAGGCGCCGAAGGCGCGGCGCCGGAGAACTCATATCCATCCCGCTAGTTGGTCTCGTCGTCGCGTCTGTAGCCGAGGCGCGCCGAGATGCGGTCGGCGGTGGAGACGAGGTGCGGGCCGAGCGCGTCGACGAGCTCCTCCAGGGAGATCATGCTCGCGTGCGCTGCAAGGTTGACCGCGGCGACGACGTCGCGCGCCTCGTTACGCACGGGTGCGGCGATCGCGTAGAGCTCGGGCGCGAGCTCCTGATCGTCGACGGCGAAGCCGGCGGCGTGGATCTCGTCGAGCTCGTCGCGCAGCGCTTTCTTGCTGGTGATCGTGTTGGGGCCGCGTTTGGTGAGCTTCATCTCTGCGATCAGCTCGCGCTGCTCGGGCTCGGGCAGGTTCGCAAGCAGCAGCTTGCCTATCGAGGTGCAGTACGCGGGGACGCGTGAGCCGGTGTGCAGGTCGAGGTCGATCTTGCCCTGCCCGCGGCGGAAGCTGCGCACGCGATCCACATACAGGACATCGGTCCCGTCGAGCACGCCGAGGCTGGTCGTGTAGGACGTGCGCTGGCGCAGCTCCTCGAGGTAGGGGTGAGCGTGCTCGCGCAGGCCCGTCGAGTTCAACGCGGACATGCCAAGGTCGGTGACGCGCAGCCCGAGGCGGTACTTGCGCGAGGCGCCCTGCTCCAGATAACCGAGCGCGACGAGCGTGATCACATAGCGGTGAGTGGTGGAGCGGCTCATGCCGAGCTCGTCGGCGATGTCTGCGATCCCGAGCACCGGTCGCTTGGGCGTGAAGCAGCCGAGAATCGCCAGGCCGCGCTCGAGCGACTGCGAGTAGCGCGGCTCGCGCAGGCTGGGGATCGACCATGCTGGCTCCTGCTCGCCTTTGGTTCTTGACGCAGCTGCACTCGTTCTGGGCATTGGCACCTTGGCTCGTGGTTGTCCCGAGTAGGTCTTCCTAGTCGAGAAGTTCAATGGGCTGACTAACAGACCATAGTTCGGCGCGTGTGCGAGGGCAACGATAAACACTGGAGTTTCGAGCAGGCGACTACCGGCGCTGTCGTCGAGCCCTGCCACTGCAGACAGCGTGCTGACGGGCGCTTGCTATCTGTCCAGCGACGACGTGTCGCGTCAGGCGGTCTCGGCGTCGAACAGCGCTGGGGCGCGCTGGCCGATGACTTCACCGTGGAAGCGCTTGCGCCTCCCATACACGACCCACGTCGTGTCAACCGCTCCGTAGTACTCCGTCAGACGCAGTGCGTCGGGATGTTCGTCGGCGTGGTGGACATGCGTCAGGCCGGCGTCGTAGCGGCCGGCGAGCAGGTTGGCGGCGACGACGGGCTTCGACGGCTCGTCGATGATCGTCTCCCACGGTGACAGGTCCAGGTAGCCGCGGGTCGCCGAGACGATGCCCAGGCTTCTCGGTTCACCTACGTCGGTGCGCACCAGCAGCCCCAGCTCCTTGGTGGGGTAGATGAACGTGTCGATCACGAACACCTCCGCGTGATAGCGCTCAGTCACCAGATGGACCTGCACGTGAGCGCTGCACTGAACCAGGAAGGTGTTCGGCCGCTCGCGGACTGCGCCGATCGCCTCGAGCAGATCCGTTACCAAGAGCGTGTCGAACGACGCGATCCCCTGGAACTCGAGGTAGTGCAGCAGCGCGTTCTCGTGGCATGTGCCCGCCGGACCGAGCGTGATGAACGTTGGGCGTGTCACTCGGCGTCGTCCGGGCGGGCGCTGGGGGGCGGGGCCGCATGCGCTGTGGCCGCATGCGCCGTGGCGGGCGTGCCGATCAGCTCGTCCTCCATCTTGCACGTCGCCGCGATCAGCACCGCGAACAGCTCCTCGGTGAAGTCGGCCGGCAGCTCGACCTCGCGGCCGCGCGCCAGGTAGCGCGCGCGAACCTCTGCGACGCGGCCGGGTTGCATCATCGGGACTTCGTGCGCGCGCTTGAACAGCGCGATCTCGCGGCAGACCTCGAAACGCTCGCCCAGCAGCCGCGCGATCTGGTCGTCGAGCGCGTCCAGGCGCCTGCGGAACGGATCGAGGCCGGTCATTCGATCAGCCGCCGCATGCGCTGACCGAGCGGCGTGAAGCCGTTGGCGCGATAGAACGCCGCCGTCGCGCCGAGCCCGTCAAAGCTCTCGTGTGGCAGTCCGACCTCGATGCGTGCGATCTGGCGTCCGCCTGCAAGGTCTGACAGCGTCGCGAGCAGGTCCGCGCCGATCGTGCGACTGCGCCACGCGGGATGCACCCACAGATCCTGGATCAACGCATAGCGGCCCGGCACGTGGATCGCCGTCTGCCAGCTCGCGCCGAGCACGCCCACCACGATGCTTTCCGCCTCGGCGACCAGCAGCACGCCGGCATCGACGTCGCTGAGCAACGACCGCGCTGTCGCCTGCATCGCCTGCGGCGCAGGCGGCGTGGCGCCCAGCTCCAGCAGCAGCTCCGTTACCGCCGCGGCCACCGCTGGCAGATCCTCCTCGCAAGCGACGCGCACATACCAGCACACCGCGCCCGGCTCGGCGCCGGGCGTCGCATCTGACTCGATCGGCGTTATATCGCGAATGTCGCCCATCTCGCTCATCTCATCCCCGCCGCCACGCCGCCCGGCTCGAGCTCGACCGTCCACGCGTCTGGCGCATCGCTGCCGGTCACCGCCTGTGCGATCGCGGACATCGGCGCGCGCGCCTTCAGCAGGATCTCGTCGAACTCCTCCTGCGGGTCTGACTGCATCACGATCGCGCCACCCGCGCCGATCGTCGTCTTCCCGGGCCCGCCCGCCCGCATCACGATCGTGCGGATCACGATGCTCAGGTCGACGCTGCCGTCGACGCCGAAGTAGCCGATCGCGCCCGAGTACACGCCGCGCGCCTCGCGCTCGATGTCATCGATGATGCTCATCGTGCGCAGCTTCGGCGCGCCCGTCATCGAGCCGCCCGGGAAGCACGCACGCACGCACTCCACCGGCGTGCGCTCACGCTCGAGCACGCCTGTGATCGTCGAGATCAGCTGGTGCACCGTCGTGTACTCCTCGACCACCATGAACTGCGGCACCCGCACGCTGTCGATCTCGCACACGCGTCCCAAATCGTTGCGCAGCAGATCCACGATCATCAGGTGCTCCGCAAACGTCTTCTCGTCATGCAGCAGCCCGTCGCGCAGCTGCGCGTCGCGCTGCGGGTCGGGCGAGCGCGGCGCCGTGCCCTTGATCGGCCGCGCCTGCACCCGGCGCTCGCGGTCGATGCCGATGAAGCGCTCCGGCGATGAGCTCGCAACGGCGAGCTCGCCGAGCTTCAGGTAGGCGGCGAACGGCGCGGGGTTGCGCCGGCGCAGCAGGCGGTACAGGTCAAACGGCTCGGGGCTCGCGTCCGTGTGGATCTGGTCGGTCAGGCACACCTCGTAGGACTCGCCCGCGCTCAGCGCCGCCTGGCAGCGGGCGATATCGGCCAGGTACTGCTCGCGCCCGCGCCCGCAGCGAAACGCCACATGCTCCTCTGCCGGCTCATCCTCGTCTGGCTGCCGCGCATCTTGCACGGGCCCTGGGACCTGCTGTGCGAGCGTCTCGCGCACCGCCGCCTGCGCGTCCGTGAGCCAGCGCTCGGCCTCCTGCTCATCGTCACCGCACAGCGCTGCCACGTGCGTTCGGTGGGCCACGTGATCGACGGCGACCACGCGGTTGGCAAGCATCATCACCGCGTCGGGGACGTCCGAGCGATGGACGTTCGGTGAGCCGCAGTCGGCCTTGCACTCGTAGCCGAGATAGCCGACGAAGCCGCCGAGCAGGCCGCGTGGCAGATCCGCCGCCGGCTCGATCGTGTGCTTGGCGAGCTCACGGTCGAGGACGTCGAAGATGCAGCCGAGCTCGGTGGTCGTTCCGCCTGCGCGATGCGTGCTCACGGCTTTCTCGTGGACGTCGTATTCGATCACGCAACGCTCGGCGCCCATCGTCGTGCCCAGGAACGAGCACTGCGCCAGCGGCGTCGGCGCGTCGGCGCTGTCCAGCCAGAAGGCGTGCTCGGCGTCGCCGAACAGCCGCTCGAACAGCAGCTCCGTCGACGGCTCGCCCTCGAGCGAGCGTACGAGCAGGCGTCGAGAGCCGCCGCCGGCTCGCCGGCCGCGCTGGCGTGGCGGGCGCGCCGGCGGGCGCGGGGTGTTCGACGGGCGCCCGTGCGCGGCGCGGTGGCTGCGGGCGAGGGCGTAGAAGTTCTCGAACAGCTTGCGCCCGTGCTCGGTCGCGATCGACTCCGGATGGAACTGCACGCCCCACAGCGGGCGGCCGCGGTGTTCGATGCCCATCACCACTCCCTCATCCGTCCAAGCCGTCACGCGGCCCTGGGGCCCGAGCTCGTCTGCGACCGCGAGCGAGTGATAGCGCACGACCGAGAAGCCCTGGGGGATGCCCTCGAACAGGCCGGTGCCTTCGTGTGCGACCGCGCTCATGCGACCGTGCATGACGACCGGCGCGCTGCGCACCGCGCCGTCGAGCAGTTGGCCGAGGCCCTGATGACCGAGGCACACGCCGAGCACAGGGATCTCGCTGAAGCGCAGGATGTCCGCGCACACGCCGAAGTCGTGCCAGCGCTCCGGGCGGCCCGGGCCGGGCGAGAGCACGATCGCGTCGAAGTCCCAGCGCGACAGCGCCTTCCAGGAGACGACGTCATTGCGCACCACGATCGGCTCTTCGCCCGAGACGGCCGCCAGCAGATGGAACACGTTGTACGTGTATGAGTCGTAGTTGTCGATCAGCAGCGTGCTCACTGCGAAGGCTCCAAGCCGAGCCCGCGTGCGCTGCGGTCCAGCAGCGTGTGCACGACGCGCTCCACCGACTCGCTGTGCTCGCCCTCCAGGTACCACAGCGACAGGTGCTTGAGGTAGTGCGCCAGGGGTCTCACGTCCAGTCGCTGCACCGCCAGGCGCAGGTAACGGCGGTACAGCTCAGCCTGGATCACCGCGAAGCGGTAGTCGGGGTCGTTCGCCGGCCACGCGCTCGTGCGGTCGTGGCTGTGGCGTGCGCGAGCGCGCGCCAGATCCCAGCCGAGGCTCTCCCCGGCTAACAGCAGCCGCTCGGGGTCGAAGTCGACGTCCGGCGTCGCCGGCTGCGGCAGGAAGTACCCGAGCGCCACCTGTGCCGCCAGGCGTTCGGGGTTGGGATGGGTGCGGCGCACCTCGTGCAGCTCGCGGTCGCCGTCGATGCGCGCGTCGATCCAGTCGGTCAGCTCGTCGATCAACTGTGCGCCAGCGCTGGAGGTGATCGCGCGCCGGTCGCTCGAGACCATGCCGTGGAAGATGCTGCGGCTCGGGTGAAAGTCGCCGTTGAGGCCCGGCCGCAGCTCCAGCGCGAGCTTGCGGATGCTCGCCACGTGCGCGACCCACTCCGAGCCGGTGACCTGCAGCGAGGTTATGCCCTCCAGTTCTGGCGCCGACAGCGCGTAGGTCAGCGAGCGCATGTGCTGCGTGGAGAGGCCGTCCGCGCGCACGAGCGGCAGCTCCTCGAGCTCCTCCAGACCCGTCGCGTAGACGATCACGCCGTCCGCGCGCCGTTTGAGGCTGCCGTTGCGCAGGCCCGTCGCGGTCAGCGCGGCCGTCTCGCCGAGGAAGTCCGACTCGAAGAACACGCGGTCGAAGGCGATGCCCAGGCGCGCGAGCGTCTTGCGCTGCCCCGCGATCACCCAGGCGCGCGTCTTGTACCAGAGCTCGAGCGCGTCAGGATCACCAGACAGCACGCGCTTGATCAGGTCGTCGGCCGCGTCGTTCTGCACGTGCACCTCGCGCGAGAGCGAGTCCTCGGCCTGTTCGAGATCGCCGCCAGCCACCGCGCCGCCCGCCGCCACGTACTCCGCGTAGCAGAGCCCCACGAAGTGGTCGCTCTTCTCATCGCCATCGGACCAGCCCTGGGTGTGGCGCCCGCTCTGCATCACGCCCGCCATCGCCTCCCCCATCGCGCGACCCATATCCGAGATGCGGCTGCGCCGCTCGACCTGCGCGCCCGCCTGTGCGAGCGCGGCCGCCAGCGCGTTGCCGATCGCCAGGTTGCGCAGGTGTCCGACGTGCAGCGCCTTGGTCGCGTTCGCATCCCAGAACTGCACCGAGATGTGCCGTCCCTGCGCGAGGTCCGCCAGCGGCGCCTCGGCGCTGCCTCCGGCCTCCAGCGCCGCGCCCGCCAGCTCGACCCAGCTGTCCGCCAGGCGCAGGCGCACGCCGTCGCGGCCGCGTGTCACCGCCGCCACCCACGGTTCGCGCGCGAGCCGATCGAGCTCCGCCAGCGAGTCGGGATCCTCGCGCCACTGCGACGCGCGCGGTGTCAGCTTCAGGTCGTAATCGGCGCGCGGCCGTCGCGGAGCGCGCGCCGCCCACCACACCGGTGCGCCTTCGCGTGTCGGCAGGTCCTCGAAGTAGTCAAAGATATTAACTGTCACATGCACCAGCCGGGGCTCGAACCCGGATCGCCGGTGTTTAAGACCGGACCTTTAACCGATTAAGGTACTGGTGCGGATCGAGCCGTGGCTCGCGTGCCATCCTAAGTGTGGTGCACCACAGCTAGCAAGGACATCTTCTGTCACGGTCGACGCGACAGATCGGCATTGCACGTCCAAAAACGGCTCAGGCAGGCGGGATTCCGGGAGAACGGCAGGCGACAGTGAGACCGCGAGAGGGAAACACGCGGGGCGAACTGGCAGATATTCACACTGCGAATCGGGCGTAGTTGCCTCTGCGTGTTTCTAGCCAGCCATGAATACGTCGGGCCGGTGTCCTTTGCGCCGGGCGGGGGCGACCGCGGCCTAACGGGTGTTCGATGCGGCGCGTGGCGAGGTAGCGTCGCGATATCACGCTCGACGTGATGGCGTATCACGGTTTGAGTGATAAGCGCAGTCGAGAGGCGGTCGCTATTGAGTGGTCGGCGACCACGCTCCAGTCGATCAAGCCTGTTGGCGAACTCGCCAACCGTAGTTGGCAAGTTGGACAACCCCTGACGGCCCGGACGCGGCGAAAACCGGCACCGAAAGGCGGCGAGATCGAGTACTCAGGACTGTCGAAATACGGTAGTCTGATGGTTCGACCGGCACGCGTTACCGCAGTCGTGTGCTCGATGGACTGCTCGCGGAGCTGCCGGCGGGCGTTCGAGCTGGACGATCGAATCCTCGCGCTGCCGATATGCGCGTTGTGGGGGTAGCGTAGGGCGGGGCACCCCCGCGGCCCGCGAGCCAGGCCGACTTCGCCAAGCCACGCCAGCCACTCACGGAGTGCGCTCGCCGGGCAAGTTCGGCTCTTTGCGCCAGAAGCTAGAGCTCGACTCCGCGGCGCCCGAGCCACGCGAGGTAGCTCTCAACGAGTCTCGGCAGGTGGCGAAGCAGGAGGAGAGCCTGCCGGCGCACCTCGTCGGCCTCGATGTCGGGGGAGGCGTGTTGCAGCCGATTGCGAGTGCGATACAGCTCGGTGAACGTCTCAGCCTGTCCGTTCGTGAAACCGCCATCCGCGCGGATCGCGTCGATGACTCCGGGAAGACCCGGCATACCTGGGGTTGGTTTCAGGTCCGTCAGCTTCGTTCCCAGCCGGATTGCCTCGGCCGTGTTGTTCACGAGTGCGAGGTAGCCGCCCGTGACCGCGAAGACGCGGTTGATGTCCTCGGGGTCCGGCGAGTTGAAGGCTTCCGTCCACGCCTTGGCACCGAAGCCATCTCCGAACTGCGCGATCGCCACGCGAAGTGCCTTCCTCTGGGCTGAGAGCCGATCGAGCTTGGAGTCCACGCGTTCGAGCGCTGCCGCTCGCGCGTCGTCTTTGTCTCGGCGGCGCGGGTCGTCCACGGCCTCGTTCGGTGTGCCCGTCAACGCTCGTCGGCAAGCAGCTCGCGGATTGAGGCGCGGGCGCGACGGCGCCTGGCCTCGCGCACGCGTCGCGCACGACGAGCGATTTCGCCGCGGCGCGCCCTCAGGCCGCTCCACTCGCGGTCTCGGTCGAGCACTACTCTGCCCTCGTCGATGGCCTGCAGCAGCAGCAGCGGTGCCGTGTCCTCGATGCGATTCAGCCGAGCAACGTCCACCTGACGGCCCAGCGCGCGCTCCAGGCGCACAGCGAGCTTGACCGCTGTGTCGGGGCCGTCCTCGCCGAGGGAGACCAGCAAGTCCAGATCCGAGTCAAGCGTGTCATCGCCGCGCGCCATCGACCCGTAGAGCACCGCGAGGCGTACATTCGGCTCTGTACGCAGCGCACGCCGCAGCGCGGACAGCAGCAGCCAATGTTCCGCTACATAGCGTCGCTCGTCCTCGCTGACGTGCTGTCGGCGGGCACTCACGCGCTCACAGCGGATGGTCCCGTCCGCTGCGGCCCGCCGCAGCGTACGACCGTCCACACCTAGTTCACGAGCCAGCACAGGGAGTTCCACTTCTTGAGGACTATAGAGCTTCGTATGACCGTTCATGGTGCGCGCTAGCCTCACTCCAAGTGCCCCTCTCAAGCTTCAGCCCGCGCGTCCGCGACTGGTTCGAGCAGGCCTTCGCCGCTCCCACGCCCGCCCAATCGCAGGCCTGGCCGGTGATCGCCGCCGGCGAGCACGTGCTCGTCTCAGCTCCCACGGGCTCGGGTAAGACGCTCGCCGCGTTCCTTTGGGCGCTCGACCGGCTGAGCAGCGATCGCGCTGACGGGGCCGCTTGCGTCGACGGCGTCACCGACCACAGCGGCACCCGCGTGGTCTACGTCAGCCCGCTCAAGGCGCTCGCCTACGACATCGAGCGCAACCTGCGCGCTCCCCTGCGCGGCATCGGCGCAGACGAAGTGCGCGTGGGGATCCGCACCGGCGACACGCCCCAGCGCGAGCGCGCCGCGATGGCGCGCAACCCGCCCGACATCCTGGTAACGACGCCCGAGTCCCTGTACCTGATCCTCACCTCCAACGCGCGCGAGATGCTCAGCGACGTCGAGGCGGTGATCGTCGATGAGATCCACGCCGTCGCGCACTCGAAGCGCGGCTCGCACCTCGCGCTGACGCTCGAGCGCCTGGAGGCCCACGTGCGCTCGCATCGGCCCGCCAGGGGCGCGGGCGGCCAGCCGGCGCAGATCCAGCGCATCGGCCTCAGCGCCACGCAGAGCCCGCTCGAGGAGATCGGGCGCTTCCTCGTCGGCCCGCACCGCCAAGTCAAGCTCATCGACGCGGGCATCCGCAAGCAGCTCGACCTGCGCATCGAGGTGCCGGTCGAGTCGATGTCAGAACCCGACGCGCTCCCGGGCGGCGAGCAGCGGGACCCGCTCGAGCCCGTCCCCGGCGGCGAGTCCACGCGCGGCTCGATCTGGCCTGCGATCTACCCCGAGCTGCTCAAGCTCGTACGTGAGCACACCTCGACGATCATCTTCGTCAACAACCGCCGCTCGGCCGAGCGTGTAGCGCTGCGCCTGAACGAGCTCGCCGCCCAGGAGCACGACGCCCCGCGCGAGGACGGTGCCGCGGCGCCTCCCGACATCGCCCGCGCCCACCACGGCTCGCTCGCGCGCGAGGAGCGCACGAAGGTCGAGGAGCTGCTCAAGGCCGGCGAGCTGCCGTGCCTCGTCGCGACCAGCTCGCTGGAGCTCGGCATCGACATGGGCGCGGTCGACCTGGTGCTCCAGATCGAGTCGCCGAAGTCGGTTGCGCGCGGCCTGCAGCGCATCGGCCGCGCGGGCCACGGCGTCGACCAGGTCAGCGTGGGGCGCATCTTCCCGAAGTTCCGCGGCGACCTGCTCGAGTGCGCGGTGGTGGCACGGCGCATGCACGAAGGCCTGATCGAGCCGACGGTCGTCCCCCGCAACGCGCTCGACGTGCTCGCCCAGCAGATCGTCGCGATCGCCGTCTCCGCCGCATCGTCCCCGAAGGGGGAGCCCGAAGACGCTGGCGTCGCGGTCGACGACCTCTATGCCCTGATCACCACCACGCACCCCTACGCGACGCTCACGCGCGAGCTGCTGGAGAACGTGCTCGACATGCTCGACGGCCGCTACCCGTCGAAGGACTTCGGCGAGCTGCGCGCGCGCATCGTCTGGGACCGCGTGGCGGGCACGATCCGCGCGCGCAAGGGCTCGCGCCAGCTGGCGATCGCGAACGCGGGCACGATCCCCGACCGCGGCCTGTACACCGTGACGCTGCCGGACGGCCGCCGCGTGGGCGAGCTGGACGAGGAGATGGTGTACGAGGCGCGCCCGGGCCAGGTGTTCCTGCTGGGCGCGTCGACGTGGCGGATCGAGGAGATCGGCCGCGACCGCGTGATCGTGACGCCCGCGCCGGGCGCGCCGGGCGCGGTGCCGTTCTGGAAGGGCGATGCGGTGGGCCGCCCGAAGGAGCTGGGCGAGGCGATCGGCGCGTTCTCGCGCTGGGCGGTCGAGCAGGAGTCAGAGACATTGCAGCGCGACTACGACCTCGACGAGCGCGCGGCACGCAACCTGCTGGCGTACCTGCGCGAGCAGCAGGCGGCGACGCGCGTGCTCCCGAGCGAGCGCACGATCGTGCTCGAGCGCTTCCGCGATGAGATCGGCGACTGGCGCCTGTGCATCCTGTCGCCATACGGCGGGCGCGTGCACTCCGCGTGGGGCCTCGCGCTGTCGGCGCGCATCCGCGAGCGCTTCGGCCTGGAGGCGGACGCGATCTCCTCTGATGACGGCATCGTCCTGCACCTGCCGGACCTCGACGCGGACGACGCCGAGTCCCTCCCCTCGGCCGCGGAGCTGATCCTGCTCGAGCCCGACGAGGTCGAGCAGGCGGTTACCGCCGAGCTCGGCGGCTCGGCGCTGTTCGGCGCGCGCTTTCGCGAGAACGCTGCGCGCGCGCTGCTGATCCCGCGCGCGTACCCGGGCCGCCGCACGCCGCTGTGGCAGCAGCGCCTGAAGGCGCAGAACCTGCTTGAGGTCGCGCAGCGCTACGCGGACTTCCCGATCGTGCTGGAGACCTACCGCGAGTGCCTGAAGGACGTGCTCGACGTGCCGGGCCTGGAACAGCTGCTGCGCGGCCTGTCCACGCGCGAGATCGCGCTCGTCGAGGTCGAGACCCAAACCGCGTCCCCGTTCGCGTCGTCGCTGCTGTTCGACTACGTGGCGACGTACATGTACGAGGGCGACACGCCGAACGCGGAGCGCCGCGCGGCGGCGCTGTCGCTCGACCGCGACCTGCTGCGCGAGCTGCTGGGCCAAGAGGAGCTGCGCGAGCTGATCGACCCGGGCGCCCTGCGGCGCGTCGAAGACGACCTGCAGCACCGCTCGGAGATGACGCGCGCGACCGGCCGCGACGGCCTGCACGATGTGCTGCGCGGCGTTGGCGACCTCAACCACGCGGAGGTCGCGGAGCGGGTGTTCGAGGGCGTCGAGGCCGAGGGGCTGCTGCGGGAGCTGGAGCGCGAACGGCGCGTGATCCGTGCTCGGATCGGCGGGCGGGAGCGCTACATCGCCGCGGACGAGGCGGGTCTGTACCGCGACGCGCTCGGCGCCGTGCCCCCGGGCGGGCTGCCCGAGGCGTTCCTCGCCGACGTGCCCGACGCGCTGTCCGAGCTGGTCGCCCGCTACGCCCGCACGCACGGCCCGTTCACGACCGACGAGCTGCGCGCTCGCTACGGCGTCGACGCCAGCGCGGTCCTGCGCGAGCTCGAGCGCGCCGGCGCACTCGTCCGCGGTGAGCTGCGCCCAGGTGGAACTGAGCGCGAGTGGTGCGACGTCGAGGTCCTGCGGCGCCTCAGGCGCGCGTCGGTGGCAGCCCTGCGCAAGGAGATCGAGCCGGCCGATCAGAGGCGCCTGGCGGCCTTCCTGCCGTCTTGGCAGGGCATCGACCGCCACGGGTCCGCCGGGGCCGGCGTCGACCGCCTGCGCGAGGTCCTGGTGCCGCTGCAGGGCCTCGCGCTGCCCGTCGAGATCTGGGAGCGCGACGTGCTGCCGCGGCGCGTCGGCGCGTACTCGCAGTCGTGGCTTGACAGCCTCTGTGCGAGTGGTGAACTGGTTTGGGTCGGCGCCGGGCCGCTGGGACGCTCGGGGCGCGTCGCGCTGTACTTCCGCGAGGACGCCCCCGCGATCGGCCCGCCCGGCGGTGGCGCGGCTGGCCTAGCTTCGACCGGCCGTGCCGGCGCGTCGCCGCCGAGCGGCCCCGAGCACGAGCTCCTGCGCGCGCGCCTGACCGCCGGCCCGTGCTTCTTCAGCGACCTGCTCGCAGAGCTCGACGCCCCTGCGGAGGCGCTGCGCGAGGCGCTGTGGGACCTCGTGTGGTCGGGCGAGGCCACGAACGACGCGTGGGCGCCGCTGCGCGCGCCGCGCCTCGCGCTCGCCCGAGCGCGCCCCGAGCATCGAACATCCGTCCAGCGCCGCTTCAGTGGCCACCGACGTAGCGGCGCCCAATCTCAGGTTCAGGGCCGCTGGTCGCTGACCGAGCCGGTCTTCCGCGGCGGCGCCGCGGAGGGGCCCGCCGGGGCGGCCGAGCGCCGGCGCGCACTGGCGGAGCTGCTGCTCGAGCGCTACGGCATCGTCGCGCGCGAGCAGGTGCTCGCGGAGGGCGTCAAGGGCGGTTTCGCGATGCTCTACGACACGTTCGCCAACCTCGAGACGCTCGGCGTCTGCCGCCGCGGCTACTTCATCGAGGGCATGGGCGGCGCTCAGTTCGCACTGCCGGGCGCCGTCGAGCGGCTGCGCGCCGCGCCCGCCCCCACCACCCTGCCCGCCAACGCCGGCGAGGGCGCCCGCGCGCGCACGCTCGTGCTCGCCGCCGCCGACCCCGCGCAGCCCTACGGCGCCGCACTGCCCTGGCCGCGCCGCGAGGATGCGCAGGCCGGTGCTGGGCGCCCAGCGCGCGCCGCCGGCGCCTACGTCGTGCTCGTGGCGGATGTGCCCGTGCTGTACGTCGAGCGCGGCGGGCGCAGCCTGCTGACGCTGATCGATGCCTCCGGCGGACTTGGGGCCGAGCCGCTGCGCGAGGCGCTGGTCGCGCTCGCCGAGTCGGTGCGCGTCGGGCGCCTGGGCAAGCTCGCGCTCGAGCGCATCGACGGCGATCCGGCGATCGCGTCGAGCCTCGCCGGCGTGCTCGTGGAGCTCGGTTTCCACCCCGGGCCGCGCCGCCTCACGCTGAGCGCCTGAGCCGAGCTTCGGCCTACGCTCGCCTCAGGGCCGCTCGGCGTCTTGTCAGAGACACCCCACCCGTCCGTGTTCAGACTGGCAGAATCCGCAGCGCCATGCGGGTTTCGCCCAGTATCCGGGACTTCTTGACCGCTGGTTCGAATCGCTTTGTCTGTCGGACGTCTGAGCTGGATGGAGACACTGCTGGAATCGCTTCGCGAGCCCTGTTATTAAAAGTCGAGAGAACTTGCACAAGGAGGCGTTGTGGTCTACTTTGTAGAACAGTGGGGATAGGTAGAACAGGCAGCGACCTCGCGCCGCTGTACCGCAGACTGCCCCATGGGCCGAGCGGTATGGAGCGCGAGGAGGTTGCCAGAAACCAGCGCACCCGCCTCTACGGCGGGATGATCGAGTCGGTGTCGCAGCGCGGCTACCAGGCGACCACGGTGGCGCACGTGATCGGCCTGGCCGGCGTCTCGCGCAGGGCGTTCTATGAACTGTTCTCCAACAAGGAACAGTGCTTCCTCGGCACGTACGACATCGTCGTCGCGCGCTCCCGCAAGCGTGTGCTCGACGCCTGGGTTCAGGAGCGCGGCTGGGCCAACCGCCTGCACGCCGGCTGCAAGGCGCTGCTCGACGACATCGCCGAGTTTCCCAAGGGCCCGCGGCTCGTGCTTGTCGACGCGCTCGGGGTCGGGCCGGCGGCACGCGAGCGCATGCAGCTGGCCGGCCTCACGTTCGAGCGCCTGGTCACGAGCGCGTTCCAGATGGCGCCCGACGGCGTCGGCTTCCCGCGGCTGACCGCTCGCGGGATCGTTGGCGGCGTCCGTCACGCCGTGTTCATGCGCATGCTCGAGCACCGCGAACGCGAGCTGTACGCGATGACCGACGAAGTGCTCGACTGGATCGAGTCCTACCGCATCCCGGCCGTGGCGCGGCTCGGCGTGCCCGCGCTGAGCGCGTCAGGGCACCAGCCACCGGTACCGGCCGCGTTTCTCGCACGCGACGACAAGCGTGCGCGGGTGCTCGGCTCGGTCGTGCACCTGACGCTCGACGAGGGCTACTCGCACCTGACCGACCCCCAGATCGCCCAGTTCGCGGGCGTCTCCACCGAGGCCTTCCACAAGCAGTTCGCCAACAAGGAGGAGTGCTTCCTCGCGGTGCTGGACGAATTCGTCCGCGAAGCGCTCGACTCGGTCCGCGGCAGCTTCGAGGATGCCGCGTCGTGGCCGGAAGGCGTCTATCGCGCGATGGTCACGTTCGTCGAGTACCTCGTCGCCCACGAAGCGCTGCTGCGGATCGCGTTCATCGACGTGTTCGAGGTCGGCCCCGGCATGATCGGACGCATGACGCGCTCGGTCGAGGGCTTCACCAAGTTCCTGACCGAGCAGGGCCCAGCTCCTGTGCGCGGACCGAACGTCGCTCGCGAAGCGGTCACCGGCGCGCTGTGGGCGATTATCTCAGGCTATGTCGCCGGCGCGCGGCTCGGGCGGCTGCCGTGCCTGGTCGATCACCTCACGTTCACCGTGCTCGCGCCGTACGTCGGGCCGAAGCTCGCGGTCGAATCGATCCAGGCGTCGCGCCGACCGCTCCGCTCCGTCTGAGAAGACTCTGCGATCGTGGGCGGCGATGATCGAGTCATCGCCCAAGCCCCCACGCCGCGTCGGCCACAAGGGCGCCGCGCACATCGAGCCGGGCAACACGCTCGCGAGCTTCGACGCGGCGCTGCGCCACGGCGTCGACATGATCGAGCTGGACGTGCTCAGCGAGCACGCCGACGGCAGCGGTGGCCTGCTCGTGGCGCACGACCACGAGGACATGCGCTCGCGCGCGCCGCTGACGTTCGAGCAGGCGCTCGAGCATCTCTCGAGCCCGGCGTTCGAGGCCCTCGAGCTCGATGTCGACGTCAAGCTCCCCGGCTATGAGCTGCGCGTGCTCGATGCCCTGCGCGAGCATGTGCTCGTCGAGCGCACGCTCGTCAGCGGTATGTTCCCCGCCGCGCTCGCGCGCATCCGCGCGGCCGAGCCGGCGCTGCGTCTGGGCTGGTCGGTGCCGCGCGTGCGCCGCGACTACACGACCGACATGCTCACCGCGATCCCGGCCCTGGCGATGCTCACCGGCTACCGCGCCACCCTTCCCCGCCGCGCACGCGCAGCGCTGCGAGAGGGTCGCTTCGACGCGATCATGGCGCACTGGCGGGTGGTCACTCGCGGCCTAGTCCGCGCCGTGGCCGAAGGCGGCGGCGAGCTCTACGTGTGGACGGTCGACGACGCGCGCATGATCGAGCGGCTGAGCGCGATGGGCGTTGACGGCATCATCACGAACGACCCGCGGCTGTTCGACGCAGGGCCTGGTACTACACAGCCCGTGTAGTACATAGGCCCTTGTGTAATCGCGCGATCGTGCGTTTCTACGGCAGCAGCTCGAAGGCCTTGCGGTGACGGGGTGCGATTGCTGCGAAGTGGCGGCGGTCGAGGGTCAGGATCGTCGAGGCATCGAGTCGCTCTGCGAGCGCGACGACCGAGGCGTCGGTTCCTCCGAGCGGGAAGTCAGCGTACTGGTCGACGAGCTCTGCGATACGGGTGAAGTCCTCGCTGCTCGGCCCCTCGACGTCTAGGTCCCCTACGCCGCGAAGAAACTTGCTCTCGGCGGCGGGACCCAGTCGTCGTCCCACGAAGTAGGTTGCCTCGGCAATGACCAGCGCTGGCACAACCAGGCGGAGATCGGCCCGCGAGAGCGCTGTGCGAGAGGTGAGATGGTCCTGGTCGTCGGCGTCTGCCGCCGCGTAGAGCGGGCCTGCGTCAACGACGGCCAGGGTCGTCATGCCACTCCTGCTCCAGGAGTTGCTCCATGTCTCGGGCGGTCGTGTCATGACCACTGTGGCCGAGGTCTGCGAAGGCCAGGGTGCGCGGCTCGCTCGCGGCGAGGCCGAGGTGTTGCGCCAGGGCCGTGCGTGTCACCTCGGATGCGGAGGTGTGTCGTCTCTGTGCCTCGCGATTGAGGGCTTGTGCGAGGTCATCGGGTAGAGATATTGTGGTGCGCATCATCACTGCATACTAGCATCATGCCCTTCGACAGGGACACAGGAGCCTCCGGGATAGGCCTGATCTGGCTCGTCAGCCTATGACGCAAGTAGCCGCGCTGTAGTCCGCCGGGTCGGCGCCGGCGAGGCTCTTGTGGCCGGCGGACGTTGGCTCGGTGCCCGACACCTCGACCTTCTTGCCCTGGCGCCACTCGAAGTCCACGACGCCGCGCAGCGTCACCGCGGGCTTGCCGGCCACCGGCTTCAGTTCGAAGCTGGTGCCCCCCTGGCGCGCTGAGGCGCCGCTGCCGACCGCGACGAAGCCGGAGCTCGCGCCGCTTGCGAGGTTGACCCACTGGCTGCTCGCGTTCATGTACTGCAGGCGGAAGCTCATGTACATCTTGTCGTGGGCGTGGCCGTCGCCGGGCATCGAGCCGCGGATGCCGACCGTGTTGGGCTGGTCGGCGGGGTTGCAGACGTCGATCGTCGCCCACAGTTCGTGCGAGTGCAGCAGCGCGCGTTCCAGCGTGCTCGGCTTGCCCGCCTTCGCGTCGGCGGAGCTCGCCAGCGTGGCCGCTGGAAGGACCACGGCCATCGCGGCCAAGCCGGCGAATAGGCGCTTGGAAAGGACCATCCAAGTGACGATAGCGTCGGTCGCGCCCCGCGCAGCCAGCGACGTTTCGCTGACCCGGTTGTGGTATTCCCTCCAGAGATGGGGGCGACGCGCTCAGCGGACGTGGTCGAGTTGCTCGGACGCGTGCCCGTGTTCTCGACGCTCGAGCCCGGCGACCTCGAGCAGATCGCGCTGATGGCCGTGCCCAGGCGCTTCGAGCCCGGGCAGGCGGTCTTTCGCGAGGGCGATCAGAGCGACACCTGTTACGTCGTGCGCGAGGGGCACGCGCGCGCGGTGCGCAGCCACGGCGACGGGCGCACGATCACACTCGCGACGTTCGGGCCTGGAGACATCTTCGGCGAGCTGGCGATGTTCGAGGACGAGCGCCGCTCGGCGACCGTGGAGGCGATCGAGCCGACGAGCGTTGTCGGCGTGCTCGGGCCGGACATGCGCAGGCTGATGAACGAGCACCCGCAGATCGCCGCGCGCCTCGTGATCGCCCTCGGCCGGCGCCTGCGCGAGACCAACGAGCGCCTCACGCGCCAGTCCTTCCAGACCGTGCAGAGCCGTGTCGCCGTGATCCTCTCAGAGCTCGTCGGGCAGGAGATCGCCGCGGGCGCGGAGCCAGCGGACGTGCTCGTGACCGCCACGCAGGCCGACCTCGCACAGCTGGCCGGCTCCTCGCGCGAGTCGGCCAGCCGCTTCCTGGCCGTGCTCGAGCGCGCCGGGGTCATCTCCCAGGGGCGCGGGCGTCTGACCGTCCACGACCCCAAGGCGCTCGAGCAGTATGTCTTCTAGGCCCTCCAAGCGATCCAAGTCGACGCGGTCCTCTCGGTCCTCCAGGCGGGCGTCCCAGGCGCCCAGCGGGCAGGCCCGCGAGTTCTCCGCCGGCGGCGTCGTCGTGCGCGGCGAGCAGGTGGTCGTGATCGTCCCCACCCGTCGCGCCGCCGACGGCTCGCGCGTGCTGGCGCTGCCCAAGGGCCACGTCGATCCCGGGGAGACGCCGATCGAGGCGGCCACGCGCGAGGTGCGCGAGGAGACGGGGATCGTGGCCGAGCCGGTGCGCGAGCTGGGCGAGTCGCGCTACTGGTACCGGCGCGACGGGCGCACGATCTCAAAGGCGGTCGCGTTCTTCCTGTTCAACTTCATCGAAGGCGACATCGCCGACCACGACGACGAGGTCGAGGAGGTCCGCTGGATCGCCCTCACCGAGGCGCAGACGGCGCTCAGCCATACGGCCGAGCGGGAGATGGTCGAGCTCGCGCGTGCCTACCTGGATGAAGACCGGTAGCCTCCCGGACCGATGCAGGTCCTCAACTTCTACTCCACGATCTTCGCCGACGAGCTGAAGCGCGGCCGCAAGACGGCCACGATCCGCCTTGGCGACAAGTCGGGCAAGTACCGCAAGAACCAGGCGGTGCTCGTCACGATCGGCTACCAGTACTCGCCGCGCGAACGCATCTTCGAAGCCGTGATCGACCAGGTCGAGGTGATGAAGCTCGCCGACCTGTCCCCGCGCGACATCAAGCACGACAACCCCGAGTTCCGCCGCCACGAGGAGCTGATCAAGTTCCTCGAGCAGATCTACGGCCGCAGCGTGTCGATGGACGACACCGTCACGGTCGTGCGCTTCTCCCAGATCCTCGAGAACCCGACGGGGATGACCGAGGCGATCAAGGGCTTCGGCGGCGCGCAGAACTGACCAGGCGGCCAATGGCGCGGCGCGGAGCGGCGTCCTCGGCGGCTCGCGTGCGAAGCACGCCACGCCGCCTGCGTCCTTGCTCCGCTTGGCCCTCGACCGCCTGGCCGGCCGTTCGGCAGTCGCGGTGGATGACTGCCAACAGCTCTTGATTTCGGCGGGATGTTCTATATATTGAGGGTGTCGTTGGCACTCTCCCCGTGAGAGTGCCAAAAAGAGGCGGTTCGCCCAGGCAATAGAGGGTCGCGGGCCGCCGGTCGCATTCTCAGAGACGGAGGTTTTTCAACATGAAGCTCAAGCCCCTGGGCGATCGTCTGATCGTGCGGGCGATCGAGGAGGAGCTGACCACGGCAAGTGGCCTCGTCCTTCCCGATACCGCCAAGGAGAAGCCGCAGAAGGGCGAGGTCCTCGCCGTCGGCGACGGCAAGCTGGACGAGGACGGCAAGCGCATCCCGCTGGACGTGAAGAAGGGCGACGAGGTCCTCTACAGCAAGTACGGCGGGACCGAGATCAAGGTCGACGGGGAGGATCTGCTCGTGTTGCGCGAGTCCGATGTCCTCGCCCGCGTCGAGTCCTAAGGAGATCTGAGGAACAATGGCTCACAAGGAACTGAAGTACGGCTCAGAGGCGCGCAAATCGCTTGAGGCGGGTGTCGACGCGGTCGCGAACGCGGTCAAGGTCACGCTCGGCCCGAAGGGCCGCTACGTGGTGCTCGACAAGAAGTTCGGCGCGCCCACGATCACCAACGACGGCGTCACGATCGCTCGCGAGATCGAGGTCGAGGACGTCTTCGAGAACCAGGGCGCGCAGCTGGTGCGCGAGGTCGCGACCGCGACCAACGACGTCGCCGGCGATGGCACGACGACGGCCACGGTGCTGGCCCAGGCGATCGTTCGCCAGGGCCTGAAGAACGTTGCAGCCGGCGCTAACCCGCTGGCGCTGAAGCGCGGCATCGAGAAGGCGGTCGACGAGGTCGTCAAGAACATCGCCTCGCAGTCCAAGGAGGTGTCCGGCAAGGACCAGATCGCCCGCGTGGCGACGATATCGGCCGGCGATGACGAGATCGGCGACGTGATCGCGGACGCGATCGAGAAGGTCGGCAAGGACGGCGTCGTCAACGTCGAGGAGGGCCAGACGTTCGGCATGGACCTCGAGTTCACCGAGGGCATGCAGTTCGACAAGGGCTACATCTCGCCGTACATGGTCACCGATCAGGACCGCATGGAGGCGACCCTGGAGGACCCCTACATCCTGATCGCCAACCAGAAGATCGGCTCGGTCAGGGACGTGCTGCCGGTGCTCGAGCAGGTGATCCAGTCGGGCAAGCCGATCCTGATCATCGCCGAGGACGTCGAGGGCGAGTCGCTCGCGACGCTCGTGGTCAACAAGCTCCGGGGCACGTTCACCGGTGTCGCGGTGAAGGCGCCTGGCTTCGGCGACCGTCGCAAGCGCATGCTCGAGGACATCGCGATCCTGACCGGCGGCGAGGTGATCACCGAGGAGATGGGGCTGAAGCTGGAGAACACCCAGCTGTCCCAGCTCGGACGCGCGCGCCGGGTCGTCGTCGCGAAGGATACGACGACGATCGTCGACGGCGCCGGTGACACGGAGGCGATCAAAGGCCGCATCAACCAGATCAAAGCCGAAATCGAGAACACCGACTCGGACTTCGATCGCGAGAAGCTCCAGGAGCGCCTGGCCAAGCTCTCCGGCGGCGTCGCCGTGGTCAAGGTCGGTGCCGCGACCGAGACGGAGATGAAGGAGAAGAAGCACCGCGTCGAGGACGCGCTGCAGGCAACGCGGGCGGCGCTCGAGGAGGGCATCGTGCCCGGTGGCGGCGTGGCGCTGCTGCAGGCCTCGGCGTCGGTCACGGTCAGCGAAAACGGCGCGTCGGTCGACGGCTCAGACGACGAGCGCACGGGCGCGCGGATCGTGCTGCGGGCGCTCGAGGAGCCGCTGCGTCAGCTCGCCGAGAACGCGGGCCTCGAGGGCTCCGTCGTGGTCAACGACGTGCGCAAGGCCAAGAAAGGCTACGGGCTGAACGCCGCGACGAACGAGATCGTCGATCTCGTCGCCGCCGGCATCATCGACCCGGCGATGGTCACGCGCTCGGCGCTGCAGAACGCCGCGTCGATCGCCAAGAACATCCTCACCACCGAGGCGATCGTCGCCGAGGTGCCGGAGAAGGAAGGCGCCGGCGGTGGCGGCGGTGGCATGCCGGACATGAGCGGGATGATGTAGGCAGCCGTTGAGCTGGATCCGCTCAGCTGTCGATACAGATCACGAGGGCCCGGCACGATGCCGGGCCCTCTCGGGCGGTACGCCGGATGCAGCCGGTCGCGTGCTTGGGGCGCCTACCCCAGGTATCGGTCCCTCATCTGGCGGAGGCGGCTCGCGAACCGGTGGTCCGGGCATGCGTGCGGCCGATGGCTCCGATGAACGCCTCCTCCCAGATCGAGGCGTGGTTGTCGACAGTCTGCGACTGCGCCCACTTCATGGCCTCGCGTGCGCGCCGCCGGCGCCTGAAGCCGCCGCGAATCAACCCGTCGAGCGCGTCGAACCATTGGTCGTCCTCGACGAGCCGTCCTCCTTCCCCGCGGCCCATTTCACGATAGGCGCCCACCGGTGAGGCAAGCCAGGTGGCGCCTGCGGCTGCGTACTCCTTCAGCTTGACATTCGAGCGGGCACGATTGAACTGCGTGTCCGCGAGCGGCGCGATCCCGATGTCGATACGCCCGGAGACCTGCAGCAGTTTTTCGAAGGGCACTTCTTTGAGATACTCGTACCGGGTGGAGCTCAGGGGAAGCCGAGATCCTACCGTCAGAACGCGCAGATTGGCGTGCATGTCGAGCAGCCTCGCGATTGCGTCGGTAACGGTGAGATGCGGGAGGTCGGCCTCGTGCTCTTTGCTGGCGATCCAGCCGATGACGATGCCCTCGTGTCTGACTCTTCGGCCGAAGCCCAACATCGCACCCCCATCGAGCTGGTTCTCGATCACAGCGACGTTTTCGGCGCCCGCTGTGCGGTACCTCGCTGCCAGCGCCTCGCTCGGAGTCGTAGTCAGGTCTGCGAATCGCGTGACCTTGAGGATATCGGTGAACTTCCTGACGTTCATGAACCGGCCCTTGGCGCCCGAAACGGTGCGGCCAGAGTCGGTAGAGCTGATGTCGATGGCCGCGAGATAGTCGTCGTTGTCGAAACTGATGGCGACGCCTCGCGACGAGAGCTGCTTGAGGTCCCTGATCCTGTCCAGGCGACGAAAGCAATGCACGAGGTCACAATTCAGCAATGCACGGAGCGGAATGTCGTCGTCAATGCTCGATGGCCAGACCACAGTGTGTCCGCGGCGCTCCAGCGCGCGCATCGGCAAGATCACACGATAGTTCGAGTTCGGCGCCTCCGGCTCCAGGATAAACCCCAGTTTCACGGTCCCTATCTTTCTCCTGTCTCGGTTACCCGGCGGAGTCTAGTTCGCCGGGTATCTCACCTTCCAGCGACCTCCCAGTTTGTCTCTGACTCTCAGGCGCCAGGAAAGGCCATGGGCGTGCCGGCATCCCTTTCGCCAGGCTCAATGAGTCAGCCTATGCAAATAGTCAGAAACATCAAAGCTCACTAGTGGGAAACACGGCTTGTCGGCCACGGTTAGGGGAGCTATGTTCAGCCGCAGCGTGTTGTAATTGACTTTGTCGAGCTCACGGCCTTGATCGACCTCGCAAGGGACCAGTAGCAGACAGATTGAAGGCATCGTATGCCCGGATGGCATTCGTCGAGCGTCGAGTGAGGGTTTGCACACGCAAACTAACAGCTAGACGGAAGGTGGGACTAATGACTCGATCCGTACGCAGTACGTTGGTCGCTGCGGTAAGCCTGACGGCCTCGATCGCGATGTTCGCGGTTGCGTCGCCAGCACTGGCCGCAACGCACCACCCCAAAGGGGAATACGCCCAATTCGCAGAATGCCCGCTGGCCAACTCGACGGTGGAAGACTGCATCGTCGCAAAGACCGAACACGGCGAATTCTCGATCGGCAAGGAAAAGGTGCCGATCACGAACACGATCACGCTGCAGGGTGGACTGGACCACCTGTTCACCGGCGAAGAAGAATTCTTCGGAGCCGAAAACGGCAACACCCTGACGAAATCACCGCAGAAAGTCCCCGGCGGACTGCTTGGTCTCGTCAAGTGCAACGAAATCAGCAACTTCATCGAGCGGATCGCCTGTGAAGTGTTCTTCGAAAACGGCGTAACGGGCGTCAACGCGACGACGGAACTCGCGGCGCCTGCCAGCTCGATCCACGTCAACACGCTGGCGCTCCTCGGCCAAGAGGGCACAGCACTGTCGCTGCCGCTCAAGATCCATCTGGAAAACCCGTTCCTCGGCAGCAGCTGCTACATCGGGTCCAACTCGGCTCCGATCGTGATCGAATTCACCTCGGGTACGACAAGCCCGCCAGCACCGAACAAACCGATAACCGGCAAGCCCGGCGAAAACAAATTCAACGAAGCCGGAACAATCCTCACGAACACTGGGAATGAACTGGTCAACAACTCCTACGGGGCTCCGGGAGCCGAAGGATGCGGTGGCATCTTCTCGTTCCTGATTGACCCGATCGTCAACAGCAAACTCGGCCTCCCGTCGGCGGCCGGGCACAACACGGCGATCCTCAAGGGCGTACTGCAGGTCGCCGTTGCGGCAGCGGTGAAAGCGAGTGAATAGCAGCACATCCCAGGCCATAGCGCCTGAGCTCGCCTAAGCACACCGATCGGGCCCGCGGTAGTTTCACGCGGGCCCGATGTGCGTGCGAAACGCGCCGGGACGACCAGCCAGCGCTATGATGCCTTCGGCCGGAGCGTCAGAAGGCCGCGAGTCGAAGCCCGATGTCCCCTACCGATACGATGACGAACAAGCGCGCGATGATCATGATGGTGGTGCTTGGCAGCCTCGCGCTGGCTGCGTGCGGCAGCGCCGCAAGACCTCCCGAGGCGAAGACCGTCCCCCCGCGCTCCAAGACAGCGTCGTCGGGCGCAGTCCCGTCTAGCGCAGTCCGGTCCAGCGCAGCATCCTCACGCGCCCGCCGGTCTGTACGTGTCGACGATGTGGCTCAGCGCGCTAGGCTCGATCAGGCGTTCAACGCGTTCTCGGCTTGCATGCGGGCCAACGGCGTGAACCCGCTGACTGTGCCGACGTCGCGCCAAGGCTCGGGTGCCAGCATCGATGCCGGCAGTGCGTCCTACCGGACCATCGCGCGCAAGTGCGGCGCCGGCCTGAGAAGCGCTGTCGAACAGGACCGACCGCGCGCAACCGAAGCACCGAAGGGTGGGGGCGCCAGTCGTCATACCATGCCACCGCGCAATCGCATTCAGCCCGCGCTCGAGCTTGCGCTCGAAAGGTTCTCGGCCTGCATGCGCGCACACGGCGTCAACCTGTCGCCGCCGCTCACGACGGGAGGCTCGATCTTCGATACTCGTCATCTGGACACGAACGGCACTAAGTTCAAGGCCGCGGAGGCCAGCTGCAACAGCCTGCTGGCGCAGGGCGTGTCTTAAGCCAAGGGTCGTCAGCCGTAGTAGCGGGCGATGACCTGGAGCTGGCTGAAGAGGTCATGGGCGAACAGCAGGACTATGAGGAGGGTTCCCACGACCGGCCCCCACCGCCGTCCTGCGCCGCGGGCGGCGAGCGCGACGACGAGACCCCAGAGGCCGAGCATGGGCAGCAGGTAGCGCGGTGCCCATAAGGGTTCGAATGAATCGACTACATCGGATACGTATGATTGTGCTCCGACGAGCACCATCACGCCGACGGCCGTGCCGCCGTGGAGAGTAGATTCGTGATCGCGTACGGCAGCACGGGACTGACGGCGATCGCGGTCGCTAGGTGGGTGGCTGTGGATCTGACGCTCTTTGAGTCGGGTGCGCGGCGTCTTGCTGCGCGCGCGCAGAGGAGGATCAGCCCAAGGATGACGCCGGGTGCGAACCCGACGAAGTTCAGCTTGGTCAAGAAGCCGATCGCTGTGAGCAGGGCGATGCCGATCGCAAGCCGGGTCGTCAAGCCGCGGCGGAACGCACGCGCGAGGCAGTAGTAGAGTGTGGCGCAGACCGCGAACAGCATCGCGTCGGGGTTCATTCCGCCGGATATGAAGCCAAGCAGCGGGAGCAGCGCGACGGCGAGTCCGCCCACGGTCCATGCCCAGCGCGATCCGGGGAGCGCCTCGCGCACGAACATGTAGGCGAACAGCGCGGTGACCGCGGCCATCAGCGCTGATAGCAGTCTCATCAACTGCAGGCTCTCGAGCAGTGACCCGTCCGAGCCCAACTCATATGGGATCGTCTCTAGGCCGTAGTAGAGGGGTGGCTCAGAGCTCGCCGCTCCCGCTCCGCCGGGCCCCTTCGCGTGAGTGCGGCGCAGCGATGTCGCGTTCGAGTGTGCGTTGTTGTGCCGCGTTGGCGAGCGAGCGTTGCTGTGGTGCGCAGCGGATCTTGTAGGAATCGAGATTGTGCATGATGTCGTGTATCGCGGGAGACGTCTCTGTGCGGTCGGGTGAGGGGAGTCGGCCTTCGGCGAGCAGCGTCGTATAGGCGAAGTGGTTTGGCTCGTCCGGTATTTGAAGTGGCGGCGTGATCGCAGGCCGGCACGCCGCGTTCGGGCGGGCCACCAGTGCGTACGCCCACGTCGCTGCTGGCGCGTGTCGCGGGACTCGCGGTCAGCGAAGGTCCAGCGAGCAGCGTGGCAGGCGCGCGCGTCGAGTTGAGTGTGAGCGTGGAGTGGCTATTCCGTGTCGATGTGTTAGCGTCGATGTTTCTCTTTTTACTTGTCATGGTGGCTTTCAGTCTCGGGCTGGTGGAGGAGGTGAAGTGAGAGACATTTCCGCGTGATTGTTGACTTCGTGTCCGTGCCCTGGGATTGTGCGGGGCGCTGCTTAGGCGGCTCGACGAATTGTGAGATGGGACAGTCAGCGACGATGACAGGAGCCGTGATGTTCACTCAGCAAACGCGTGTGCGGCATCGCTTGGCGCGAGGTTCGAGGCATTGGACGATGTGGATGCTCGTCGCGGTCGCGGTCGCGGTCGCGGTCGCGGTCGCGGTCGCTGGCTGTGGTGGCTCCGGTGATGCTGCTGGTGGACCTCCGCTTTCCCGTCCCCAGCTGATGGCTCAGGCGGAAGCGATTTGCCGGCGGCGTAACGTTGCGATCGACGCGATCAAGCTGAGGGGCACGAGTGCTGCGGATATCGCGCGCTTTGCCTCGCGGAGCGTCGCCGTGGAGCAGGCAGCATTCACCGATCTGGCCAGGCTGACGCCGCCTGCGTCGATGGCGGGCGATTGGCGGCAGGTGCTTGCGTATAGCAGGGTGTTGCTGAGGTATGTCGTCGAGCTGGACGAATTCGGCAGGCGCGGCGAGGTTCGCGCTATCTCTGTGCTTGCGCGGTCGGCCGAGGCAGCGAAGCGTCAGTTGCTCGTCGTGGGGACGCGTGGCGGGTTCAGGTACTGCGCGCGGGTTAGGTAGGCGGTGCGCCTCGGCGAGGGGGGCGCGCGTGTTCGGATGGTCCTGCTTGTCGGCTTGGCGCTGATCGCGGTTGCGGTCGTGGTGACGCTGTCGCGCTCGCCGCTGGTGGTGGCTGGCACGAATTCGGTGGCGCCTCGCATGGCTGTCGCTAAGACGAAGGGGGATTCGATCCTTTGTCAGGGGGGCGAACGTGTGCCGTCGGGTACGACGGCGGTCCGCCTGTGGGTGCACACGAATATCAGCCCGGCTGTGCAGGTCGTCGTGATGTCGGGTTCGCGGGTCCTGACTGGAGGCCGGCAGCAGGCGGGGCCGCTGACGGCCGCGGTCGCGATACCTGTCGCGCGGGTGTCTGGCGCGATCTCTGGCGCGCGGGTGTGCTTCAGGTTCGGGCCGGCGGTGGAAACCGTCTTGCTGATCGGGCAGGACGTGGCGCGTCCTCGTCGCGGCGAGGCCGCGTTCAGGGTGCGGGTCGAATATCTGCGCGGCGGTCACCGCAGCTGGTGGGGGATGGCGCTGTCGGTGGCTCGGCGTATCGGTCTCGGGCGGGCTCCGGGTGGCTCGTGGGTGGCGTTCCTTCCGGTCGTGCTGATGGCGGCCGCGGTCTTCCTCGCGGTGCGGCTGGCGATCCGGCAACTGGCGGTGGCGCCGGATCGAGCGTCCTCGCTCGCTGGGAGGGGGGGCGTACCCGCGCCCGCGTGGGTCTGTGCGGGCATCGCCTGCTTGAGCGCCGCCAGCTGGTCGGTTCTGACCCCTCCGTTTCAGGTTCCTGACGAACCGTCTCATTTCGCCTATGTGCAGCAGCTGGTGGAGGCCGGGAGGCTGCCGAGCTCCAGCGAGGGTCGCTTCTCTGAGGAGGAGGAAGTTGTGCTGCGGGATTTGCGTCACGGGGAAGTCCGGTTTAACCCTGCGATCGGCACGATCTCGAGCGTCTCGCAGGAGCGTCGCCTCGAGCGCGATCTCGCGCAGCCGCTGGCGCGGCGAGGGTCGGGCAGCGCGGGCGTGGCGTCCTCGGAGCCGCCGTTGTATTACGCGTTGGAGACGATTCCTTACCTGGCTGGCTCCAGTGGCACGCTGCTCGATCAGCTCGAGCTGATGCGGCTGCTGAGCTCGCTGATGGCGGGTGTCACGGCGCTGTTTGCGTTCCTGTTCCTGCGCGAGGCGTTGCCGCGGGTCTCGTGGGCGTGGACGGTCGGGGGGCTCGCGACGGCGCTGGCCCCGCTGGTCGGGTTCACGGCGGGCGCTGTGACCCCGGACTCGATGCTGTGCGCGCTCAGCGCGGCGCTGTTCTACTGTCTCGCGCGGGCTTTCCGGCGTGGCCTGACGCGGCGGCTGGCGGTCGCGGTCGGCGGTGTGCTGATGATCGGCTTGCTGAGCAAGCTGAACTTTCTCGGCTTGCTGCCGGGTGCTGGGGTGGCGTTGGTGCTGCTGGCGCGCAGGGCGGCGCGCGGCTCCAGGCGGGTCGCCCGTGAGTCGTTGGTGTTGGCTGGTGTGATCCCGGCGGTCCCGGTGTGTGTGTATGTCGCGGTCAACCTGCTGTCTGAGCATTCGGCGCTGGGTCTGCTCTCGATCGGCCTGGAGAAGGCGAGTGCGCATGGGTCGATCGTTGGGGGGCTCAGCTACATCTGGCAGTTCTATCTCCCGCGTCTGCCGGGGATGGCACGCGACTTTCCCGGTATTCTCATGACGCGTCAGGTCTGGTTCGATCGTCTGGTCGGGGTGTACGGCTGGGGCGATACGTATTTCCCGAACTGGGTGTATGAGCTCGCGTTGATCCCCGCCGGCGCGATCATGGCGCTGTGTGTGCGCACACTGTTTGTGGAGCGCGGTGCTGTTCGTGCCCGCGCGGGCGAGCTGGGGTGCTATCTGCTGATTGCCGGGGGTGTCCTGGCGCTGGTCGGCGCCGATGCTTACCTGAGCTTCCCGGCTTCTGGTGGCGGCTATGCCGATCCGCGTTACCTGTTGCCGCTGGCGGTGCTGTTCGCGGCGGTGCTGGCGGTGGCGGCGCGGGGCGCCGGGCGGCGCTGGGGGCCCGTGGCGGGGGCTCTGGTCGTGCTGCTGCTCATCGCTCATGACGTTTTCAGCCAGCTGCTTCTCGTCGGGCGCTACTACGGGTGAGAGTTGGAGACACCGGGAAGGGTCGGAGACGCCGGGAGGATTAGCTTGACAGCCCGGGTCGAGGGCTGCCACGATAGCCACGGCACCTACCAGCCCGTCTGGTGGGCTGCCGAGCGTAGCTGGCTTTGGGCGCTCGCTGTTGGCGTGCCCGAGGCCGAATTTGGTCCACGACATGAAGGAGTTGTTTGACTATGCATCGATTCAAGCTGCTTAGCCTGGCGCTGGTAAGCATGTTCACGCTGGCTGCCGTTATGGTGGCGAGCGCGTCCGCAGCGCACATGACCTTACCCTCATGGACAGTCGCAACCCCGTCCACGGGGACAAGCGGAGAAGGCAAACTC
>Ga0181530_10000130_pt1 | contig 91531 bp, 83 predicted proteins | sample PEATcosm2014_Bin_42_FD_119769 | JGI IMG/M metagenome (GOLD analysis project Ga0181530, IMG submission 119769) | Peatland microbial communities from MTU Mesocosm Facility, Houghton, MI, USA - PEATcosm2014_Bin10_60_metaG | ecosystem: Environmental > Terrestrial > Soil > Wetlands > Peat | place...
GGATAGCGGCCTGCGCAGGCCGGAATGCGTCTTCAGGCATCGTCGCCTCCAGAGTGGGTGGGTCAGCAACCTCACTCTCAAAGAGCGTTGGTCGCTAGCCAGACGCCCATGGGATCTATCGGCCGGAACCCTGCATCCTGCGCTAGGAAAATCCCGCCTCAGACGATGATCGCATTGAGTTCCTTCCCGGAGTGCTCAGGCACGGTCAGCCACACGCCGATCGCCATCGCGAGCATAAAGACCGGGATGCACAAAAACGCCAGCGCGAACGAGCCGGTGGCTTGCTGTAGCGCGACCGTCGCGAACGGCCACAGCACAAAGCCGACAAAATAGCCGATCGCCCAGACCACGCCGTTCGCCGCGCCGCGGATGCGGGTCGGGAAGATTTCGGCGGTCAAGGTCGTGCTCGGCCCCCAGAAGCCGAGGAAGCCGAAGCTCCAGGCGAGGCCGAAACCCCACAACAGCGCGTGGCTGTCGGTATAGACCCAGGCGGTCAGGAACACCGCGCCCTCGAGCAGCATGGCGATGAAGCCGGCGCGCCGCCCGACCTTGTCGGCGAGCCAGCCGGCGACCGAGAGCCCGAAAAACCCGACGATCCCCCAGCACACGTAGAACGCGCTGTATTCCTCCGTCGACCAGTGCTTTTCGGTCGACAGGTAATAGGGCATCCAGCCGCCGACGGTGCCGAAGATGCAGCAGCTGCAACAGGCGACGAACACCGCGACCAAGGTCGCCGGCAGCACGTCGGGCATGAAGACCTGACGGATGCCGACCGTACCGGCCTTGGTGTACCAGGCGCGATCGTCGTCGCCGATCGGGCCGCCGGCGGCAAGAGCGGCGGCGATACGCCGCTTGCGGTCCTGCGCGCGCACCCAGTACGGCGATTCGGGACAGGTCGCGCGGACATAGATCGCCAAGAGCGCGATCACCCCCGGCACCATCACGGCGACCCGCCAGCCCCAGACACCGGCGACAAGCCCGGTGATCCCGCCGGCGAGCGAGGCGCCGAAACACCAGGTCGCGCGGTTGATGCTGATCACCCGGCCGCGCAGCCGAGCCGGCCAGGTCTCGGCGACCAGCATCGAGCCCAGCGACCACTCGCCGGAGAGCGCAAAGCCGACCACCGACCGCCCGAGGACGAAGATGAGGAATGTCGGCGCCAGCGCGACCACCGGCATCAACAGCGAGAACAGCGCGATGTTGACCGCGAGCAAAGTGCGCCGCCCGAACCGGTCGGACAGCCACGGCCAGAAATAAAGCCCGGCGATCGTCGCCAGCAGCGCTATCTGCAAACCGGAGCGGTAGGTCGGGATCGTTAGCGAGAACTGCTTGATGATCAGCGGCGAGACCAGCGCGAAGATCACGCCGTCCATTCCGTCGAAGCCCCAGCCCAGCCCATTGGCGATCGCGATGTGCCAATGCGTGCGCGAGACCTTCTCGCCCTCGTCCCCGGCGACGGCGCGGAAATTCTCGTGCTGGAGGTGCTGGCGCTCGAGCGGGCCGGGCGGCGGGCCGCCGCCGTCGGCGCTCAATGGCGGCCCCACAGGCGCTGCGAGGCGATCGCCGCGCCCTCGGCCATCGCCTTCAGCTTCTTGAACGAGATGTCGGGATCGAGCTTGCCGTAGCCGGCGAAGGTGCCAAAGCCGCAATCGCTGCCGGCGATCACCCGCTCGCGGCCGACGATGTCGGCGAAGCGGCAGATGCGCTCGGCGACGAGCTCGGGATGCTCGACGTAATTGGTCGAGGTGTCGAGCACGCCGGGGACGAGGATCTTGTCGTCGGGGAGCCTGATCTCGTTCCACACCGCCCATTCATGCGCGTGGCGCGGGTTGGCGGCCTCGACGACGAGCGCCTGGGGCTTCGCCTTGACGAGGATGGGCGCTACCTTGCGGAGATCGATGTCGTGGTCGTGCGGCCCCTCGTAATTGCCCCAGCAGATGTGGATGCGGCTCATCTCGGCGGGCACGTTCCTGAGGGCGTGGTTCAGCACCTCGACGTGAAACGCGGCGCGCTTGAGGAAATCGCCCTCGCTCAGATCCTGGAAGCTGGTGTGGTGCGCCATCGCCAGATCCGGGCAATCGAGCTGCAGCACGAAGCCGGCGCCGGTGATCGCCTCGTATTCCTCCTGCATCGCCGCGGCGATCGCTTCGACATAGGCCTCGTGCGACGGATAGTAGGAATTGGTCTGGAATACCGGGACGAGGCCGGGCGAGGCCGCGGTCATGAACCCTTCGGTCACATTGACCTGCGCCAACGCGGCCTTGAGGTTGGCGATGTCCTGGTGGAGCGGCTCGCGGTCGCGCCACGCGATCGGCCCGACGCAAACCGCGCGGCGCGCGACATTCTCCCCGGTCATCCGCGCATAGGCGGCGTTGAAATTGGGGTATGGGCCGGTGTCGAGCCGCGGCTTCGCGGGCTCGTGGCCGGCGAACCCGGTGAGGCGATCGGCGATGTAGGTCGAGTAGCCGGGCTTCGACATCTCGCCATCATTGACGATGTCGACGCCGACCTCGGCCTGACGGCGGACGATTTCGGCGACCGCCTGTTTGGTCGCGCGTTCGAGCTCGGCCTTGTCGTAGGGTTGGCCCTGGTCCTTCTTGACCAAAAGCTCGCGCAGCGCCGGCGGACGCGGCAGGCTGCCGACATGGGTCGTGAGGATGCGATCCTGGCTCGTCTTCATCGGCGTCTCCCCAATACTTTTATTGTCATCCCGGCGAAGGCCGGGACCCACCCATCGGCTTCTCGAACAGCTGAAGAGTGGGTCCCGGCCTTCGCCGGGATGGTGAAAACTTTACGCCAGCCCGTAGAGCTGGGCGGCGTTGTCGTGGGTTAGCTTCTGGCGCATCTCGGGCGACAGGTCCTGCATCTGGCGCTCGATCGCGCTCTTCGAGTTTGGCCAGACACCGTCCGGGTGCGGGTAGTCCGACGCCCACAGAAGATGCCCCTCGCCGAAGAACGGGATGAGGGCCATCGCCGCGTAATCTTCCTGGAAGGTGGCGTAGATCTGGCGCTTGAACAGCTCGGAGGGCTTGGTTTCGAGCTCGCTGCCGCCCTTGTCGGCCCAAAACTCCTTGGCTTCCCAGAGGCGCCAATGGCGGTAGTCCAATTCCTGCACCAGCCAGGGCAGCCAGCCGGTGCCGGCCTCGGCCATCACCATCTTCAATTTCGGATGGCGCTCGAGGATGCCCCAGGCGAACAGATCGATGAACGGGTCGAGGAAATTGCCCATGAAGAACTTGGTGTTCTCGAAGACGCTCGCCGCCTTGCCGGCCGCCCGGTCGCCGGGCTTGCCGACGAACACGGTGATGTGCCAGCCGAGGACGATCCCGGTCTCCTCGAGCGCGGTCCACAGCTTCTCCCAGGCGGGGTCATCGAGCTTCGGATTAACGTTGGCGATCATCAGCGAGACCTGGCGCACCCCGCCCTTTTTGGCGAGGCGCATCAGCTCGTCATAGGCGGTGTCAGGCGTCTCGGGCAGCATTGGCGCCCCGATCAGCCGGTCGGGCGCGGCCTGGCAGAACTCCAGAAGCCAGTCGTTGTAGGTTTGGTAGCAGGCGACGCGCAGTGCCGGGTCGTCGGTCGAGATCTGGAAGATCGGGCCAAAGATGATCTGCGCCTGGACGCCGTCGCGGTCCATGTCGGCGAGGCGCAACTCGGCGACCGCCGGGCGACGCGCGCTGTGATCGTAGATGCCGGCGCGGTCGAACGAATCGTAGAGCGGCTTCACCGGGCGCTTCGTCGGGTCGGCGGGCGGCTTGCCATTCCAGCGGCCCCACACCTTGCCGTCGCAAATCCACACCGCCTGACCGTCGCGCTCGTCGATATAGGGCGCGCGGTTGCGGAAATTCGTTGGCAGGCGGGTCTTCCATAGATCGGCCGGCAGTTGGCCGAGATCCATGTGGTCGTCGCAGGAAATCAGTGTGTTGGCCATTTGAAGCTCCTTGATCTGAACTTGCTCGGGCTTCCTGCGTCTTTCGGGACGCCCGCTTCGCGGGCTCCTCAGGATGAGGGAATTTTCATCATGGCACCAAGATATCCTCACCCTGAGGGGGCGCGAAGCGCCGTCTCGAAGGGCTATTCCGCCGCTTCTTGCCGCTGCTCGGCAGCGATCATCCGCTCGACCAGGCGCCGCATCGTCATCCGCGTCGCGTCCGAGGCAATGTCGACGAGACCATCCTCGCCAAACTCGGTGAGCCGCGCCTGCTGCGCCTCGACCATCTCCTGGTCTTCGAGGAAGGTCGGCGCGATTTCCCGGTAAAGCTGCTCGGTCGCCTCCGGCTCGTTCTGGCGATAGCCGTTCGCCGCCGACCAGAAATAGAAGCAGCTGGTCTCGGTCTCCGGGGTCAGGCCATGAAACAGCCGGAACTGGAAGCGGAAATCATCGGGCGCCACGCCCGACCCGGCGTCGGTCGCGCCGGTCCATTGCAGGACGCTCGACGGCGCGACGAACTCGAAGCTCTGCAGGCGGTCGACCCGCCCGGTGAAGCCCGCGGCGCGGACATAGCTCGGCGGCGGCAGCGAATTCTTCATCCAGCGGGTGAACTTGACCCCGGTCGGGGTGCGGGTGGTCTTCATCTCGGCGTCGACGTGCTGTCCCGGGTTGCCGCCGACCGTCTTGGCGTGGAGATAGCCGAGATGCGTCAGGTCCATGAGGTTATCGACCATCAGCATGTAATTGCCCTTGATCGGCTGACAGGCGTGCTTGTTCGGCCATTTCGCGTGGTCGTCGTGATAGGGGAAATCGACGATGGTCGCCGGGTCCGCGAGCGCCGGGTCGCTGAGCCAGAGCCAGAGGAGCTGGTTCTTCTCGACGAGCGGGTAGCTCCTCACCGTGGCATCGCCCGGAATGAGGCGCTGGCCGGGCACCTTCACGCATTTGCCTTGGCCGTCGATAATCAGGCCGTGATAGCCGCACTGGATGCCTTCGGCGACGACCGTGCCGAGGCTCAACGGCGCGGCGCGATGGCAGCAGCGGTCGGCGAGCGCCGCGGCGCGGCCCTCGCCGTCGCGGAACAGCACGATCGGGTCGTTGCAGATGCGGCGGGCGAGCGGCTTGTCGCCCAATTCGTCAGCCCAGGCGGCGATGTACCAGGCATTGCGCGCGAACATGCTGCGGCCTCCATGCGGCTAGGCCACATGGTAAGCCTAGGGCGCGGCGCCGAGAAGCGCCTTCAAGCGGCTAAGCGTATCCGCCGGCCGATATCGGGCAGGAACACGGTCAACAGGCCGATCAGCGGCAGAAACGCGCAGACATGGTAGACCAGGTCGATGCTGGTCGCGTCGGCGAGCTTGCCGAGCGCCGCCGCGCCGATCCCGGCCATCCCGAAGCCGAGACCGAAGAACAGCCCGGCCATCGTGCCGATCCTGCCGGGCACCAGATCAATGCCGTAGACGATGATCGCCGACGAAGCCGAAGCCATCGTCGCGCCGATGACCACGGTGAGGATCGGCGTCCAGAACAAATTCGCGAAAGGCAGCATCAGCGCGAAGGGGACCGCGCCGAGGATCGAGCCCCAGATCACCGCCTTCCTGCCGATGCGGTCGCCGACCGGCCCGCCGACCAAGGTGCCGAGCGCTACCGAGGCGAGGAAGACGAATAGGTAGACCTGCGCGCTCGCCACCGACAGGTGAAACTTGCTGATCAGATAGAAGGTGTAATAGGTGCCGAGGCTCGCCTGGTAGAACGCTTTCGAGAACACCAGCGATAACAGGATCGCCAGAGACAGGGCGACATGGCGGCGCGTCAGGTTGGGCGTCGCGCTGGTCTGCCGGATGCGGCGCGGCAGGGAATGCTCGCGCCGATACCAATTGCCGACGAGAAACAGCACTGTCATCGCCAAGAGCGCCACCGACGAGAACCACGCGACGCTGCCCTGGCCGTGCGGGATCACGATAAACGCGGCGAGGATCGGTCCCGACGCCGAGCCGAAATTGCCGCCGACCTGGAACAGCGACTGCGCGAGGCCGTGGCGCCCGCCGGAGGCCAGCCGCGCGACCCGCGACGCCTCGGGATGGAACACCGCCGAGCCGATGCCGACGAGGGCCGAGCCCAGAAGCAGCGACACATAGGTGCCGGCATACCCGAGCATCAAGAGCCCACTCAGGGTCGCGCCCATCCCGACCGCCAGCGAATAGGGCTGCGGCCGGCGATCCGCCGCCATGCCGACCAGCGGCTGCAGCATCGACGAGGTGACCTGCATCGCCGTCGTCATCAACCCGATCTGAACAAAGCTGAGAGCGTATTGGTTCTTGATCATCGGATAGAGCGCCGGGATCAGCGACTGCATCATGTCGTTGAGCATGTGCGAGAACGACAGCGCCATGATGATCGAGAAGGCGGTACCTTCGGCGATCCTGCGCTCGATGCTCGTGCCTAATGCTGTTTCCGTCGCCATCGCCTTACCTCGCGGCGCGCCCGATTTCGCGCGCCGGTTCTACCGTTACGGTGTTTGGGACTACCACGGATACGGCAACGGCGCTGCCCGGTTTTTAGCCATGGCAGATATTCTTTCGCCGGCGAGCGAACCGACGCTTTTCAGGCCGAGACGTGTTCGAGGACGGTGCGCGACTGCTTGATGCCGAAGAAGCGGATCACCAGCGCCGGGATCACCGAGCCGGGGATCAAGATCCACAATATCCAGCCGAGATGGTTCGGGCCCCAGGCGTAGAGCGGCCCGAGCAGGGTCACCCCGCCCCAGGCGCCGAGATGGCCGAGCCCGTCGGTCCAGGCGAAGGCGATCGCGCGAATCCGCGTCGGGTAGGCGACCGCGGTGTAGTTGTAGAGGTTGAACAACCATAGCCCGGTGCCGACTCGCCCGATGCAGTAGAACCCGGCGATGACCCACAAATTCGGCGCAAAATAGATCACCACCCAGGCGGCAGCGAACACGAGCCCCATCAGGCACAGGACATCGCGCCGCTCAATGTGGTCGCCGATCCTGGCGTTGATCTGAAACGCCACGAACACCACCGCATAGGCGACCGCGATCGTCAGAAACACGAAATGCGCGTCGCCGCCGTGATCGACCATGTAGACGCCGAAAAACGCGCCCGAGCCGTAGATGAGACCGGCATAGCCGAGGAGCCAGCAGATCAGCACGACAATCGTGCGGCTGCGGTAGCGCGGGTTGGTGAAGATCTCCATCCACGCGCCCTTCCCGGCGACAACGACCACATGCTGGCCGTGATCGGGCTCCCGCAGCTCACGGCCGGTCGCTCGGCGACAGCGCTCCTCGAGCTCGGCCGTGACGCGCTCGGCCTCCTCGTGGTGGCCATGCGCCTCGAGCCAGCGCGGCGACTCCGGCAGCAGCCAAAACAGGAGGGGCAGCAGCACGACGATCTCGACCGCCGCGCTGACCCAGAGGAACCACTGCCAATTGCCGGGGATCAGCCAGAACGCCAGCAGGTTGACCGAGACCGCGACCAGCGCCGTCACCCCTTGCGAGGCAAGCAGCACCTTGTTGCGGATCGCAGTCGAGGTCATCTCCGACAGGTAGACCGAATGGGTCGCAACGATCCCGCCGACCCCCAAGGTGCTGAGCACCGAGAGGAACACCATCCCCCAGAAATTCGTGACATAGGCGAAGGGCCAGATGCACAAGCCGCCGAGCAGCGTCGCCAGCAGCATCGCCGGGCGGCGGCCGTAGCGGTCGGCGACCCAGCTCATCAGATAGACGCCGAGCAGGATACCGAGCCCGACCTGCAAGGCCTGGATTACCGCGTACTGATCGACATTGATGATGTGGTTGGGACGCCAGACAAACGGGTAGAGCCGCGCGCCGATGCCGTCGGTGTCGAAGATGATGAACCCCCAGGTAATCTCGACCAGGATCGCCAGGCGCCACTGCATGCTGGTCAGCGGCAACCGGTCGATGCGCGCGGCGATACCACCGCGGATGGCGCCGGCTCGGTCCGTATCGCTGCCGGACGCGGTGAGTGTCGGCGCGGCCATGGTTCCCTCCTTCGCTGCGGCCGGATTGCTTCCAGCTCGTGAAATACGCTGGCTTCAGGCTGGCGCGGTGCCGCGCAGGCAAGTGCGGTGCAGGACCCGCTTGTAGCGGACCGCATCGAAATTGGCGTTGGCGCGGTGCAGCAGGCAGCGATTGTCCCACATCAGCACGTCTCCCGGTTGCCAATGGTGGCGGTAGATGAAGCGCTCCTGCGTCGCGTGAGCCTCCAACTCGGCAAGCCGAGCGCGGCCGTCATCAAACGAGCGGTCGTCGAGATGCGAGGCGTGCTCGCCCATGAATAGACATTTCTTGCCGCTATCGGGATGGGTGCGGACCAGCGGATGGGTCATCGGTGGCGCGTCGGCGATTTCTTCCGGGGTCGCCTGGCGACCGGCCTTGAGGCACGACAATTCCCAGCTATGAATGACCCCGACCCCGTCGAGCTCGGTTTTCTCGGCGTCGCTCAGCGCGTCGTAGGCAAGGCACATATTGGCAAAGCACGTGTCGCCGCCTTGCGGCGGCATGATGCGGGCGTGAAGGATCGTCGCCAGCGACGGCTGCGGGCGGAACGATTTGTCGGTATGCCATTTCTGCGAGCCGACCTTGCCGCTCGGCTCGCCCATCTCGTTGAGGTTCGAGACGATGTGGACCAGCGGATGATCGCCAGGACCGCGGTTGCGGCCGACATGGCGCTCCAAGGTGCCGAACTGTTCGCTGAAGGCAACCTGCTCGTCCTTGGTGAGGTCCTGGTCGCGAAACGCCAGCACGTGATGGCGCACGAAAGCGTCATAGACTGTCCGGCGGGTTGCGTCGTCCAGCGGCCGGCGCAGATCGAGGCCAATCACTTCGGCGCCGGCGATGTCCGAGAGCGGGCGGATTTCAAACGACTGCGCGGCGGGTTCGCGATCCATGACCATCGACATCGGCATTCCCCTTTCCCTTATGGCTTCCCGGCGAAAGCCGGGACCCACTTCTCCGCGGCCAGGGCGGCCGAAGGATGGGTCCCGGCTTTCGCCGGGAAGCGTGAAATTAATCGCTCACCGGTTCTGCCAGTTCGGTTTGCGGCGCTCGGCGAAGGCTTTGGGGCCTTCGATGTAGTCCTGGCTCTCGATATTGGCCTGCACCGCCGGGTAGGTCGTCGTCATCGCCGTTTGCAGCGTCGGCTCGTCGAGGCTGCGATAGACCGATTGCTTCGAGGCGCGGATCGCCATCGGCGAGCATTCGAGGATCAGACCCGCCCAGCGCTTTGCCGCCGCCAGCGCCTCGCCGACCGGCACGACCTCATTGACGAAGCCCAGTTCCTTGCCCTCGGCGGCGGAGACGCGCCGGCCGGTGAGGATCATGCCGAGCGCGTTCTTCTGGCCGATCATCCGCGGCAGACGGTGGACGCCGCTACCGGCGATCAGGCCGACCCGCGGCTCGGGCAGCGCGAAGACCGCGTTCTCGGCGGCGACGATGATGTCGCAGGCGAGCGCGGTCTCGAACCCGCCGCCCATCGCGACGCCATTGACCGCGGCGATCAGCGGCTTGTCGAGGTCGAAGCGATGCGACAGCCCCGCAAACTGGGTCGCGGGCCTCGGGCCGCGCCGCCCGGCGGCTTGAACCTTGAGATCGTTGCCGGCCGAGAACGCGCGCTCGCCGGCGCCGGTGATGATGCCGACCCACAGCTCCGGATCGGCGGCGAACTCGTTCCACACCTGGTCGAATTCCCAATGCGCCTCGCTGTGCAGCGCGTTCATCACCTCGGGCCGGTTGATCGTGACGATGCGGATGCGACCTTCGTCCTCGACCCGGCAGAAGCGGTATTCGGCCATGTCCCCTCCCCGGCGACGTGCGGCTCGCATGATGCCGTCCGCCGGGCGCGGCGCACAACCGCGATCAGGGCAAGGCTGTCAGTCCAACCATTTCCGCCTGCGGTCGGCGATCTCCCAGCCGTAGGAGAGCGCGCGCTGAGCGGCCATGTCGTTGGCCTTGATCCCGAAGAACACGCTTGCCGCCAATCCGATCAGCGACAGCCAGAAATAAAGGCTCGCCGCGGCGTCCGTGTCGACCCAGCCGATGATCAAGGTCACGACGTCGAAAGCGAGCATCGCCGAGCCCCAGACGATGAGGCCGCGCTTGAACAGCGGCAGGCCGAGGAAGGTCGCGCCGAAAAAACACGACCAGCTCCAGCCTTGCGGGAGAATCTTGACCTCATGCGTGCCGGGATGCTGCAGGGAAATGTTCATTGCGCGCCTCGCGACTGCCCGCGACGCTGATAGCAAGGCATGCCTAAGAATCCGCTAAGCGCCCTGGAGCGGCCCGCATTGCAGCGGCGTCGGTTGACATCGACAGAGCGCTGCCCCGATCCTTCCCCCTCGCACTCACAGGAGACGCGTCGATGACGCTCGACCTACTCGTCAAGAATGGCACGGTAATCGATGGTTCGGGCCTGCCGCGCTACCGCGCCGATGTCGGGGTCAAGGGCGGGCGGATCGTCGAGATCGGCCGCATCCGCGCGCCGGCCGAGCGGGTGATCGACGCCGACGGGATGATCGTCAGCCCCGGCTTTATCGACGGCCACACGCATATGGACGCGCAGGTCGCGTGGGACCCGCTCGGCAGCTGCTCGTGCTGGCATGGCGTGACCAGCGTCGTGATGGGCAATTGCGGCTTCGCGCTAGCGCCGTGCAAGCCGGCGGACCGCGAGTGGTTCGCGCGCTGCCTGACCGCGGTCGAGGACATCCCGACCGAGGCGATGATGGCGGGGATCGACTGGACCTGGGAGACCTTTCCCGAGTACCTGGCTAATGTCGAGCGCCTGCCGAAGGGACTCAATTACGGCATGTATATCGGCCATTCGGCGCTGCGCATGTACGCGATGGGCAAGCGCGGTCTCGAAGAGGGCGCGGACGAGGACGATTTGCGGCGGATGGAGCATGCGGTCGCCGAAGCGCTGAAAGCCGGCGCGCTCGGGTTCTCGACGTCGCGGGCGACGACGCATGTCACTCCGGACGACACGCCGGTCGCCAGCCGCATCGCCGACTGGAGCGAGATCGAGCGGCTGGTCGGGACCATGGGCAAGCTCGACAGCGGCATCTTCCAGGTCGGGCCGGACATCTCGGGCGGCGAGGCGCAGAAGGCCTGCCTCGAACGGCTGCGCAGGATCGCGATCGACAGCGGCCGTCCGATCATGTTCGGCATGCTGGCGACCAAGCAGGGCATCGACCCCAACCCGTGGGACTTCCAGACCCGCTTTATGGACGAGACGGTGGCGATGGGCGGGCGGATGTACGGCCAGGCGACGACGCGCTCGATCAACGCGGTGTTCTCGTTCAAATCCTACCTGCCGTTCGATGTGCTGCCGGGCTGGAAGGCGGTGCGCGCGCTGCCGCTGGCTGAGCAGAAAGAGCGGCTGCGCGACCCCGAGGTGCGGGCGCGGCTGATCGCCGAAGAAGCGACGATGAAGCCGCGCGAGCGCACCCTGCAGGGCGGCGGCGCGGCGACGACCGATCCGCGCAAGCCCAATTACGACAACCTCTTTCCGATGCTGAGCGTCGATTGGGACGACCCCTCGGTCGGCGAGCTGTCGCGGCGGCAGAACAAGCACCCGGTCGAGGTGATCCTCGATCTCGCGCTCGACAACGACAACCGCATGTTCGTCCAGCCGGTCGTCAACGAGCAGCCGGCGGATGTGCTGAACCTCTTGAAGCACCCGCGCACTCTGGCGACCTTCTCGGATTCGGGCGCGCATGTCTGCCAGGAAATGGGGTCGTCGTTGCAGACGCACCTGCTGTCCTACTGGGTGCGCAACAAGCAGCAATTCACCCTCGAGGAAGCGGTGCGCATGCTGACCTTCGACAACGCCTCGGCCTGGGAATTGCCGGATCGCGGGCTCATCCGCACCGGGTACGCCGCCGACCTCGTCGTGTTCGACGAGGCGGCGGTGAAGCCACAATTGCCGACGGTCGAGACCGATCTTCCCGGCGGCGCGCGGCGCCTGGTGCAGAAGGCCGACGGCATCGCCGCGACGATCGTCAACGGGGTTGTCGCGATCGAGGGCGGCGAGGCGACCGGCAATTCCGGCGGCCAGGTGCTCAAGGGCCGGCTGGCGGCGTGACCGACCCCGATGCCGGCGCCCGCGCGGCGCTGCGGCTGATCGGCCCCGATCCGGCGAATTGGGTGCCGGATCGCGAGGGTATCGACCACAACGTGATGATCGTCGGCGGCGGCCAGACCGGCTGCGCGTTTGCGTTTGCGCTGCGGCGGGCCGGAATCGGCAAGGTGTCGGTGATCGACGCCGCGGCGGACCCGGCGCGCGCCGGCATCTGGACGACCGGGGCGCGGATGCATGTGCTGCGCACGCCAAAGACCCTGGCCGGACCGGAGCTCGGCATCGCCGCGCTCGGCTTCCAGGCGTGGTACGAGGCGCGGCACGGCGAAGCGGCCTACGCCGCGTTCGAGCGCGCTCCCCGCCAGGCCTGGGTCGACTACCTCGCGTGGTATCGCGATTTTCTCGGCATCCCTGTGCGCTACGGCACGCGGCTCCAGCGCATCGAACCGGCGGACGGGCATTTCCGCCTGCATCTGAACAGCGGCATCGAAACGGCGCGGAAGATCATCATCGCCACCGGGTTCGACGGCAGCGGCGGTATCGCGATCCCCGAGGTGCTGAGCGGCTTACCGCGCGCGCTTTATGCCCATGCCGGCGATGACATCGATTTCGCGGCGCTCAACGGCAAGGAGATCGCGGTGATCGGCGGCGCCGCCTCGGCGTTCGACGCCGCCGGGGTCGCGCTCGAAGCCGGCGCCAAGTCGGTGCATCTTTTCGCCCGGCGGCCGCAACTCGCCGCGACGCCGATTAACCGCGTTCGCGGCTATCCCGGCGCTTACGACAATTACCACGCGTTGCCCGATGCCGTGCGCTGGCACCAGGCGATCCGCTATCGCCGCGCCGGCTCGACCCCGCCGCAGGACGCGATCGAACGTGTGCTGAAGTTCGACAATTTCCATCTGCACCTCGCCGCGCCGTGGCTGTCGGCGCGAGAGGAAGGCGGTTGCATCGCCGCCGAGGCGGCCGACGGCGCTTATCGCTTCGATTTCGCGATCGCCGGCACGGGCTATGCCGCCGACCCGAATCTGCGGCCCGAATTCGCCGATTTCGCCCACCACATTCTGCTGTGGCGCGACCGGTTCACCCCGCCCGCCGACGAGGAGGCCCCGTTCCTCGGCGCGCATCCTTATCTCGGGCCGGGCAACGAATTTCTCGAAAAGACGCCCGGCGCGGCGCCGTATCTCAAGGACATCCACTGCTTCAACCCGGCCGGGTTTGTCAGCTTCGGCGTACCGATCGGCGACGTGCCGAGCATGAAGCGCGGCCATCCGACGGTCACCGCGCAGATCAGCCGCGACCTCTTCCTCGCCGATTTCCAGCACCACCAGCGCCGGATGACCGGCGACGTGCCGCCGGATTTCGGCCCGGAGCTTTATGTTAAGGCGGTGTGGCAACCAACAAAGTGACCGCGCGCCGCGAGGCTATCGCACCTTAATGACCCGTCGCGCCTGTGGCGCCGCCGCCCGGAGGTGGCACAACGGGATTCAAACTGGCGGCGGAGCGGGATTCACGACCGGCGGCGGAGCCACCACATTCCCGGCGTCGGTTTTGGATTGCGGGAGCGCCTTGTATGAAATGTACGCGACCTGACTGACCCCCATCAGGGCGACAAGCCCGGTATCGAGCGCTGGGAAATAAAGCATTGGCTTTCCGTCGGTCGTCGCGGCCGATGGATGCAGCAGGATCATCACGACCTCGGTGGCATAGGCGACCACCAGCACAACGGTGAGGAAGAATTGCTGCACCTTGCTGAAATCGACCTGATCGGCATTGCCGGTCTCATCACCGTAGAACATATCGCTCCAGGCATGCTGCATGACTGCATTGGTGTCGAGCGTGCCTTTGTCGGCCTTCATGCCGAGCACGATCGGCGCCGCGACCGCCGATCCCGAGGACAGGCCGAGCAATATCCACATCTGGCTCGGAACGTTCAGCGTGAGCGGCCCTGGCACTTTCCACAGCGCGTTCAGAATACCCTCGGTGATGATCGTCGCGATCACCAACAGCGACCAAAGCACCAGTTGGAAGCGAGACAGGCTGATCTTGTTTCGTTGATCGACGAGCACGCCGACCCAGGTGACGATCGGCGGGACGCGGCCGATCAGGACGAAGCAGCCGATCAGCAATACAACAGTGAGGCTCCACGCGATCACCCCGCAGAGTTGGGGCGCGTCGACCGAGCTGTAACAACCCGCGACGACGTTAACCACCACGATCAGCACGACTAGCACCGGAAAGAGCCCGAAGGTTTTCATGGCGATCCCCCGCGTTCGTATTCTTCAACTTATTAGCGAAAGATAAATCGGCCAACACACGGTTTGCAACTGATTCGTGCGATTCTCAGCCGAGGTGCTTCAAATACTGCGCGACGAAGTCGCAATCGACGAACTTCGCGTAGGCGTCGCTGATCCGCTTGGTCACCGGGCCGGGCAATGGCACCGGCAACACCCGTCCGCCAATGCTGCGCACCGGGCAGATACAGAGGCTGGTCGAGGTCATGAAGATCTCGTCGGCGATGCCGGCATCGTAGAGGTCGAGATCGGCCTCGCGGCAGGGAATGCCGAGCTCGCCGCACAGCTCGATCACCGTCTCGCGGCTGATCCCCGGGAGCACAAATTCGTTGCGGGGGGTCAGCACCTCGCCGTCGCGCACCAGGAAGATGTTGCTGCCGATGCCCTCGGAGAGATGTCCGTTATGGTCGAGCAGCACCGACCATGCGTCGGGGTCCTGAGCTTTCGCCTGAAGATCGGCCTGTATAAGGTTGAGATAATTGTGGGTTTTGGCGCGCGGGCTGAGCGCTTCCGGCGCGGTGCGGCGGATCGGCGGGACGATGATGTCGATGCCGTCGCGGAAGAGCCGCGCCCGCTTCGCGAGCGGCAGCGGGATGCACTCGACGATCACGGTCGGGCCGGTGTCCTCCCAGCCCTCGTCGCCGACCGCGTCGACCCCGCGCGAACAGCGCTGCGCCAGCCAGAAATCGGTGTCGTCGGTGAGGAAATGTGTGTTGCGCGCCAGCACCTCCTGGCTGATCCCGATCATTTCCTCCGGCGACAGGCCGGGGTCGATGCGCAGATATTTGAGCGAGCGGTAGAAGCGGCCGACATGCTCCTTTAATTTGAACGGCTTGCCGTGGAAAGTGCGGGTCATGTCGAACGCGGCGTCGCCGTATTTGAAGCCGCGGTCGCGGAACGGGATGACGACCTCGCGCTCGGGAACGATACGGCCGTTGAAATAGGCTACGCGATGATTGGAACGGGTGTCGCTCATTGCAGCCCCTCGAACAGCGGCGCGCGGGTCTCGGCGAATTCCTCGACCGCGCCGACGAGATGGTCGCTGTCGCGCTCATCCAAGGCGATCGACAGCGCCATCATGCCGCGCTTGGCGAACCAGATGCCGCCTGCGACCAGGTCGAAATAGAACAGTTCGAGCAGCCCGGCGTGGCCCTTCGCGGCGTCAGCGGCGTTGCGGATCGGCTGGCCGGTCATGTGCACGCCGATCATCGAGCCCTGGCCGGTGAACTGCATCGCCAGGCCACGCTCGCGTACCACCGAATTCAAGCGCCGGCGCAGCGCGTCGCCCCAATCGTTGAGCTCGCGCGCCTTGTACGGGGTGTACACCTCGGTCAGCCCGACATAGCCGGCGTTCATCGTCAGCACGTTGTTGTTGAAGGTGCCGGCGTGTTGGAACCCGTCCTTGTTGCGCGGGTCGAACCATTCCATCAGCTTGGCGCTTCCGCCAAACGCGCCAAAGCTCATCCCGCCGCCGACATATTTGCCGAGCGTGGTCATGTCGGGGTAGATCGCCAATTCCTGCTGGATACCGCCGGGGCCGAGGCGCGAGGTCATCACCTCGTCGAAGATCAGGATCGCGCCCGTTTCGCTCGCCAGCGCGCGCAGATCGGCGAGGAAATCGGGCTCGCCGGGGATGCAGCCGCTGCCGCCGAGCATCGGTTCGACCAGGATCGCGGCGAGATCGTGCGCATGCGGCGCGACCAGCGCGCGGGTGCCGTGGATGTCGTTATAGGTGGCCAGCAGATAGTCGAACGGCGCGTTGATCGGGCTGCCCTTGCCGCGGAAATAGAAGACGCCGCCGTGATAGCCGCCGTGGAACACCAGGATCTTCTTGCGCCCGGTGATCGCGATCGCGGCGCTGACCGCCATCAGATTGGCCTCGGTGCCGGAATTGGTGAAGCGCACCAGCGCGATCGATGGGAAGCGGTCGCAGATGGCCTGGGCGAACTTGGCCTCGGCCGCGCCGTGCGCGCCGAAATTGATGCCGCCGTCGAGCGCCTCATCGATCGCCTTGCGGATCGCCGGATGCGAGTGGCCGTAGAGCCCGGCAGTGAACTCGCTGAGGAAATCGGCGTATTCGTGGCCGTCGGCATCCCACAGATGCGCGCCCTCGCCCTTGACCATGGTCAGCGGGAACGGCTCGGCGTAGATCGCCGAGCGGGTGTTGCCGCCGGGCAGCGCCGCGCAGGCGGCCTCGTATTGCGTCCGGCTTTTGGGGTTACGCGCGGCGTAAAGCTCCTCGGCCTCGGCGAGCGCGGCATCGATGTCGATATTGGCAGCCATCATCTACCCCGCATACGCCCGCCTGCCGTGGTCGCGCAGCCAGAGGCGGACGAGGTGGCGGCGGCGTTCAGGCTCGGGGTGGTCCTCGAACTCGGTGCGGCTGTGGCCGAGCGTGCGGTTGTCGACGAACTGGATTTCGCCCGGCTGGAACTCGAAATCGATCGAGATTTCCGACTGCTCGAAAATGTCGAGGGTCGCGGCGAGCGCGGCGGCGCCCTCGTTGTCGACCGGCTGGCCCTTCATCGCGTAGCCCGAATTGATCTGGTGGACGCTGAACCTGGCACGGAGTTCGTCGCCGTCCTCGAAGACCGGCGCCGAGAACGTGTCCGGCTCGCCGAGGAAGAACTCGCGCTGGCGGTCGAACCAGAACGGCTGGTAGAGGCGCGGCAAGAGCTCGCGATGCCGCGCCAGGAGTTCGTTGTAGACGCTGTGGAAGCTGAGGACGCGGCTCGTCCCGCCCGATTTCGCGGTCTTGAGACAGAGGAGCCCAACGATCTCGGGCGGGGTCGTGTTGTAGGCGTTGTCGATATGGAAACGGATCTCGATGTTGGTCTTGTCAGGGCGGATGCCGGAACCGGGAAGCGCCTCAAGCCCGGTGTCGTGGACGTCATAGATCATCGTGCCGTCGAGCTTTTGCGCAACCGGGCGCGCGACCATCGACGAGAGGAGCCAGTAGATCGTTTCCGCCTCGTGCTTCGACAGTTCCTCGACCGGCAGCCGGTCGACCACCGCGAAACGCACACCTTGCTTGAGGATGCGCCGCACCTCGGCCATCGCCGCGTGGCAATTGGTCATGTCGAAATCGGCGGGGGTGCGAAGGATCGTCGGCAGCGGGTAGGCGCGGATCTCGTCGACGACGCGGCGGACTTCGTCGAGGCACGGGCCGTCGAGCACGACGCGGTAATCCGCGTTACGGATGTCGGCGCGGTGCCAGGCGCTTGGGCCCTCGATCGGCTGCTCGATCATGTTTCGGTCCCGCGATGGGTTTGGGTGATGCAAGAGTATGATTGTTGCCGCATTTTTCAACGTCATTCCGGGGCGCCGCGGCAGCGAACCCGCCAGCACGGGTTTAGTACATCGTCATGCTGATATGGCTCAGCAAGGTCGCGAGCACGACATCGACCGCGATGATCAGCACCGCCCTGCCGCCGCTCAGTGCCAGCGCGACCCGCGCGATGTACCACTCGTAGACCAGCGTCCCCAGGCCGGCGATCAGGTCGACGACCAGCACCGCATCGGCCGACAGCAGCCCCAGACCGCCAGCCAGCGCGATGGTCGCGAACACCACGGTCTGCGGCACCTGGCACCAATTATAAGCGACGATGAACGGCAGGAAACGGTCGCCGCGCCCGAGCCAGTCGATGATCGGCAGCACGGCCAGCGGAAAGGCAACCCAGGAAATCACGAAATGGATGGTCTCGACCGCGAGGAGCCGCGTTTCGTCGATCTCGGGCGCCGTGCCGATCTCGATCGGAAAGGTCAGCAGGATTAGGTAGAGCGGGTAGCACACCGCCGCGGCACGGAACGAATGCCAGAACCCGTCGATCGACGGGTCGAAATACGCCATGCCGCCGCGATCTCCGCGCGCCAGCCGCAGCGTGCCGGCGAGAGCCAACCGCGCCTCAGCCCACCCCGATGTCATTCGCGTTCAAGCGTTGCCGAAGAAACGATCGAGAAAGCCGCCATAGATCGCCGCGAGGCGCGTGATGTCGGCAAGGTCGACGCGCTCGTCGACCTTGTGCATCGTCTGGCCGACCAGCCCGAACTCGGCGACCGGGCAATGCGCCTGGATAAAGCGCGCGTCCGAGGTGCCGCCGGTGGTGCTGAGCTCGGGGGTAAGGCCGGTCACCTCGCCGATCGCGCCCGCGAGGCAATCGCTGACCTTGCCGGGCGGCACCAGGAACGCTTCGCCGCTGACCTCCCAGGCGAGCTGGTAATTCGGGTCGACCCGGTCGAGCGCTTGCTTGACCCAGGCTTTGAGCTTGGCGCTGGTCCACAGATCGTTGAAGCGGATGTTGAAAATCGCCTTGGCGAGGCCCGGAATGACGTTGGTGGTGGGGTTGCCGATATCGATCGTCGTGACCTGCAGCCCCGATTTCTGGAAATGCTCGGTGCCGTCGTCGAGCGGCTGGGCGGTCAGACCGGCGAGCAGCGCGACGAGGCGGTGCGCGGCATTGTCGGCGAGATGCGGGTAGGCGACGTGGCCCTGCACCCCGGCCACCGTGAGGCGGCCGGTCATGCTGCCGCGGCGACCGATCTTGATCATGTCGCCGAGCTGGGTCGCCGAGGTCGGCTCGCCGACGACGCAGGAATCGATCGTCTCGCCGCGCCGCGCGAGCCAGTCGAGCACTTTCCGTGTGCCGTTGATCGCGACCCCTTCCTCGTCGCCGGTGATCAGCAGGCTGATCGACCCGGTGAAACCGGGCCCGCGCTTGTCGAGGAATTTTTCGGCGGCCGAGACGAAGGCGGCGATCGCGCCTTTCATGTCGACCGCGCCACGGCCGCACAACACGCCGTCTTTGACCGCGGCGGCGAACGGGTCGAACGACCACTGGTCGGCGGCGCCGACCGGCACGACGTCAGTGTGACCGGCGAAGCACAGATTGGGCCCGCTGGCGCCTTTGCGCGCGTAGAGATTGTCGATCGGATCGGTTCCAGTTTCGTCAAAGGTTAGGCGGTGGCAAGCGAACCCCAGCCCCTCCAATGCGCGCGCGAGGATCTCGAGCGCGCCCTCATCCTTGGGGGTGACGCTCGGCCGGCGGATCAGCTCCGCGGCGAGCAGGCCGGGGTCGACGGCGCTCATCATCAGTCGCGCAGCAGCTCGTTGATCGAGGTCTTGGCGCGGGTCTGTGCGTCGACTTGCTTGACGATGACCGCGCAATAGAGGCTCGGGCCGGGGTTGCCGTTGGGCAGCGGCTTGCCGGGCAGCGATCCCGGCACGACCACTGAATAGGCCGGCACGCGGCCGGTGATGATCTCGCCGGTGTCGCGGTTGACGATCTTGGTCGTCGAGCTGATGAATGTGCCCATCGCCAGCACCGCGCCCTGCTCGACGATGACCCCTTCGACGACCTCGCTGCGCGCGCCGATAAAGCAATCGTCCTCGACGATCACCGGCTCGGCCTGCAGCGGCTCGAGCACGCCGCCGATCCCGACCCCACCGGACAGATGGCAGTTCTTGCCGATCTGCGCGCAGGAGCCGACCGTCGCCCAGGTATCGACCATCGTGCCGCTACCGACATAAGCGCCGACATTCACAAAGCTCGGCATCAGCACGACATTGGGCGCGATATAGGCCGAGCGGCGGACGATCGCGCCCGGCACCGCGCGGAACCCGGCGTCGCGGAAGCGGTTCGACGACCAGCCGGCGAATTTCGACGGCACCTTGTCCCACCATTTCGCGCCGCCAGGACCGCCGGGCACCTCCTCCATGTCGTTGAGGCGGAACGACAGCAGCACCGCCTTTTTGAGCCATTGATGGACCTGCCAGCCGCCGCCGGCTTTCTCGGCGACGCGCAATTCGCCGCTATCCATGCCGTCGAGCGCGCTCTCGACCGCGTCGCGATATTCGCCCTTGGTCGCGGTCGAGATCGTCTCGCGCGCATCCCACGCGGCGTCGATGGTCCGGGCTAGGTCGGATTGGGTCATGCGTCGATCCGAAAATTGGCTGAATAAAGGGAGGCAACCATGATAGAGCCAAGCCGGAAGTGTCAACCGAGGCATCGGCGAGCATGAGTTTTCCTGACCAGACCTACCCGAGCGCCGGCGCCTATGTTGCCGGCTACCGCGACGAGACCATCCGCGCGTGGGCCAGCGTCGACCTCGCCGCGTTCGACCGAGCCGCCACGATGCTCGACAGCGCGATCCGCGGCCGGCGGATGATCTTTGCCTGCGGCAATGGCGGGTCGGCGGCGATCTCCAACCATCTGCTGTGCGACATGTTCAAGGGCGTACAGGCCGACACCGACTTGCGGCCGCGTGTGGTCAGCCTCGCCTCGCATCTCGAGCTGATCACCGCGATCGCCAACGACTTCGCCTATGACGAGGTGTTCTCTTACCAGCTCAAGACGATGGCGGCGCCTGGCGATGTGTTGATCACGATCAGTTCGTCGGGCAATTCGGAGAACATCGTGCGGGCGATCGACTGGGCGCGCGGCAACGGCGTCGGGTCGATCTCGATGACCGGCTTCGCCGGCGGCCGCAGCAAGCCCCTCGCCGACATCAATCTGCACGTCGCGGCCGAAAATTACGGGGTCGTCGAGGACATCCACCAATCGATGATGCACTGCCTCGCGCAATACCTGCGGCAGAGCGCGATGCCGGCGGATCTGGTGGCGCGCCGGGTGTTTTAGAGGATGAACACAAGCGCCGCGACGGCGCCGCCGAGCCAGCAATAGATCGCGAACGGCATCAGCGCGGCGTCGAAATCGTAGCGCCGGAAATAGCGCATCAGAAAGGCGATGCTGAGATACGCGGTGATCCCGGCGACGACCCCGGCGGCGATCGCCAGCCCGTTGATGCCATGGCCGGGCAGCGCGAGCAGCTTTGGCACTTCGAGCACCGCCGCGCCGGCGATGATCGGGGTCGCGATCAGGAACGAGAAATGCGCCGCCTCGGTATGGTCGAGGCCGCTGATCAGCCCGCCGACCATCGCCGCACCCGAGCGCGAGATGCCGGGGATGAACGCCGCGCATTGCCACAGACCGATCGTCAGCGCGCCCTTCCAATCAAGCACGGTGAGCCGCCGCTGCCGGCTCGGCCGCGCTTGCGGGCCGCGCTGGCGCAGCCAGTCACCGAGCAACAGCAGGAACCCGTTGACGACGAGAAACAGCGCCGCGATCAGTGGCGACGCGAAGAGGCCGCGGACCAGCTTCTCGAACAGGAAGCCGATCACCACCGCCGGCACCGTCGCGACGACGATCAGCCCCAGCGCGTGCCGCGCGTCGGCCGCCTGGGCGCCGCGCCCGGAGAGAATCCCCAACGCGATGCCGAGCCAATCGCGCCAGAAATAGAGCAGCAGCGCCACCGCGGTGCCGATATGCAGCACCACGATGAATGGCAGGAACTCGGGGGCGTGCTGGTCGATCGACCAGCCGAGCAGCGACGGCACGATAACCGCGTGGCCGAGGCTGCTGATCGGAAACAGCTCGGTGATCCCCTGCAAAATGGCCAGGGCAAAGGCGTGAAAGGCGCTCATTGCTGGTCCCGTTGTTCTAAGATTATTCGCGTCACTTGGCCGGGCTGAAGCCTTTTGCCTCCATGCAGGAGGAAAGGATCGTCTGCGCGCGGTCATGGCTGTTGTCGCGGGCCTGCTGCATCTGGGTCCGGGCAAAATCCGAGTGCTGCAAGTCGCTGGAGCGACTCACGGCAATGTCCTGGTCGATGTCGAAATCCGTCCGCGTCGCGGTGTCGGTGAGGGCGAGACAATCGCCGAACGCGGTTTCGATAGTCGCGGCGTCGGCGCCAGGCCTGGTCCAGGCGCTCGCCGTCGCCGCGGGTTGGGGTGGCGGCTTGGGCCAGCCGATCGAGTTCCCGCAGCCAGCGAGCAGCAGCAGGGCCGCCATGGCCCCGAACCTGATCATCTTGCGCTCCCTCCCGCCAACCTGGCGCGGCGAGCCTCCAAGGTCGCGAGCAGCTCGCGCTTTTCGGCCGCGCGGGCCTCGTACCAGCGCGCGATCTCGTCGACGGTGCGCAGGCAGCCGCGGCATTGCCGGGTCGCCGGGTCCATCAGGCAGATTCCGAGGCAAGGCGATGCCGGCGGGCGCTCGTCCATCTTACGACCCGTGCGGCTGCTGGAGGTCGGCGAGCGTCGCGCGCAACAGCTTGGCGCGCGCGGCCGGGATCCGATAACTCCAGCGCGAGAGCTTGTCGTTGAGCGTCGTCGCGCCGGCTTGCTGCTCGCCGGACCCGGTCGCGTCGAGCGCGAGCCAATCGCTCGCGCCGGGCGGCGACAGGCGAGCGCCGACGATCAGCCCGTCAAAGGAGGTAAAGGCGGCGGTCGCGGCCCCGTCGGCCGGGATCGGCAGCTCGGCTTGCGGCTTGACGTCGTCGAGGTCGAGCGCCGCCAGCGCGCCGGCGAGCGCCGCGGCGAGCGCCGGGTCCGGGCCGGTGGGCGATCCTTCGATCGTAAACGCGCCGTCCGGCGATGCGCGGGTGAGAACCACCGCGGTGCCGTCGGGCGCGGTCAGCACGATCGAGGCGATGCGCGCGGCCGGGAGGTCGATGATGCGGCGGTCGACCCAGCTGAGCAAATCGCCCGACAAGTCGAGCGCGCCGCGCGCCAGCCACGCCTGATCGGTGTTGGCCTTGCGGACATAGACCCCCGCATCGCCCCCGGGGTTGTTGGCGCCGAGGGTGCTCGGCCTGCGCCGGCCGATGATCAACTCTCCGATTTGCGCGCCGGTGCGGTCCTGCAACGCCACCAGGGTCGATTTGCCGTTGGCGGGATCGTCGAGATCGAGCCGCGGCAGCAATTCGGCGCGGCCGGTCTTGGGCTCGACCAGCTCCAGTTCAGCGAGCCCGACGAGAAGCTTGCGCACCCGGCCCTCGGCGGCCGGGTAACCGCCCTTCTCGACGATTGTCCAGCTGCCGCCGCCGGTCGCGGCGAAATTGATCGTCATCGGCCCGCGCGAGATGCGCATCCGGGTAAGTTCGCCGAGCTTGTCGGCGAGGTCGGGGATCGCGCGCTGCTCGGATGACGCGCGGCTGACCGCGCGGTCGCCGGTCGCCACCGCAAGCCCCGCGGCGGCGGCCGACACGGCCGCGCCGGCGAGCAGCAGGTTGAACGTCCGCCGCTGCATCAGGCCTGGCTCGCGCGGCGGCGGCGCGGCCGGAGCGCCACGATCACGATCGCGACGACGATCACGATGATCGGCACCAGCGCGATGTTGAAAAATTCGAGCATCACCTTGAGATGCTCGATGTCGCGGCGCAGCGCGGCCTGCACGGCGCGCAGCTGCTGGCGGGTTTGCAGCAAATCGGCGCGGAACTTGTCGATCTCCTTGGCCTGCTCGGCCGATTGCGCCGCCGGATTGTTCGCAGCATCGCCGCTGGTCAGGCTCTGCAGCTTGGCCTGGGCCTGTTTGACCTTCTCCTCGAGGGTGCGCTGCTCCTCGGCGTAGCGATCGTTGGCCGAACGCTGGATGCGCTCGACCACGGCAAACGGCCGCGCCACCGTGCCGCGGCTGCGCAGATCGACGAGATCCTGCCCGCCGGCCAGCACCTCGACCGCGTTGGCGACGAAATCGCCATTGTTGGCGACCGGCACGACGACCTGCCGGCCGAAGAAATCGCGGGTCTCGGCCCAGAAGCGCGCGTCGAGCATATCCGTGTCGGCGGCGACGACGACATTGATCGGCTGGGATGATTCCTTGAGCGGTTCACCCGGCGGCGCCCCTTCGGGGGCGCCATCGGGAAACGCGGTCGCCGCCTTGCCGGTGACGTGCGCGGCGAGGACGAAACGCCGGCCCTCCGGCCGGAAATGCGCGAGCAGTTCGGCGACGTCGGGCAGCCCCTTGACCTTCTCGACCGGGATCTGCTCGGCCTCGTCCGAGGTTTGGATCAGCGGCTCGAAGTTCGTCGTCGCGCCCTCGATCGGCTGCAGGATGCCGGACGATGCCATCGCGATCTGCGACAGATCGGCGGTGATCGGATCATCATGGCTCAGATTCGCCGATTGCAGAGTGAGCCAGGCGACGTAATCGAGCGTCTGCGGAGCGCGTCCCGGCACCGGCACCGCGACCCGGCGCGCGGCGTGGCGGTCGCCGGCGACGATTCCAGGCACCAGCCTGAACCCCCAGGCCTTGAAGAGCGGTTCGAGGTCGCTCGCCGTCGGCGGGGGCGGCGTATTGGGCATGCTGGGCCGCGACGCCTGTATCTCGGAATAGGGGTCGACGAAGACCAGCGCCTTGCCGCCCTTCAGCACGTACTGGTCGATCGCGAACTGGGTTGCCGCGGGCAGGTTCTGCGGATGGACGATCAGCAGCACGTCGGTATTGGCGGGGATCGCCGCGATATCGAGCGGCAGATCCTTGACGTCGTCGGTCTGGCGCAACTGCTCGATGATCGGCGCCGGCTCGGCGCCGCCGAGCGGCAGCGAGCTCATCAGCCCGATAACGGTGCGCTTTGGAAACGCGAGCGCATGGACGAGCCGGGTCAGATCGTATTCGAGAAACCGCTCACGCTCGGGATGAAAAAACGGGATGACCTGCTGATCGTCGGTCGAGTCCGTGCCGGCGAGGCCGAAGTACACCGTCTCGCCCTGCTGGTTGAGCGGCACGCTTTGCAGCCCGTAGGCAACCGCGCGGTCCTCGGCGTCTGAATACGGCAGCGGGTCGTAAACCTCGAGGCGGATTTTGCCGCGCGACGCGGCGACATACTGATCGAGCAGCTCGCGCACGCGCTGGGCGTAGACGCCGTAGGCGGGCGCGGCGTCGCCGATCCGGGGCGAATAGTAGAAGCGCAAGGTGATCGGCTCGTCGATCTTGGCGAGCGTTTGCCGCGTGCCGGAGGCGAGGGTGTAGAGATGCTCGGCGGTCAGGTCGAGCCGCGCGGACGAATAACGCGCGGCGACGATGTTGATCGCGACGAGCATCACCGCGATGCACAAGAGCGCGACGACCGCGCGCCCGGCGCGCGACGACAGGCTCAGCCAAAAGAGCCGCAACCGCCGCATCACGCCGCCTTCATCAAATCGATGAGGACCGCGTTAGCGCCGAGGAAGGCGATCATCAGCGAGACGAAGTAAACGACATCGCGCAGGTCGAGCACGCCGCGCGTGATCGCGGTGAAATGGCTGAACAGGCTCGCCGCGACGACCGCGTGGATCAGCCCTTCGGGCGCCCAGCCCTCGAAAATGCCGAGCACGGTCGGCGTCCCCGCCGCGATCAGCACGAAGACCAGCGCGGCGGTGACGATAAAGGCGATGATCTGGTTCTTGGTCGCGGCCGAGACCGCGGCGCCGATCGCGAGGATCGCCCCGGCCATCAGCCAGCTCGCGATATAGCTCGCCAGAATGACGCCGTTATCGGGGTCGCCGAGAAACAGTACGGTCAGCCAGAACGGAAAGGTCAGCGCCAGCGCGATGCCGATGAACAGCCAAGCGGCGAGAAACTTGCCCAGAACCGCCTCGCTCAGCCGGATCGGCAGGGTCAGAAACAATTCGATCGTTCCGCTCTTGCGTTCCTCGGCCCATAGCCGCATCGACACCGCCGGGATCAGCATCAAATAGAGCCACGGGTGGAAGGCGAAGAAAGATTGCAGATCGGCCTGCCCACGCTCGAAGAAATCGCCGACGAAAAAGGTCAATACCCCGGCGAGGATGAGGAAGATGACGATGAACACATAGGCGAGCGGCGTCGCAAAATAGCCGACCAGCTCACGGCGACAGATGATCGAAATATTATTTATCAACTGTTTGATGTCCAATGCTAATTGGTAAGATTAGCAAAATCCCAGGGCGATGGGCGCTCGGCCTTGGCGCCGGTGATCGCCCGGAAGACGTCGTCGAGCCGGCCGCGCTCGACCGTCATACCGTCGATCTTCCAGCGCCGGGCGCGCGCCAGATCGGCGATGTCGTCGGCGATCGGCCGGTTGTCGCGGGCGATGACGAGCAGCACACCGCCCTCGTCGTCGCCACCGGCGGCCTCGACCGCGTCGACGGCGTCGAGCTGGTCGAGATCGGCGCGGATTTTCGCCAAATCTGCCGACGCGACGCGCAGCCGCACCGCGTTGTGATAGCGCGAGCGCGCGGCGAGTTCGGCCGGCGTGCTATCGGCCAGTATCCGGCCGCGGTCGATGATGATGGCGCGGCTGCACACCGCCTCGACCTCTTCCAGCAGATGGGTCGAGATGATGATCGCCTTTTGCGGGCGCATCGCCGCGATGATGCCGCGCATTTCGTGCTTCTGGTTAGGGTCGAGCCCATCGGTCGGCTCGTCGAGGATCACCACCGGCGGATCGTGGATCAGTGCCTGCGCGACGCCGACGCGGCGGCGAAACCCCTTGGACAGGGTCTCGATGCGCTGCTCGTAGACCTCGTTCAGATGCACCAGCTCGACGATATGATCGACCCGCGCCACCGCCTCCTCGCCGCGAAAGCCGCGGATATGGGCGATGAAGCGCAGAAAATCAGCGACCCTCATGTCCGGATAGGCAGGCGCGCCTTCGGGCAGATAGCCGAAATTCTGCTTCGCGGCGAGCGGATCGCTGCGGATGTCGTGCCCGCAGACGACCGCTGTTCCTGCATCGGGTGCGAGGAACCCGGTCGCCATCTTCATCGTCGTCGACTTGCCGGCGCCGTTGGGGCCGAGAAAACCCAGCACCTCACCTCGCGAAACTGTGAACGACACGTCGTCGACCGCCACCAAAGCGCCGAATTGTTTGCGGAGGTTGCGGATTTCAAGCATTGCCATTCTCGCGCGGCGGGGCCGGCAGGATCAGCTGCATGATAGCAAGCGCCGACTCACTTCGATACCAAGGCCCCCACCTGGATCAGGGGTGGCGATGACCCGCCGCATCCACCTGATCTCGGGGCTGGTGATGCTCGCCTATGTGGCGATGCACCTGCTCAACCACGCACTCGGCCTCGTCTCGATCGGAGCGATGGAGTGGGCCCTGGCGCGAATCGTCGTGCCGATCTGGTCGCTGCCGCCGATGCGGACGGCGCTCTATGGCGCCTTTGCCGCGCATTATTCGCTGGCGCTGTGGTCGTTGTGGCGGCGTCAGACGTTGCGGCTCCGCGGCAGCGAGCTTTTGCAGCTGATCCTCGGCTTTCTGATCCCGATACTGCTGGTCCGGCACGTTCTCGGCACGCGGGTGTCGGACAGTTTCTTCGGCACCGACATCGACTACTACAGCTGGGTGCTGTGGCGGCTCTTCGTCGTCGTGCCGATTCTCGGCTATTGGCAGCTCGCGACCCTCGTTATCGCCTGGAGCCACGCGATGCTCGGCCTGCACTTCTGGCTGCGTGTCCGCCCGTGGTACGCGCGCTATCGCGAGCTGGGCCTGACCGTGGCGGTGCTGGTCCCGGTGCTGGCGCTGTTGGGCGTGGTCGAGGCCACTCGGCAGGTCGCGGTGCTCGCCGCCGACATGCCCGCGGCGTTCGCTTCAATGCGCCTGCCGACGCCCCAAACCGGGGCGGCACTCGAACACATCGGCGACCTGCTGATCTGGTTCTTCATCGCCGCGGTGGCCGCGGTGCTGATTGCCCGCCTCGCGCGCCGCGCCTGGCGGCGGCGCCACGGCGTGATCCGCATCAGTTATCCGAACGGCGCCTTTGTCGATGTCGTCAAGGGCACGAGCGTGCTGGAGGCGAGCCAGCTTGCCCGTATTCCGCACGCCTCGATCTGCGGCGGGCGCGGCCGCTGCTCGACCTGTCGCGTCAGGGTGCGCGCCGCTTTTCCCGGCCTGCCGCCGCCGGACGACGACGAGCGCCGCGTGCTGCATCGCATCCACGCGACCGACAACGTGCGGCTTGCCTGCATGCTGCGCCCGACGGTCGAGGTCCAGGTGACGCCGCTGCTGCCGCCACTCGCGCAGGCGCAGGACGGCGCGACCCTGGTCGATGTCGCCCAGGGCAGCGAGCGCGAGATCGCGATCCTCTTCGCCGATATCCGCGGCTTCACCGCGCTGTCCGAGGGCCGGCTGCCCTACGATGTCGTGTTCATCCTCAACCGCTATTTCGCGGCGATGGGGCGCGCGGTCGAGAGCTCCGGTGGGCGGGTCGACAAATTCGTCGGCGACGGGGTGATGGCGCTGTTCGGCCTCACCGGCGATGCCGAGACCGGCTGCCGCGAGGCGCTGGCCGCGGCGCGGCTGATGTCGCTGCGGCTCATTGAGCTCAACCAGTCGCTGCGCGCCGAACTGGTCGAGCCGCTGCGCATCGGCATCGGCATTCATGTCGGGCCGGTGATTGTCGGCGAGATGGGCTACGGCAGCGCGTCGGCGATCACCGCGATTGGCGATTCGGTCAACACCGCGAGCCGGCTCGAGGGGCTGACAAAGGAGTTCGACGCCGAGCTCGTCTTCTCGGCCGAGCTGATCGCGCGCGCCGGGCTCGATCTTACCGGCGGCCGCCGCGCCGAGATCGAGATCCGCGGCAAGCACGACAGGCTCGCCGTTGCGGTGTTTTCGAGCGCCGGGGATTTGCCCGAGCCGGAGAGCGAGGCGATGCCAGTCGACGCGCCGGCGTAAGGGTGCATCGGCCGAGCTAGCTCAGCAGCTTCTCGATCTCTTGGGTGATCGCCGCGTCGCCCGGACGGACCGATGACGGCCAGGCACCGGCGAGCTGGCCTTCCGGGCCAATCAGGTATTTGTGGAAATTCCACCGCGGCGCGGCACCTTCGCCGAGCGTCGCGGCGACCCAGCGGTAGAACGGATGGGCGCTGCCGCCGACCACCTGGCATTTCTCGGTCAGCGGGAAATCGATCTGGAAGCGGGTCTCGCAGAAAGTCTTGATCTCTGCCGCCGAGCCCGGCTCCTGCGCGCCGAAATCGTTGGACGGCACCCCGAGCACGACGAGGCCACGGTCGCGATATTGCTGCCACAGCGCCTCGAGGTCGCGGTATTGCGGCGTGTAGCCGCAAAACGAGGCGGTGTTGACGACCAGTACCGGGTGCCCCTTCCAAGCCGACAGCGGCAGCGTACCGCCATCGATCGCGGCAAATTCGAAATCGTGGGCGCTATCGGACATCGGTCACCTCTCAAAACGGTTTTGGCAATCGAATTGCACGCGATTCCCGATCGCCGCGGCGACCATAGCGCGAATTCCGCCGCGATGCAGGTGGCGCCGGCTCGGCCTGGCATTTGACGTTGCGCCCGACCGACGCTTCACCGAGACTGCCGCTAACACGGTGAGGACCGCAACAGGGATGCTGATCGGCTTTTTGCTCAAGGGGATGCTGGTCGGAGTGGTGATCGCCGTCCCGGTCGGCCCCGTCGGCATCCTGTGCATTCGCCGCACGATTCTCGATGGAAGGTTGCCGGGATTGTTTTCCGGGCTCGGCGCGGCCTCGGCCGATTCGCTGTTCGGGATCATCGCCGGGTTTGGGCTGACCTTCATCTCGGATTTGCTGATCGACTATCAGGATTATTTGCGCGTCGGCGCCGCCGCCTTTCTGCTCTATGTCGGCATTACCGCGCTGTTGAGCGACCCGGTGGCGCGCGCCCGCTCGGGCAACGATCCCGAGGGGCTGTTCGGCGATTTCGCCTCGACCTTTGTGCTGACCATCACCAACCCGGTGACAATCCTGTCGTTCATCGCGATCTTCGGTGCGATCGGCTTCACCGGCGAGGAGGCGACGTTGACCCATGCAGCGATCCTCGTCGCCGGGGTGTGGCTCGGCTCGTTTTTCTGGTGGGTCAGCCTGGTAGCCGGCGCCGGGGTGTTGCGCATGACCTTCCAGCGCCGGCATCTGGTGTGGATCAACCGTGGCTCGGGCGGGATCCTGGTCGCCGCCGGGGTGCTGCTGCTCGGCAGCCTCGTCGTCGAACATTGGTGGATTTGAACAATTGGTCTACCTGCCGCCGCATTTCACCGAGACCCGCGAAGCGGTGCTGATCGAGCATATCGAGCGGCACGATTTCGGGCTCCTCGTCACGCACGGAGCCGGCGGGCTGATCGCGAGCCAGGTGCCGCTCCTCGTCGAACGGCGCGACGGCAAGCTGTACCTGCAGGGCCACCTCGCCCTGCCCAACCCGCAAGTCGGCGATTTCGACGGCGCAAGCGAGGCGCTGGCGATCTTCCAGGGCCCGCACGCCTACATCTCGCCCGGCTGGTACACGGCGGGTCCGGCGGTGCCGACCTGGAACTACGCCAGCGTCCATGCCTATGGCCCGCTTCGCGGAATCCGCGACAAGGATTGGCTGCGCGGCCTGCTGCAACGCCTCTCCGACCGCCACGAAGCGCGCGAGGCGGCGCCGTGGCGGATGCAGGATCTACCCGACCCGTTTCTCGAAGGGATGATGGGCGGCATCATCGGGTTCGAGATCGCGGTCGCGCGGCTCGAAGGCAAGTTCAAGCTGAGCCAGAACCGCCCGGAAGTCGACAAGCCGCGCATCATCGCCGCGCTCGAAGCGCGCGAGGACACCGACTCACACGGCGTCGCCCGGCTGATGCGGCAACGGTAAGTGAGCTATTCTAGAAATCATCGACGCCGAGGGCGCGAAAACCCTCGGTCAATTGCAGCGACAACGGCAGGTCGAGGAGTTCGCCGGTCGGCGTCGGCTGCAGAAACCATTTATGGTAGGTCGCGACCAGCGCGCCGGTCTGCGCCATGGTCGCGAAGGCGCGGTCTACCGCCTTGCGCATTTGCGGATCGTCCTTGCGGAACATGATCCCGTAGGGCTCGTAGGTCAGGAAGTCTCCGACCACCGCCATGCTTGACTGGGTCTTGTTGGCGGCGATGAAGCCGGCGAGCAGCACGTCTGGACGCCGGCTTCGGTTGAAGGCTGGATCGTCGTCGCGGTCTTTCTGTTCCTGGTCTTCGCCGGCGCCGCGATCTTCATGCACCAAATCCGCGCCGGCGCGGACCAAGGGCTTGCGACCGTTCTGTACCTGGCCTGGGTAGCCTTGCTCGTCGCCGCGCTCATCGCGATCGCCTATGCCACCGGCGAGCCGCCGCGCTGGCGGTGGGGGGCTTAGCTTCCTTCCGCTGCACGACCAGCCGCGAATTGACAGATTTATCCACCGTCCGCATACTCCGCCGCTTTCCTGCTTGCCGGCGTACGGCGCCGGAAAAGGCGAGGAGAGCGGCGATGATGCGCGATCCGGACGGTGCTGAGATGTTGCGATGGATCGCGCCCGCGGGCGAGCGACGACGACGATAACCGTAATCGTCTGACGTCTATCGTTTCCGCCAATCCATCGCACAGGAGAATTTCCGTGATCACACCGGTAATGCCGACCTATGGTCGGTGGGATGTCGCCGTTGACCATGGCCAGGGCTGTTATCTCTGGTCCACCGACGGGCGCAAGTTTCTCGATTTCACCAGCGGCATCGCCGTCACCTCGCTGGGGCACTGCCACCCGCATGTGATCGACGCGATCACCAAGCAGGCTGGGCAGCTCTGGCACTCGTCGAACCTGTTCCGCATCCCGGGCCAGGAGAAGCTCGCCGAGCGGCTGGTCGCCAACAGCTTCGCCGACACCGTGTTCTTCAACAATTCGGGCGCCGAGGCGTGCGAGTTGTCGCTGAAGGTCGCGCGCAAGTACCAGAGCGAGAGCGGTCACCCCGAGAAGTACCGGATCATCGGCTGCAACGGCTCGTTCCACGGCCGCAGCTTCGCGACCCTGGCCGCCGCCGGGGCCGAGGCCTACCTCAAGGGGTTCGGTCCGGTGATGGACGGGTTCGACCACGTCGCCTGGAACAACCTCAACGAGATGCGCGCCGCGGTGACGCCGGAAACGGCGGCGATCATCGTCGAGCCGGTGCAGGGCGAAGGCGGCGTGCGCGCGCCCTCGGCCGATTATCTGAAGGGGCTGCGGGCGATCTGCGACGAGTACGGCCTGCTGTTGATCTACGACGAGGTCCAGTGCGGCATGGGCCGCACCGGCAAGCTCTTCGCCTATCAATGGACCGGGGTCGCGCCCGACATCATGGCGGTGGCGAAGGCGCTCGGGAACGGGCTGCCGATCGGCGCGTGCTTGGCGACCGAGAAGGCGGCGGTCGGCATGGTGCCGGGCACGCACGGCTCGACCTTTGGCGGCAACCCGATGTCGGTCGCGGCGGGCAACGCGGTCTTGGACGTGATGCTCGCACCGGGCTTCTTCGACCGGGTCAACGACAGCGCGAAGTACTTGCGCGGCAGCCTTGAAAAGCTGGTCGGCTCCTACCCCAAGCTGTTCGACAGCGTGCGCGGCGAGGGCATGCTGCTCGGCATCAAGTGCGTCGTCACCGCCGGCGATGTCGTCGCCAAGGCGCGGGTGAAGGGCCTCTTGGTGCTCACGGCCGGCGACAATGTGCTGCGCATCCTGCCGCCGCTGATTGCCGGCGAGAAGGAGATCGACGAAGCGGTCGGCATCCTCACCGAGGTGGCGAGCGAATGGCGCGCGCAATGAGAGCCGTGGCGAGTCGTGGTGCCGTTGGCGGCGCCACCTTGGTCGGCGGGCGGCCCGAACCGGGGCCGCCGCGCCACTTCCTCGACATCGACAAGTTCGAGACACCCGAGCTGAAAGGCATCCTCGACCTCGGCTTTGCCTACAAGAACGGGCGCGGCGACCGCCCGCTCGACGGCAAGACCTTGGCGATGATCTTCGAGAAGCCGTCGACCCGCACCCGCGTCTCGTTTGAGGTCGCGATGCGCCAATTGGGCGGCGACACGATCATCCTCGGCACGCAGGACAGCCAGTTGGGGCGCGGCGAGACGGTCGCCGACACCGCCCGCGTGCTGTCGCGCTATGTCGACGCGATCATGATCCGCACCAACCAGGCGCAAAAGCTCGATGAACTGGCGCGCTACGCGACCGTGCCGGTGATCAACGGGCTTACCGACTCGTCGCACCCGTGCCAGATCATGGCGGACGTCATGACCTTGCAGGAGAAGAAGGGGCCGCTCGCCAATACCGTCGTGGGGTGGAGCGGCGACGGCAACAACGTCGCGGCGAGTTGGATCCACGCCGCGGTGCGCTTCGGTTTCGAATTGCGTCTGGCGTGCCCGGAGCAGCTACCGCCGGACGCGCGGGTGCTCGACTGGGCGCAGCGCGAAGGCGGCAAGGTGCGCCTGACGACAAGGCCGGAGGAGGCGGTCGCCGGGGCCGATTGCGTCGTCACCGACACCTGGGTGTCGATGGGGGTCGAGGTCAGCGTCAACCGACACAACCTGCTGATGCCGTATCAGGTCAACGACCACCTCATGGCGGAAGCCAAGCCCGACGCGATCTTCATGCACTGCCTGCCGGTGCATCGCGGCGAGGAGGTTACCGCCGCGGTCATCGACGGCCCGCAATCGGTGGTGTGGGACGAGGCGGAGAACCGTCTGCACGTGCAGAAGGGCATTCTCGCCTGGTGCCTGGGCTAAACACGCCGAAGACAAATCCGCGGCACGGCCCTATATAAAATTTGTCACCCCCGCGAAAGCGGGGGCCCAGGGGCAACTCTTCGTCGCCCGCCCTGGGTCCCTCCCCGGGCTTGACCCGGGGATCGCGCGGGGAAGACGATTAATAGAGCCGGAGTGCGTGTCCCTTGCCTTCCGAAAGCGACCCCAGAACCGACGATCTCGTCCAGCCGTTTCAGCTTGACCCGTTCGCGTTGCGCGGCCGGCTGGTGCGGCTGGGGCCGACGGTCGACCGCATCCTGGCGCAGCACGATTATCCCGAGCCGGTCGCGGCCCTGCTCGGCGAGGCGATCACCCTCGCCGTCCTGCTCGCCGGCGCGCTCAAATATAACGGCGTCTTCACCTTGCAGACCAAGGGCGACGGTCCGGTGCGCCTGCTGGTCGCCGACGTCAAGACCGACGGTGCGGTGCGCGGCTACGCGCAATACGACGCGAAGCGGCTGGGCGAGATCGTGCCGCCCAGTGGACCCAAGGGCGACGAAAGCCCCTCGGTGCCGCGCCTGCTCGGCGCCGGCTACATCGCGTTCACCGTCGATCAGGGCGAGGACACCGAGCGCTACCAGGGCATCGTATCGATCACCGGCGCGACCCTAGCCGAATGCGCGCAGCATTATTTCCGCCAGTCCGAGCAGCTTCAGGCCGGGCTCAAGCTCGCGGTCGCGCGTTCCGGCGAGCAAGGCGCGTGGCGCGCCGGCGGGCTGATGCTGCAGCGCGTGCCGCCCGAAGGCGGGCTGGCGCCGATCGCCGACGATGTCGAGGATGCCTGGCGCCGGGTCATGGTGCTGATGAGCTCGGCGACCGCGGACGAGCTGGTCGCGCCCGACCTGCCGCCGCGCCGCCTCTTGTGGCGGCTGTTTCACGAGGAGGAAGTGCGGGTCTTCCAGACCCATGCGGTGGAAGCGCGCTGCCGCTGCTCGCGCGAGCGCATCGCCCGGATCCTCCTCGCCTTCCCGGCCGACGAAATCGCCGACATGCGGAAGGACCCGGTCACCACGGTGACCTGCGAGTTCTGCAACACCAGCTACGATTTCGCCGCCGACGATCTGGAGCGCCTGGCTCAGGCGTAGGGGGAGATGGCCGGGTCAAGCCCGGCCAGTGACCGCCTAGACGGCGGTCACTTCTGGCCGCGCGCGGTGGCGATCATCTGCTGCAGCTCGCTGAGCGGCATCGCGCCGTCAACGACCTGGTTGCCGACAATAAAGCCCGGCGTACCGTCGATGCCGAGCAGATTGCCGAGATCGATATTGGCGTTCAATTCCTTGTCGACATCGGGAGATTTGGCGTCCTGCTTCAGGCGCTCGACGTCGAGCCCGACCGAGGCCGCGACCTGGTAGACGACCGCTTCGTCGAAATGTCCTGGGGCCGCCATCAGCGCGCGGTGAAAGGCGTCGTATTTGCCCTGCTTGCGCGCGGCGAGCGCGACATGCGCGGCAAGCTCCGAATCCGGCCCCAGCACCGGAAACTCCTTGTAGACAAAGCGCAACTGGCGGTCGTCGCCCAAGAGCTTCTCGAGCGAGGGTTCGACCTGCTTGCAATAGGGGCAGCGGTAATCGAAGAACTCGACCAGGGTCACGTTGCCGTTGGGATTGCCGGCGGTCGGCGAGGCCGGGTCGTTGAAGACCTCCTGGCGGTGTTCTGTCAGGGCCTTGGCCGCCTTGTCCTTGGCGTCGCTCTTGAGCTTGTCGTCGGCCTTCTCGATCGCCTGGAGCAGCAGATCGGGATGGTTCGCCAGGAAGTCCTGGATCATCGCTTCGATCTGCTTCTTCTGGTCGGGGGTGAAATCGGCTGCCGCCGCCGGGCGCGGCAATGGCAGCGCGAGAGCGCCGGCAAGGAATATCGACAGGAACCAGAGGCGAGCCGTCAGGGGTTTGGACATGGGGTGCTTTCGTATCGTTTAGAGGGCGATCAATTGTCGAGTTGCTCGGCCTCGCGGCGGATCTCATCGGCCCGGTCATAGGCCGCGGTGCTCTTTTTGAGAAGCTGTTTCGCCCGCTGCACCTGTTCCATCGCATCCTTCTTCTTGCCGTCGGCAAGCGCGCGCTCGGCCAGCGACAGCGCCGCCATGCCGAGCTGGTCGTCGCGGCCATAGGCGATCGCCAGCAGGCGCCACACCGAGCCTTCGCGGCCTTCGACCCGCGACGCGTCGTCGAGATAGGCGAGCGCGCGCTTGTTGAGCGCGGCATCATTGGTCTCGATATAGACCTGCGCCAGCGAAATCCGGATCAGCGCCGCCTGCGGCGCCAGCTTCACCGCTTGCTCGTAGGGCGTGATCGCGTCGCGGACCCGGCCGTTCTCAAACAGCATCTGGCCTTTAAGCTCGTAATAATAGGGGTTGGTCGGAAAATCGTGGATCAGCCCGTCAATTTCCGCGAGCGCCTTGTCGAGTTGAGGATAGCGGTAAAGCGCGATCGCCCGAGCATAGCGGGCGGTGACCGAATGGTCGCTCGGCGGATAGGCGCGCAGCGTCACCGACGGGTCGTCGATAAAAGCGTGCAGCTTGACCTGCACTTGCTTCAGCAGATCGACAAAGCCCGGCGGGTCGGGCGCGTTCGAATAGGGCGAGGTCTCGACATGGTGGCGCAGGTATTCGACGCGCTCGCCGGTCAGCGGGTGGGTGCGCGCCCACGGGTCGAGCGGATCGGCGCCCAGCGGCTCGTCGGCCTGCAGGACTTCGAAGAATTTGAGTAGCCCGCGCGCCGACTGGCCGCTGCGGTCGAGATAGGTCATCGCGGCGTGGTCCGCAGTCGCTTCCTGGCCCACGGAGAACGCCATGTAGGAGCGCATCCCGACACCCTGGGCGGCGAGCAACGGCGCCGCGCTGCCCCCGGCAATCCCCGCAGCGAGCGCGGCGACCATTGCGATGATCGTCTCGACGCTGGCGTTTTTCATCGCTTCGAGCGAGCGCAGCACATGGCCGCCGGCGATATGGCCGGTCTCGTGCGCGATGACGCCGATCAGCATGTTCGGGGTTTCGGCCCGCTCGATCAGGCCGGTGTTGATGAACACCGCCTGCCCGCCGGCGACAAACGAATTGAGCTGCTTGTCGTTGACCAGATAGATGCCGACCTGGCTCGCATCGAGCCCGGCGACCCGCCAGATCGGCGTCGCCATCGTACGGATATCGTTTTCGATCTCGGTGTCGCGCAGGATTTCGATGCCGCTGCCGCTCCAGGAAGGGCGGCAGCATGGCCCGACGAGCATCAGACACGCCGCGATGCCGGCGAGGACGCGAGAACTCAGTAGACGCAAGAAGCCTCGACCGTCAGCTCCGAGGATCACGGCTGCGTCAGGCGCTGCCACCAGCCGCGACGCGGCGACGCCGGCTTCTCGACGATCGCGTGCACATCGACCGGCAACGGCACGGGTTCGGCCGGCAACGGCGCCGGTTCGGCGGCCGCGGACTTGCGTCGCGACGGCCGGCCGTTGCCAACTGCGGCGGCTGCGCGCACCGGCTCCGGCTCGGCTGGAGCCGGCGGGATCTCCGCGCTCTCGATCGCGGCCTCGACCATCGCCTCGACCTCCGGCGCCGCGACCTCGACGGGTTGCGGCGACGGCTCGTGGGTACCGATCTCGACCGCCGGGATCTCCGCGCCCTCGATCGCCGCTTCGACGACCGCCTCGGCGGCGGCTTCGGCCTGGGCCTCGGCGGCACCGTTCTCCGCGGCACCATTCTCCGCCGCGCCGTTCTCCGCCGCGGCGCCTTCGCGATTGCGCCAGCGACCGCCACGGCGGCCGCGACGCCGGCGGCGGCGTTCGACATCGCCATCGCGCTCCGCGGCCTCGGCAGGGGCGAGGCTTGGCTCCTCGCCGTCATCGGCAGGCACCGCCGTCTCGGCGGCAAACGCCTCGGCGCGGCGCGGCTCGCCCCCCTCGTCAGGGCGCGGTTCGCGCCCGCCCTCGCGGCCGCGGCCCCGGCGACGCCGGCGACGGCGCGGGCCGCGCTCTTCGTCGCCGCGCTCGCGCGAGCGCGGCTCGTCATGGCCGTTCGCGCGCTGCGGCGCGGCCTCGGCAACCTCGTCCTCTTCCTCGTCGTCGTCCTCGATTTCCGGCGGGGGCAACTGCGGCAGGCGCGGCGCCGGCGCCTCGCCGACGGCATAGGCGCGCAGCCGCTCCAGCCGGAAATTCGGCGGGATCAGCGTGTCGTCCTGACCGACGATCACGTGCAACCCGTAGCGCGCCTCGATCTGGGTCAGCGATTCGCGCTTCTGGTTCAGCATGTAAAGCGCGACCGTGGTCGGCACGTAGACGCAAATCTCGGCCGAGCGCGCCTTGGCGCCCTCCTCCTCGATCGAGCGCAGCACATAGAGCGCGGTCGATTCGGTCGAGCGGATGAACCCGGCGCCGCCGCAATGCGGGCAGGGCTGAGAGGAAGTCTCGGCCAGCGAGGGCCGCAGCCGTTGCCGCGACATCTCCATCAGGCCGAAAGCGCTGATCCGCCCGACCTGGATGCGGGCCCGGTCGTTCTTCAGCGCTTCCTTGAGCCGCCGCTCGACCGCCGAATTGTGGCGGTGCTCCTCCATGTCGATGAAGTCGATGACGATGAGCCCGGCGAGGTCGCGCAGGCGCAGCTGACGGGCGATCTCGTCGGAAGCTTCAAGATTGGTCTTCAGCGCGGTTTCTTCGATGTTGCGCTCGCGCGTCGCGCGTCCGGAGTTGACGTCGATCGCGACCAGCGCCTCGGTCTGGTTGATCACGACGTACCCGCCGGAGCGCAACTGGGCGACCGGCGAATGCGCCGCGTCGATCTGGCTTTCGACCTGGAAGCGGTGAAAGAGGCTGATCTGCGGGTCGCGATACGGCTTGACCCGGCGCGCATGGCTCGGCGTGAGCATGCGCATGAAGTCCTTCGCGGTGCGATACCCCTCGTCGCCCTCGACGACCACCTCGTCGATATCGCGGGCATAGAGGTCGCGGATCGACCGCTTGATCAGGTTGCCTTCCTCGTGGATCAACGCCGGCGCGGTCGATTGCAGCGTCAGGTCTCTGATCTCGCTCCACAACCGCATCAGATATTCGTAATCGCGCTTGATCTCGGCCTTCGAGCGCTCGGCGCCGGCGGTGCGGACGATAACCCCCATGCCGTCGGGAATCTCGAGTTCTTCGAGGATCTCCTTCAAGCGGCGCCGGTCGCTGATGCTGGTGATCTTGCGCGACACTCCGCCGCCGCGCGCGGTATTCGGCATCAGCACGCAATAGCGCCCGGCGAGCGACAGGTAGGTCGTCAGCGCGGCGCCCTTGTTGCCGCGCTCTTCCTTGGCGACTTGCACCAGCATGATCTGGCGGCGCTTGACGACTTCCTGGATCTTGTAATGACGCGAGCGATGGTCCGTCCGGCGGCGCTCATAACCGGCCTCCTCGGCCTCGTCGTCGTCGAGAGTCTCGACCTCCTCGGGGGCCAACGCGGGCTCGGGCGCTGACGATTCGAAGAACGGCTCGGTCGATATCACCGCCTCGATCGGCGCGGCCATCGCGACATCCTCGACATCGCCCGACGGTTCTTCGGTGGCCAGCTCTTCAACCGGCTCCGAGGCCGGTTCGTCTTCGCCTTCGGCGTCGCTCTCGCTGACAGCGACCGGCAGGGCCTCGGCCAGCTCTGCTGCCTCGTCGGCCTCGATGGGAGGCTCCGCCGGCATGGCGGTTTCGGACGGTGGCGCGTCATATTCGCCGGTCTCGCGATCACTGACCGGGATCCGGTAGTAGTCGGGGTGGATTTCATTGAACGCCAGGAAGCCATGGCGATTGCCGCCATAGTCGACAAAGGCGGCCTGCAGCGACGGCTCTACCCGGGTGACCTTGGCGAGGTAGATGTTTCCTTTGACCTGCTTTTTTGTCGACGACTCGAAGTCGAATTCTTCAAGCCGGGTACCGCTTAGTACCACCACCCGAGTCTCCTCGGGATGGGCGGCGTCGATAAGCATGCGTTTTCCCATGCGGGCAAACTCCGAGACGCGCGACAGCGCCCGCAGCAAAGGCGGGTGGCGCGGTCCATTGTGCAAGGAGGCGTCGGGTGCCTGTCGGAGCGCCGCGGAATTCTGTCATCGGCGTCGCGATCGAAAGTCGCTCCCAGCCTCGGGTTAAACAAATTCGCAGCGCCCGGTGATGCGGCTAGGCCACGGTTGCGGGCGTGCATCCCAACGCCGCCGGACTGCAACGTCCGGTCGGCGAAATTCATGACACTTAATGTACTGTTCGAACCGTCGTATCACAATGATTTCGTCCAAAATGGCGCTTGTAATGAGCGTCGGGCGGTCTATCTGATCGCTGCCGGTTGCCGATCGCCATTGGCGCTCAACCAAATCGGCCTTGGAATGGAGGACGGGTTGGCGCATAAGGGCGGCCGCCCGCTCAAACCCCGAGCGCAGCAGCGAAGCCTCGAATCGCCGCCGCCCAACGGAGTGCGCCGCGCTTGCGTACCTTGATCAAGCTGGTCCGCTTCCTGTTTGTCTGTGCCGTACTGGTGGCGATTATCGGCGGCGGGTTTGTCGGTCTGACGATCTGGTATTTCGGGCGCGACCTGCCCGATTACCAGCAGCTCGCGCGCTATGAACCGCCGATCACCACGCGGGTGCTTGCCGGCGACGGTCGGCTGGTCGCCGAATACGCCACCGAGCGGCGCGTCTTCGTGCCGATCTCGGCGATCCCGAAACCGGTGATCGCCGCGTTCCTCGCCGCCGAGGACAAGAATTTCTACACGCATCACGGCTTCGACCCGATCGCGATGCTGCGCGCGGCGGTGATCGATGTCGGCCACTGGCATTCGAGCCGACGCCCGGTCGGCGCCTCGACGATCACCCAGCAGGTCGCCAAGAACATGCTGCTGACCAACGAGCTGTCGATCGAGCGCAAGATCAAGGAGGTGCTGCTCGCCACTCGCATCGACGACGCGCTGCCGAAGGATCACATCCTCGAGCTTTATCTGAACGAGATCTATCTCGGCGGCGGCGCCTATGGGGTCGCCTCGGCGGCATTGACCTATTTCGGCAAGCCGCTTGACGAGCTGACGCTGGCCGAGACCGCCTTCCTCGCCGGGCTGCCGAAGGCGCCGAACAATTACCACCCGGCGCGCTTCCAGCAGGCCGCCCGGTCCCGGCGCGACTGGGTCATCGACCGCATGGTCGAGGCCGGCGACGTGACCGCGGTGCAGGCCGCCGCCGCCAAGGCGGAGCCGGTGACGATGCGCCGCCGCTCGGACGAAGACGTCGTGACCGGCGCGTATTTCGCCGAGGAGGTGCGGCGCGAGCTGGTCGCGCGGTTCGGCGAGAAGATGGTCTACGAGGGCGGGCTCACCGTTCGCACCAGCCTCGATCCACGCCTGCAGACCGATGCCGACAAGGCGTTGCGCGACGGGCTGATCGCCTATGACCGCTCCAATGGCGGCTGGCGCGGCGCGGTCGACCACATCGAGCCCGCGGGCGACTGGACCGCGAAACTGGCGGCACAACCGTTGCCGGCCGGCGCCGGCGCGGTCGGCTGGGAGCTGGCGATGGTGGTGCGCACTGAAGGTGACGGCGCGGCGATCGGCTTCAAGGACGGGACGAGTGGGCACATCCCGTTCGTCCAGATGCGCTGGGCGCGGCCGCTGCGCGAGGACGGCACGCTCGGGGGCTACCCGCGCTCCGCCGCCGACATCCTCAAGGCCGGCGATCTGGTGCTGGTCGAGCCGCTGCCGCCCGAATCCGAGAAACCGGTCAAGCCCGGCGCCATCACCCGAGTCGCGGCGCTTCCGCCCAAGCCGGTGGCACAGTTCAATCTGTGCCAAATCCCGGATGTCTCCGGCGCGCTGGTGACGATCGACCCGCATACCGGGCGGGTGCAGGCGATGAGCGGCGGGTTCAGCTTCGAGATCAGCCAGTTCAATCGGGCGACGCAGGCGCACCGCCAGCCCGGCTCGGCGATCAAACCGTTCGTCTATCTGACCGCGCTCGAACACGGGTTCACCCCGTCGACCCTGGTGGTCGACGGCCCGCTGTCGCTCGACCAGGGGCCCGGCCTGCCGCCCTGGACGCCGGGCAATTACGAGTCGGAAAGCTACCGCGGCCCAACCCCGCTCGCGGTCGCGCTCGCCCATTCGCTCAACACGGTGGCCGCGCGGCTCGGCTCGATCCTCGGCATGGACGCGGTCGGGCAGAATGTCGAAAGCTTTGGCGTCATGGATCACATGCCGCGCGAGTATTCGATGTCGCTGGGCGCCGGCGAGACCACGCCGCTGCGCCTGACCGCGGCCTACGCGATGCTGGTCGATGGCGGCAAGCGCCTCAACCCGACCCTGATCGACAGTGTCCAGGACCGCAACGGCGCGACGATCTTCCGCGCCGACCAGCGCCCCTGCGACGGCTGCGGCAATGTCGAATGGCACAACCAGCCGCCGCCGGTGATCCCCGACACCCGCGAGCAGATCGCCGACCCGCAATCGGCCTATCAGCTGGTCCAGATGATGGAGGGGGTCGTGCAGCGCGGTACCGGCGCCAAGGTCGCGGCGGTCGGCAAGCCGATCGCCGGCAAGACCGGCACCACCAGCGACTGGCGCGATGCGTGGTTTGTCGGTTTCACTCCGAACCTCGCGGCGGGCGTCTATATCGGCTTCGACGACCACGACAGCCTCGGCCGCGGCGAGCAGGCGGCGGTGGTTTCCGCGCCGGTGTTTCGTGACTACATGATGGGGGTGCTGAAGGACGCGCCGCCGACCGAATTTCGCATCCCCCCGGGGCTGCAGCTGATCCGCGTCAATCCCGATACGATGGAGCCGCCGCAAGGCGGCGAGGCGGCGATCTACATGGCGTACAAGCCCGGCACCGCGCCCGACAAGGACCGCGATCTCGGGCTGCACGGGGTGCCGGGCGAAGGCAGCGCCGCCGCGAGCGCGGACGAGACGAACGAGCCAATCCAGCGCGCGCCATCGCACGGCACCGGCGGATTGTACTGAACCCGATCTGAGGAACGAAGCAATGCGCGCGGAAACCCAGGCCCTTGTCGGAGAGATCGAAAAATCGTTGAGCCTGCTGCGGAGGCATCTTTGACTGGGATACCGCCAATGCCCGCCTCGGCGAGCTGAACCGCCAGGCTGAAGACCCAAAGCTGTGGGATCACCCCGACGCGGCGCAAAAGATGATCCGCGAGCGCAACCGGCTGGAACACCTGGTCGGCGGCTACAAGCGCATCGAGCAGGACTACCAGGACGCGGTCGAGCTCATCGAACTCGGCGAGGCCGAGGGCGATGACGGGGTCGTCAAGGAAGCCGAGGCGTCGCTCACAAAGCTGCGCGACGAGGCCGCGAAGCGCGAGCTCGAAAGCCTGTTGTCTGGCGAGGCCGACGCCAACGATTGCTATCTCGAGGCCCATGCCGGCAGCGGCGGCACCGAGGCGCAGGATTGGGCCGAGATGCTGCTGCGCATGTATGTGCGCTGGGCCGAGCGGCACGGCTACAAGGTCGAATGGGTCGAGGAGAGCGCCGGCGAGGGCGCCGGGATCAAATCGGCGACGGTCAAGATCAGCGGCACCAACGCCTATGGCTGGCTCAAGACCGAGAGCGGGGTGCATCGCCTCGTGCGCATCTCGCCGTTTGACTCGGCGGCGCGCCGGCACACCAGCTTTGCCTCAGCCTGGGTCTATCCGGTGATCGACGACAAGATCGACATCGAGATCGAGGACAAATATCTGCGCATCGACACCTACCGTTCCTCGGGCGCCGGCGGCCAACACGTCAATAAGACCGACAGCGCCGTGCGCCTGACCTATACCGCGCCGGGCGAGGAGCCGGTTGCCGTTGCCTGCCAGAGCGAGCGCTCGCAGCACCAGAACCGCGCCCAGGCCTACGCGATGCTCCGCGCCCGGCTCTACGAAGCCGCGCTCCAGAAGCGCGAAGCGGCGACCGACGCGATGAACGCGTCGAAGACCGACATCGGCTGGGGTCACCAGATCCGTTCGTACGTGCTACAGCCGTACCAAATGGTGAAAGACCTGCGCACCGGGGTCGAGATCGGCAACGCCCCGGGGGTGCTCGACGGCGATATCGACCGCTTCCTGTCGGCCGCGCTCGCCCAGCGCATCGAAGGCGCTGACGTGCTGGCGAAAGGATAATTTTCCTCGTCACCCCCGCGAAAGCGGGGGCCCAGGGCGACCGTTCAGCGCTCGATGCCCTGGGTTCCCGCTTTCGCGGGAATGACGATTTGAGAGATCGCCGGGCTCGGCACCAGGCTGCCACGCAGGCGCCAGAACGCCGCGGCCACGGCAAGGGTCAGCAACCCGGTCAGTAGAAACAATTGCGGCACGCTCACTCCGGCGGCGACCAGCGCGATCACCACCAGCGCCGACAGCACCATCGCCGCGGCGTTGACGACGTTGTTGGCGCCGATCGCGCGAGCGCGGCGATGCTCGTCGCCGGCGGTCTGCAGCAGCGCGTAAAGCGGCAGGATGAAGACACCGCCCGATGCGGCGATGCCAAATAGCGCGACGAGGATCAGCCAGTGCACCGGCTCGCCGAGGAACTGGCCGACGCTGAGCAGCGGCTTGGTATACGCGCCGTCGCCCGGGCTCGCCGCCCACAGCACGATCGAGAACAGCGCGATGCCGAGCCCGCCCCACGGCACGATGCGGGCGCTAATCCGGCCTTTGAGGATGCGGTTGCCGGTGAGCGACCCGCAGCCGACCCCGACCGAGAACACGGTGAGGAACAGGGTCACCACCGCCTCCTCGCTGTTGAGGTAGAAATGGACGTAGCTGGGGAATTGCGACAGGTAGGTCGCGCCGACCAGCCAGAACCACGAAATGCCGAGGATCGAGCGGAACCGCACCCGCTCAAGCCGTGACTCGGCGATCAGCCGCGCCGTCGCGGCGATGAAATTGAGGCTGATCCGGGCGCGCGTCGTCGCCGGCATGGTCGGCGGGATCGAGCGGCTGAACCACCAGGCGAGCAGCGCGATCAGCACGATCAGCGCCGCCACGACCCTCGCGCCGTGCGCGCCGGCGATCAGCATCCCGGCGATCGTACCGAGGAGGATCGCGAGAAACGTCCCGGCCTCGACCAGCGCATTGCCGAGCAGCAGATCGTCGCGGGACAGGAGGTCGGGCAAGATCGCGTATTTGAGCGGGCCGAAAAACGTCGCCTCGATGCCCATCACGAACAGCAGCGCCAGCAACGTGCCGGTGCTGGCGTAGATCACCCCGGCGGCGGCGACCAGCATCACCGCGATCTCGCTCGCCTTGATGATGCGGATGAGACGGGCCTTGTCGAGCGCGTCGGCCAGTTCGCCGGCGGTCGCCGACAACAGGAAGAACGGCAGGATGAAGAGCCCGCCGGCGAGAGGGATTAGGATGCCCGGCGACCAACCCGCCGCCATCTCCGGCCGGTAGGCCAGCATCAGCACCAGCGCGTTTTTCAGCGCGTTGTCGTTGAAGGCCGAAAGGAACTGCGTCGCGAACAGCGGCCCGAACTGGTGCGACCGGAGCAGCGTCAACGCACCGCTTCGTCCGTTCATGCCTTCCGCCGCCCGCATCGCGCCTGTCTCGCATACCGGCTGGAATTAGGCGAGTGCGTCCTTCGAGGCTCGCTGCGCGAGCACCTCAGGATGAGGAAGGCTCGAGAAGATGCCATCGAACAAACCTCCTCATCCTTCGAGGCTCGCTGCGCGAGCGCCTCAGGATGAGGAAGGCCCGAAAATGCCCTCAAACAAATCTCCTCATCCTGAGGCGCCCCGCAAAGCGGGGCCTCGAAGGACGCACCACCGGCATTGCAGCATCCCGGCGCAATCTGCTACCGAAGCGCCATCATGGCCTTGACGCTCTACAACTCGCTGACCCGCCGGAAGGAGGAATTCCGGCCGCTCGATCCGCAAAACGTGCGGATGTATGTCTGCGGCCCGACGGTCTACGACTACGCGCATATCGGCAACGCGCGCGCGGTCGTCGTGTTCGACCTGCTCTACCGCGTGCTGCGCCACGAATACGGCGCGGACCACGTCAAATACGTGCGCAACATCACCGATGTCGAAGACAAGATCATGGCCGCGGCCGAGGCAAGCGGCCAAACGATCGGCGAGGTGACCGCGCGCACCACGGCGCAGTTTCACGAGGATATGGCCGCGCTCCTCAACCTGCCGCCCGATATCGAGCCGCGCGCGACGGAATACATCAAGGAGATGATCGCGCTGATCGAGCGGCTGATCGCCTCGGGCCACGCCTATGCCGCCGACAGCCACGCGCTGTTCCGCGTCGCCTCCTATGCCGAATACGGCAAGCTGTCGCGGCGTAGCCGCCGCGACATGATAGCCGGTGCCCGGGTCGAGGTCGCGCCCTACAAGGAAGACCCCGGCGATTTCGTGCTGTGGAAACCGTCGACCCCCGACCAGCCGGGCTGGGACAGCCCGTGGGGCCGCGGCCGGCCCGGCTGGCATATCGAATGCTCGGCGATGAGCGAGAACACGCTGGGCGAGACCTTCGACATCCATGGCGGCGGGCTCGACCTCATCTTTCCGCACCACGAGAACGAGATCGCGCAAAGTGTCTGCGCCCATGATGGTCGCCCGTTCGCGAACTACTGGATGCACAACGGAATGCTGACCGTCGGCGGCGCCAAGATGGCGAAGTCGGAGGGCAATTTCATCACCGTGCGCGACGCGCTGGCCCAGGCGCCCGGCGAGGTGATCCGCCTCGCGCTGCTCGGCACGCATTACCGCGATCCACTCGACTGGACGGATGATCGACTGCACCAGGCGCGTCAGACGTTGGATCGGTTTTATCGCGCGCTGGCGTTGCCGGGCGCGCGGCAGACGGCAAACAACGTTGACGACCAAGTGCGCGGCGCCCTCGACGACGATTTGAACGCGCCGCTGGCGCTTTCGCACCTGCACGAGTTGGCAGGTGCGATCAACCGTACGAGCGACGACGCCGAGCGCGGGCGCCTGCAAGGCGCACTCCTGGCTGGCGGCCAACTCATGGGGCTCCTCGGTAGCAATCCGGCAGAATGGCGTAGCCACGGCGTTGAGCTTTCTGACAACATCAAGCGGCAGATTACCGAGCGTGCCCTCGCGCGCGAGGAGCGCCGCTTTGCGGATGCTGACCGTATCCAAGCAGAGTTGTTCAGAAGAAGTATCGCCGTCGAAGATGGGCCAACGGGCACCACCTGGCGGAATGAAACTACCTATTGGGTCCAACTGTGGCCCAATGGAAAATGGGATGGCAAACCGTACCAACGGGTCATTGCCGCTTCACCAAAAGACGCAGCGGAAAAGTTATACCAAGGGCCCCTGAGCGAGGTGGGCAGCAACGCTCAGATACGGGCGCAGGTGCGAATTGCCGGGAAAAGCAGCGGCATCGTGTTCTACGAGGCATCTCTGACTTAGGTGGGCGACAGAGACATCCGGGTCACGAACGGCGAAACAAACGTCGTGACCTCTTGATACAAGGGCATATGTTCAGAGGGCGACCGCCGCCCTGCCCTGTCCCGGCCTCGTGAAAATCGAGCGGATAACAGGTGGAAGTATCCACCTGTTAATTCAGGCGGTAACAGGTGGATAACAGGTGGTGGACCACCTGTTAATTTGCGGCAAGGCAGGAGGTGATGAGACGTGGGGCGGGACGCACGTACCGATAGCCATGGCCGGGACCGACCATAAAAAGCCGCAGCTGACCGGCGGGCCGGCGATCGTGCTGGTTGCGCCGCAGCTCGGCGAGAACATCGGCACCGCGGCGCGAGCGATGCTCAATTGCGGGCTCGACGATCTGCGCCTGGTGAACCCGCGCGACGGCTGGCCGAGCGCCAAGGCGGTGGCGGCGGCGAGCGGCGCCGACGCGGTTCTCGACAAGGCGCGGCTTTATCCGAGCCTCAAGGAAGCGATCGCCGATCTGCGGCATGTCTATGCCTCGACCGCGCGCGACCGCTACATGGTGAAGCGGGCGGTGACCCCGCGCCTCGCGGCCGAGGAAATCCGCGGCTTTCTCGCCGTGGGCGAGAAGTGCGGCGTCGTCTTCGGGCCGGAGCGCACCGGGCTGGTCAATGAGGACATCACGCTCGCCGATACGGTGCTGAGCGTGCCGCTCAACCCCGGCTTTTCGTCACTGAACCTGGCGCAGGCGGTGCTGATCGTCGGTTACGAATGGTTCATCGCCAGCCAATTGCCCGAGGCGGAGACGCTGCATACCGGGCACAGCCGGCCGGCGACCAAGGAGGAGCTGGTGCGCTTCTTCGACCATTTCGAGGAGGCGCTGGTCGACAGCGGGTTTATCCGCCACCCCGACAAACGCCCGAGCCTGTTCCGCAACTTGCGAAACTTCTTTCAGCGCGCCCACCCGACCGAGCAGGAGCTGCGCACTCTTCATGGCGTCGTCACGTCGTTTATGGGGCCGCGGGAACGCTAACGCCCCGGATAACTCACCGCCATGCCGGCGCGGACGTCCTGCTGGATGCCGTATTGCGGGAACGGATAGCGCAGCCCGTTTTTCGCCAGCGCCTCCATGCCGGCGACCGCTTTCGCCAGGTAATCGGGCGGGATCGCCATCAGCATCTCGTCGTCGAGCACGCCGCCATAGCGGCGCTCGGCGAAGCACGGGATCGACAGGCTCGGCTCGCGCGTCTTGAGCGCGCGACCCCACGAATCGGCGCAGGCCGACTCACCGACAATGCCCCAGTCGAATTTCTTATAGCCGGCCCATTGCAGCCCATTGATGAAGTACATCATCGCGCCCGGGGTCGCGTAGAACAGCGCAATATCGGGCGGGTCGAGCCGACCACTCGCGAGCGGTGCGACGGCCATCGCCTCGTACTGGCCGTCGGCGACGCAGTTCATCGCCGCCTGGTGCGCGGTCGCATCCTCCTCGGTCGAATACCACACGCCGACCATGTGCTTGCCAGATTGCCACTCGGGATCCTTGGCGTTGCCGAGGCCGATCACCGCGCGGCATTGCGCCCCCACCAGGTTGTCGGCGGTGATGCCAACGGTCCAGCCGAGCCGCGAGGCCTGAGCGACCACCTGATCAAAGGTGTGGATCGATTGCGGCCGGCGGATGCGCGGGATCGCCTCCATCTCCTCGCGCTTCTCGAACAGCTTCATCGCGAAGACAAACGAGCGCAGCTTCAACAGGCGCTCGAGGTCGGCGGTCAGTTTGGCCCAATCGGTCATCATTTCTCTCACTGAGAGGCGCGGCGGCAAGCGGCATCGGGTTTGAAGGAGTATTGGTTGCCGCAGGTCGATTGACATGCCTGGGGGCTTCCCGGGCAGCTGAAGTTCAGGTTGCTGTCGTTCGCGTTCCCGATGCACTGGCACAGACCCCAGCCCGGACCCACGGCGACTGCGGGCGTCGCCGCCGCGTTCGGGGCCTGCGATACGGGCATGGTCGGAGCCGGGGCCATGGTCGCAGGCGGCGGCGGTGTCAGGGCCGGGGCAGCGCCGCGGGTTGCCGGCGCCTGCGCTCCCGGCACGAGCTGGGCAAAAGCGGTTTGCACCAGCGCCGGGAGCAACAGCGCGAGAGCCAGCGCCAGTAAAAAGCCACGCCCGATCCCGTGAGTTCCCGTAAACATCCTCGCCTCGTCAGCTTTGTGCACCAAGCCGTCCAACCAGCTTAGCAAAACCCGCGCTACTTCTCTTCCATGACGTGCACGCCATCCCAATTCGGCGGCGGATCGTTGGCCAGCGCGAAAGCGCGGTCGCGCATCATCGCCGCGCCGCGATCACCGGGCCGCAATCCGGCCGCGTCGGCAAACAGTTCGGCGGCGCGCTCGAATTCGCCGGCGAAATAGCAATCGAGCGCCCGCTCGTAGACGTCGCGAGCGGCGAGGATGTCGCCCGCAACGGCGCCCTTCGCCCCGATCAGCTCGGCAATCGCCGTGCCCGAATGGCGCCCCTTGACCGCGACCCGGTCGAGCCGGCGCCATTCGAACCCGTCGCCCGCCTCGTCCATCACCGCGCCAGAGACAATGATCGCGGTGCCGTAGATCTTGTTCAATCCCTCGAGTCGGCTGGCCAGATTGACCTCGTCGCCGAGCAGCGTGTAGGCGAAGCGCTCTCGTGTGCCGATATTGCCGACCAGCACCTCGCCGAGCCCAAGCCCGATCCGGGCGCGGAACACCGGCTCGCCGGGCGGCGTCTCATCCGCCATCCGTGCGAGCTGGCCCTGCGCTTCGAGCGCGGCGAGGCAGGCCTGGCGCGGATGGTCCGGCAATTCCTCCGGCGCGTTGAAGAACGCCATGATCCCATCGCCCATGAACTTGTCGACGGTGCCGCCGTGGCGGGTGAGCGCGCTGGTCATCAGCTCGAAATAGCCGCCGATCGCCGCGACCAGGCGGGTCGGCTCCATGCCTTCCGAGATCGCGGTGAAATCGGCGATGTCGGAGAAATGGATCGTTAGCCGGCGGATTTCGCCGCCGAGCTCGGCATCCTGCCCGTGGGCGAGCAAGGTTCGCACCAGATCGGTCGGCACGTAATGGGCAAAAGATCGCAGACTCGCCTTCATCCGGTCGACCGAGGCGCCCAATTCGCTGACCTCGCGCACAAAGGATCGCGGCGCCGGTTCGCGCGAAATCGAGAATGCCGCGACCTTGGCGAGATCGCCCGCGATCTCGACGATGGGCCAGGCGATGCGCGATGACAGCACGCGCCCGCACAGCACCGCGGCGAGCAGCGTCACCAGCGCGGCACCGCCGGCGATCGCGGCATGAAGGTACGCCCCGCCCGTGATGTCGCGCAGATCGACGACGACGCCGATCGAGAGACCGACATCGCCCTCGGTCGGCACCGGCTCGAACACGACCTCGTAGAGACGATTGCCGCGCAACACCCGCACCGGCGTGGCGAGGGTCGCGGTCGCGCGCTGCGGCATGGCCTCGTCGATCACCGCGGCGGCGACCGCGGCGTTCTTACCGCTGGGGGTCACCACGCGGTTGCCGTCGCGATCGACGAGAAACACCGCACCGCGCCTGCCGACCCGCAGCGACGACAGAAACTCGGCGATGCCGCCGACTTGCAGATCGGCGTGGAACACCCCGGTCGGGGCGGCCGCGCTGGGCGCGGTGAACCGGCTCATGCTGGTGATGCCGACGACCCCCGTGGTGAATTTGTAGAACGGCGACCAGATGGGGCCGGGCGCGGCGATCCCTTGCTTGAACCACGGCCGGGTGACAGCGAAATAGGGCTGCATGTCGCTGACCGAAGGCGCCGAACGGGTGCCGTCGGCGGCGACGATGGACTCGCTGGGGATGCTGCCGTTGATTGCCGGGTCGGCGGTATATTCGACGATCTGATCCTTGTCGGAGCGGTCGGCGCCGACATACCAGCCGCCCTCTTCGTTGCCATAACCGATAAAGGAAAGCCACGGGTTGACCCGCAGCACCTCGGCGAAGATCGCCGCCAGCCGCTCGCGATTGTCGAGCGGCAACGCGCCGCGCCGGGCCGCGGCGGCGAACTCGCTGACGATGCGCGGCGGCGCGCTGAACAGCTGCTTTGTCTCTTCGCGCGCGGCATTGACCGCGTCGCCGCGCGCCTGATCGATCAGCGTGCGCGTCACCGACAACGTCAGGATCGTGGCGCTGCCGCCGATCGCCAGCGCGGTCAGCAGCACCAGCCCGACGATCGTCGTCAGCAGGGTCGGCCGCAACCGGATGATCAACGGGCGCCGCATCTCAGCCGGACGCGACCGGCGCGTAATAGGCGGCCGGGAAGCCCGCCGCGTCGCGCGCCTCGCGATTGAAGGGCGGTTTCAGAGCGCCGGTGAAATGGCGGCGGACGCGATCCTGGAACGTCGCCGCCGGGTCGAGGCCGCGCCGGCGGCACAGCTCGTCGAACCAGCGCGCCCCGGCCGCGACATGGCGGATCTCGTCGGCATAGAGCGGGCGCAGGGTCGCCGCGCTCTCGGCGTCGCCGGCGCGCTCGAGCCGTGTAATCATCGCCGGCGTCACGTCGAGTCCGCGCGCCTCCAGCACCAGCGGCACCACCGCGAGCCTTGCGACGAGGTCGCCGGCGGTCGCCGTCGCCGCTTCCCACAGCCCGTCATGCGCCGGCAGCGCGCCATATTCGCCGCCGAGCGTCGCGAGGCGCGAGGCGAGTAGCGCGAAATGCTCGGCTTCCTCGGCCGCGACGCCGACCCAATCGTCGAAGAATTCGCTCGGGAGATCATCGGATGAAAACCTCGCGATGATGTCCCAGCCGAGGTCGATCGCGTTCAATTCGATGTGGGCCAGCGCGTGGATCAGCGCGATCCGGCCGGCCGGCGAGCCGAGGTTGCGCCGCCGTTTCATGTCGCGCGGCGGAAGAAGCGGCGGGCGCGCGGGCCGCGCCGGGCGCGCGGGCGGCGTTGCGGCGCCGACCGCCATCCCGCCCGCTCGCCAGCGTGCGGCCAGCGCCCGGCTCCGCGACACCTTCTCGGTCGGATCGGCGGAAAAAAGGATCGCGACCGCGCCGGCCGCGAGACTAGACGGCGGCGCGCTCAGAGGCCCTGCGCCGCCTTCAGCACCTCGGCAGCATGGCCGGGGACCTTGACCTTGTGCCACACCCCGCGCACGACACCCGCCTTGTCGATGAGAAAGGTCGAGCGGTCGATCCCCATGTATTTGCGGCCATACATCGATTTCTCGACCCAGACGCCATAGCTCTCGACCACCTTGCCGTCAGCATCCGAGCCCAGGGTGAAGGGGAGCTGGTACTTGGCCTTGAACTTGTCGTGCGACTTCACCGAGTCTTTGGAAATGCCGATCACCGTCGCGCCGGTCTTGCCGTAGCCGGGGAAATTGTCGCGAAAGCCGCAGGCCTCGGCGGTGCAGCCCGTGGTGTCGTCCTTGGGATAGAAATAGATCACCACCGGCTTGCCCTGCAGCTTCGACAGGGTAACCGAGCCGCTGCCATCGGTAGCCAGCGTGAAATCGGGGGCCTTGTCGCCGACATTGACGCTCATCGCTTGACGCCTCCTTCTTGCCTCGATCGATCGGATTGCGCCGCCGGGCCGACGATCAGACGCGCGTAGCACTCGCCAACAGCGGCGCACGCTGCAGTGATATCCGCGTCGAGCCGGGGGAAGTCAATCGCTCCCGCGCAGCGCGCCAGGGTCGCGCCGAGCGGCCCGGTCAGCGCCTCGGGCTCGGGCGTGCCATCAAATAGCAAGGTCAGGAGCGCCCGCACGCCGCGCAGCAGCGTGAGCGCGTCGCCGAGCGCGTGTATCGCCTGCGGCGGCAATACCCCCACCGCGCCCAGCGCTTCGATCGCCGCGCCGGTGTCGCGGCGTAGAACCGCCGGGTTCGTCGGCGCCTCGCGCAGCATCAGGTATTGGGTGATGAATTCGAGATCGACGAGGCCGCCCGGCCGGTTGCGCAAATCCCAGACGGCGGGGCGCGGGTGTTCGTCGGCGATACGCCGGCGCATCTCGGCGACATCGGCGACAAGGCGCTCGGAGTCGCGGGGGATGACCAGCGCCGCTTCGATCGCCTGTTCGAGGCGCCGGCGCAGGTTTTCCGAGCCGGTCACCGGGCGCGCGCGGGTCAGCGCCATATGCTCCCAGGTCCAGGCCGATTGGCGCTGATAGAGCGCGAACGAGCCGAGGCTCGATGCGATCGGCCCCGACGAGCCCGACGGGCGCAGCCGCATATCGACGTCGTAGAGCCTGCCCTCGGCTGTCGGCGCGGTGATCGCGCCGATCACACGCTGGGTCAGGCGGGCATAATAGGTCGAGACCGGCAGCGGGCGCTGTCCATCCGAGGCGTCGCTCGCTTCCGGCGCTTCGTAGATCAGGATCAGGTCGAGATCGGAGGCGAGGGTCATCTCACGGCTGCCGAGCCGGCCCATCGCGAGAATGGCGAACTCGCCGCCCGACACCTGCCCGTGCACGCGGACGAAATCACCGGCGACGGAAGCGGCGAGGACAGTGAGCACGGTCTCGGCGATAGCAGCGAGCGCAGTGCCGGCGCCGACGCCGTCGAGGCTGCGGTGCAGCAGCTGAACGCCGACCTGAAAGCGCCGCTCATTCGCCCAGCGGCGCAGCAGGTCGAGCGTGTCTTCGAAATCGCGCGCGCCGGCGACGAGAGCGTCGAGATCGGCGGCAAGCTCAGCTTGGCCGGGAAACGGCGCGAAGAAATCCTCGGTCAGCACCGCCTCGAGCAAGGCCGGACGGCGCGCCAGGCTTTCGGCCAGCAGCGGCGCCTCGGCCATGATGTCGGCGACAAGACGTAAGAGGCCGGGATTGGCATGGAACAGCGAGAATAGCTGCACCCCGGCCGGCAGGCGCCCGAGAAACTCGCCGAAGCGGCGCAGCGCCATGTCTGGCGCCGCAGTGCCGCCAAAGATGCGCAGCAATCCCGGAACGAGCTCGGTCAGGATCTCGCGCGCCCGCTGGCTGCGCGTCGCGCGCATCCGGCCGTGATGCCAGTCGCGCACCATGCCGACGACCGCGCCCGGATCGGCGAACCCCATCTCCGCGAGGGTCGTCAAGGTCGCAGGATCGTCATCGGCGCCGGTAAAGACGAGGTTGCCGGGCCCGGCGAGGCTCGGCGCCTCCTCGAACAGCTCGGCATAATATTTCTCGACCGAGGTGAGATGGACGACCAGCACGGCGGTGAACGCCTCGGCGGTCGGATAGCCGAGAAAGATCGCGAGCCGGGCGGTGCCTGCATCATCCGCGGGAAGACGATGGGTTTGCGCGTCGTCGACCATTTGCAGGCGGTGCTCGACGCGGCGCAGGAAGCGGTAATCGTCGATCAGCGCGGCGCAGGCTTGGTCGTCGATCTGCCCGGCGGCGGAAAGCCGGCGCAGCGCCTCGCAGGTCCCGCCGACGCGCAGCGCGGAACGCCGCCCGCCCCAGATCAGCTGCTGGGTCTGGGCAAAGAATTCGATCTCGCGAATGCCGCCGCGGCCAATCTTGATGTCGTGACCGTGAATCGCGATTCGTCCGCCGCCGCGATGCGCCTGGATCTGCCGCTTGATCGAATGGATGTCGGCGATCGCCGCGAAGTCGAGATGCTTACGCCAGATGTAAGGCCGCAGCTCGGCGAGAAAGCGCGCGCCGGCAATGCGGTCGCCGGCCACCGGGCGCGCCTTTATCAGCGCCGCGCGCTCCCAATTCTGCCCAACCGTCTCGTAATAGTTGAGCGCCGCAGCAACCGACATGACGAGCGGCGTCGAGCGCGGATCGGGGCGCAGCCGCAGATCGGTGCGAAAAACGTAGCCATCGCCGGTGCGCTCGTCGAGAATGCGAACCAGTTCCCTGGCGAGCCAGTTAAACAGCGCATGCAGGTCGTCGCGCGAGCCGAGGTTCTCGGCCGAGAGCGCCCGCGCCGGGTCGTAGAGCAGGATGAGGTCGATATCACTCGAATAATTAAGCTCGCCGCCGCCGAGCTTACCCATGCCGAGGATGATGAAGCCGCTCTTTTCTGGACGCGCCGCCGCGCCCGGGATGCGGCCGCTCGCCGCCGCGCCGTGCAGCAGATGGCGAAGCGTTGCGTCGAGCGCGGCCTCGGCAAAGCTGGTCAGCGCCTGCATCTGACGTTCGATATCCCAGGCGCCGGCGAGATCAGCGACCGCGACGGCGAGCGCGACACGGCGCCGGGCAATGCGCAGCCGGCGCATCAGATCGGCCCGGGTCTCGCCACTGGGAGAACCACTAGTCTCGGCGATCACAGCATCGAATGCCGGATCGGCTCCCACCTCGACCAGCCCGGTCAGAAACCCCCATTCGCGCACCGCAACACCGGAGAGGAACGGGCTGTTGCCGAACAGCGCGGCCAGCAATTTTTGCCCGAGCGGCGCCTCGCTCCAGGCGCGCGCCGCGGCGGCGGTATCACCAGCCCCGGCCAATGCCTCATGCCAAGCCGACAGGCCCAGGGCGTGCAGCCGAGCGTCGGAGGGCAGCGGCAGCATGCCGCCGTCCTTGGGGCCGTCAGAGGAGAGGTGCGATAGCAGTTTCACCGCGCAGCTCCGGCGCTGATGGGGACACTCGCGCGCCTCAGGGCCAGGGTCAAGACCGCGCGGCCGGCAACGCGCGCCGAAGCCGGCCGCCTCGCCCTCGCCGCACGCCGGTCCAGCATGTCGGCCACCACGCCCACCGGCTCCTCGTCTGGCTCGGCGGCATCGCGGCGGTGCTGATCCTCGTCGTCGGCGCTGGGACGTGGCGCTTGCTGCAAGGGCCGATCGAACTCGACCGGCTGATCCCCTATGTGCAAGAAGCGTTCGAGCGCTCGGGCGCGGGGTTAGGGGTCGCCGTCTCTGGGGTCAGCATCGCGATCGACCGCCAGACCCATCAGCTCGATTTGCGGATCAACGATGTCCGCCTGGCGCTGCCCAACGGCGTGAAGCTGGCCAATTTTCCTGAGATGGCGACGAGCTTCAGCCTGGGTGCGCTGCTCGGCGGACACATCGAGCCGACCCGGCTCACCGTCGAGCGGCCGGTGCTGCTGTTGACCCGCGATACCACCGGCGCCGTGAGCTTTCGCATCGGCGACGCGGGCGAGGCCGGGCGCGATCTGGGGGTCGACGATCCGCTGGGGATTTTTGCGCCGATGCGGGACGGCGCGCCCTGGAGTCAGTTGCGCCAGGTGACGATCCGCGACGCGACGATCGTCGTCGACGATCGCCTCAGCGGTCATGTCTGGCGCGCCAGCCGGGTCGCCGCGACCCTGGAGCGCCGCGCGACCGGGGTCGACGGCGATCTGTCGCTCGCGGCGGAGCTCGGTGCCAACGCGCCGGAGTTGCACGCGACCTACCGCTACGCCGTCGCGGCGCAGCGCCTCGACCTCGATCTCGCGGTCGACGGGCTCGACCCGACCGCGCTGGTGCCGCTGGCGCCGGTGCTGACGCCGCTCGGCGACGCGAAGATCCCGGTGTCCGGGACCCTCAAATTGCGCTTCGACCTCGCCGCCGACCAGATCGAGGCCGGCCGCGTCGATCTCGGGTTTGGCGCCGGACGGATCGACACGGCGTTTTTTCCCGATGGCGGTCTGTCGGTGGCGCAGGGCGAACTCCACGCCGACTATGCCCCCGAAAAATCCCAGCTGAAGCTCGAGCACCTGGCGCTCGATCTCGGCGATGGCACGCGCCTCGTCGTCGTGGGGGAGCTTGATGGGCTGACCCCAGAGCTGGTTTCCGCGGGGCCGGATTGGCCCGAGAAGTTGCCCGGGACGCTCGGCGTTACTCTGACGCATGTGCCGACGAGCCGCCTCTCCAACCTGTGGCCCCAAGGCGTGGCCAAAGGCGGGAAGCGGTGGGCGACGGCGAATCTTTCCGACGGATTGCTCGATGAGGTCGCGGTACAGCTCGGCGTGAGCGTCGACCCCGCCGGGCAGTCGGTCGCGTTCTCGGACGCGCACGGGACGATGCGTTTCCACGACATGACCGTCAATTACCTCAATGGCATGCCGCCAGCTCGCAAGGTTGGCGGCACCGCGACGCTAGCCGACCGTCGGCTCGATTTCGCTTTCACCGGCGGGCAACTCAAAACGCTGAAGGGGTCTGGCGGCACGGTGACGATCACTGATCTTGGCGCCCCAGTCGAGACGATGGTGGTCGACATCGGGATCGCCGGACCGCTGCAGGACGCGCTCGACATCATCGACACCAAGCCGATGCGCTACGCGCACGAGGCAGGATTCGACCCGGCCCGCATCAGCGGCAAGGCCGATGGGCAGCTTCACTTCAAGCTGCCGCTCGTCAACGACCTCAAGTTCGACATGGTCGATTACGGCGCGAAGGCGACGCTCTCCGGCGTTTCGCTCGCGAAGATCGCGTTCGACCGCAGCCTCAGCGACGGCAATTTCACGCTGGACCTCGCGCATACCGGCTTACACCTGCAGGGCAGCGGCAAGTTCGACGGTTCGCCGGTGGCTCTTGACGGCAACCTCTATTTCCATCAACCGAGCGAACCGCGCGCCCGCTATCGCATCGGCATCACGCTCGACGACGCGGCGCGCCAGAGACTCGGCTGGGATGCCGGCGGCGACCGGCTCAGCGGCCCGGTCGCAGCCGACTTGACCTATACCGTGCCGCCAAGCGGGACGCGCGCCGGGGTCGACGCCGTGTTCGATCTGACCGCGGCACGACTGGCGCTCGCCGGAACCGGATGGGAGAAGCCGCCGCAAGTTCCCGGCACGGTAACGCTGACGCTCGATCTCGACAATGACCAGCTGGTCAAAATCCCGTCGATCGAGCTCAAGGCACCGGGGCTCGACGGCAAGTTGGCGGTGGCGTTGACGGCGGACAGGAGTGAGGTCGAGCGTGTCGACGTCCGCCATTTTACTGTCGCCGACAACGACCTGACGGGTGTGGTCGCCCGCCGTCCTGACGGTGGTTGGCGGGCGGACATCCACGCGACCCGCCTCAACCTGCACCAGGCGCTAAAGCGCGTGCTCAGCGATGAGTCGCCCGATACGGGGCCGCCGTTGCAAATAGACGCTCAGGTAGCGCAGCTGTCGCTCGGTCCCGGCCCGCGTCGCGTAACGCGCGATGTCACCGCCTCGTTGCTGCGCGACGGCGGGACGTGGCAGTCGATCCACATTGCCGGGAGCTACGACGGCGGCGGCCGGCTCGCGTTGAGCCTCGGCGATGTCGATGGCGTGCGCCGGCTGCGCTTCGAATCCGACAATCTCGGCGCCAGCCTCAGCCTCTTCGGCATCGCCGACAACGTCGTCGGTGGCAAGGTGGCGATCGACGGTACCGTCACCGAGCAGGCCGGCCATCGAATGCTGCGGGCGCATCTCGACGGCTCGAACTACGATTTGGTGCGTGCGCCGGCGCTGGCCCGGCTCCTGTCGCTGGCCTCGCTCGAAGGCCTTTACAGCATGATGTCGGGCTCGGGCATCCCGTTCATGACGCTGCGCGGCGACTTCACCTATGGCCAAGGCCGCATCACGCTCGATCCGGTCATCGGCTATGGCGGGGCGCTCGGGATCACCGCCAAGGGCTGGCTCAGCCCCGGCGAGGACAAAATCGACATCGACGGCACTTTGGCGCCGGCCTATGTGCTCAACTCGATTGTCGGCAATCTGCCGGTGATCGGCTCGCTGATCACCGGCGGCGAAGGCCAGGGGTTGTTCGCCGCGAGCTTCCGGCTGACCGGGTCGAACGACGACCCGACGGTCTCCGTCAACCCGCTGGCCGCGCTGACTCCGGGCCTCTTACGCCGGCTCTTTGACCCGATCTTCGGCTCGGCGCAGATGCCGCCGACCCAACAGGCGCTGCATTAAACCGTGAGGTAGGTGCGCACGGCCGTCTCGTCCATTTCCGCGCCGCGGCCGGAGAGCACGACCTCGCCTCGTTGCATGACGACATAGGCGGAAGCAAGGTCGCGCGCGAACTCGAAATACTGCTCGACCAGCAGGATCGCCATGTCGCCGCGCGCGGCGAGCATTTCGATGACACGGCCGATATCCTTGATGATCGAGGGCTGGATGCCTTCGGTCGGCTCGTCGAGGATCAGCAGCTGCGGCCGCGCGACCAGCGCGCGGGCGATCGCCAATTGCTGCTGCTGGCCGCCGGAGAGATCGCCGCCGCGCCGGCCGAGCATGCCATTCAGCACCGGGAACAGCGCGTAGATGTCGTCGGAGATGTGGCGCTGGCCACGCGGCAGCGTCGCAAACCCGGTCTGCAGATTTTCCAGCACCGTGAGGTACGGGAAGATCTCGCGGCCCTGCGGCACCAGCGCCAGGCCGGCACGCGCGCGATCGTGCGGCGCCAGGCTGGTCAGGTCGCGGTCCTCCCAGGCGATGCGGCCGGAGCGGATCGGCTGCAGCCCGAAAATCGCGCGCAAGAGGCTGGTCTTGCCGACCCCGTTGCGACCGAGGATGCAGGTCACCTCCCCGCGCTTCGCCGTCAGGCTGACGCGGCGCAACGTGTAGCTGGCGCCGTAGTAGAGATCGATCGCGTCGACTGAGAGCATGCCTAACGCCCGAGATAGACTTCGATCACGCGCGGGTGGTTCTGCACGTAATCAATTGACCCTTCGGCCAACACCGAACCTTCGTGGAGCACGGTAACCCGTGCGCCGAGGCTGCGGACAAATGCCATGTCGTGCTCGACGACGACGATCGTGCGGTCGCGCGCGAGGTCGAGGATCAGCGCCGCGGTCTCTTCGGTCTCGCGGTCGGTAAGGCCGGCGACCGGCTCGTCGAGCAGCAGCAGTTGACGGTCATGGATCAGCAGCATGCCGATCTCGAGCCATTGCTTCTGGCCGTGGCTCAGCGCGCCGGCGAGGCTGCCGCTCTGCGCTAAGAGGCCGATGCGCGACAGGGTCATGTCGATCTTCTCGCGCCGTGCCGCGTCCGAGCGCGCGAACAGCGTGCGCCAAGTGCTGCGCGAGCCGGCGAGCGCCAGGTCGAGATTGTCGAATACGGTCAGGTTCTCGAACACGGTCGGGCGCTGGAACTTGCGGCCGATGCCGAGATTGGCGATCGCCGCCTCGTCGAGCTTGGTCAAATCCTCGCTGCCACGAAAATAGACCTGACCGGTATCGGGGCGGGTCTTGCCGGTCACGACGTCCATCATCGTCGTCTTGCCGGCGCCGTTCGGACCGATGATCGTGCGCAGCTCGCCATCCTCGACAACGAGCGACAGATCGTTGAGTGCCTTGAACCCGTCAAAGCTGACCGTGACACCGTTGAAGTAAAGGAGGACATCGCGTGCCGGGCGCGCATCGGCGGTCTCGGTCATGCCTGCTCCTCGGCGGCGATCGGCTTGTCCTCGACTGGCGTCGGCGCCGACTCGCCGCGCGGCCGCAGCCAACGGAGTTGGTGGACAAGCCCGACGACGCCGCGCGGGAAGATCAGGGTCGTCACGACGAAGAGCGCGCCGAGCACGAACAGCCAGGATTCCGGGAAGGCGCCGGTTAGCCAGGTCTTGCCGAGGTTGACCAGCACCGCGCCGATCGCCGCGCCGACCAGCGTGCCGCGACCGCCGACGGAGACCCAGATCGCAACCTCGATCGAATTGCCCGGCGAGAACTCGCTCGGGTTGATGATGCCGACCTGCGGCACGTACAACGCGCCGGCGATGCCGGCCAACACCGCCGATAGCGTGAAAACCAGGAGCTTGGCGTTGGTCACCGAATAGCCGAGGAAGCGTACCCGGCTCTCGGCGTCGCGCAGCGCGAGCAGCACCCGACCGAGCTTGGAACGGGTGACGTAGCGGCAGATCAGATAGGCCGCTCCCAACCCCAAGACCGATGCGACGTAGAGGCCGAGCCGGGTTGCGGGCGAGTGCACGTCCCAGCCCAAGATGTCCTTGTAGTCGGTCAGGCCATTATTGCCGCCGAACCCCATGTCGTTGCGGAAAAACGCGAGGAGCAGCGCATAGGTCATCGCCTGGGTGATGATCGACAGATAGACGCCGCTGACCCGCGAGCGGAAGGCGAGCCAGCCGAAAATGAACGCGAGCGCCCCCGGCACCAGGACGATCATCAACAGCGTCCAGGTGAAATGGTCGAACCCGTACCAGAACCAGGGGAGCTCCTTGTACTGCAGGAACACCATGAAATCGGGCAGGATCGGGTTCTGATAGACCCCGCGCGTGCCGATCTGACGCATCAGGTACATGCCCATGCAGTACCCGCCCAAAGCGAAGAACGCGCCCTGGCCGAGGCTCAAAATCCCGGCGTAGCCCCAGATCAGATCGAGGCTCAGCGCGAGGATCGCGTAGCACACATACTTGCCGAGCAGCGGAACGATGTAATCGGGGACGGCCGCGAACGAATTGGGCGAGATGCCCAGGTTCAGCACCGGCACGACGACCGCGAGCAGCAGCCCGGTCGCGACAAACTTGGCCCAGAAGCCCGGTCCCCAGGCGCCGCGCGTTGTAATCTCGGTCGGGTCGGCCACCGGACGGCCTCAGGTTTCCGCGGTGCGGCCCCGCAGCGCGAACAGCCCGCGCGGCCGCCTCTGGATAAACAGGATGATCACCACCAGCACGACGATCTTGCCGAGGATCGCGCCGGCAACTGGCTCCAACAGCTTGTTGACGACGCCCAAGGACAGCGCGCCCACCAAGGTTCCGAGCAGGTTGCCGACCCCGCCGAAAACCACGACCAGGAAACTGTCGACGATGTAGATCTGGCCGAGATTGGGGCTGACATTGCCGATCTGGCTCAGCGCCACGCCGGCCATCCCGGCGATGCCCGAGCCGAGTCCAAAGGTCAGCGCATCGATCCGCGCGGCGCGGATACCCATCGCCGCGGCCATCGGCCGGTTCTGGGTTACCGCGCGCATGTGGAGGCCAAAGCTCGTCCGGTTGAGGATCAGCGCCAGAACGCCGAGCACCGCGAAACAGAAGAAGATGATGTAGAGCCGGTTCCAGGTGACGGTGAACCCGCCGATCGGGTCGAACCCGCCGGTCATCCAACTCGGGTTGGAGACCTCTTTGTTTGGCGAACCGAAGACCGAGCGCACCGCCTGCTGCATGATCAGGCTGACGCCCCAGGTCGCCAGCAGCGTCTCGAGCGGCCGGCCGTAGAGGAAACGGATCAGCGTTCGCTCGAGGATGACCCCGAGCAGTCCGGCAAAGAGGAACGCAACCGGCACTGCGACGACCAGATACGCGTCGATCCATCCGGGCGGCAAAAACGCCCGAAAAAACTCCTGCACGACATAGGCGACATAGGCGCCGACCATGATCATCTCGCCATGCGCCATGTTGATGACGCCCATCACGCCAAAGGTGATGGCAAGCCCGATCGCGGCGAGCAAGAGAACACTGCCAAGGCTCAGCCCTTGAAACAGGTTGGCGACGATGCCGACCAGCCGCAGACGCTGGTCGATCGAGGCGGCTGCCGCGTCAGCGGCCATCTTGACCTCGGGATCGAGATCGGGCTTGGCACGGAACTCGTCGAGCAAATTCTTGATTTGCGGGTCGGTGACGCCAGAGAGCCCTTTGATCGCGGCGAGCTGCTCGTCCTTGGTGCCACTCATGAGTTGCGCGGCCAGCAAGCTCGTCTGCATCGCCCCGCGGACTTCCGGGTCGATTTCGGCGGCGAGCGCCTTTTGCAGCCGGGCGGTGCCTTCCGACGAGGGATGCTTCAGCGCGTCGCGCGCGGCCGCGAACCGCGTGTTGCGATCGGGGCTGAACAGGGTGAGCCCGCCGAGCGCCGCCTCGATGCGGCCGCGCAGCCGATTGTTGACGATGACGCGGGTGAGGCTGTCCGGCGCGATCCCCTTCACTGGCGCGCCGGTCACCGCATCGGTCAGCTTCGACGGGTCGTCGGACCCGACGATCAGCACCTCATTGTTGGGTCCGGTGCGCAGCCGGTCGTCGCTCAGCGCTAGCAGGATCGTGACCGCTCGCGCGTCACCGAAATTGCCAAGCGCGACAATCGCCTGCTCCTTCTCGGCGAAAGTGTCGCTGGCGAGCGAAGTGACCAGGTTCGCGAAATCATCGGCCCGGGCCGGTACCACAACAGCCAGCAGCAACACCAGCGCGGCCAACGAAACTAAGGCCTGGCGGAGCAAGCGAGCGGCCATATGCGTCTCAACCTCAAACGCCGTTTACCGGGGCCGGCGGGCCGTTAGGTTTAAGCGCACCGGGTCAAGCCCGGCGCCGATCAATGCTCGTATTAATCGCTTCGCGACCCCGACCGCCGCAATGGGCAGCGGCCGGGGTGCATCCGTCTAGTTCGTGAATTTCGGCGTGAGGCAATTGCCGCACACCCAGGGGAAAGTCCAGTCCGCGACCTTGCCCTTGTCCTCGGCCAGATACGGGCTCCAGGCATCGGCCTTGATCACGTCCTTGGTCTGCCAGACGACGTCGAACTGACCGTCGGGGCGGATTTCTCCGATCATTACCGGCTTCGACAGGTGATGGTTGGTATTCATCACCTCGATCGGGCCGCTCGGCGCCTGCACCTTCTGCCCGTACATCGCTTGGCGCACCGCATTGACATCGGTGGTGCCGGCTTGCTCGACCGCATGGGTCCACATCTTGAAGCCGATATAGGTGGCTTCCATCGGGTCGTTGGTCGTGCGCTTGTCGTTCTTGATGAAGTCGTGCCAGCCTTTGATGAACGCGTCATTGGTCGGGTTCTTGACCGATTCGAAGTAGTTCCACGCGGCGAGATGGCCGACCAGGTTCTTGGTGTCGATGCCGGCAAGCTCCTCCTCGCCGACCGAGAACGCGACGACCGGGATGTCGGAGGCCTTGATACCGGCATTCGCTAGCTCCTTGTAGAACGGCACGTTCGCATCGCCATTGATGGTCGACACCACTGCGGTCTTCTTGCCTTCCGAGGCGAATTTCTTGATCGCCGCGACCTCCGTCTGCCAGTCGGAGAAGCCGAACGGGGTGTAGTTGATCTTGATGTCCTCCGGCGCGACGCCCTTCGACTTCAGAAAGGCTTCGAGGATCTTGTTGGTCGTGCGCGGATAGACGTAGTCGGTGCCCTCGAGCACCCAGCGTTTCACATTGCCGCCGTCCGCGCTCATCAGGTACTCGACCGCCGGGATCGCCTGCTGGTTCGGCGCGGCGCCGGTGTAGAACACGTTGTTAGAGCTTTCCTCGCCCTCATACTGCACGGGGTAGAACAGTAGGCCGTTCAGCTCCTCGAAGACCGGCAGCACAGATTTGCGCGACACCGAGGTCCAGCAGCCGAACACCACGGCGACCTTGTCCACGGTGAGCAGCTCGCGGGCCTTTTCGGCGAAACGCGGCCAATCCGACGCTGGGTCGACCACTACCGCCTCGACCTTCTTCCCCAGCAAGCCCCCCGACTTATTGAGGTTGTCGACCATCATCAGCACAGTGTCCTTCAGCGTCGACTCGCTGATCGCCATCGTGCCCGACAGCGAATGCAAAACGCCGACCTTGATCGTCTCCGGCGCCTGGGCGTTGGCCGCCGCCATCGCGCCGATCAGTGCGATCGCGGTAAGCGCCGCACGGAAACTCCCCTGCTTGAACTTCATTTTTCCCCTCACAATCTGCGATGACGCGGCGCGTTGGGGGCCGCTCGCGGAAAAGTGACCGAGCAAGATCGAGGCCAAGCATCGCTCGCACAGCACTTTGCACAGGCAGATTTGCTTATTTCTTAATCATGCCTATTTGTTAGGCATTTGACTGGCAGATTCTTAGGCGACGCTGAAATACGCTTTCCGCCTCACCGAAAAGCGGCCCGCCGCGCTATGCTGAAGCCGGCCGAAGCGGAGGCGGGAATGAATGACAGCGATGCCGTGCTCGCCGCCAATCTCGAATTCTACCGCGCCTTCACTACTCGCGACGCCGATGCGATGGACGCGCTGTGGGCGCGCCGCGCGCCGGTCGCCTGCGTCCATCCCGGCTGGCCGCCGCTGACCGATCGCGACGCGGTGGTGGAGAGCTGGCGCAACATCCTCGCCAACCCCGATTCGCCACGCATCGCCTGTTATGACGAGCGCGTGCTCCTCTACGGCGACACTGCGCTCGTCATCTGCGAGGAGGAGCTGGGCGGCGGCACCTTGATCGCCAGCAACTGGTTCGTGCGCGAGGACGGCGGCTGGCGCATCGCGCACCACCAAGCCGGCCAGCTCGTCGCCCGCCGCCCGACCGGGCCGCGGCGAGCGCCATCGCGGCTCAACTAAGCCGCCCGACTACGGATCGCGGAGCCAGGCCGAAGATCCCAGCCTGGTTGAAGCCGATGGCGAGACCAGCCGGGATCAGCAGTACGTAGCACAGCGCGCTGGTGCAGAACGTGACGTAAATCCCGAACGCGATGCTGACGCCGACAGCAAACGACGAGGCCAGCACCCCGGCGGCGCCGTTGATGCCCCAAAACCAAGGGGTCGGCGTGCGGTCGACGGCGTTGATAAAGCGCATGCCTGTCGGGAAGCCGAAACCCATCAGCACACCGGCCGGCGCTGTCGCCGCCAGGCACAGCGCTGCGCGTACGACCAGCGATGCACTCTCATACTGATGAAGCGCACCGGGCAGCCAGGCCGGCAGCGCGGCCAGAGAGAAAGCGGTGACCGCCGCCCAGAGGACAAAGCTGCGGCGTGTATCAAGCGGTTGCCGCACCGACAGGAGGCTGCCGATGCCGGTTGACAGGATCAGCGAGAACAGCACGATGCTAAGCGAGTAGATCGGGTGTCCGAGAAACACCGTGAGCCGCTGCAGCAAGCCGATCTCGGCGCACATGAACCCTGCGCCGATCAGCAGGAAATAGGCAGTGCCGCCGGTCGCGAGCCGCTTCCCGACATCAGCGATCGCGGGATGCAGCGGGTAGACGATGGTGCGGATCACGACCAGCAGCGATGCGAGAAACAACGCGACCAGCGTGAAGGTCGCAGTGATATTGCCCGACAGGACCCCGGCGTCGCGGATATTGAGAGCCATCTGCAAGGTTCGCCAGGGATCGGACAGCGGCAGCTGATTGAAGAAGAACGGACGTTCGTCGGTCGGCGGCGTGAGGTCGAGCGGCAGGTTCGCGGTCACGCGTTGCAGGTCACGTGCGTTGTCGCTATCGATGATCTCGCCGAGCACAGGCGACGCTGGTGGCCGATCTGGGGACAGCAGGATCTGGTATTGCTTGTCGTCGGCGACGCCGTTGAGCCGCGTGATATCGCCGGTGCTCAACGGCGCTCGTGACACGATCAAGGTCGCGATATGCCCTGACCCGGCGACGAAAATATGGCCGCGCGGCTCGGCGATACCCAACTTGAATAAGGTGGCGGTGGCCAGGCTTACCATGCGGCCTGCCTCGTTGACATTGTCCGGCGAATACCAGCGGCTGACCGTGAAGACCCCGTTTCGGGTCAGGTGATCGAGGAAGATCGTCCAGGCGTCGATCGTGTAGAGGCCGTTCTCACTCAACGTGAAGGCGCCAGCGCCGGTCGCCGCCCAGGTATCGACCAGGGCCATCTGGATGACGTCGAACTTTTCGGTGTTGCGCGCGAACCAGCTGCGGCCTTCGTCGACGTTGAAATGAAAGCCGGGGTCGCCGGCAAGCCCCGCGAAACCGGCGAACTGCGGGTCGGACGTAAGCAGTCGCCCGAGAACGGGGTTGAGCTCGACCCCGGTCACATCGGGCACGCCAAAGACGCGGGCGCTGAGCATGTCGCGCCCGCCGCCGACACCGATCACCGCGGCGCGGCGATGGCCAGCGAGAAAATGCGCGAGGTTGGTGACGTCGTTCTTGAGGAACTCGGCGTGCGCCGGATCGCCGTCCCAGCGATACATCGTCGTGCTGGCATCGCCGTCGATGTACATCTCGCGCTGCTCGATCGGCCAATCCTGCCAGTGGAAGGTCGGCGACGGTCCCCACATCTTCGCTGGCGCGACGCCCTTATCGACGAGCGAAATGCGCGCGAAGGTGTTCCATTTCGTGTAGAGCGGCGCGTTGTCGGTGGTTTCGAGCTTGCCCTTTGCTGCGAGCGGTTCGAAGCCCTTCTGGGTGACGCTGTTCCCCGCTGCGATTGCGACCAGCACAACGAAGATCGCCTTCGCGCGCAGCAGCTCCTTGGCGAAGGGCCACATCACCGTCGGGGCGCCGCCGATCCCCGATTTGGCGAACGACACGGCGCCCAGCGCCGTCAAGGCGCTCACCCAGAACAGAGCGCTCGGCGCATCGGTAAGATCGAGCACGAGGAGCACCCCGAGACACCCGCACGCTGCGCCCGCAAGATCGACCGCATAGACGCGGCCGACCGGGAACGGGCTGCGCGTCAGCGCCAGGCTGACCACGACACCCGAGATAAAGAAAGGGATCGCTAGGCAAGCGGCGAACTCGAGCCAAACGACGATTTTGGTGCCGAACGCGCCATCGACCGGCGCAAGGCCCGTCTGCACGGCGGCACACACCGCGATGGTGATGGCCAACGCGCTGGTGAAATAGGTCAGGTCGTGCGACAGGGTGCGTTCCGAGAACCGCCCGCGCCGCAGGTAGACCCACACGGTCCCCGCAGTGATCCCGAACATCGCCAGGCTGATCACCAGGAACGCCAGGTAGTACCACAGGACAACTGACAGGATCCGGGTCTGGATCACCTGCAGCATCAGCCCGGACGCGGTGACGAGGAAGACGCCAAAGTAGAATCTTGCCGATTTCATCGCCTTCCCCGGCATTTGCGGTCGCAGCGCGGCCAACGGCACTGTCGAGGAAAGTGGTTAATTTCGTGTTGCGGCGGGCCAGCCGGGATGGGGAGCGGTGCCGCTAGTTGAGTCGCCGGTAATCCCGAAACCGGTCGCGCCTGGCGGCTTCGAGGGCGGCGGACGAGGCGTCGTAGAGTTGGGCGATTTCGGCGAGGCGGCCCGAGGTTTCGCCGTCGAGCCTGCCGTCCCAGCGCTCCGGGCGATAGCGGCGCTGGAACGCGACAAGCGCCGGGGCTTCGTTGCCGGGCTCGACCTGGTAGCCGATGCGAGCGAGATCGGAGAGCGCGCGCGCCCGCTCGACGATGCCGACCCCGCGGCCGCGCCGCCGCCGCACTTCCGCCGCCGGCTCCGGCCATAACCCGATCCCGGCGCGCGCGAGACGCGGCCAATCGAACAATTCGCCGGGGTCGGTCTTGCGGGTCGGGGCGATGTCGGAATGGCCGACGACGCGGTGTGCCGGGATGCGTCGGCGCGCGAGGATATCGCCGCACAGCGTCTCTACCGCCTGCATCTGCGCCTCGGGAAAGACGCGATAGCCCCATTCGTGGCCGGGATTGACGATCTCGATGCCGATCGAGGCGGTGTTGAGGGTCGTCTCGCCCTGCCAATACGAGACCCCGGCATGCCACGCCCGGCGCTCCTCGGGCACGAGGCGCCAGATCGCGCCGTCTTCCTCGATGAGGTAATGCGAGCTGACCCGCGCGGCGGGATCGCACAGCCGGTCGAGCGCCGCTTCCGCGCTTTGCATGCCGGTATAGTGCAGCACCAGCATGTCGATGCGCGGCGGCCCGCCGATGGCCTCGGCGCGGCTGTCGTGATTGGGCGAGACGCGTTCGCGGATGTCGGCCAGGATCATGCCCGCGGCGACGCCTGCTCTTTGATCAGCCGGTCGTGCGCGACGTTAATGCGCGCGACCCGGGCGGTGGCGCGCGCCAGGATTTCCGGCGGCAAGCCCTGCGCGATCAGCGCATCCGGGTGGTGCTCGCGCACAAGCTTGTGGTAGGCGACGCGAACCTCGTCGGGCGAGGCATCGGCCGGGACGCCGAGGATTGCGTGCGGGTCTTCCTCGGACGGGGGCCCGGTATGCGTCGCGCGGATTCGCGCGTAGTCGGCGGCGGAAAAGCCGAACAGATGGGCGACCTCGCGCAGATAGGCGTCCTCGGCGGCGCACACCGCGCCGTCGGCGAGCGCGATATGAAACAGGCCGCCGAGCAGATCCTCAAGCACCGCGCGGTCGTCGGCGAACAGGCGCGCGACTTGCCGCGCATAGCTCTCGAACCCGTGGGTGCTGCGCCGCGCCAGGTCGAAGATCACGCGCAGATGGGCTTCCTCGCCCGGCGGCACCTGGAACACCTCGTTGAACGCCGCGACCTCGTCGCGCGTCACCTCGCCGTCGGCCCGCGCCATCTTGGCGCCGAGCGCGATGACCGCGATAGTGAAGGTGACGCGCCGGCGCGGGTCGCCATGCCCGTTATCCGCCGGCCGGCCGTCATGGCCCAGCGGCGCGTGCCAATGCGGCAAATGCTCGGACACCCGCGCGAGCAGGTGGCCGAGCGGACCGCCGAACGACAGATGGCGGGCCCCGACGATAATGCGATCGACAACGCTCATACCCTGATTATACGACGCTTTGCCGCAGCGGTCGATGCGACCGGCTGCGCCCGCGGCCCTCAGCCGGCATTCGCATTCCACCTGCGGTGACGAGGCAACCGATCCGTCCTTACTGGCGGTTTAGCCAAATCGCGGCCCCGCCCGCAAAACTCGCCGAGGCCATTGCAATGGCCGGATTCTGCGATAGTGTGCGGACACTTTCGTTGCAGAAGAGATCCGTATGCGCAGATGGGTGCCGACGCTTGTCCTGCTGGTGCTGCTGGCGCCGGCGACGGCCTATCCCCAGTCGAAGAACAGCAAGAGCGGGGTCTACGAGCAGCTCAATCTGTTCGGGGAGGCGTTCGAGCGGATTCGCCAGGACGCTGTCGAGCCGGTCACCGACCACAAGCTGATCGAGACCGCGATCGCCGGCATGCTGTCGAGCCTCGACCCGCATTCGGTCTATCTGAGCGAATCCGAATACAAGGCGTTGCAGGCGCCGCCGGAAGGCGGCACCGCCTCGACCGGGCTGGTCGTGACCCTCGCGGGCGGCCAGCTCAAGGTCGTGTCGCCGCGCGACGGCTCGCCGGCCGCGCTCGCCGGGATCAAGCCGGGCGAGACGATCTTCGCGATCGACAAGGAGCCGGTCTACGACCTCACTCTCTCCGATGATGAGCAGAAGCTGCGCGGGCCGGTCGACAGCGAGGTGACGCTGACCCTGCGGTCGGCCGACGGCAAGCCGAACGATATCACCGTCAAGCGCGCCAGCTTGAAGCTGACGACGGTCACCTCGCATCTCGATGGCGATGACGTCGGCTATATCCGCCTCGCCGGGTTCGACGACGGGACCCAGGCCGCGCTGACCGCAGCCGTGCAGAACCTCGAGCAGCATGCCGGCAAGAAGCTGATTGGATTTGTGATCGACCTGCGCAACAACCCCGGCGGCGATTTCGACGTGGCGATCGCCGCGGCCGACGATTTTATCGACAAGGGCGACATCGCCGTCGTCAAGTCGCGCAAGGACGACAGCGCCAAGCGCATCGCCGCGACCCCGGGTGACCTGACCAACGGGCTGCCGCTCGTCGCCCTGGTCAATGGCGGCACGGCGCGCGAGGCGGAGCTGGTCGCGGGCGCGCTGCAGGACAACCACCGCGCGATCCTCGTCGGCACCAAGACGTTTGGCGAAAGCTCGATCGAGAGTTTGATCCCGCTCAACGGCAACGGCGCGATCCGGCTGACGACGGCGCGCTTCGAAACGCCCGCCGGCCATGCGATCCAGGGCAAGGGCCTCGACCCCGACCTCAATGTCGTGCCGATGAAATTGGAACGCCTGGCGCAGGGAATGAACCGGCACGAGGCCGATCTGCGCGGCGCGCTGAAGAACACCGACCCGGTCGGCGGGCCAGCGAAGCCAGCACCGGCCGCGACGCCGCCGGGCGCGCCGAACCCCGGGCCCGGTGCGTCATCCGCGACCCCGCCCGCGACCCCGCCAAAGCAAGACGCCAGCCCAAGCGTGGCGAGCGGCGACCTCGGCTCGCCCGAGGACGAGCAATTGACCCAGGCGCTCGACGTGTTGCGCGGTCTGGCATTGGTCACCGCCCGCAACGGCCAATAGCGCATACTCCAATGCGCATCCTGGTTCTTGGCGCCGGCGCGGTCGGCGGCTATTTCGGCGGCCGGCTCGCCGAAGCGGGACGCGACGTCACCTTTCTCGTGCGCCCGGCGCGGGAGGCGCTGCTGGCCGAACGCGGTCTCAACGTGGCCAGCCCGCTCGGTGATTTCTCGGTTAGGCCGCGGCTCGTGACCGCCGACCGGCTCGATGGCCCCTATGATTTGATCCTGCTGACCGCGAAGCATTACGACCTCGACCAGGCGATCGCGGCGATCCGTCCCGCGGTCGGGCCACGGACCGCGGTGTTGCCGCTGCTGAACGGTCTCGTGCATCTCGACCGGCTGGCCGACGCGTTCGGCGCCGAGGCGGTCTTGGGCGGCGTCGCCTATGTCGGCGCGAGCCTGCAGCCAGACGGCAGCATCCGCCACCACAATCGGCTCTCGGGCATCGCCTTTGGCGACCGCCAGGGCGGGATCAGTGAGCGGGTGCGGGTAATCGCCGCCGAGTTCGCCGGCACCAAAATCGACGCCCCGGGGAGCGACGACGTGGCGCTCGATATGTGGGAAAAGTTCGTGATGATCACGACGATGGCCGGGATGAACTGCCTGATGCGCGGCACGATCGGCGAGATTGTCGCGACCGAGGACGGGGCGGCGCTGATGCTGCAATTGCTGGCCGAGAACCGGGCGGTCGCCATGGCGGCCGGGTATCCGCCGCGCCCGGCCTATGTCGAGCAGATCGCGAAAATGTTCACCGAGCCGGGCAGCCCCAACAACGCCTCGATGCGGCATGACCTCGAGCATGGCTCGCGCACCGAGGCCGATTGGATCCTCGGCGACATGCGCCGCCGCGCGATCACGCTCGGCGTGGCGACGCCGCTGTTGCGCGCCGCCTACGCCCATCTCCAGGTCTACGAGAACCGGCGCGCGACACAGGGGTAGGGCGGATAAGCGCAGCGCCATCCGCCAACCCGTCACTCCGGCATCGGCGGAAGACGCCTCGCTCTTCCGCCCTACAGCACGCCCTCGCCCTTCAAAGCAGCCAGCTCGCCGGCGCCGATGCCGAGCCAGCTCTGCAGCACCTCGGCGCTGTCGCCGCCCAAGGCGGGCGAGCCCTTGAGCCGCACCGTCTTGCCGTCGACCCTGACCGGCCAGCTCGCCATCTTGTAGTCGCCGTTGTGGTGCTTGACGGTCTGCATCAGGCCGCGCGCTTCGAAGGTCGGCTCGTTCTGCAATTCCATCGTATCGAACACCGCTCCGGCCGGCACGCCGACCGCGATCAGCTTTTCCATCGCGTCGCGTTTGGTGTGTTGCTTGGTCCATTCGCCGATGATCGCGTCGAGTTCCTTGCTGTGGGCGACACGGTCGTTGCCGGTCGCGAAGCGCGGGTCGTCGATCAGCTCCTCGCGGCCGATCAGCTTCATCAGGCGCGACCAGTGCTCCGGGTTGGCGCGGCTGGTCGTCAGGTAGACATAGTCGTTGGAGCCGTCGCCCTTTGATGGATAGAGCCCCGACGGCGCGTTGTTGCCGCCGCCCGACTTGGCCCCATTGCGCGGCGCCGGCTTTCCGGTACGCGCCATCGTCGCGAAGCAGGTGCGCATATAGTGGATCATCGCGTCCTGCATCGCCAGCTGGAGGCGCCGCCCCTTGCCGGTCCGGTTGCGCTCGTGCAGCGCGCCGAGGATTGTCGCCGCCATCAGCATGCCGGTGCCGGTGTCGCCAAAGCTGAGACCCGGCTTGACCGGCGGCATATCGGGATAGCCGGTGACGCTGATCGGGCCGCCCGCGGCCTGCGCGATCATGTCGAACGCCAGACCCTTTTCGTGCGGGCTGCCGCTGCCGAACCCCTTGATCTGGCAATAGATGATGCCTGGGTTGATTTTCTTGACCGAGTCGTAATCGAGCCCGAGCCGCTCGATCGTGCCCGGCGCCATGTTCTCGGCGACAATGTCGGCCTTCTTGATCATCTCCTTGACGATATCGAGCCCCTTCGGCGATTTCAGGTTCAGCGTTATCGACTTCTTGTTGACGTTGAACTGGTGGAAGTACCACGGGTCGTCGTCGGGCTTGCCGGGCCGCAGCCGCCTTCCCGGATCGCCGCGCCCCGGGTTCTCGATCTTGACCACCTCGGCGCCGAACCAGGCGAGCACCTCGGTGCAGGTCGTGCCCGCCTCGAACTGGGTGAAATCGACGACCTTGATGCCCTGGAGAAAATTGAGGTCCTGGGTGATTTCGCTCATCGCCGCTTCCTCCCGAGAATGCGCAGGAAATTAGCGTGCGCCATATCGCCCGCGGCCGCAACGCCTTCGCGCGTTTTCGCCCGGCTCGCGCGAAGCGAAAAAAGATGAGGCTCAAGCGATTGAAATTCCACATTTTAGAGGCCAGGGAACAGGCAAGAACAGGGCAACATCAGGCCAGCAGCGGGTTCGGCACTTATTCCACCCCAAAAGCGGGGTGTTACCGTAGTAGATGTTCTCTATATGTTCCGGTATCAAGGGCCACCCCGAGGAAATATCGTGGGTTCGCAATAGCGCGAAACGCCGCGTCAACTCGAGGAGGAAGTCGCCATGAAGGTCGTCACTCTGAAAGACATCCCGGATCTGCCGGTCGAAGGCGCCGATCGGATCGAAGGCTGGACCGGGCCGGTGTCGCGGTCGCGACAAACCATCATCGAGGCCGGGGATTCTCCGAACTACAACTGCAGCGTGGTGAACTTCAGCCAGGGCTGCACCACCGGATGGCACAGCCATACCTGCGACCAGATCCTGGTCGTGACCTCGGGCTCCGGCATGGTGGCCGTCGAGGGTGGGACGCCGCAGGAGATCAACATCGGCGATGTCGTGCACATCAAGGCCGGCGAACGCCATTGGCACGGCGCCAAGGCCGACACGACGATGGGTCACATCACGATCACCGCCGTCGGCGGCCAGGCGAAATGGGGATAGTTTTCTCTACCGCTTCGGCGGATGGGCGCGGACGAATTCCTCATTGACGTCGGCGCCCCAGCCGGGGCCGGTCGGGAGCAAGAGGTCGCCGTTTTCGATGACCGGTGGCACGGTGACGATGTCGTCCTTCCAGATGACGTCGTCGATGTCGATCTCCATGACCTTGAAGTTCGGCACCACGGCCGAGAAATGCGCGCTGATCAGTGAGCCGAGATGGCCGTTGAAATTGTGGGGCGCGACGTTGACCTCGTAAGAATCGGCCATATTGGCGATCTTCACGGATTCGAGGATGCCGTTCCACGCGACGTCGATAATTGCGTAATCGACCGCCTGATTTTCGAAGAACGGGCGGAACTGGCGGCGGCCATAGAGCGACTCGCAGGACGAGATCGGCGTGCGGCTCGAATTGCGGATGCGCGCCAGGCCGGGTGGGTCGTAAATGTCGATCTCCAGCCACACCAGATCGAGCGGCTCCAGCACCTGCGCCAGCTTTACGTAGCCGTCGATCTTGTAGTTGAAATTGGTGTCGAGGTGGAGACCGACCCCTTTGCCGGCGCCTTCGCGGAACGCCGAAAGCTGATCCACCGCGGCGGCGGCGATGCTGCTGTCGACGTTGAGCTCGGGAAAGCCCGGCGGGTTGCCCGTGCCCGGGCCGTACATCGCGGCCTTGCCGCCGTCAAAGCGGATGAGGTTGGTCTTGAGCCCCTTGAAGCCCTTGGCCTTCACCTCGGCGCCGAGCCTGACGATATCGTCCAACGAGCGCACCGGGTCGACCCCGGCCCATTCCTTGATCCGGTCGGCATAACGGCAGCGGTAGGTGCCGCAATGCGACCAGTAGAGCTGCAGCCGGTCACGCACCGGGCCGCCAAGCATTTCGTAGACCGGCACGCCGAGCGCCTTGGCTTTGATGTCGACCAGCGCGTTCTCGATCGCGCCGATCGCCTGGGCGTTGAGCCCGCCCGCCGCCTGCCGCGTCGCGGCGTAGAGATAGGTGCTGTGGCGCTCGACCGGGCGCGGATCCTGCCCGATCAGCCGGCTTCCGAGCTTCTCGATGACCGCGGCGAGCCCCTGCGCGCCGTAGCCCTCCATAAACTCGGACCAGCCGGTAATGCCCTCGTCGGTCGAGATTTTGAGAAAGGAATTGACCCGCCAGCCGGCGTCACAATGCAGGGTTTCGAGCTTGGTGATCTTCATAGGGCTCCTCCGGACGTTGCGCGGCGGCGCGCTGCTTTGACGTGATCATGCGCCCGCTTTCGGCCCCGGCTCAACCCGAATGCATCGGCTGCGTTGCCGACTTCTGATTGACCGGTTAAATTGACCGATCAAAATGGAGACTCGCAATGGATCGCAACCGAGAGCGAGGCTTCGCCGAGGCCACCCCCATCTTTCAGCGAGGCGAGCCCGCCCCTTCGGGTCAGGCGCGCGAGGTCCAAGCCTCTGTCGCCAAAGCCCATTTCTCGCAACTGCTCGACGAGGTCGAGCGCGGCGCGACGATTGTCATCCTGCGCCACGGCCGTCCCGTCGCGCGCATCGTCCCCGACCCGGAACATCGGCGGGCGGAAATCGACAAGGCGATCGACGAGATGAAGAGACTGGCAAGGGAGCGCACCGAACGGTTTGGGCCGGTGAGCGTCGAGGACATCATTTCCTCGATCCACGAGGGACACAAATACTAGTGCCGTTTGTCGTCGACGCCTCGATCGTGCTCGATTGGGCCTTGGACGAGGGTCATGGAACCGCGACGGCCGTGCGCGAACGGCTGCGCACCGACGATGCGCTGGCGCCTGCGCTGTGGTGGTTCGAGCTGCGCAACGGACTGATCGTCAATGAACGGCGGCAACGCTTGAGCGAAACGGGATCGGCTCAGTTCCTGGCGTGGCTGGCCCGATTTCCGATCGAGATCGACCAGATGCCGAACGAGACAATCGTCATGACTTTCGCCCGGCGGCGCCGACTGACGGTTTACGACGCCGCCTATCTCGAACTGGCGTTGCGCCGACGGCTGCCGCTCGCCACGCTGGATACGGCACTGGCCGAGGCGGCGCGGCGCGAGGGAGTGGCGGTTTTGACATGAGCGTCCCAGCGCGGCCGGTCGAGGTTGACATCGCCCGGGGCGCGGCTTATCTCCGCCCGATCGCTTATCCGCGGAATGCCCAGGTGGCGGAATTGGTAGACGCGCAGGTTTCAGGTACCTGTGGCAGCAATGTCGTGGAAGTTCGAGTCTTCTCCTGGGCACCACCCGGCTGCGGTCGATGACGCATCATCTCCATCGTGGCGACCTTCCTGACGGCATCGGCTTCGGTGCGGCGGTGGCGGTCGATACCGAGGCGATGGGTCTCAACCCGCATCGCGACCGGCTTTGCCTCGTTCAGCTTTCGGCCGGCGACGGCGATGCGCATCTGGTGCAGTTGGCGCCGGGAGCCTATGACGCGCCGCGGCTGAGGGCGCTGATGGCCGATCCGACGGTGACCAAGCTGTTCCATTTCGCCCGCTTCGATCTGGCGATGATGTACCACTATCTCGGGGTGATGGCCGGGCCGGTCTATTGCACGAAGATCGCCTCGCGCCTCGTCCGCACCTTTACCGACCGACATGGGCTCAGGGATCTGTGCAAGGACCTGCTCAACGTCGATCTGTCGAAGCAGCAGCAAAGCTCCGATTGGGGCGCGGCAAATTTGAGCGACGAGCAGCTGCGCTACGCCGCGACGGACGTGCTGCATTTGCACGCGCTGCGCGCCCGGCTCGATACGATGCTCGCGCGCGAAGGGAGAACCGAGCTCGCGCGCGCCTCGTTCGAGTTTTTGCCGTCACGCGTATTGCTTGACCTCGCCGGGTGGGCGGAGCAAGACATCTTCGCACATTAGAGGGCGGGCGCGCGGGTCGCGCTAGCTTGCGAGCGCCTCCGGTGCCCGCTTTGGGATCACTTGGCACGCGGTCTTGATGGACGACACCCTGGCGAGCCTATCGGCTATCGCGACCGATAAAGCGGATGACGCGGGCCTCGCCCACGATCTTTCCGTGGCGCGCCGCGTCATCCGCGCGGAGATCGACGGGCTGCAGCGGCTGGCCCGTGGCCTCGACGGCGCGTTCGGCGCCGCGCTCGACCTGTGCGCGGCAGCGACCGGGCGGCTGATCGTCACCGGCATCGGCAAGAGCGGCCACGTCGCGCACAAGGTTGCCGCGACGCTCGCTTCGACCGGGAGCCGAGCGCAATTCGTCCATGCCGCCGAGGCGAGCCACGGCGATCTCGGCATGATCGGCGCCGGAGATGTCGTGCTGGCGCTGTCGAATTCGGGGACCAGCGCGGAACTCGCCGACATCGTCGCCTATTCGCGCCGCTTCGACATTCCGCTGATCGCGATCACCGGCGATCCCCGCTCGACCCTGGCCGACGCCGCCGACGTGGTGATGCTGCTGCCCGCCGCCGCCGAGGCGTGCTCGATGGGGCTGACCCCGACCACCTCAACGACGATGATGCTGGCGCTAGGCGACGCACTCGCGGTCGCGCTCTTGGAGCGCAAGGGGTTTTCGACCGAGGATTTCCAGCTGTTCCATCCCGGCGGCTCGATCGGCCGCAGGCTGCTGCGGGTCGCCGACATCATGCACACCGGCGATGCGGTGCCGCTCGCCGCGCCGCGGACGCCGATGTCCGAGGCGATTTTGCAGATGACCGCAAAAAGCTTCGGCTGCGTTGGCGTCGTCGGTGACGATGGCAGACTGATCGGTGTCATCACCGACGGCGACCTGCGCCGCCATATGGGCGATGAACTGTTGGACCGGACGGTCGCCGAGGTCATGCATCCCGAGCCGAAGACGATCGCCGCGAGCCGCCTTGCCGGCGAGGCTCTGGCGCTGATGACCGGCCGTGCCCCGCCGACCACGTCGCTGTTCGTCATCGACGAGGCTGGGCGCCCGACCGGGTTTGTCCACATGCACGATTGCCTGCGCGCCGGAGTCGCATGAGCGGCAGAGAATCGCCGCCGCGGGCGATCGGCTTCGCTGCCCGCTCGCCGCGCACCGGATGGACACTCCCGCTCACCGAACGGTTGAGCAACCTGCCCGGCAATCGCTACAGCCGGCGGGTCGCGATGATGAAGCTGGCGCTGCCAGCGATCGGGATCTTTCTGCTGCTGATGGTGACGATCTGGCCGCGGGTGGCGCCGCTGTTCGACCGCTTGCGGTTCAGCGCGATCGATCTGCGCGAAGCGCGCGAGCTGCGCATGATCAACCCGCGCTATGCCGGCACTGACCGTACCGGGCACCCGTTCGTGATCACCGCCGCGGTGGGCCGGCAGGTTCCCGCCCGCGACGATTTGATGGCGCTCGACCAGCCGCGCGCCGATCTCAAAAGCCATAGCGGCGCGACGGTCGTGGTCACCGCCGATAGCGGGGTCTATCAGTCGCAGACCCAGTTTCTCGATCTGTTCGGCAATGTGACGATGACCCACGAAAACGGCACCAAGATCGTGACGTCGTCGGCGCGGCTTGACGCGGCGAACAATGCCGCCGAGGGCCACGACCCGGTTGAAGGTCATGGCCCGTCGGACGACATCAAGGCCGAGGGGTTCCAGGCGATCGACAAGGGCGACATCGTCATTTTCACCGGCAAGTCAGATCTGTGGCTGCGGAGCACCAGGTCGGGCGCGGCGCCGGCGCCGCAACCCGCGGCGGTGCCACCGCCGATCGCCCAGGCCGCGGCGCAAATCGAAGCGAAAGTGACCCCGCCGGCGGCGTCGCACCCGTCGGCGGCATCGCACCCGGCGCCGCGCCAAGCGGTGAAGGCGCCGGCTCATCCCAAGCCAGCGGCGAATAAGCCGAGCTGATGATGGCGAGGTCCAGGAAACGACTGGTAATGCCCATCGCGGCGGTACTGCTGGCGCTGGGCCTCGCGCTCGTGCCGCTGTCGGCGGCGCGGGCCCAGCTCGGCACCTCCGACAACGGCGAGCCGATCAACATCCAATCGGACAACGGCATCGAGTGGCAGCAGGATAAACAGATCTACATCGCCCGCGGCAATGCCGTCGTGACGCGCGGACCGTCGACGATCAAGGCCGACACGATTACCGCGCATTACCGCGAGGCGAAGGGTGGCAACTCCAACACCGGGAGCAACACCGAAATCTATCGGGTCGAGGCCGAGGGCAATGTCGTCATCACCCGTGACACTCGCACCGTCGTCGGTGACCGTGCCGATTACGACGTCGATCAGGGTGTCGGCATCGTCCACGGCAAGGCATTGAAGATGACGACCGCCCAGGATGTCGTCACCGCGAAGGACGCGCTCGAATGGTACGATACCAAGCAGGTGGCGGTCGCCCGCGGTGATGCGGTCGATATCCATAACGGGCGGACGGTCAAGGGCGACGTGCTGACCGCCTATATGGTCAAGACGCCGCCACAAGGCCAGGCGCCGGGCCAGCCGCAGAAGACCGCCGCCGCGCTGCCGGGCAAGACGCCTGCCAAGCCGGGGGCCGCGCCAGCGCCGGCGAACACCGAGGAGTCGAAGATCAACCGGGTCGACGCCCAGGGCCACGTCGTCGTCATCGGCGCGGCCGATATCGGCCGCGGCGACTATGGGGTCTACAATGCCGAGACGGGAATCTGTACGCTGCTGGGCAATGTCGTCATCACCCGCGGCAAGGACGTCATCACCGGGCAATATGCGGTGATGGACATGAACCGGAACATCAGCCGCATCCTGCCGGCGTCGACCCTCCCGGGGAGCACCCAGCAGCGCGTGCAGGGCGTCTTCGCCAAGCAGGATTTGCAGGGCCAGGGCACTCCGGCTAATACCCCGGCACCTCCGGCTGACACCCCGGCGCCACCGGCGAAGAACCCGTGACCCATAGCGACGATCGCGAACCCTCGTTCGGCGCGATCCCGCAATGGATCAGGCCTACCGTCGTGCCACGGCTGGTCGCCGACAACAAAGGGCTGTCCGGCCGCGGCCTCGGCAAGAGTTTCAAGCGGCGCGCGGTGTTGCGCGACGTCAATGTCTCGGTGCAGCGCGGTGAGGTGGTCGGACTGCTCGGCCCGAACGGAGCCGGCAAGACCACGTGCTTTTACATCATCACCGGGCTGATCGCGGCCGACACCGGCACCGTCAGCCTCGATGGCGAAGACATCACCAATTTGCCGATGTATCGCCGGGCGCGCCTCGGGGTCGGCTACCTGCCGCAGGAGGCGTCGATTTTCCGCGGCCTCACGGTCGAGCAGAACATCCGCGCGATCCTCGAGGTCGCCGAGCCGGAGCTGGAGACCCGCGAGGCGATGCTCGACTCGTTGCTCGCGGAGTTCTCCATCAGCCATTTGCGGCGCGCGCCGGCGATGGCGCTGTCGGGCGGCGAGCGGCGACGCTGCGAGATCGCGCGCGCGCTCGCGACCCAGCCTCATTTCATCCTCTTGGACGAGCCGCTGGCCGGTATCGACCCGATCGCGGTCAACGACATCCGCGACTTAGTGGCGCACCTGAAGGACCGTGGAATCGGGGTGTTAATCACCGATCACAACGTCCGAGAGGCGTTTCAGATAGTAGATCGGGCATATATTTTGCATGAGGGCCGCGTCCTGATGGAGGGTGCCCCCGCCGACATCGTCGCCGACGCCGATGTAAGACGCGTTTACCTGGGCGAAAGATTCAGCCTATAAGCCGCTCCGAACGGAGCATTTTAGTGAATCGCATCGGTTTTTCGCAGCGGCTGGAGCTTCGCCAGAGCCAGGCGCTGGTGATGACGCCGCAGTTGCAGCAGGCGATCAAGATGCTGCAGCTGTCGAATCTGGAGCTCGCCGACTACGTCAATGCCGAGATTGAGCAGAACCCGCTGCTCGAACCCGGCGAGGGCGACGGCGAGGACGGCGCGCACCCGAGCGAAAGCAGCGGGGGCGAGGCGAACGGGACCGAGTCGAACGGCGCCGTGGCAGCCGAGCCCACCGCCGCTGCCGAAACCCGCACCGACTTTCCCGACGGCGCCGAACAGTGGGATGCCTCCGCTGGCGCCGATGGCGACGGCAAGGCCGATTTCGGCGGCGATGCCCAGCCCTGGCGCACCCGTAATGGCGCGATCGATGTCGACGATCTGCCGGGCCTCGACCAGGCCGCGGCGCGGCCGCGCACCTTGCGCGAGCATATGTTGGAGCAGATCGGCGCCGATTTGCCCTATCAGGCCGACCGAGTGATCGCCGCCTATCTGCTCGACCAGCTCGACGAGGCCGGCTATCTGCGCAGCGACCTCGTCGACGCCGCGGCGCGGCTCGGCTGCAGTCCCGACCGGATCAAGCCGGTGCTGGCGCGGCTCCAGGAGCTCGACCCGCCCGGCGTGTTCGCCCGCGATCTGCCGGAATGCCTCGCGCTGCAGCTGCGCGACCGCAACCGTCTCGACCCGGCGATGCAGATCCTGCTCGACAATCTGCCGCTGCTCGCGGCGCGCAACTCCCAGGCATTGCTGCGCCTGTGCCAGGTCGATGCCGACGACCTCGCCGAGATGATCGCCGAGATCAAGTCATTGGACCCGCGCCCCGGGCTCGCCTTCGACCCGCCGCAGGCGCAACCGATCGTCCCCGACATCCTGATGCGCGGCCAGCCCGATGGCGGCTGGGTCGTCGAGCTGAACACCGAGACCCTGCCCCGGGTGTTGGTCAACAACCGCTACTACGCGAAGATAACCCGCGCCACCCCAAACAAGGGCGTGCGCGACTACCTGACCGACCGAATGCAGGCGGCCAACTGGCTAGTCAAGTCGCTGCACCAGCGCGCGACGACGATCCTCAAGGTGGCGAGCGAAATCGTCGAGCAGCAGGACGGCTTCTTTCGTCACGGCGTGCAGTCGCTCCGCCCGCTGATCCTGCGCGACATCGCCGACGCGATCGGCATGCACGAGAGCACGGTCAGCCGGGTGACCAGCAACAAATACATCGCCACGCCGCGCGGCATGTTTGAATTGAAATACTTCTTCACCTCGGCGATCGCCGCCTCGCGCGGCGGCGAGGCGCATTCGGCCGAGGCGGTGCGGTTCCGGATACGCCACCTGATCGACCGCGAGCCGGCCGACAGCACGCTCTCCGACGAGCGCCTCGTCGAGCTGCTGCAAGTGGAAGGGGTGGACATTGCCCGCCGGACTGTCGCCAAATATCGCGAGGCGATGCGCATCCCCTCGTCGGTGCAACGCCGACGCGAAAAGCTGATGGTATTATGAGCGCGGCGGAGGCGGCGCGTGGACGCTGAGCAGGCAAGGCTGGAGATCACCGATCTGCTGACGCCGCGCAGCGTGATCGCGCAGCTGCGCGCGCCGACCAAGCGGCAGGTATTGCAAGAGCTGGCGCGGCGCGCCGCGACGATGACGGGGGTCGCCGACAAGCGGATTTACGACGCGCTGACCGAGCGCGAGCGGCTCGGCACTACCGGGATCGGCACCGGCGTCGCGATTCCACATTGCCGGCTCGCCGAGTTGACCCGACTTCACGGGTTATTCGCCCGCCTCGAACGACCGGTGCCGTTCGAGGCGATCGACGATCAACCGGTCGACCTCGTGTTTCTGCTGCTGGCGCCGCTCGACGCCGGTGCCGACCATCTGAAGGCGCTGGCCCGCGTCTCCCGCCTGCTCCGCGACCGCGCGACCTGCGAGAAGCTGCGCGGCGCCAACAGCGCCGACGCGCTCTATGCGCTGCTGACCGAGGGTTCGGCGTAGGCCAGTCGTCATTGCGACCGCAGCGACGCAATCTCCATCAGGAGATGGCTTCTGCTGCGGGGGATTGCCGCGTCGCGCTGCGCGCTCCTCGCAATGACGATTTTGGTCAGTGGACGCTGACCGGCTCCATCTCGTTTTGGCGCACCACCGCGAAGGCCAGGTCGCGGTTGGCGATCAGCGCCATCTGCGTGCCGTCCGCGGCATGGACCGCGAAGCCCTCGGTGCCGTCGACGAGAACCGGTTTCACATAGGCGATATCCTGCATGCCCAGCATCGCCAAATCATTCGCCGTCATTCGCCGCATCTGTTCGATCGTCTGCATCTCTACCTCCCCCTGCTCCGGTTTTGGCCGGTCGGCAGGCGGTTAAGTCCTCGTCGGTCAACTCCTTCCGAGGACATGCTATTTTCGCGCCAATACTACTTCGATGAACGAACCAGAGAGGGTCCGGTTCGCTTGAGCTCGACCGCCCGATCCTTCTCCATGCCGTCCTTGATCTCGATCGTGCGCACCCGCGTCTCGGCTTGCGGCCGCGTCAGGTCGATATGCAAGAGCCCGCTATCGAGCCAGGCGCCGCGCACCTCGATGCCCTCGGCCAGCACAAAGGAGCGCTGGAATTGGCGCGCGGCGATGCCGCGATGCAGGTAGACACGGTTTTCGTCATCGGTTTGCCTGCCGCGCACGACGAGTTGGTTGTCCTCAATGGTCAGCGACAGATCGTCCATCGAAAACCCGGCGACCGCCAGCGTGATGCGCAGCGCATTCTCGCCGACCTGTTCGATGTTGTAGGGCGGATAGCCGTCGCTCGAAACCTTGCTGACCCGGTCGAGCGCCCGCTCGAAATGGTCGAACCCCAACAGGAGCGGGGAATTGAACAGCGACAGTCTTGCCATGGTGGCTTCTCCTCACTGAGCGAGACACCTCGCCGGACCCGTTTCGGCATCCGGAGACATGGTTTATGTGGGCGTGCCGGCCGCGCCAATCAAGCCAGCGGCGCTGTTGCAAGCCGGAATGACACCCCATATGCAGCGCGAACTTACTCCGCCTCCGTGCCGAAGCACCTGATGGACACGCTGATGACGAAAAATTCGCCGCGACGAAACACGACTTGGCGCCTGATACTGGCCCTGGTGTTCAGCCTCACCCTGGCCCTGACGCCGAGCCTCGCCGCAGCGCGCGCCGGCGGCAGCTTTGGCGGTTCCTTCTCGGGCATGGGCAGCCGCGGCGCACGCAGCTTCGAGAATAACGGCGCCTCGCCGCTCAGCCGCTCGATGACCAACCAAGCGCCCTCGCCGAGCAGCTATATGGGTGGCGGCAGCTTTTTTTCGCGACATCCGTTCCTCACCGGGATGTTCGGTGGGTTTCTCGGCGCGATGCTGTTCGGCGGCGGGTTCTTCGGCCACATGTTCGGCGGGCTGTTCACGCTCTTGATTATCGGCGGCCTGATTTTCCTCGTGCTGCGGCTGCTGCGCGGCGGCGCGCTGGCGATGGGCAGCAGCACGCCGCGCTCGTTGGGCGCCGCTGCTGCGCCGCAACAGCAGCGGTTCCGCGGGCGCGACGTCTATGTCGGCGACGCCGACCTCAACGCTTTCCAGTCGCTGCACGCGGCAATCCAGGAGGCATGGGGCCGCGCCGACCTCGCCCAGCTGCGCCAGTACCTTACCCCGGAGATGCTGAGCTATTTCTCCGAAGAGCTGACCAAGAACTCGAGCCAGGGCGTGCAGAACCTGGTGTCCAACGTCAGCCTGGTGAAGGCCGACCTGACCGAGAGCTGGGAAGAAGGCGACATGGAATACGCCACCGCCCATATGCGATGGACCGCGCTCGACTACACGGTGCGCATCGGGTCGTCGCCGTCGAGCCCCGGCGCGCTGGTCGCCGGCGACCCGCGCATCCCGACCGAAGCCGAGGAAGTTTGGACCTTCGTGCGCCGCCGCGGCGGGCACTGGCTCCTGTCGGCGATCCAGCAGGTGTGACGCGCCAGGTTAGGGCCACGCCACCTCGGGCGGCAGGGACATCAGGATCGCCTCCACATTGCCGCCGGTCTTGAGGCCGAAGCGGGTGCCGCGGTCGTAGAGCAGATTGAACTCGACATAGCGGCCGCGGCGGACGAGCTGGTGCTGGCGCTGCTCAACCGTCCAGGTCTGGCGCATGCGGCCCCGGACGATCGCGGAATAGGCGGCGAGGAACGCCTCGCCGACCGCGCGCACAAAGGCGAAATCGCGCGTGAAGTCGCCGCTGTCGAGATAGTCGAAAAAGATCCCGCCGGCCCCGCGCGGCTCGTCGCGGTGCGGCAGGTAGAAATATTCGTCGCACCATTTCTTGAATTTCTCGTAGGCCCCCGCCTCGTAAGCCTGGCAGACGCCGGCGAGCGCGGCGTGAAATTCGTCGGCGGCCGGCTGGTCGGGGTAGATCGGGGTCAGATCGCCGCCGCCGCCGAACCAGGCCTTGCGGGTCAAGATATACCGCGTGTTCATGTGCGCGGCCGGCACCACCGGCGAGCACGGGTGCGCAACAAGCGAGATGCCGCCGGCCCAGAAGCGCGGATCCTCGGTGGCGCCCGGGATTTCGCTGCGGAATTCCGGCGCGAATTCGCCGAACACGGTCGAGATGTTGACCCCGACCTTCTCGAAGACGCGGCCCTTCATCACCGCCATCGTTCCGCCGCCGCCGCCCGGGCGCTGCCAGTCGCTGCGCTCGAAGCGGCCGGCGAACTTGCCGGCGAATTCGCTCTCAATCGCCTCGAACTCGGCGCAGATCCGGTCGCGCAACGTCGTAAACCATTGCGTGGCCTGATCACGCAGGGCCGTATCGGTGTCGGGTTGCTCGGTCACCGCTGCTCCGCGGGAAGCTCGCCGGTCTGGCGCAGCGCTTCGTATAGCGCGATCGCCCCGGCCTGCGCGACGTTGAGCGATCGCGCCGCGCCCTGCAAGCGAATGACGATTCGGGCGTCGACCGCCTCGTGCACCGTCGGCGGCACGCCAGCGCTCTCGCGGCCGAGCAGGATCGTGTCGGTCGCGGCAAAGTGAAAGCGGTCGAGCGCGATGGCGCCTGACGTTGTCATCAGCACGAGCCGCGATTCGGGGCTTCGCGCGGCGATGAATTGCGTCCATGAGGCGTGGCGGCGGACCTCGGCAAGGGCAACGTAATCGAGCGCGGCACGCTTCAGCCTCCGGTCGTCGAACAGGAAGCCGAGCGGTTCGATCAGATCGACGCCGACGCCGAAACAGGTGGCGAGGCGCAACAGCGCGCCGGTGTTTTGCGGAATGTCGGGCTCATAAAGCGCGAGACGCAAATCGAATTTCCTCGGGGCGGGCGGCGCACATCGCCCGCGCGATTAAGGGGATGGACATTTTGCCGCTTTTGCTGCGGATTTATGCGTCGGTCTGTCGCACAAGTTCGGCTTCTTCAACGGTGTAGCTTGCCTTGCTCTCGACCGCGGGGCGGATGGCGGTCGCCGGTGAGAGGTTTCTGATGTCGGATGTGGCGCAATCGCAGGTTTCCCACGGTCATGACGGCGAAACGCGGCGCGATTTCCTGACCCTGACCGCGACGGCGCTCGGCGTCGTCGGCGCCGCCTGCGCGATCTGGCCGTTCATCGACAGCCTCAACCCGGCCAAAGATACGCTCGCGCTGTCGACCACCGACGTCGATCTGTCGCCGGTCCAGGTCGGCCAGCGCCTGACCGTCGCCTGGCAGGGCAAGCCGGTGTTCATCGATCACCGGCCGGAAGCCGAAATCAAGGCGGCGCAGGACGTCGACGTGGCGAGCCTGCGCGATCCGCAAACCGACGCGCAACGCGTGCAGAAGCCCGAATGGCTGATCGTCGTCGGTGTGTGCACACATCTAGGATGCATTCCCTTGGGGCAGAAACAGGGCGACGACCGCGGCCCGTTTGGCGGCTGGTTCTGCCCGTGTCACGGCTCGGTCTACGATACCTCGGCGCGGATCCGCCAGGGCCCGGCGCCTGCGAACCTGACGGTGCCACCGTATAAATTTACCTCCGACACCGCGATCACGATCGGCTAGGACACGCCATGCCCGTAACCGGAACCGGCCGGACCAGCCGGATCATCCGCTGGATCGATTATCGCCTGCCATTTGTCGCGATGATGGAGCATGAGCTCCACGAATACCCGACGCCGCGCAATCTGAACTACTGGTGGAATTTCGGCTCGCTGGCCGGGATCGTGCTGGTGATCATGATCGTCAGCGGCATCGTGCTGGCGATGCACTACACGCCGGAATCGACGATGGCGTTCGATTCGGTCGAACGCATCATGCGCGACGTCAATTATGGGTGGCTGTTGCGCTACATCCATATGAACGGCGCGTCGATGTTCTTCGTCATCGTCTACATCCACATCTTCCGCGGCCTCTATTACGGCTCCTACAAATACCCGCGCGAGCTCCTGTGGATGCTCGGCGTGGTTATCCTCCTGCTGATGATGGCGACCGCGTTCATGGGCTATGTGCTGCCGTGGGGGCAGATGAGCTATTGGGGCGCGACCGTGATCACCAATTTGTTCTCGGCGATCCCCATTTTCGGCCAGAAGATCGTCACGCTGCTGTGGGGCGGGTTCACCGTCGCCAATCCGACGCTCAACCGCTTCTTCTCGCTGCATTACCTGCTGCCGTTCGTGATCGTCGCGGTCGTCGGGCTGCACCTGGTCGCGCTGCACCAACACGGCTCGAACAATCCCTTGGGCATCGACCATCACGGTCCGCAGGATTCGATCCCGTTCCATCCCTACTACACGATCAAGGATCTGTTCGGGCTGACCGTGTTCCTGTTGATCTTCTCGGTCTTCGTCTTCTTCCTGCCGAACGCGCTGGGCGACCCGCAGAACTACATCCCGGCGAACCCACTGCAGACCCCGCCGGATATCGTCCCGGAATGGTACTTCCTGCCGTTCTACGCGATCCTGCGGTCGATGACCTTCAATGTGCTCGGCATTCCCAGCAAGCTGATCGGCGTTACCTTGATGTTCTCGTCGCTGCTGCTGCTGTTCGTGCTGCCCTGGCTCGACACCTCGCGGGTGCGCAGCGCCACCTTCCGGCCGATCTACAAGAAAATCTTTTGGCTCCTGGTGATCGACGTATTTGCCCTGGGATATGTCGGCGCGCATCCGCCGGCCGGCAGCATCGTGATCGTCGGGCAGATCGCGACGTTCTACTATTTCTTCCACTTCCTGATCCTGATCCCGTTGGTCGGCAAGATCGAGCGGCCGCGGCCGCTGCCCACCAGCATCGGCGCCGCCGTTCTCGGGCCGAGCGCGGCGACGGCAGCGGGGAATGACTGATATGGCGAGATCGTTCAGCGCGCCGATCGCCGCGGGATTGCTGGCACTCGCGCCGGGCCTGGCGCTCGCCCAGGAGGCGCCGCCCCCGCCGCACCAGCAATGGTCGTTCGAAGGGGTGCTTGGCACTTACGACGAGGCGGCGCTGCAGCGTGGCTTCCAGGTCTACCAGTCGGTGTGCTCGGCCTGCCACGCGCTCAAACACCTCGCCTACCGCGACCTCGCCGAGCTCGGCTACAGCGATGACCAGGTCAAGGGCATCGCGGCACAGGCCCAGGTGACCGACGGACCCAACGACCAGGGCCAGATGTATCAGCGGCCGGGGAAGCCCTCCGACATGTTTGTCGCCCCGTTCCCCAACGATCAGGCGGCTCGGGTTGCAAACAACGGCGCGCTGCCGGTCGATCTGTCGATGGTCGTCAAGGCGCGCGATGGCGGGCCGGATTACGTCTACGCGCTCATCGGGCTGGGCTTCAAGGATGCGCCGGCCGGGGTGACGATGCAGCCAAACACATATTACAACGAGTACTTCCCCGGGCATCAGATCGGAATGCCGCCGCCGCTGACCACCGACGGGCAGGTGCCCTATGCCGACGGCACCAAGGCGACGGTCCCGCAGATGGCGCACGACGTCACCACCTTCCTCGCCTGGGCGTCGGAGCCCAACCTCAACGAGCGGCACCGCATGGGCGCCAAGGTGGTCCTGTTCCTGCTCGTTGCCGCGGGCATCTTCTACGCCGCGAAACGACGGATCTGGGCGAAGATTCACTGAGTCGTCTGGTAGTATTCTCGGCGGAGTGACGTCGGCCGGGAGTTCATATGGCGGCGCCGGTCATCGGCATCATCGGCGGCAGCGGGCTTTACGAGATCGACGGGCTTGCCAATGTCGCATGGCGACGGGTGGCGAGCCCGTTCGGCGACCCCTCGGACGAATTCTGTTTCGGCACGCTGGACGGCCAGCAGATCGTGTTCCTGCCGCGGCACGGGCGCGGCCATCCGTTGCCGCCGTCGGACATCAATTTCCGCGCCAATATCGACGCGCTGAAGCGCTGCGGCGTCACCGATATCGTCTCGCTGTCGGCGGTCGGCAGCTTGCGAGAGGATCTGGCGCCGGGTGATTTCCTGCTTGTCGACCAGTTCATCGACCGCACCTTCGCCCGCGAAAAGAGCTTCTTTGGGCCAGGCTGTGTCGCTCATGTATCGATGGCGCACCCGGTCTGCGGCCGGATCGGCGATGCGCTGGCCACGGGCGGCGCCGCCGCCGGCATCGCGCTGAAGCGCGGCGGCACCTACGTCGTCATGGAGGGGCCGCAATTTTCGACCCTGGCCGAGAGCGAGCTCTACCGCTCCTGGGGCTGCAGCGTGATCGGCATGACCAACATGCCCGAGGCCGAGCTCGCCCGCGAGGCCGAAATCTGTTACGCGACCGTGGCAATGGTCACCGATTACGATTGCTGGCACCCCGGACATGACGCGGTCACCGTCGAGATGGTCGTCAAGGTGCTCGTCGCCAATGCGGAACGGGCGAAAGCGCTGGTCAAGAGCGTCGTGCCGCTGCTGGCGCGCCATGACGGGCCGTGCCGCCAAGGCTGCCAGCACGCGCTCGACCACGCGCTGATCACCGCGCCCGCCGCCCTTGATCCGGAGCTGGTCGCGCGGTTGGAAGCGGTTGCCGGCCGGGTGCTGAGCGCGTGATGCGATGAACGTCAACGGCCGGCCGATGCGCACAATCTGGCTCGCGCAAGACGGACGATCGGTCGAGATCATCGACCAGCGCCTGTTGCCGCACGAGCTGGTCGTCGCGCGGCTCCAGACACTCGACGACGCGGCGCGAGCGATCCGCGACATGGCGGTGCGCGGCGCGCCTCTGATTGGCGCGACCGCGGCTTATGGCGTCGCGATCGCCGTCGCTGCCGATCCCTCGGATGACGGGATTGCGCGGGCGATCGATGTCCTGGCCGCGACTCGGCCGACCGCGGTCAACCTGCGCTGGGCGCTCGAGGCGATGCGACGGGCGCTCTTACCGCTGCCGCCGCGATGCCGCCACGAAGCAGGACTCGCTCGCGCGGCCGAGATCGCCGAAGAGGATGTCGCGATCAACCGCACGATCGGCGAGCACGGCCTCCCGCTGATCGCCGCGACGCATCAGCGCAAGAAGGGCGCCCCGGTCGAGATTCTGACGCATTGCAATGCCGGTTGGCTCGCGACGGTCGATTGGGGCACCGCGCTGGCGCCGATCTACCGCGCGCATGACGACGGCATCCCGGTGCATGTCTGGGTCGACGAGACCCGGCCGCGCAACCAGGGTGCCAGCCTGACCGCCTGGGAGCTGCTGCAGCACGGCGTGCCGCACACGGTGATTGCGGATAATGCCGGCGGGCACCTGATGCAACACGGCAAGGTCGATCTCTGCATTACCGGCACCGACCGCACGACCGCGAGCGGCGACGTCGCCAACAAGATCGGCACCTATCTGAAGGCCTTGGCGGCGCGCGACAACGGCGTGCCGTTCTATGTCGCGCTGCCATCGCCGACGATCGACTGGGCGATCGCGGACGGCGACCAGATCCCGATCGAGGAGCGCGACCCGCGCGAGGTCACCCATATCGCCGGCTGGACCGAAGGGGGCGCCAGGGTCGAGGTGCGGCTGACCCCGGGCGGCAGCCCAGCGGCGAACTACGCGTTCGATGTGACTCCGGCGCGACTGGTCACCGGCCTCATCACCGAGCGCGGCGTGTGCCCGGCGTCGCGCGAGGGGCTGCTCGGCCTCTTTCCCGAGCGGCGGAACCGTGGCGCGGCGTAAGATCACGCTATAGTCTTGCTTCTTTCCCCGGCCGGAGACCCGCGATGCCCTACATGCTCGACCAATTCTGTGAGGATTGCCATCAGGCACTCGCCGCCGACAAGGGGCCGGGCGGCCGCGAGGCGGTGCGCCGGAACCTAGAGAAGCTGCTCGCCGAGAAAGCGTTTCTCGACAAGCATGTGCTGTCGATGCCGCCGGGCCGCCACACACTTTTCGCGGATCCGGAACTCGGCTTTGTCGTGCTGTCGCACGTCAACCCGAAGGCCGCCAAGTCGCCACCGCACGACCACGGCGCATCCTGGGCGATCTACGGCCAGGCGACCGAATACACCGATATGACCGAGTGGCGCCGCACCAAAGGCGACGGGCCGGGTCCCGCCGAAGTCGAGATCGCCCGGCAATACCGGCTCGAACCCGGCCACGCCGGCACCTACGACATCCGCGCGATCCACTCGATCGACTATCCGGACGGCGCGCGCTTTGTCCGCGTCACCGGCATCGATCTCGATCGCGTCGAGCGCCTCAAATTCAACCTGAAGACCAATGAGGCCGAGATCATCGAAAGCGCCACCACCGGCGCGGGCTGAGCTACTCCAGCTCGCGCACCGGCTCGACGGTCTCGCCGGCGGCAGCCTCGGCGACGGCGAGATTGGTCTTCATTCGATCAAGCGCGCCCATCAGCATGTCGCGGGCGGCCGGGGTCAGCCCGGCGCAGGCCTCCTCGCGCACCGCAAGGTTGATCGCGAGGATGCGCTCGACGACCGGCCAGGCGAGCGGGGTCAGCCACAGCGTGCGGACGCGGCGGTCGGTTGGATGGGCGCGCCGCTCGACGAGGCCCTCCTCGTGCAGCCGGTCGAGCATGCGCACCACCGCGATCGGCTCGATGTCGAGATCGGTTGCGGCGGCGGTCTGGCTGACGCCGGGGTTGCGCGCGATA